>SXGS01149608.1_pt1 | contig 39333 bp, 41 predicted proteins | sample 3174681 | NCBI WGS metagenome assembly SXGS01 (sample SAMN11356861, study PRJNA531348) | freshwater metagenome | isolation source: freshwater sample F1-80 | place: China: Fuxian Lake, Yuxi | collected 2017-12-25 | reverse complement strand
TGCCGCGACATCGTCGTAGCAAAGGGTTCAAAGCTTGGTGCAAGTCACCAGTTGTGGCAGATGAACGAAGTTAACAAGTTGATCTGGCCAGCCGCTGGCGGCGCAGGCATGATCGACGCAGCAGCATGGGATCGCACATCGGGCCTTTCGCAATCAGCGAAGAATCTCGAAGGCGGCACCGTGTTGACAAAGGCACCAGATGCTGGTGCTTACACCAACGACATTGTGACAGCAGCGCTAGCGATGCTTGATGCGATGGGCGTAGACACATCAGGTTCGGCATATATGCCAATCACTGTTGAACTCGCCGAAGGTGGCAACTAAGTTCAGTAATTAGTTAAGAATTACAAACGGGCGGGTCGCTTCGGCGGCCCGCCTTTTTGTTTGCCCTGATTACCGCCGCGTATTTGGCTATTCGCAGTAGGGGCAGTGGCGGCAGTTGTTATCGCAACAAAAGCCGCGAGCCTTGTGCGCCATGGCGGTGATCACGAAAAGTGAGTTGACCGGGTCGGTGTATCCGTCAGAATTATTGACCATCGCCTCGTCATGGGCGGCAATAATTTTTGCGTAGTTTTTGTTGGCCGGATCGAGCCTGAATGGGCTCGGCACGTTTAACGGCCTATCGGCCAGTACGGTGATTTTATTGTTCATTTAATTTGCGGATCGCGAGAAGGGCGAGATTATTTTTCGTAGTGCTTGTCGGCGATGTCGAGGACTTCGTCGATTATCGCCAGACCTGCCTTGACGTCTTCGACAGGTGTGTTGCACGGCGGTACAACATGCATTCTGTTGAAGTGTGTGAATGGCCAGAGGTTGCGCTCTTTGCAGGCCACGATCAGATCCATCATCGGTTTGGCATCGGCGCCTGCTGCGTTGAAAGGCACCAGTGGCTCACGAGTTTCTCGGTTCTTCACCAGTTCAATTGCCCAGAACACACCAAGACCACGAACATCGCCGACGCTCGGATGCTTGGCTTTAATTCTTTCAAGCGCTGGTCCGATCACATCTTTGCCGAGCATTCGTGCATGCTCAACGATTTTTTCTTCTTTGAAGATATTGATTGACGCAACGGCAGCCGCGCATGCGAGTGGGTGACCGCTGTAAGTGAGGCCACCAGGAAACACACGGTCTTTGAATGTGTCAGCAATTTTTTGGCTGATGACCACGCCACCGAGTGGTATGTAACCAGAGTTGACACCTTTAGCGAAACAAATCAGGTCGGGAGCAACGTTCCAGTTGTCAACCGCGAACCATTCTCCACAACGACCAAATCCAGCCATTACTTCGTCACAGATCATCACGATTCCATGTCGGTCACAGATGTCGCGGACCCCTTGCAGGTATCCGGGTGGTGGCACCAGAATGCCGTTCGTGCCAACAACGGTTTCAAGCATGATTGCAGCGATGTAGTTGGCACCCTCCACCATGACAACATCTTCAAGATGTTGTAGCGCACGTTGAGATTCTTCAACATCACTTGTCGAATGAAAGTGGGAGCGATACGGATATGGACCCCAAAATTTGATAACGCCCGGCATCGCAGGCTCGCTTGGCCAACGGCGCGGATCTCCGGTAAGTTGTATCGCCCCGCCAGTGGCCCCGTGGTAACTGCGATAGGTCGTAAGTATTTTATTGCGACCAGTGTGCAGCCGCGCCATGCGGATTGCATTTTCGGCTGCTTCGGCGCCACCATTTGTGAAGAACACCATGTTGAGGTCACCAGGCGCGAGTTCGGTTATCAAGCGAGCCGCCTCACTCCGCGCATCGTTGGCGTGCATTGGTGCAACCGTGCAGAGTTTGTCAGCCTGTTCTTTAATTGCTGCAATTAATTTGGGATGCTGATGACCAATATTTAGATTCACCAGCTGACTTGAGAAATCAAGATACTTCTTTCCGTCCTCGTCCCAGAACCAAGCACCCTCACCTCCGGCAACAACGACTGGATTTATAAGCCCTTGCGCCGACCAAGAATGAAAGACATGGGTGCGATCGTCAACATAAGCCGAGGAGGGGCGGGAGTCCAAAGAAGTCATGCGATAAGCCTAAACGAGTGGACAATGACAAGCACCCCTACACTTCGAATATGCAGTCAGGATTGTCACAGCATCGTCCCTTGACCCGCGATGAACTCGCTGCCCGAATTCAGGCTGGAGAGATCGACACCGTGATTTTGGCTTTTCCTGATATGCAGGGTCGGATAGTCGGAAAACGAATGACTGGCTGGTTCTTTTTACAAGACGCAGCAGTGCACGGCACGGAGAATTGCAACTATCTGATTGCCACGGATATGGACGACAACGCTCTCCCTGGTTTCAGGTTTGCAAGTTACGAACAGGGTTACGGCGACATGGTGGCAATGCCTGATTGGGGCACTATTCGAAACATGGCATGGCAATCAAAAACCGCAATAGTGCTCGCCGACTTGCAAGACCCCCGTACACAAAAACCAGTTGTTGTGTCCCCACGACAGATGTTACGAGACCAAGTAGCCGTCGCAGCAGCCGCTGGTTATAGAGCAATGATCGGGAGTGAGATTGAATTTTATTTATTTCATGAGTCGTATCGTGAGGCTTATGACAAGGGATACCGCCAACTTGCTCCACATTCACCTTGGATGCAGGACTATCAGATTGTGCAGACAACGTTTGATGAGTATGTGGTTGGAGACATTCGTCGGAATCTTGAGGCATGTGGCATTGCAGTTGAGTGCTCTAAAGGTGAAGCAGGACGCGGCCAACATGAGGTCAACTTGCAATACACAGATGCACTCGAGATGGCTGATAGAAATCTGTTATATAAATCTGCGGCCAAAGAGATTGCTGCATCGCATGGTCGATCTGTGAGTTTTATGGCCAAGTGGAATTTTGCCGAGACTGGCTCTTCATGTCATGTGCATTCGAGTCTTTGGAATATGTCTGATAACACAGCCGCATTTGCTGGAAGTCAGATGCCAGAAGTGTTTAAAAATTATCTGGCAGGTTTACTTGCAACTGCGAGAGACTTCACATTGTTGTGGGCTCCAACCGTCAATAGTTATCGACGTTTTCAGCCAGGCTCTTGGGCACCGACCGCAGTCGCCTGGGGCACTGACAACCGAACGCTCGGACTGCGAGTTGTGGGTCATGGTGATGCGCAGCGAGTTGAAAGTCGGATCCCAGGCTCTGATGCAAATAGTTACATTGCATTTGCAGGCGTTATCGCCGGTGGTATGTATGGCATCCGTCATCATTTAGCCCTGGAAGATCCATTTGTTGGAAACGGCTATGAGGCCACAACACTTGCTCGTATTCCAAATACATTGATTGAGGCGATTGACTGTTGGGAGAAAAGTGAAAGTGCAAAAGAATGTTTTGGATTAGATGTGCATCACCACATTTTGAGCATGGCAAAAGCTGAATGGACTGCATTTAATCAGCACGTAACTGATTGGGAACTCACCCGATACTTTGAGCGTTCCTAGCGCCGTACCAAGGAGAACACATGACACGACTACAGGACAAGGTCACGATTATCACTGGTGCTGCGAGCGGGCTTGGCCGTGTTGCAGCACTTAAGTTTGCATCCCAAGGGTCAAATGTGGTTATCGCCGATGTCTCAGATGGTTCAGAGGTAGTGCAAGAAATCCTTGATGCAGGTGGTCGCGCAGTTTTTGTGCATTGCGACGTCACAGATGAAGATTCCTGGAAAAACGCAGTCGCATTTTCTCAAGCAACATTTGGGGGTGTTGATGTGTTGTACAACAACGCAGGTGTGATGCTTGGCGATGACGATAATCCGATTTCTACATCTGTTGACACCTATCAACGCACAATGGATATCAATGTCAAGGGTGTATTACTGGGTTGCAAGTATGTGATTCCCGTGATGCTGCAACAAAGTCGGGGATCAATCATCAATGTTGCCTCTTTTGTTGCCCACATGGGTGCAGCAACACCACAGGTTGCCTACACCGCATCAAAAGGAGCAGTTTTAGCGATGACTCGGGAAATAGCCGTGATTTATGCCCGTCGGGGTATCCGCGCCAACGCTCTCTGTCCGGGGCCAGTAATGACTACGTTGCTGGCAAACTTTCTTGACAACGATGCCAAACGAAATCGTCGACTCGTGCACATTCCAATGGGCCGTTTTGGTGAACCAGAAGAAATTGCCAATGGTGCACTTTTTCTTGCCTCTGACGAATCATCCTGGATGACGGGACAGTCGCTCATCATTGACGGCGGTATTACTGCCGCATATGTCACGCCAGAATAACTAGTCTAAAAAGAATTTGTGATGTCAGCAATCGCTTCTGCGATTCCGAGATAATTACCACGGCGACTTTGTTCGCAGGAATCAAGAACCAGCGTCCAGCCAAGAGACACTGCCTGGCCACCAAGAACGATGCCATCTAATATCTGGAGAGGAACTTTTTCGTTAGGAAAAGTTTTTCTTGCAGTAGCAATCTCAGCAGCATGCACTTGAGCAATGACCCCACGTACGCGTGGATTAATCCGAGCGGCAAGAAATGCCTCGTGACGAAATCTTTGCCACTCATGTCGCGATGCGAGCAGTCCGGCAGTGAACTGTGCAGTAAATCCGTCAACAATCTTATTTGACTCCAAGCCCTGAGTCTCCTGGTCAAGGGCTTCCTGGCGATTCAGTTGCAAGAGCATTGAGAGCGCATCGACAAGCATGTCTTCCTTGGATTCGTATGTATTGTAAATAGTGCCTGTTGAAAGATTGGATCGGCGGGCGATGCGCGAAACAGTGGTGCTGGAGTAGCCAATTTTTCCGATAATTTCTGCCGCGGCCATGGCGAGCACATTGCGAATTTCGTTGTCTGATGTCGCCTGAAAGTCGATGAAATCGAACTCGGGAAGGGGAGTAGTTGATGGCTTGGCATCATGAACTGCGCGCGATAGACCAAATATCGGTAATTGCCAATTAACGAATTCAATTTCGGCAAATCGATGAATTAAAATTCCCAAGATTGTTCCAAGCGCTACTGTCACGCGTGCGATGTCAATATCCGTTGATTCAGAAACGAGGCCCCAACGAGCGAGCCATTGATCCATGATTGGAGTGACGACTTCTCCGAGTGCTCCGTTGCGATGTGAGATGATCAACGCCTCAAGACCAAGAATAATTTCGGGCGGAATAACAGATCCTGATTTCAGCAGATTGTTGAGCGCGGTATTGTTTTCTCCAGTTAGAAATGTGTGCAGGGTCGCATCAAGAAATTCAAAAAAGGGACGTTCAATTCGGTCGAGATAAAGTGACGCCTGTAGGTCGTCGTTGTCTTCGAAGCGACTGTATAGAGCTCCCGTGGTAAGCCCAGCCCTAGTCGCAACTGCACTTAGGGATACCGCCTCAAGGCCAAAATCCATTGCAACTGCCAACGCGGCATCAAGAATCGCCGAGTCATTGGCAATCGACCGTTTAGAGCGGGCCCGAGTTGCCACAGGCCGCCGTGGGGGCATATTTGAGTCGGGGTCCTTTGGAAGTTCTGCTTTTGTCATATGAGTCAACTTGCATAATAATACTCATAGTTAAGGGAAAGGCCCTAATCGTTGGAGTGGCAAAAGCAGTATGGGGACAATCCTGCTCGCAACTCGCATCGGGGTGGCTAGCGCTTTTAGTTCCTAGGCGTTACCTTGCGGTTGTGAGACCTGAATTTCTGAGGCCCTTGATCCTAGTGACCCTAGTTCTTGGCGTTGTCGCTTGTAGTGGTGGTGGCAGTGGGACACCGGATGAGACCACCCCTGCTCTTGCGGCAGTCACAGTTGCGAGTGGCATGAACCCAAGCCCTGATGGGTTTGCATTTCCTAATTTTGCATCAAGTGCCTCAACAGCAGAACTTGACGCTGCTGACATGGTCACGATGTTTGGATCAACTCCAGATATCTGCGTTGATGCAACAACACCCTGTGTGCTCACGTCAGAAGCATCGGCTTGGGCTCGTATGGTGAACCAAGCCCGAGTGTCTGGACATTGTGAAGGACTTGCTGTCTTGTCTGCGGCACGCTTCACGGACAAGTTAGATCCAAAGACATTTACGCTCACCAATACTGGTGATGTTACTCACGCCCTGATTCGGGCATTTGCGACGCAATTCTTTAAGGAGACACAAGATGCCACCAAGAAGTTTTCCAAGAAATCTCCTAGCGACATTGTGGCAATACTGAGTGCATCACTCAAGAACGGTCTTGAATACACCCTCGGCGTTTATTCGGACATAGGAGGACATGCCATTTTACCTATTGGCGTTGAGTTCCCATCTGCTGATGTTGCCCACATCAAGGTCTATGACTCCAACTGGCCAAATGCAGACCGCTTTGTCGAAGTCAATCTCAAAAAAGAAACATGGAGTTTTGCATTCTCCGGTGCTGACCCAGCCAATGACCCGGATGCTTGGACCGGAGGTAAAGGCGACATTGACATCACTCCGTTTTCTGCGCGCATCTCAGCAACGTGTCCATTTTGTGGTGACAAGAGTGGAGTTCAAAAATCACTTCTGCTCGTGCGTTCTGCGTTGCCAAACTGGTCAATAGAAACCGCTGACGGAATCATTACCCCTGATTCATCGGATATAGGAGACAGCTCAGTTCGTCCAGTGCGCGCAGGTGTTGCAACATCTGATGCCAGTGCGCCAACTGACTACTTGGTGTCAACCACAATTGGTGCATCTGGAGTAAAGATGTTTTTGGGTTCAACAGCACGAGTCTCAGGCCTAACTCCTAATGCAGTATTCGAAGTAAATGCGCCGAAATCATCAGCAAATTCCCCAGTGACTTTGACAAATTCATCCATTGCCGTTGATGACCCCAAAGTAGTTCTTACTGTTGCTGATGGAGATCTTGTGGCAACTGCTGCTGGCGGTGCCAATTCAATATCGTCTACCGAGGGCGCCATCTCAGTGCAACTCACGAGCGCCAAAGGCGAAGTAATCTCCCAAAAAGCAACGGAGGAGTCGTCGGCTATTGAAGTGCGAACAAGCCAAGCCGATGGTGCGACTGCTGGAATAGATTATGAAGTACTCACCCAAGTCAGCGCAACTCAAGTAGAAAAACGAACCGTTGCTGTAGACGGTACTGAAACAACAACAACGATTAATGCCGTGCTTGACAATCAAAAGCAAACTGCAATTCTTCCTGCGGATCTCAAAGCCCCAGAAGTCAAGGGTGGTTTGACCCCCATGACCGAGCGCGATGCGTCTCAAACACTGCAGGTGACAACTACAACAAGCACAACGGCTACCACGGCGATACCAAAACTGGTGACATCTACGACAACTGTGCCCGAGCGTAATCAGGTTGACATAACCTTCAATATAGATGCCGAGGCACCTGGTCTTGATGAACCCGGATCGTCAGGTTTCTTGGCCGTTTTGACTGTCACTAACGGAGGTGGTAAACCGATTACAACTTGTAAAGACATTGACTGTGTCGATAAAACGACTGTGTCGATAAAAGCAACAGGAGTTGACCCCGCGTCAAGTCAAATGGTTACGACCTCACTGGAATACAGCGTGACAAAGATGATTGGTCCTTTTGAGATCAGATGTGGCAAGACTAACGCATGGATTGCTGCTACTGCTGGAGATGAGGGCTATCTCGCAAAGTGCGGTATTGAAAGCGTTACCAAGGACGAAACAATCGATTTACGAACCAACTTTCAATAACGTCCGCGCTTGAATGAGCACAGCACTGCTGGCGTAGTGAGACGGGGTTATGTTGTAAGAGTGAAAAGCGAAGTGGAGCAATGAAACTTGAGCGGGTTGAGATAATCCGAGTCAAATTGCCGCTCGTCAGACCTTTTCGAACATCATTTGGAGAACAGACACTCCGAGACGTTTTACTCGTCAATGCCTACTCGACCGATGGGCAAGGTTGGGGCGAGTGCGCTGCGCAAGTCGATCCCTATTACAGCGAAGAATTTATTGATGGAGCCCAACAAATGCTCGAGCGTTGGCTAATCCCATTGTTACTCGAGCAGCGGAACCTAGTGCCTGAAGAGATTCCAGAGTTGCTCTATCGCGTCAAAGGTCATCGCAGTGCAAAGGCGGCAATTGAGATGGCGCTTCTTGACATGCATCTAAGAGTCAAGGGGCAGAGTCTGTCGCGGTATCTCGATGGTGTTCGAGACACGGTTGAGGTGGGCGTCGCAGTAGGCATCGCTGACTCAATTAGTGAACTAGTGGATGTTGTGGCTGATTATGTTGCAGATGGATACACGCGTGTAAAACTAAAAATTGAGCCAGGCTGGGATGTCGAGCCGGTTCGTGCTGTTCGTGACCGTTTTGGTGGCTTGCAGATACAAGTTGATGCCAACGCGGCCTATCGAGCCGAAGATATTGGGCATCTCAAAAAACTAGACGAATTTGGTTTATTAATGATTGAGCAGCCCTTCGAAGAAGATGATCTAGCAACTCATGCACTTTTTTCTCAGCAAGTTTTGACTGCGGTCTGTCTGGATGAGTCAATTGTTTCAGCACGCAGCGCAGAGGCTGCTATTGATGCAGGTGCATGTTCAATCGTCAACATTAAAGTTGGTCGCGTGGGCGGCTTGCTTGAGTCGCGCAAGATTCATGATCTTTGCGTGTTGCGCGGAGTCGATGTGTGGTGTGGAGGCATGCTTGAGAGTGGCGTCGGAAGGGCAGCCAATGTGTCATTGGCATCAATGAGTGGCTTTACGTTGCCAGGAGATATCTCAGCGAGTAATCGGTATTTTGTTCAGGACATAACCGAGCCATTTGAGCTAGTGGGCTCGTGTCTTAAAGTGCCGACTGGTGCAGGGTTGGGTATAGCAGTTGATCAAGATTTGCTCACGTCTTTGGGTGCGGTACGCACGCATGTCAGCAGTCATTGATGCGTTATTTTCCGCGCAGTTGGGCTACGACTGGAGCAAATGACTCAACGTCTTGAGCGCCAACAATGACGTAACTAAAACCCCATCGGTCTCTGCGCTCGAGCAGATCATGCACAATCTGATCTCGTGAACCAACGGCTGCAAAGGGAGTGTTCGCAATCATTTCTGGTTCGACTCTGATCATTTGAGAAATATTTTGCACTGCGGAGGCGCGGTCGTTGGTGACGCTAACGAAAAAAGCACGAATGTTCATCTCGACGTCGGCAATGCGGTCGCCGACCGCGTCGAGCACGATATTGACCTTGTCGTCAACAGCCTCTGCTGTCATGCCGACAAACGTTTCGCGTCCAACTACTCCGGTGGTCATGGTGCCGTTGATGCCAACGATGTCGGCATGGCGCGCCGCATATGTGAGTATTCTTTTGCCACCGCCACCGATTAAGACTGGGGGACATGGTGCTTGAATCGGCTTTGGGAGACCGTCGTAGTTTGTGATGGTGTAGTGCTTGCCGGTAAAGCTAAATGCTCCAGGTGCCATTGCTCCGCGAATGACGTGCATGCCTTCGATGAAGCGATCAATGCGCACGCCAGGCGAGTCGTAGGTCATTCCCGCTTGCTCGTAGTCGCTGATCATCCATCCAGCACCAATGCCTAGTTCGAGACGACCGTCTGACAATAGATCCATTGTGGCAAGTTCTTTGGCCAAGACGACTGGGTGTTTGTAATCGTTATCCCACACCAGAGCACCAATGCGCAAAGTGGTGGTCGCATCGGCGACTGTCATCAATGCAGGAATCGGCGCGAGTTGATCACTGAAATGGTCTGGCATGGTGAGCGTGTCAAAGCCATTGTCTTGGGCTTTATGGGCGAGTTCGACCCATTCGGCTCGAGACTTAGCATTTGATGCTTGGATGCCAAAACGAAAGGGTCGGTGGGGAAAACGAGTCACGAACGAACCGTAGCAAGGTGATGCTGTGCGGCTCTAGGCGTACGCCAGTACGGTAGAAGTGTTGTGAAGATACTTGATCGCTTGCACTGGCTGGGGAGATTGGCATTAATCGTTGGGGCTGGAGCGCTACTCGTGACTGGAGTTGTCGTCGGCGCAGCCCCCCACGCATGGGCAGTTTTGCACTCCCATGATGAAACGCCGCCGGTACTGCCCCCATTTGGAGGTTTAGCAACTCGTAGCCAACTAGTAGATATGTCGGGCAGGCAAGTGGGTGTTTTTGAACTAGAAAATAGTCAGCCTTTGGCAATTGATGATGTGCCATCAGAGGTAATCGCGGCGGTCCTAGCAGTAGAAGACGCCGAGTTTTACACGCACAAGGGAGTTAATTTGCGCGCACTTGTCCGAGCTTTGCTTTCCAATGTGCAATCCTCAGGGGCTCGGCAAGGTGGTTCAACGATCACTCAGCAGGTGGTCAAAAATGAATATTTGGCGGGGCTAGAGCGTGATGGACGTTACAAGATACTGCAGGCTCGATATGCGGTGATGCTTGAAAAGCAAGTGCCAAAAAAAGTTATTCTCGAACGCTATTTAAATACTGTGTACTTCGGAAACAATGCGTACGGATTGCAGGCTGCCGCCGAAGTGTATTTTGGTTCAGCCGTAAAAGATTTGACGCTCCTGCAGGGCGCATTTCTGGCAGGTTTGGTTCGTGCTCCCTCGACATATGACCCGATAAGACGCCCGGAACAATCCCGACGCCGCTTTGCTCAGGCAGTTAAGAGGCTTGTTGACACCGAGTTGATGACCCAGGACGCTGCAACGGTCGCCTTGCTTAATTGGAAATTACCAGAGACTGTGCAGAGTGTTCCGCAACGCTCCGTGAGCCGAACTTATTTTACAGAAATGGTGAAGGACTATTTGCTCAACAAAACTGACATCTTGGGGGCAACGTATCAAGAGCGATACAACATACTGTTTCGCGGAGGCTTGAAAATTACCACGACACTCAATGCAAGTGCTCAAGTGTCTGGTGAGTTGGCAGTTCTGGCACAACTCCCTGTGAACAAGGCCGGTATTCAAGCGTCAATGATGTCACTCGACACCAATACGGGCGCAATTCGAGCGATGGTTGGTGGTTCTGGTTTTGTTGCAGGACAGAGTGAAGTCAATTTGGCCCTGCGCCGACGCCAAACTGGCTCAAGTATCAAGATTTTTGTTCTAGCGGCAGCTCTGGAAGCGGGTGTTGAGGCAACAGACCTGATTGACGGAACATTGCCGTGTACATTTCCGAATCCTGATTTACCTTCTGAGCCATTCCTGATTACCAAGGGGGTAAGCAAACCGCTCACCACACTTGAAGAACAAACTTGGCTATCAATCAACTGTGCGTATGCTCGGTTGGCCCAAATTGTCGGACTACATCGCGTGGTGGAAGAGGTATACAAACTCGCGTCATCAAGTTTCTTGACAAAAGAGACGTACAAGATTCAGCCTTATGCAAGTTTCTCGACTGGCGCAAATGAGTTGAGTCCTCTTGACATGGCTTCAGGCGCGCAAACAATTGCCAACGGCGGACTGCATGTAGAACCATATTTTGTCGAAAAGATTGAGGGGCCAAACGGAGTTTTGTTTCAGCACGAGATCGCGGGCCAGCAGGTAATGACTAAGCAAGCAGCTGATAAGGCAGTAGGCATCCTAAAGAACACGCTCACCAAGGGCACGGCTCGTAGAACACCGCTGGACAAAAATCGTCCTGCGGCTGGAAAGACAGGCACACAAGCCGAAAATACCAATGCATGGTTCGTTGGCTTTACAAGACAACTCACCACCGCGGTTTGGGTCGGAGACCCCAAGGCCTACACACCAATGGTGAATATTCCAGAGTTCAGGGCAGTTGGTGTTCCCAGCGTCCAGGGAGCAACTTTTCCTGCCCGCATTTGGAAGGCATATATGGATGCAGCGCATGCAGACCTGCCATTTATTGATTGGGATACGCCCGTCGCCCCGACGAGAAATCCGATTCGCCTGTATTTGCCAGGAGTCGACTGTCTGGCAGAATTGGTTTCGGGCAAATTGCCGCGCGCGCAGACTGGACCTGTCGTGACGATTGTTCCAAACACAACTACAACGTCACCAGCTACAACTTTGCCAGATCAAACGTCGCCAGTTACAACTAATACGACTGTTCCTGCTCCAGTTTTGCGCGGACCCGTCGTCAGTATCGTCGCTCCGGGCACAACAATTGCGCCAACAGTGTTGGATCCTCTTGTCGCAGTTGTGGGTGTTGATCCCGAGAAATATTTGGTCTATGACTGCCAAAAAGGTGTGCCAAAGTCGATTAAAATAAAGGTCACTGCAGGCTGAGACGCCTAAGTTAACAGAGATGTTTTTTTGGTTTTTTGGTACGGCAATTTTGACGGTCTTGTTTGTCTTTCGTGACGACCGCTTTGACTATCGACTGTTACTTGTGGGCGCAATCCTGCCAGACGTCGTTGATATTTTCAGTGGAGGCGCGTGGGTCATGCATACTGTTCTTGCAAGTGTTGTGGCTTTGGCAATTGTGATGCTTGCGACAAAAAGACACAAGCCATCTCGGCGTCGCTTGTTGGCTTTGCCTATTGGCATGTTTTTGCACTTAATTTTTGATGGTGCATTTTCTTCAGCAAGTCTTTTTTGGTGGCCCATCGCTGGTTTTTCGTTTCAGGATGCCCAACTCCCAAGTTCGACACGCATGAGCCTAAATGTTTTACTTGAAATCTTTGGAGTTGCAATGCTTTTGTGGGCGTGGAGACAATTTAATCTGTCCTCACGCTCGGCTCGAGAGCACTTCATCTCAACTGGGCAACTGCTGAGACAAAAAAGGGAGTGAACACAAGATGTTGATACTGGTTCGTCATGGAAGGACTATTGCCAATGCTCAGGCCCTGTTGCAGGGGCATGTCAATCATCCCCTTGATGAAGTTGGAATGAATCAAGCACTTCGAGTCGGGCAGGTGCTCAATGACCTCTACCCAGAAGCCCGAGTTGTATCAAGTCCACTGCTTCGTGCTCGTCAGACCGCAGAGGCAGTGTCAACGACAGTGGCTATCGACGATCGATTCATCGAATTAGATTATGGAGACTTTGACGAGTTAGCGCTTACAGACGTTTCTCCTGATGTCTGGAATCAGTGGCGATCTGATGAGCATTTTCGGCCTCCAAACGGTGAAAGTTTGTACGAACTTGATTTACGCGTACATCAGGCATTGCGCGACCTAAGTGAAGAAGCACGAAAGCAAGATGTGATTGTTGTGACGCACGTGTCTCCAATCAAGAGTGCGGTGGCGTGGGCTTTGGGTGGTGGTCCATCTATGACTTGGCGATGTGCCCTGGATCGGGCTTCAATCACGCGGCTAACAATTGGTCCAAGTGGTGCGACGCTTGCTGGCTTCAATGACACGGCACATCTGACCGAAAAATGATTGCGACCGGTGACGGTGAGTCGGTCTATAAGCGGGATCCTGTCCGCGCGCACAAGTCGCGCTGTGTGACCATCCATCTACGCGGCCTACCCGGAAGTTGCCTTGCGGCAAACGAGCCGTTCATACCTCCTGCATGGCCTTGCTCCAAGTGGGGTTTACCAAGCCGTTGCAGTCACCTGCCACGCTGGTGCGCTCTTACCGCACCGTTTCAGCCTTACCTGTAACTATTGCTAGTCCATCGGCGGTTTACTCTCTGTTGCACTGTCCGTCAGGTCACCCCGACCTAGTTTTCACTAGCACTTTGCCCTATGGAGTCCCGACTTTCCTCGACACAATTTCTTGTGCCGCGGTCACCCAACTGACTCACCGTCGCCTAGCAGTGTAGGGCGCGGTCAGTCAATGTAGTCGTAGATAAACGAATTGACGCTTGGTGTTTCTAGGATCAAAGTTGTTTTGTTGCCAGTCTCATTGGGTTTGCCAACCAATATTGGAATCGTTGACAACGATCCGTAGGCACTGGGAATCGCCGCAATTAGAGGCTTGCCTGAGTCGTTGGTTCCAGGCAAAAGTCCAGCAAATCCAGGCCTAATTGCTTGGGCAAGGACAACTGTGTGGCGTGCTTCTTCGTCGGCGATGCCCATCGCAGCAGATCGCAAGCCCCCGTCCAGGAGCATGGGGACAAAAGCCTGATAAGTCTCAGCGGCCAGTGTTTCGAGGGCATGTGCGAGCACGAGTGCATCGGCTGCTGGATCATCGCTTGAGGACACTAAGTCAAGAGCAGGCCTTAGATACAACGAAGTCAAGTTTGGATTGGCTTTTTTGTAAGGAGTTCCGTTTAGTTGTTTGATCAATCCAGATAAAGCATCGGCATGACCTGCGTGGTCTTCAGAGAAACGCTTCAGAGTGTCATTCGTTCCTGCTTTGAAAATTTTGGCGTCAATGACGGCTGCATAAGTGTCTATGGCGTTGTACTCAACCGACATCGCTGTGCGTAGTAATACTTCGTCGGAAATGATTCCTTCGGGCAGCATTGTTGTGGTCGGAGACTCACCGATACGCGGAAGCGATCCAGTAGACACTTTTTTAGTGCAAGCTGCGAGCAGTACTCCAGTGGTGATGGCAATGCCACCAGTGCGCAACAATGTGCGACGGGTAAAGGCGTCAACGGGAGCTGAGTCGTTTTTGTTGTTCATGAATACCTCCCTAGGCGCCAGTCGGAATGGGTGATTGATTATTTTCAATAATTGCGCTGAGTGAGTTTTTCATCAATGATGCAAGCGAGGCCGCATGGCGGGATTCAATGCTGATGATTGATGCAATGAGTGCCGCTCCGTTTAGTCCCTCAAGCAATTGGAGCGAAGTTATGTGAAGTTTTGTCGCCCGATTCTCAATGACAACAAGCTCGGGGGCAATTTGATTGAAAGACCCTTTTATTTTCTCCGCGTACTCGTCGTAGGTGATCTCGTTGCGGTCACTAATCGAAGCCCGGCCCAACAAACCACCAAGCGATTGGGCGTAAGAAACATGATGTGAATGGATGAGCAAAATGACGGAGAGTTCTTCGTCATTGAGTTCACCGGCTGCAACGATGTCGGCATAAAGATCTCTGATCGCAAGTTCAACTCCAAGGGCAACATTGAGTATCTTTTTGTCCGCATCAGTGGGTTGCAGCGGTGGGGTAGCAACATTGGTGGTTCTCGCATTGTCGACAGTGGACATTTCCATTACTTCAGGAGCCACGGTGTCAGAGTCCATTACTTCAGGAGCCACGGTGTCGTAATCCGTGCCGGCAGCATTGCCGCGCGTTGCGGCAAGAGTTGGAATTGCTGCTACTGCACCGCCACCAAAAAGTGTTGTGAATAATCGCCGACGCGACGATGTTTTTGGCAGTAGTTTTTCTTTTTGTTCTGGGGTATTCACTCAAAATCCTTAATGTGTGGTTCCGTTGCTCTATCAATGACCTTTCAACACTAGAAGTCCAGCGCCGAGAGGTCAGGTATCCAAGAGCGAGCCCTAGAGATTGCCTCTGCCCATTGTTGTCGTGACACGCCTGGATTACCCAATGGAGCAATAACTGAGGCTGGTTCAGCAGCACTGCAGGGTTCATCCAGCGTCTTCCAAACTCCAGCAGCCACTCCAGCGAGAAAACCTGCGCCCAAAGTGGTTGCCTCTGTGACTGGGGAAACACAGACCTTTCGTCCAGATGCGTCGGCAAGAGCCTGAACGAAGGTGGCATTGCGACTCATTCCCCCGTCAATTCGCAATTCAGTGATGTCAAGGCCGGTATCGACCTGAGCCGCATCAACGAGATCAACGCCCCGATGGGCGACACCCTCAAGCACGGCTCGCACAATGTGGGAACGGGTGGTGCCCCGCGTTATGCCCAGCAGAGTTCCACGCGCGCCGTAGTCCCAGTGGGGCGTACCAAGTCCCAACAATGCTGGCACATAAACAACTCCCTCGGCTGTGGAACATGTTGCCGCGACTTCGTGGGTTTGGGCCGCCGAAGAGACGAGTTGCATATCGTCGCGCAACCACTCGATGTTTGTTCCAGCAGACAGCATGATTGCTTCTGCTCCATAGAAAATTTCTGTGCTTGTACTAAACGCAACGATTGGAAAGGTTCCGCCCGGAGAGCGCTCGGCACGCTTAGGGGGTTGCGAGCCGATGAACACATCTAACATCCCCCCTGTGCCAAATGTGATCTTTGTTTTTCCTGACGAAATGCATCCTTGGCCGACAAGAGATGCCTGTTGGTCGCCGATCATCGACATGATGGGCGGCGCACCTACTAGTTCTGTTGCATGACCGATGAACCCACTCGATGGCACAATTGTGGCGAACTGATGCGTATGTAGCCCAAGGATGTTCATCACATCAGGGTTCCATGTTTGTCCGCCAGAGTTGCTCAGGCCCGTGACGGCTGCATTGCTCGGGTCGGTGGCATGCACGACACCGCCAGTGAGAACCGAGACCACCCATGAGTCGACGGTTCCGATACAAATATCCTCGCTTGCTCTTTCTGCAGCATCGGAGACGTAGTTGTTCAACATCCAAGCGGCTTTTGTCGCAGTTTGATTTGGTTGCAGTGCAACGGAGTGATTTGTCTTGGTCATGATGCAATCAAAAACCGTTCGGAGGTCTTGCCAGCCAATTGCGGGGCCAAGTGGCTCGCTGGTCGATTTGCGCCAAGCAATGGTGCTGGCTCTTTGATTTGTAATACCAACCGCTTCTACTTTTGACACCGAGGCCGCCACGGTGCGTGCAACCCGCAAGACGGCTTGTTTCATTGCTTGCGCATCAAACTCAACCATGCCTGGGGCTGGAGTTGAGGGAGCAAATTCTTCGTGGCAGACGAGCCCAAGTGTCGCGTCATTGTTGATGATTGCAGCCCTCAAGCCACTAGTGCCAACATCAATCACAAGTATCGCCACGGTGCCTCCTTTTTTGGGTCATTTTATTTCTTTTGAGAATTTTGGTTGGCCAGAAACATCCCGAGCAGTGAACCTATAACGCTTGCCACCAACGAAACAGACAAAGAAGTCAGCATCCGACCAAAGCGAATGTCGCTACTCAAAAAAAGCTTCACTATTACAAGTGCAGCCTGCACTACCACGAATGAACCTGTCGATGCGATGACGCCGTGCAGCAGAGGAGTCAAACGATTTTGTTGTTGGGCCGCGACGCCTGCCCCAATGATGAAGCCCGCAACTGCAATTAATGTAAGAAGCGGTGCCCAACCACTGGAATTTTCCTGCGTATCAAGAACAAATCGCGCGATCAACGTCGGTGGAACAGCAAGCATCAGTGTGATTGATGCACCAGCCTTGAGAGCTTGATGATCAAATCGAGTTGGGGCAGTCACTTGAAACCGAGTTTGCCAGGGTTCAGTATGTTGTGCGGGTCAAGGGTTGTTTTTAGTGCCTGCAAAATAACGAAGGAAGATCCCAGAGCATCTTTCATAAAATGCGCACGGTTTAGTCCGACTCCGTGATGATGAGACAGATTGGCACCAGCGTTCAAGGCTGCCTGTTGCCCGGCATCCCACAATGCTTGATAAGTCGAATCAAACTCATTTTCAGGTGGAGTCGCCGCAAAAGTAAAATATAAGCAAGCACCATCAAGGTAGCTATGCGACAGATGGCAGGTCGCGCTACGGGCATGCTCTACCGCCAGGATTGCAGTTTCAACATTCTGTACAACTGCGTCCACGATGTTCCATGACGCCGCTACTTCAAGCGTGTCAACAACAAACCCCTTGCGCGTCAGCGCTTGCAAGGCAGAGGTGTCATTGCGATGATGCATCCATGCTTCAACGAGAGATGTGTCAGCACTCACCGCGTTGTTGGCGAGCGCTGCCTCATGAACCATTGCCATAGTTGTTTCCACGAGCGCTTGATTGGCTTCATCTAACACGAGCAATGTCGCAGTAGTGCCGTCACCGCCGTGGGAGCGCTTGCTTTCTGAGCCATCGTAAAGACGCAATACCGCAGGTGTGGCGCCGTTGCGAATCAGACTTCTTACAGATTGCATTCCATCGGCAAATGTGGCAAATGTGTATGCGGCGCGCATTTGGTAGTGAGGCTTTGGATGCGCGCGTAACCAAACCCTGGTGATGATGCCAAGAGTTCCTTCGCTGCCAAGAAATATCTGCGTGAGATCTGGACCTACTGCACCAGCAGGAGCACCACCTGTGCGAAGAACCGTTCCGTCGGCAAGCACGACCTCAAGTGCTGAAACCATGTCCTCAATTTTTCCGTAGCGAGTTGAATATTGTCCTGCCCCCCGACAGGCAACCCATCCACCAACGGTAGAAATATCAAATGACTGCGGGAAATGTCCGACCGTAAGTTGATATTGCTCCTGCAGCACTGCTTCCATGTCGGGGCCAAATGTGCCCGCCCAAACTTCAACAAGACCCGACACCGTGTCAACCGATTCAATTCCTTGCATTGCTGTCATGTCGAGGGCAACACCACCATGCAGCGGTATTGCTGCGCCAGTCACAGCACTGCGGCCACCCGCCGCAGTGAGGGGAATTCTATTTTTGTTACAAAAGATTGCGAGTTCGGAGACCTGTTGCACCGAGGAGGGTCTACAAACCACGCCTGCGCGCTGAGGAGTTTTATTGCGAAGAGCCCAGTTCATGGCTCGAGGCCACCAATCACGGCCACTTTGGGCAAGGTTGGTGGCATTCGTGTCACACGCGCAGATGTCGTGCAATGCGCCCATCATTTCGGCGGTGATGACAAACGCATCATCAAAATATGAGGTCGCTGTTTCTGCCGACTCGGAAAACTCGATCGGTTCTGATGCCGAGGATGTAAATATGTGACGACTCACAGGATTACCCTATTGCACCGAGTTGATGAATTCTTCTTCGGTCACTCGGGCCGCCGCTTCTTCACGGGCGCAGTCATCAATGAATGCGCGTGTTTCATTGTTTATCCGTGTTGCATCCCAACCAAGAAGCGGGGCGATTAGAGCAGCGACGTCGCCCGCTTGGGCGATGGTTGCTCGGCGGTCAAATAGACGACACCTTGTGCGCCGCGACAACACGTCGTCAAGCGAGGTGGCCATTTCATGGGTGACGGCAAAGATCGCTTCTGCTTTGACATAGGGCAAACCATCAATCAGTGCTTCAGCGAGGCTCGGCTCAGAATTAATTAGGGAGTAAATTTGAGCGGCATCGGATCCATAACGACCTTCAACATGGCGTACCAGGTCGCTTGCATTTTTGGTCGGCGAGAAACGCCCCGAACCGCGCAGTGATAGCCGCTGTGTTGTGCAACGGCGTCGAGAACCCAGCACTTCCACTACCGCATCTACCGTATCTTGAGCCATTTCTCGGTATGTAGTGAGCTTGCCACCCGTCACTGTCACAACTCCTGTTGTTGACGTAGTTACGCGATGGCGGCGACTTAGGTCGGCCGTACGTCCTTTGATGGCTTGGCCAGTTGATGTTTGAACGAGGGGCCGAAGTCCACTCCACACCGCGGTGACATCGACTTGAGTGACTTCGGTGTTGACAGCGGCATTTAATGCACGCAAAACATAGTCAATGTCATCTTTGGTGCATTGTGGATCATCAACTGGTCCTTTGAAGTCAGTGTCAGTTGTACCGATGTATGTGTACTTATACGTGCCGTCACCATTGGAAACCCACGGAATCACAAACAAAGACCGTTTGTCTCCTGGTACTGGAATCACGACGGCGATGTCATTGCGTACTTTGTCCCATGACACCGTTAGATGCACTCCTTTGGCCGGGCGAAGAGTGTGGGGATGAACACCCTCATCTAGTTCACGAACATCGTCGGCCCAAACACCCGATGCATTCACGACTACACGCGCACGAGCAACAATCCTGTCTCCGGTGTATTTATCAACGAGCGTAACCATTTTTATTCCATCAGGGTCTGTGGCAATGGCGACGACCGAGCAGGCGTTGGCGAGCACTGCACCATGTTGAACCGCCGTGCGCAACACGGCGATACACAATCGCGCATCGTCTGCTTCAGCGTCATAATACAAATAAGCCGAAGAAAAGCGCTCGCGTGACATAGTTGGTATGTGGGCAAAAGCTTCATCAGCGCTAAGGCGTTTGTGCAATTTGCCGATACGCCAACCACCAGTTAGGTCATACATCCACATCGCAGAGCCAAGAGCACGAGCAATTTTTTTTGAAACAACACTGTTCTTGCTCAGAATCGGAATCATGAACGGCAAAACATGAACGAGATGAGACGCATTGCGGTGTAAACGCTTTCGCTCTCGTAGTGCTTCATAAACGAGACGAATATCGCCTTGTTGCAGATAGCGCAAGCCACCGTGAATTAATTTGGAGGACTTCGAGGATGTTCCCGAAGCAAAATCATCGCGCTCCACGAGTGCAGTTGAAAGACCGCGAGCCGCCGCATCAAGAGCAACGCCAGAGCCCGTGATGCCACCACCGATGACGAGCACATCAAAAGTGTCGCTTCCAAGGCGTGACAACCCAGATTGGCGGTCCAGACGCGCGTCTGAAGTGCCAGAAAAAGTCATGCCCTTTGATACTAGGAGTAGCCCTGAAGGGGATGACATTGTGCTCCAGGACGGAGTGACATTATTCGCACCTATTGCTAACCTGCAAGGCTTGCAAATAAGCGTCAAAAAGGTTATCTTTGACTCATGCGTTCACCAGCTGAACTAAGTCAGGCTTTTCGCCAAAGTGGCCTCAAGGTAACCCCTCAGCGTCAACTTCTCTTCCGTTTGCTGCACGGCAACACAAGTCATCCAAGTGCAGACGTTTTATTTGCTCTTGCTTCCCAGGCAATGCCGGGAATCTCGTTGCGGACGGTCTATCAAACACTGAACGATTTGGCTCTGATGGGAGAACTGCAATCAATTGATTTTGGCACAGGGTCTGCTCGCTTTGACCCCAACGTGACTGAACATCAACATGCGATGTGCAATGAATGCGGAGCAGTGCATGATGTCTTCGTGGCTGACGAGCCAAAAATGTTGGGTCTTGATGGTTTTGATGTCCATGCTGCTCAAATCGTCTACCACGGAGTATGCGCGGGTTGCGCATCTTAAAAAGTCTCTACTAATACAAACCAAGAAAGGAAACGTCATGACTGCTCTCAAAGGCACCAAGACACACGAAAACCTCAAGGAGGCGTTTGCAGGCGAAAGCCAAGCCAATCGTCGCTATTTGTGGTTCGCACAAAAAGCTGATATCGAGGGTTACCCCGATGCAGCAGCGTTATTCCGCTCTGTCGCCGAAGGCGAAACCGGACATGCACATGGCCATTTGGATTATCTTGCCGAGGTAGGCGATCCAGCAAGTGGCGAGCCAATTGGCGAAACAGAAGCCAACTTCAAAGCATCAGTTGCCGGCGAGACCTACGAGTACACGCAGATGTACCCAGGCTTTTCCAAAACTGCCCGCGAAGAAGGTTTCGATGAAATCGCAGATTGGTTTGAAACCCTAGCCCGCGCGGAAAAAAGCCACGCTGGTCGTTTCGCCCAGGGCTTGGCCGCCCTCTAGAGATTTGGCGTGGTGACACGTCAGACACAAACTTGCAATTTGGGTGGCTGCTGCTGGTCAGCAGCCACCCTTTTGTAGGAGTTCTCTTTTTTGAGTCAAGGAAGTTCTAGCAGTGACGATTATTTATGATCCCAAGCATCCGTTGTACTTGGATGAAGCGGACACTCGGGAAGAACTAACGCGCGCATACGACATCTGTCATGGTTGTCGTTTGTGTTTTAAGTACTGCTCTTCTTTTCCAACTCTTTTTAGTTATGTTGACGCCCACGAAGATCAGGATTCTGGTCGGCTAACGCCAGAACAGCAAGACCAAATCGTCGATGAATGTTTCCAATGTAAATTGTGTTACGTAAATTGCCCGTACATTCCCGGGATCCACGAGTGGGCTTTGGATTTTCCCCGCTTGATGTTGCGCACTGACTCAATGCGTCGTGCCAACGGCCAAGTCTCATTGCGTAAAAAATTGACGACTGAGTTCATGGGTCATACTGACGTCCTAGGCAAAGTAGCCACATCAAGTGGTCCGATTGCCAATCTTGTAATGGGAGCCGAGGCGGGGTCTCTTGTCCGAAAAATTATCGAGAAAACTTCCGGTGTCTCATCAGTGCGGCTTTTGCCTCCGTTTGCACGGATGCGTTTTTCGACGTGGTTCAAAAAGAGAACCCACCCTGAGTTGTCAAAGAAACAAGGATCAGTCGCAATCTTTCCGACTTGCTTAGTCGAGTACCAGCAACCAGGCGTTGGTCAGGACTTGGTCAAAGTCTATGAACGCAATGGTGTGGAATGTTCGTTGGTTGATGGTGCGGGATGCTGCGGTGCTCCGTTTTTGCATAGCGGCGACATGGACGGATTCACCAAAGTCGCAGCCAAGCAGGTGAAAGCATTGGCTGACGCAGTCCGTGAGGGCAAAGACATTGTTGTTCCGCAACCAACATGTGGTTACATCTTGAAGAAAGATTATCTCGACTATGTCGGTGGTCCTGATGCTGAACTTGTGGCTGCACACACATTTGACTCGTCGGAGTATTTGATAAACCTGCACAAAAATGATGCAACCGAACTTGACACCAATTTCGAGGGAGACATCCCTGCAACGGTGAGTTACCACATTCCGTGTCACTTGCGCGCCCAAAATATAGGTTTGCGCAGTCGCGATTTGATGAAACTGACTGGAACCAAAATTACTTTGATTGATCAATGTTCGGGTATTGATGGAATGTGGGGGCTTCGAGCCGAAAATGCCGAGTTTTCCCTGCCGATTGCCAAGAAGCTGGCAGAAAAAATCACGACAGTTGCTAGTGAAGTGATTGCGGGTGACTGTCATCTTGCAAATACAGCGATTACGGAGCAAACCGGAAAGACACCGATGCATCCGCTGCAATTAATTGCACGTGCGTATGGAATAACAGAAGAACAAAGGAGATAGAGATGAGTCGGAAGTTGCTTTTGGAAGACATCCAAGATTTGCGCGCCTACGAGCGGGAAAGAAAAACGTTTCGGGCGCACATGATTGAGGTCAAGGAGCGGCGGCGTGTAGCGATTGGAACCCTGGTGACAGTAATGTTTGAGAATCGTGACACGATGAGGCTGCAGATTCAAGAGATGTTGCGGGCCGAAAAAGTCATGAGTGATGAAGGAGTTCGTGAAGAACTTGACGCTTACAACCCGATGATTCCAGAAGTCGGTCAGTTGTGCATCACGCTTTTTATTGGGCTGACATCTGATGACGCAGTTCGGGAGTGGTTGCCAAAACTTGCGGGCATTGAAAAAAGTGTCCAGATTCGCCTCGGCGATGGGACGGTTATCAAGGGCAAACTTGATGCGCAGCATGAGGCGGGTTTAACGAGGCCTGAAATCACTGCCGCAGTTCACTACCTGACTTTTGATCTTGACCCCTCACAAGTTGACGTTTTTGCCCAAGGAGATGTCGCCGTGGAAATCGCCCTGAGTCAATATCTAGAGGCAACTCGATTGTCGCCTAGTTTGGTGAACGAATTACTTCAGGACTTGCGCTGACTAACCTCAAAATCCCCATTTTGATGGTCTTGCAGGGCTAACGGGTGCGGACTTGCTAGATGTGACAGGTGTCACCTAAGGTCGCGTCAGGGCGCATTTTGCCCGAGCGTCAGTCGGGGGAACGATGTCAATTGATGAGGCGTCTTGGAAGTTGCACGGAGCATGCAACGGGCTGGATGCGAGTATTTTTTATCCAAACGATGACGACGATCCACTCGAACTAAATGCCAACGAGGCCAAAGAAGTGTGTGCAGGTTGTCATGTGCGGGTTTCTTGTCTGGAACACGCCCTCGCAAGCCGTGAGCGTGACGGTGTCTGGGGTGGTGCGACGGCGCGCGAGCGTCGCAAAATCATTCGTCAAAGACTTCGCGTGGGGTAGATACTTGAGAGATGACATCTGACTCCGAGTTTCTCGGATGGCCCGCGCTTATTTCCGTGCTTCTTGACAGACAGGATCTGTCTTCTGACATAACAGCATCTGCGGTGACTGAAATTTTACATGGACATGCTTCTCCCTCGCAGATCACGGCTTTCATCGTGGCTTTGCGAGCCAAGGGCGAGACAGTTGCCGAACTTGAAGGAATGTTACGTGCAGTGCGCTCAGCAGGAGTCGCCTTGGCTCTATCAGAAGACGTCGCAAAGCGCGCAATTGATGTAGTCGGAACTGGTGGCGATAAAAGCAACTCAGTAAATGTGTCAACGATGACTGCTTTCGTTGTTGCTGGCGCGGGCGTACCGGTGTGCAAACACGGCAATCGTGCCTCTAGTTCGAGGTGCGGATCAGCGGATGTTCTCGAAGCACTTGGTGTTGTCATTGATCTTGGTGCAGCCGATGTTGAATCATGCATCACGACTACAGGTATGGGGTTTTGTCTGGCAACTCGCTTTCATCCATCTTTTCGTCACGCTGGTCCTTCCCGTCGCGAAATCGGTGTTCCAACTGCTTTTAACTTATTAGGACCAATGGCAAACCCAGCGCCGATCGCCAATATGTTGGTCGGCGTGGCTCAATCGTCAATGATGCACAAGATGGCACATGTGCTGGCGTCTCGTGGAGTTACAAGTGCATGGGTCGTGCACGGACACGGCGGACTTGATGAACTGGCTCTAGACGGTCCAAATTCGGTTGTTCAACTGCGCGACGGTGTCGTCACCGAAATTGTCGTTGACGCTGCCGATCTGGCAATTCCAAGGTCGGGCAGGGCAGATATTGAGGGTGGTGATGCAGAAACTAATGCTCTTGCGGTGCATGCTCTATTGAGTTCTAAAGAGGGACCAGTACGCGACATCGTCGTGCTTAATGCCGCTGCTGCACTTGTCGTTGCAGGCGTCACAAAACACCTTTCAGAGGCCAAGTCTCTGGCGCAGGATTCCATCGATAGCGGTGCTGCGGCGCGAGTACTTATGAACCTCATTGAACACAGTCAAGATTTGGCAGGTCGCGCCACCGCCTAGGTCATGTTTGATTGTTCTCATCAATAAACCTGTCACACCCCTTTGTCACTGTGTTTACATGAGCAATGCATCCCCCACGCCACATCAGACCCCAGTCAGCATTTCGGGCCCCCCTCAACGTCACGACCCCAATCGCCTTGTCATTAGTTGCGACACTTGCGTGATGGCTGCCACGGAGGCATGTTCTGACTGCATGATGAATGTTTTGTGCAACACAGAGCACCACGGGGCAGTTGTTCTAGACATTGCCGAATTTCGTGCCGTTCGCTTGCTGGCAAAAGCCGGTTTAGTCCCTACGCTTCGTCATCATGCCAATGGTCGCGATCACGACACAGCCTTCCTCGCCGCCCAAGGTGAGGCGACGTCGGCTTAACGGTCCGCTGCGCGGAGGCGCTCAATATTGGCAGGAGTTGCAGCATCTTGCTCTTTCAAATGGCTTGCACGCCGTTGGAGTTGCCCCAGTAACGGATATGTTGCACGCGCGTGAGCAGTTGCAAGATCGAATAGACCAAGAACTCATAAACGGAATGCAGTTCACGTTTCGTGATCCACTGCGCAGCACGACACCGAGCAAGATTGTCGCGGGTGCCCAATCAATGATTGTTGCTGCCCTGTCGTATGCGGCTATTGATGATGAAGATCATGAAGCAAATGTCGTTGATTATCCGTCTCGTGTCGCCCGATACGCCTGGGCCGACTATCAACAGGTTCTCAAAGACAAATTGACAGTAGTGAGTAATCAACTACGACACGATGGGCACACTTCGGTTGTTTTTGCCGACGACAATGCTCTTGTTGACCGAGAGGCGGCAAAAAGAGCTGGTTTGGGCTGGTACGGGAAAAATGCAAATATTTTAGTTGACGGTTCTGGGAGTTTTTTTGTGTTGGGCAGTGTCATTACCTCAGCAGTTTTACCATTCGCAACAGAATCAAAAGGAACTTGTGGAACTTGCATCAGATGTATTCCTGCGTGTCCAACAGGGGCGATAACCGCAGCTGGCGTTATCGATGGCAACAAATGTTTGTCGTGGTTATTACAAAAGCCTGGTGTTTTTGAACGCCAATACCGTGTTGCACTTAATGATCGGATTTACGGATGTGATGATTGCCAGACCGTGTGCCCGCCAACTCAACGAAAATCAGTGCCTGTCCAGATCACGGGAGGTGCGATGAAATTCATAGATGCGCTTTGGTTACTTGAGGCAACTGATGATGAACTCATGAAGCGTTGTGAACCGTGGTACGTGCATAAACGTAACCCACTTTGGTTGAGACGCAACGCACTGGTGATTCTTGGAAATATCGGTGACCCCAAAGATGAACGCGTGGTAGGGGTCTTGCGAGTAAATATCTCGAGTCAAGAACCAGTGTTGAGAGCACATGCTGTATGGGCTGCGGCCAGACTTGGGCTTGCGAGTCTTTTTGTTCATCTCGAAAATTCCCCCCAAGATTCAATTGTGCGAGATGAACTTGAAAATCTGCCAACCTTGCGGGGCAACCTATGAAGCACCTATTGGTTACGAATGACTTCCCACCCAAAATCGGAGGAATCCAATCTTTGTTGTGGGAATGGTGGCGTCGACTTCCGCCTGATTCTTTTGCGGTGCTGACGAGTCCCCACGAAGGAGCAGCCGAATTTGACGCAGCGCAGCCTTTTGAGATTCGTCGCACCCGCCAACCTGTTTTGCTACCTCACCCCTGGATGGTGAGACAGATTAATTCGTATGCCCGAGAGTGCGGTGCAGATTTCGTCGTTCTTGATCCAGCCTTGCCTCTTGGACTAGTGGGACCTGCGCTTGAATTGCCGTACTGGGTGGTCTTGCACGGTGCAGAAATTACTGTGCCTGGTCGGTTGCCTGGATCAAAACAAGTTCTGGGTCGGGTCTTGCGCGGAGCGACACAGATTATTGCTGCTGGCAAATATCCAGCAGCCGAAGGTGAGCACGCGGCCGGAAAATCGTTGCCAATTACAATCATTCCACCGGGTGTTGACACCAATCGTTTTGTTCCGCTGACACAATCGGAGCGGGCAATGGCTCGTGCGCATTTTGGACTCGACCTCAAGGCAGAAGTTGTGTTGGGCGTGAGCAGAATAGTTCCGCGTAAAGGTTTTGATGTTTTGATTCGTGCTGTCGCCATGTTGGCACGGGAGCGTCCTAATTTGGTGGCGGTTATCGGCAGTACTGGGCGGGATCTGAAAAGACTTAAAAATCTTGCCCATGAGTTGCGAGCACCTGTGGAATTTTTAGGTCGCGTCAGCGACGCCGATCTGCCAAAACTATTCGGATGCGCCGATGTATTTGCGATGATGTGCCGCAATCGATGGGCGGGACTAGAACAAGAGGGCTTTGGCATTGTTTTTCTGGAGGCAGCAGCCTGTGGAGTAGTTCAGATTGCAGGAAACAGTGGTGGCGCTGCTGAAGCGGTCAAGCATGGAGTGACCGGATTTGTAATTGATGAACCACAAAATGTCGACGCACTTGTTGATTCGTTGGTGACGGTGCTATCTGATCAATCATTGCGTGCACAGATGGCAACTGCATCGCGCCGCCGAGCAGAAGAAGCATTTGGCTACGATGTTTTGGCGCAACAACTAGCGGTCGCTTTGCAAGTACTGACATAATGTTGGTGATGTCAAGCGTTGCGCAAAATCATGGTTCTGTGATTTTGAGAATTAATTTGGCTCTGACCTGGATTTTTGCAATGGCTGCGATTGTGTCTGCCGCCTTGTTCAGACAGCCTTGGACTGGAATCGCCGTCGTTGTATCTTTGGCATGTTTTGCAATCGGAGTTGTAGTTTTTTTATGGGGATACTGGAATGCTGTGCAACGCAGTCGCGCCGACAATATCGGGGTTGGGGCAATGTATTTTTTGCTTGGTGGCGTGGCACCCCGCGGTGTTGGACTAGTCATGAACGGATGCCTCGGGGCGCAGTTCGTCGTGGCGCTGGCAACGGCTCTGGCGCGGGGCACAACGAACGGTCGCGCTGGGAGCACTCTGGCTTTTGGCATCCTGGCTCCGATGCTCGGGCTGGGGCTCAACGGTTTGTGGGCGGCATTCCATGGCACTTTTGAACCACGCTCCGATGCGCAAGAAACAGAAGTTTCTGAACAAAGTGATCAAGGGTCATCAGCAAAGGGGTCTCCGACAGGGCATGATAAAGACCATGACTGACCGTGCTGCCCAGACCTCATTAATAAATGCACCCCCCGAACGTTGCTATGCGGTTGCACTTGATTTTGAGTCTTATCCGGAGTGGGCCACAGATGTAAAAGAAGCAAAAATAATTGCGCGTGACGATCAAGGTCGGGCATCTCAAGTTGAGTTTCGGGCGTCGGCGCTTGGTCGCAGTACCCATTACACACTGCGTTATGACTACAGCGATGCGCCTGCGCGCCTGTCGTGGAGCCTTGTAGATGGTGACATCATGCGCGCCATTGATGGTGCATATTCTTTTGTTGCAGCCGAAGAAGGCACACGAGTATTTTATGAGGTGGCAATTGAGCTTGTCATTCCGCTACCAGGCTTCGTGAAACGTCGTGCAGAAACTCGCATTCTCGACACCGTGAAAGAACTCAAAGCCCGCGCCGAGTCGTGAATGCCATCGGCATTGATGTGGGTGGCACGAAGTGCCTCGGTGTTCTTATTGATGAGGGAGCAAACATCCTTTGCTCAGTGCGGAAGCCAACCCCTTCAACGGAGGATTTGATTGACCTCCTGCAGGAGATTGTGGAAGAGCTTGGTGATGCGTCGACAATCGGAGTCGGACTTCCTGGACTAATTACTCCGCGTGGAGTCATGCAAGCCGCCCCAAATCTGAAAAACGTTGTCCAATTATCGGTAGCAACAGAATTAGAAAAAAGATGTGGACGAAAAGTCCATGTTGAAAATGATGCGACATCAGCGACCTATGCAGAATGGAAGATTGGCGCTGCGCGCGATGCCACTGACGCGGCATTTGTGGGGCTCGGCACGGGAATTGGTGCTGGTTTCGTAGTTGGTGGACGCTTGCAACGCGGAGCTCATGGATATGCCGGAGAAATTGGACACATGGTGGTGCAGGTTGACGGTATTGAGTGTGTCTGTGGTCTTCGTGGTTGCTGGGAGCGTTATGCCTCGGGGTGGGCACTTGGAAACTTTGCAGGTGGCGTCGATGGCGAGATAGTTGCGCGACGGGCTGCTGCTGGTGATGCCAACATGATTGAGGTAGTAGACGTCTTTGCTAAATGGGTCGCCCTAGGACTCGCAAATTTAGCCAACATTATTGATCCAGAAGTGATTGTTATAGGTGGTGGAGTAGTTGAATCATCTGCTGTATTCATGCCCGCAGTCCAGAAGTGGTTTGCCGAACTGCTCTATTCGGCAGAAAGTCGCACTCATCCCAGACTTGAGAGTGCACAATTGGGAGAGAGAGCGGGAGCGATTGGGGCAGCACTCTTGGGGGCAACGATCTAGTTAGATCTTGCTCCAGTTCAATGAGCGCTGAACAGCGCGAGTCCATTGACCGTAATTGCCGGACTCGGGTTGAGGTTCGAATCGCTTGTCAAGTTGCCAGGTTTGTTTGATGGCATCAAGGGAGGGCCACACCCCGACGGCCAGTCCAGCCAGGAAGGCGGCGCCGAGGGCGGTGGACTCAGAATCAACGGGTCGAAGCACAGGGACCGAAAGTTCGTTTGCTTGGTGCTGCAACATAAAATCCATCACACATGCGCCACCGTCAACACGGAGTTCGGCAAGAGGCACGCCAGATGCTTTGGTCATTGCATTAATTGCATCACGAGTTTGAAACACCATTGATTCAACAACTGCGCGTGCGATGTGGGCGCGCGATGTGCCTCTTGTTATTCCGACTATCGTTCCGCGGGCATGGGGATCCCACCATGGGCTCCCAAGTCCGGTGAAGGCGGGCACGACGTAGACACCCCCGCTATCAGAAACAGATTCAGCAAGCGGTCCAATGTCGGCAGAAGTTTCGATGATGCCGAGTCCGTCGCGTAGCCACTGCACTGCTGCACCTGTGACAAAAATAGAACCCTCAAGTGCGTATGTGGGCGCCTCATCACCAAGATGCCAGGCCACAGTCGTGAGCATTCCATCGGTTGGCTGTGGACAGATTGAACCCACATTTAAAAGAACAAAACTTCCAGTGCCATAGGTATTTTTGGCCATTCCAACTTCAAAACAAGCCTGTCCAAACAAAGCGGCCTGTTGGTCGCCGGCAACTCCGGTAATTGGTATGCCTGTCGGCAAACCTTCAACAGAGGTAGTACCAAAATGGCCACTCGATGGCAGGACTTTTGCAAGTGCATGTTTTGGCACGCCCAAAAGATCACACATTGAAGAACTCCATGTGAGCGCATTGATATCAAACAACATTGTTCGTGACGCGTTCGTCATATCGGTAACAAACGAAGTGCCACTAGTTAGTTTCCAGATCAACCATGAATCAATAGTGCCAATGGCAAGATCTGCGCTGTCTGGAACACCGTGCTCAAGCAACCAGGCAATCTTCGTGCCCGAAAAGTAGGGATCGAGGACCAGTCCGGTGGTTTGACGCACAAGAGGCAAAGAAGACGCGAGCGATTCACATGTCTTTGCTGTACGGCGGTCTTGCCAGACAATTGCCTTGGCATATGGAACACCAGTTGATTTGTTCCAGGCCACGATTGTTTCGCGTTGGTTGGTGATTCCAATCGCAGCAACGTGGTCGACGCGAGCAATGACGTCGCGTAAAGTCCCAAGCACAGCGGACCAGATTTCTTGTGCGTCGTGTTCTACCCATCCCGGTTCAGGAAAATATTGTGGAAACTCACGGTATGAAGAGACCGAGGGACGACCATCTGCAAAAACTGCTCGGGTTCGCACTCCAGTGGTTCCAGCATCGATAGCGAGCACGACCGTCATTGGATTACTGTTTGCTTGCTCGCAGAATAAGAGAACTTAGTTCGCGGTGGATTTGAGGTTGGCTGGCAAGCACTTCGGCTGGATGAACAGTGTTGCCCGAAAAGTCGGTGACAATTGCGCCCGCTTCCGTGGCGATGAGATGACCAGCGGCAAGATCCCAAGACAAAAGATTTTCTTCAAAGTAGGCGTCATAGCGCCCGCATGCAACGAAACACAGATCAATTGCGGCGGCACCAACGCGGCGAATATCACGAACTTGTTCAATAATAAGAGGAATACGCTGTGCCTGCAGAACTCGTTTCTGGGCGGAGTAACTAAAGCCCGTGCATACCAGCGCGTCACTCAACAATGGATTTTTACGCACGGCAATCGGTCGGCCGTTGAGCAATGCTCCGGTGCCACGGATGGCGGTGAATGTTTCACCCAATGCAGGGATGTAGACAACGCCGATGAGACTACCGACATGATCGACAGCAGCGATTGAGACAGCCCACATTGGTAAATCAAAGAAAAAATTTGTCGTCCCATCAATAGGGTCAATCTGCCAGGTGATACCCGATAATGATTCGTGATGAGCACCTTCTTCTCCGATGATTCCGTCGGCTGGTCGTGCCTCCCGAATTCCCTCCGCGATCAACACCTCGCTTGCCTGATCAAATTCAGTCACCATGTCGGTAGCGGTAGATTTTGTGACTACATCGCCGAGTCCATTTTTGCGACCAGAAAGCGCCATGTCTCCAGCCGCGTGCGCAAGAGAAACGGCAAGTTCAAGAAGTTCTTCGTTCTCCGACATTATGGCTCAGGAAAATCTTTTCCGAGATGAATCATTGAGTTCGCGCCATTCACCCTGGGCGCGCAGAACCAGCACTGAAACGATGGCTGTACCGCCAGCACAAAGTATTGCCCCAGTCAAAATGCCCAGACCAAGGGGAATGGAACAGGCTCCGGCACATTGAAGATCAACGACGGCATAGCCAATCAGCCCACCAGAAAGTCCACCAAAGCAAATAGCCACAAACGCGAGAGCGCGAGAAAGACGGGAGGGAATTGCCGAGAGGGTCATGTCGGGGGTTGTTGGCTCCATATTGGATTAGCGTAATAGTTGAAGTGTCTACTTATCGCTCCATCTTGCATGTTGACATGGATGCGTTCTTCGTATCCGTGGAGTTGTTGCGTCGTCCAGATTTATTGGGACAACCAGTCGTGGTCGGCGGAACAGCAGGGCGCGGGGTGGTGGCAGCCGCCTCATACGAGGCCAGGCGTTTTGGGGTGTACTCGGCAATGTCGTCGTCGCACGCGCGCCGACTGTGTCCGCAGGCAATTTTTTTACCGGCGAATCATTCGTTGTATCAGGAAATAAGTCACCAACTTCACGACATTTTAATCTCATTCACTCCTCTTGTGGAACCCATTTCCGTTGATGAAGCATTTTTGGATGTGACTGGTTCGGAAAAACTCTTGGGGAGCGCTGAGGATCTTGCTTGGATGATCAGGGGGCGGGTCAAAGATGAACTACAACTTTCCTGCAGTGTGGGTCTTGCCAGAAATAAGTTCTTGGCAAAACTTGCCTCTGACTTTGCCAAACCTCAGGCTTCTGCCCGAGGAATCGAACCGGGACATCAGGTTTATCGCGTTGTTCCAGGTGCAGAGCTTGAATTTCTGCACCCATTACCAGTCAAAGCGCTGTGGGGAGTTGGTCCAGTAACTCTTAAAAAATTAGAAAGCATTGGCATCAGAACCGTTGGTGACTTGGCTGCGTTGCAAGAGAGTGATTTACAAGCCGCAGTTGGCATGTCCCACGGATCGCATCTGTTTGCTCTTGGTCGCGCTGATGACGATCGAGCCGTCGAGCCAGATCGCGTTGCAAAATCAATAGGTCACGAGGAAACTTTTTCTGTGGATCTCATCACGACGCAAGAACTTCGTGATGAGATAGTGCGACTATCAGAGGCAGTAGCTAGGCGGGTGCGTCGCGCTGGAGTCGCTGCCGGAACAGTATTGCTGAAGATCAAGTTTTCTGATTTTCAGACGATTACGCGCTCTGTTACCCCGCGTAGTCCGATTACAACAGGTCCCGCATTTGTTGCTGCACTTTTGCCCGTGCTGGCCACAATTGATGCCGCGCAAGGTGTAAGGCTGTTAGGCGTGCATGCTCAAAAATTAGGGGAACCAAATAGTCCGATGCGATTGTTTGGTGACGATGGTGATTCGGTTGAGGAAATAGAGCAGCAGTGGTCAGCAACCAATGAGGCTGTGGATGAGATCGTGAGCCGGTATGGTCGCCAGGCCATCAGACCAGCAAGTGCGCTCTCAGACCACACGGCGCCAGGGGATTCCCCTTACGGCCCAGATGAACTTGACTGAAACATCTTGGTGCTTACGTTGCGTAGGGCGTAAAAAAGTGGAACAATGACGAGATGCCTTTGTCAGACGAAGAACAACGCATTTTGCGTGGAATTGAAGAACAACTTGAAACTGACGAGCGTTTTGCTCAAGCTGTTTCTTCATCTGGTCTCTATCGGCATTCGGCCAAAACCGTCAGGTGGGCAATCTTGGGAGTCGTTGTCGGTCTCTTGGCGATGGTGTTATCACTCCAAATCCACTACGCGGTTGCGTTTGTAGGGTTCATGATCATGTTGGTTAGTGCTTTGTCGATTGAGCGTCAAGTCCGTCTGATGGGCAAGGCTGGTGTTCAAGACATCGCCCAATCGCTGCGCGGTCCAAGGCAAGCTGCACAGAAAATGCGCGATCGCTTTCCAAGAGAGTAATAACCGTGTCCTTGACTGCGGCGTCGGACAAAGACGCGTACCTCGCAGTTGATATTGGGGGCACAAAAATTTCCGTTGGAGTTATAAGTGTCACTCGTTTGGTTCTGTACGAATCAAGGATCCCGACTCCTGAAATAAATGTTTGGGAGGCATTGGCTGAACAGGTTTCAAACGCGCTGTTGTGGGGTGCACGAAACGACATAAATTTTCTTGCCTGCGGGGTTGGTTGTGGAGGACCCATGCGCCTGGATGATGGTGTTGTCTCGCCACTGCACATTCGCGAATGGAATAATTTTCCACTAGTCACAGAGATGCAGCGACTAACCACACTTGATGTCATTCTGGAAAATGATGCAAAGGCACTCGTGTTGGCAGAGCATTGGAGTCGTACTCAAAGTTCTGATCTTGCACCCCCAATCATGATGTCGGTACTGGTCTCGACCGGTGTTGGTGGCGGAATATTGGCAGATGGGAGACTACTCATGGGCCGTTCTGGTAATGCTGGTCATATTGGTCATGTGATTGTGCAAGAAAACGGAAATGAATGTGCATGTGGAGCGCGAGGATGTCTTGAAGCTCACATCAGTGGACCAGCGATCGCGCGAGAAATTGGCGCGCCTGCGGCAACGGCAAATTTTCAAACGCGGGTGGTGGCAGGAACATTATTGGGTCAAGCAATTGCCAGCGTGGCAGCCACGATGGATGTCACAGATGTCACGGTGGGCGGTTCAGTCGCACTCGGCTTTGGTGCGGATTTCTTCGAGGCAGCGCAAGTAAGTGCGCGCCAACATGCGGGTCTTTCTTTTCTCCGGGATCTAACAATTTCACCTGTGGCAGACAGAAGTCTTGCCCCACTCGTAGGTGCGGCAGCGCTAGCCAAGTACTCTGTAGAGCATGCATCCCGCCTATAGCCCAGAAGCCGAGTCTTACCGTGAAAAGGTCCGCACCTTTTTGGCCGAAAAACTTCCCGCCTCATGGAAAGGAATCGGTACTTTAGATGGTGAAGAATTGTTGTCGTTTGTCGCCGAGTGGCGTATCACGTTGGCAAGTTCTGGCTACTTGGCACCTGGTTGGCCAACGGCATACGGAGGTGGTGGATTTTCTGCATTAGAGCAGGTAATTGTTGCGGAGGAATTTGCCCAAGCTGGAGTTCCAACTGGCGCGCCGAACGACACATTCAGTATCGGAATGTTGGGCAACACCCTGTTGCAGTGGGGAACTGAAGATCAAAAAAAATACTATCTTCCCAGAATTTTGTCTGGTGATGATATCTGGTGTCAGGGCTACAGCGAGCCAAACGCGGGATCAGACCTGAGCAACATCGGTTTGCGAGGAGAACTTGATGGTGATGAGTGGCTTCTCAATGGTCAAAAAATTTGGACCAGTGCAGGACATCTAGCTGATCACATTTTTACACTCGTACGCACAGATGTTGATGCTCCTCGACACAAAGGAATCAGTTTTTTACTTGTTGACATGCGTCAACCCGGAATTGAAGTACGTCCAATTCGGATGATTTCTGGTGAGAGCGAATTCAACGAGGTCTTTTACACCGATGCTAAGTGCCCCAAGGACAATGTCGTCGGGGGGGTCAACAACGGTTGGGCCGTGGCGATGACTCTGCTTGGGTATGAGCGCGGCGAAGCAGCTGCCACGCTACCGATTCGCTTTCAGGGAGAAATTGATCGTCTCTGCATTTTGGCAAAGGAACGGGGCGTTTCATCTCACCCAATCATTCGCCAGCGTCTGGCAGCTTGTTATTCCCGAGTGCAGGTAATGCGATTCTTGGGAATGCGCACTCTTACAAAATTCCTCGCGGGTCACCATCCTGGTCCTGACGGCGCAATTTTTAAGTTGTACTGGAGTGAGTATCACAGAGTAGTGACAGAACTCGCTGTTGATATTTTGGGACTGGAGGCGTTGGTGCCGACTGGTCGCAAACCATCAAGTGCTTTTCAAACAGATGACGAGGGTGCTGCGAACTCAAGCAATAGTTGGGTGGGGACTTTCATGAATGCACGTGCTGGAACGATCTATGCAGGATCTTCACAAATTCAGCGCAACATCATTGGTGAGATGGTGCTTGGTCTGCCAAAGGAGCCGAGGGTCTAATCATGGAGGGTGGTCGGCAAAGTCAACGAGGTGCCTTGCCCTATTCCGTACTCTTATCGGTTTTCCTTCGGCCCGTATTGTGGCCGACTGCAATTAGTCAGATGTTTCGACTCGCCCCCACGGGCTGGTACCGACGCCCACCATTTCTGCCGTTACCGAGCTCACAGTATTTAGATTTTCGTTTGATGACTCAGTACGGAGGGGAATCCTCCACTCTGGCACAGGGTCCGCTGCCTCGGGATGTGATTCATTACCTGCGATGGTGTCGCGATTGGAACCGAACTAGATGATGCCAATATCCCCAATTTTTTGTTTGACGTGGCGCAGACGGCCGAGACGGTAGGTCGTCATGAAAAGCGCGCTCGTTCTCAATGCAACTTACGAACCGCTGAGTGTTGTTTCGTCTCATAGAGCTATTTGCTTAGTGCTATGTGACAAAGCTGACATTGTCGAAGACGATGGTTCGGTCATGCATGCAGAGAAACTTGAGGTGCCAACGCCTCTCGTGATTAAGCTTAGATACGTCGTCAAGGTTCCGTATCATCGCCATGCCGCATTGTCCCGTAGAGCAATCTTTGCTCGTGATAATCATAAGTGTGCATATTGCGGTGGTTTAGCCGACAGCATTGATCATGTTCATCCACGGTCTCGGGGAGGGGAGCACATTTGGGAGAATGTCACGGCTGCGTGTCGTAACTGCAATCTGCAAAAAAGAGATCGCACTCCTGACGAAGCTGGTATGAAGTTGCGAACAATACCGCTCGTGCCTCTTGAAACAGCCTGGATAACCTTTTCTGTGGGTTCGGTGCCCGATGAGTGGAAACCGTACTTGGCCCAAGCAAGTTAATTGGGTGAGCCCAAAGAATGTCTAGTGATCTTGGCTTGAATCTTGATGGTTGGGTTGTCAATGACTATGTCGGTACTGCGCGTCAATTTCATGCGAGCGATTTGGAGTGGAGACGAAGTCTTTGGTTATGTCGGCCAACAGATGCAGCGATCGTGCTGGGTTCTGCTCAAGACGAATTAGACGTTGACACTGAGCGTGCCCATCGAGAAAAGATTGATGTTGTGAGACGCCGAAGTGGCGGTGGTGCGGTTTATTTAGATCCTGATTCGAGCGTTTGGATCGATGTCGTGATCACTCGCAAAGATGCTCATTGGGTAGATGATGTTTCAACGAGTGCACTTTGGCTTGGTCAGGTGTGGTGCGAAGTTTTGCGCCGTTACGGAGTTCCTGATCTCGAAGTATTTTCAGCGCCGATGCTCAAACCTGCTGCTTCTCGATCGGTGTGTTTTGCCGGTATGGCCTCGGGTGAAGTGCTTTCAGCAGGACGCAAAGTTATTGGCATCAGCCAACGGCGCAATCGCGATGGTGCTCGATTTCAGTGTGTGATGTATCGCCAGTGGCGCCCGAAAAAATATGCCCATCTTTTCGTGAGTCAAGAAATCCAAGATGCACTTTGCTCGTTGGAGGTGGCTGAGGTTCATTGCGAACCAGGTGATGTCTTGATGGCGCTTGCCAGACAACTTGGGTAACAGCAACCTGACCTGCTGATCTGGCCCATTCCCAGCCTTTGACGGCCATGCCATCTAGGGGATTAGGTGGTAGAAAAAGGGGCATGGTGGTTGACAGTGGGGCAAAGTGGGGATAATCTGCTGAGTGGAGGGAAGCGGTACCCGCTTCCTGGGAGCGGAGTGGTTGTGTTTGTAGGAGCCCATGATCGGCAGTTAGACCCCAAGGGTCGACTTGCCCTTCCTGCTGCCTTTCGGCCCCGCCTCGAACCACGTTGCTATTTGGCATTTGGTCAAGACAAGTGCGTCGACATCTTGACTGCTGACGCTTTTGAGCAAGTTGTTCAAGAGACGTTAGACAAAGTGCGGTCAGGAGAAATTAACCGCAACCAACAACGAGCGCTGGCAGCAAACACGGTTGAAGTGTCAATCGATGCGCAAGGTCGAATCAATATCGAAGAAAAATTGCGCGATTATGCAGGACTATCACTTAATTCCAAAGTAATTGTTGCTGGCTCATTCGATCGAGTTGAGATTTGGGACCCCACACGACATCAACGCATCACAGATGCAGGCACACAGCAGATTGCTGGAGACAGCAAGTGATACGTGGTACGCGAAATGAATTATTGCATTCAACAATCACGTCAAGGGCATCGGTCTTTGGCAGTTTCCCGGATGGCACGGTGCGCAGCTTCAACTCCGCCCGCTGTCATCGCGCCCATTCCGAGGAGAAATCTCGGGGGCTTATGCTGTTCGGGAAGCTGCCAAGGACCGGTGTCGTGAGTGGTGCCATGTTTAATCACGAACCCGTCATGCTGAATGAGATTCTGGAAGTATTTTCCGGCCTTTCAACTGGAACTTTTCTTGACGCGACGTTAGGCGGGGCAGGACACGCAAGTGCATTGCTCAAGGCTCATCCTGATATTGAATTTCTTGGTATTGATCGCGATCATGAGGCCGTCGCGTTTTCTAAATCAAAACTGTCTTCTCTTGGCGAGCGTGTCACCCTCCGGCACGCTCGCTTTGATCGTGTTGCCGAGGTACTGGTGCAAACAGGTACTCATTCGTTGGCTGGAGCTCTATTTGATCTCGGTGTGTCTTCCCCGCAATTGGATCAAGAACAGAGGGGATTTTCATATCGGCTTGACGCCCCCCTTGATATGCGGATGGATCAATCGCAGTCCATGAGCGCTCTAGAAGTAATTAATGACTCAAGTATTGAACATCTTGAAAAAATTTTGAGGGAAAATGCCGATGAACGCTTTGCTGGGCGAATTGCCAAAGCGATTGTGCGGGCACGTCCGATAAATACGACCGTTGAGTTAGCTGAGGTGGTCATTGCGGCGATTCCCGCTGCCGCAAGACGTCGCGGTGGCCACCCGGCAAAGCGCACATTCCAGGCAATTCGGATTGAGGTAAATCAGGAACTTGTCATTCTTCCCAATGCTCTTACTGACGTAATCAAAGCCCTTTCCCCGGGCGCTCGATTGGCTGTTTTGTCATACCACTCTGGGGAAGACAGTATTGCAAAGAGCGTGATGCGTCTAGCCGAGACCGGTGGCTGTACATGTCCGACCAACTTGCCATGTGTTTGTGGTCGACAAGCCCTAGTGCGCCGAGTTCGGACAGTCAAGACGCCATCAGTTGCGGAGCAGACACTTAATCGACGCTCTACAGCTGCGCGTCTACGAGTCGTAGAGCGTTTGAGTACTGGATGGGAAAGCTAATCGTGGCAATCGCATTTAGACAACCGTTCGGACTGGAGCAACCAGTAAAGACGACGAAGCCCTCTCTGACGATTGTCCCTAAAACACGTAAGTATGCGAGTCGAACAATTGTGGTGATTTTTTTGATTACGACATTTTTGTGTGGTGTCGTTGCGCTTCGGACATATATGGCACAGCAACAAATGCGCCTTGACACAATCACTAGCGATATTGAGAGTTCTCGTGATTACTTCGATGAATTACGGGCAACCAAAGCAGAACTTGAATCACCAAGTGTTCTATTGCAAAAAGCACGAAACATCGGAATGGTTCCCGTGTGGGGAACAAAAGTTTTAGAGATTCCAGCGCTTGTCGCAGCCGAGGTCGCTGCCACGGTCGGGAAAGTGGATATTGATGTTGCCGCTGGAGGTGGTTCGGCGCTCGAAGAATTTGGAAAAGTGAAGGCTAAAACAGGAACAGCCCCATGAGCGCATCGCGGGCAAGTCGAGTGATCACTGCTCTGTCTTTGCGCTATCGAGAATCCCCTTCAACTGCGAGTCGCTCAACT
>SXGS01152581.1_pt1 | contig 39426 bp, 29 predicted proteins | sample 3174681 | NCBI WGS metagenome assembly SXGS01 (sample SAMN11356861, study PRJNA531348) | freshwater metagenome | isolation source: freshwater sample F1-80 | place: China: Fuxian Lake, Yuxi | collected 2017-12-25 | reverse complement strand
TTCGGAAAGAGTTTGCACCAGAACCGACAAAGAGTCTCCACCCGATCAACCACGGATAGATGGACTCCCGAAGAACCAGATCACTCTGTCACAGGAGTTCTTCGACGAAATCCAGAAGCACCCAATTCCAGTGGATATGGAACTGGTAAAAATTCTAAAAAACAAGCCTTTAGCATTGGACGCCTATCCCTTCATCGTGTACAAAGCAGCAACGATCAAGAACACCACACGAATTCCTATTGCAGAACTTTTCGAGGCGTTTGAATCTCAGCGAAAGAACATTCGACGACAGAGAGAGCAGACCAGGAAGAGTGATGGAAACAGTCCCACAACTTGCAGGGGTCAAAACGCTCATCGAAAGCGATAAAATTGGGATCGAACCATCCAGGAAAGAGATGAAAGGTAACTGATGTCAACCACGCCTGGCCCTGCTGGTCGAACCTGTTGATCGCCACCGTAAGTTCGCTAAGGCCAAGGAGAAGTTCGCAAGCAGGGCAGCGGACGCCGCACCATCGGCAAAGCTGATTACCAAGCGCAGGGAGTCCTCTTCCTGCCAGAGACCGCCCGGTTCTCGAACCTGCTGAACTTGCCGGAAGGTGCCGACATCGGCAAGGCCATCAACGATGCGATGAGGGCCATTGAAGCGGACAACGAGGATTTGAAAGACGTTCTGCCACGGACGTACAACCGTCTTGACAAGGACCTGGTCGTCTCCCTGCTGAAGAACTTCGCCTCCGTGCCTATGCACAGCGAAGGCGATGCATTCGGGAAAATATACGAATACTTCCTCGGCAAGTTCGCCATGACGGAAGGGCAGAAGGGCGGCGAGTTCTTCACGCCCACGAGCATCGTCAAGCTGATCGTTGAAATCATTGAACCCTACCAAGGTCGCATCTTCGACCAGTTGAACTTGGTAGGTCTTATAGTCGCGTCGCTCGCTGAATTGGGCATCCGGCGGCCGGGCCGCAACCAGCCGCACTGGGTATGCGATCGATGGAACAGCCGTGGTCGCGTAGTACCTGCGCCATCAACTCCTCGCCGCCCTGGGTGGTGGGAGATTCCCCTTGGCTGCGGCCCCCGGCGCCTGTTTCCTCGCCTTACCGCGAACCACCTGGGGGGACATGGCACCCGCGTGGGGTTCCGGGTCAGGCGGATGTCAGATCGCCGATGTCCAGCAGGTACAACTGCCTGCCGCCGTTGTGTGCGGAATCTATGACCACTTTCTTGCCGTCCGGGCTGAACCTGGGATGGGTATCGCACCGCCACTCGCCTGTATATTCGGCTGGGGAGTGAAAGTCGCCGAGCGGACGACGGACCTTAGACACGGTGTCGTAAAGATAGACGTGCTGCAGCCGATTCCGGTCAGGGTAGGTATCGTTGAGAATCCACCGGTTACCGGGCAGGTACGTGCAGTGGCCGTTGAGCGGCATGAGATCCGGCGCCACGACCTCCACCTGGCTGGTTTTGTCGCGGAAAAGATAGAACTTGTCCCCGTGCGATGGGTGTCCGGCCCACGCCAGGACATTGTGCGGATCACGCCAAATAAAGTGCGAAGTCCTGCCGTTGGGGTCCAGGATGTGCAGGTCCTTGCCATCTGCCCCGGCAGTGAACATGCGCGTGGAAAAGCCGGCCCCCTCCTTATCCCCGCGCCAGCGATGCAGGAAAATGAACCGCTTTCCGTCCGGGGAGACGAGCAGATGATTGAACCAATGCTTGGCGCCTTTGGAGTATCCGCCCGGGTAGGGAATCCTGGCGGCATCGGCAATAGAGATGATGAGCTGCTTCCTGCCGGTAGCCAGATCCACCTTCCAAATGCCGACATCTTCCGGGATGGCGGTTTCGCGGTTGGGATCCGGGAGCCCGGCATAGCCGTAGCCGGGGCGTGAGTGGTTCAAGCGGCGGAAATCGCAGGTCACGGCCCACCGGGCATCGGGACTCAGGGCGTAGATGGCCGAAGGGATGGTTCGCTTCTTGCGCGTCCGTACGTTCAGGATATGGCAGACATAATCGCCGGCAGCGCGATCGTTCCACAGGACTTCATCCTTTGAACCAGGAAGCCATTGCAGCATGCACCCTTGCTGCCAGTTCCAGGCGCGCGTTTCGCCCAGTTCCGTCCAGCGGTCGCCTGCTCCCGTATCCACCATGCCAACCTTGATTACGTCATCCGGACCCGGCGACCGGTGTTCAAAATCGACTTCCATGCCAAGCACATAACGGCTGGTTGGATCGAACTCGAGTTTGTCGTAATAGCCAAACCAGTGATATTTCGGCCCCCTGGTTAATGGGCGAACGGGAGGCAGTTTGTCCTGGCCCAACAGCAAGCGGGCCCCCGAAAGCGCTGACAGGAAATGTCTTCTCGGTAACGTCATGTGGTTGAATCCTCAACTTCAGAATCAATACGAATCTTAGCCTAACTTCTCCGGCAGCAGTTGTGCCGGCCATCTCCGCTGTTGTCCTGTGATCGGCGATTCCCGGGCGGAAGGCTTGACCTACAGTCTCAGCTTGATGGCGAACTGCACCACGCGTCCATCTCCTGCGCTGGTGATCCGGCCGAACGACTGGCTGGCAAGGGGGAGGTTCGGATTGTAGGTAGTACGCGTTTCGAGGACGAAGCGCGGCGTGTTGGTGAAGTTAAAGGCCTCGAACCGGAATTCGACGGCGCGCCTCTCCTGGAACGCCCATTCCTTGATCACGGCAGCATCGAAGTTCACCAGTCCAGGTCCGCGAATCGGATTGCGCGGCGAAGTTCCGAAATTCAATGGCGCCGCAGCGGAAAAGACCGACGTGTTAAAGAACCGAGACAGGGTACGCTCGTCGCTCGACAGATTCGGATTCCCGCTGATGTTGGGGCGCTGCATCAGGCTGAAAGTGTTCGTCGTGTTGGTGGACTGCTCCACGTCCACCGGCCGGCCGGCGGAAAGGGTGGTGATTCCAGTGATCTGCCATCCACCGGCAATGGCGTTGAGGACGCCGGTCAAGGGCACCTGCCGTCCAGCGCCGAAGGGCAGATCCCAGACATAGGAGGCGACAAAGCGATGCGGAACGTTTGCGGTCGACACCGCCCGTTCGGCGGCCAGATTATAAACGTCCTGGGGCCAGGAGCCTCCCGTGAAATTGAAGATCTCCGCGTTGTTGTCAATCGCCTTGGCCCAGGTATAGTTGGCCAGAAAGCTCAAGCCGCCGCGAAACTGCCGTTCCAGCTTCAACTGCATCGAGTGATAGTTGCCATCTCCGTAGCGCGGCAGCAGCGGCTGGACTTCATTGAAGTTGGGGTAGGGCCGGAGGAGCGTCGTGTTTGGATTGGCGGTACCCTGGGCGCGCCCGGCTGCCTGGACGACAGCCAGAGGCACTTGGTTCAGGTTGAGATAACCATTCCGTCCGCTTTCCTGCTTCTTGCTGGCGCTGCCGACATAGCTGGCGCCGAATACGGAGTTGCGGCCCACAGCGCGCTCAATCCCGAAATTCCATTGCTGCACATAAGGAGCAAGGTTAGGGGTTTGTAGTTGGACATGGGTACCGGAGCCGAGCCTTGGGTCGGTTGCGTCAAACTCGGCCTGGCGCACCGGGCCTTGACTCAGGCGCGTAACCGCATCCAGGCCGTTGGGCGTGATCGCGTTGGAAGTGAATTCGAAGGGGAACTTCACGACGCCGGACAGCGGGTTTCCGCCGCCGCCTTGAATGGGCTGGTGGAATATCCCGTAGCCGCCCCGTAGCACAGTGGATTGGTTGCCGAACATATCGAAGGCAAATCCGAACCGCGGGCCGAGATTGTTCTTGTCCAGGGCGGCCGAGGGTTTTGCATTTCCGGCCAGCACGCGTCCCGTCGCCAGGTCAAAAGTGGAATGGAAGCCACGAGCATCTTCCAGCAACGTGTTCAACTCGTAGCGAACCCCCAGGTTCAGGGTTAGGCGCTTGGTCAGCTTGACGTCGTCCTGAACGAAACCAGCATAAGTGACGTTGTTGACCTCCTGGCCTGGGTCTTTCTGTGTGTACTGGGTCCGATTGGCAAAGCCCAACAGGTAACTGGCAAAGGCCTGCCCTGTCCTTGCCTGGAAAGCTCCCGGCAGCGAGGTCTGAGCCGAGGCGAAAATGAAATGTCCGTTCAACGCCGCGGGCTGAAAGTTTCTAAGTCTGTATATCCTGGCTTCGCCGCCCACCTTAATCGAGTGGCGCCCGTGAATGACCGAGAAATGGTCGATGAGTGAAATTACCTTATCCCGGCCGACGTTGAATGTGCCGCTGAACCCGCCGCCAAGCGGTTGCACGCCTGCGATCTCGATGTAGGGGACCCCGGCCGAGGTAGTGATGTTCGGAATCCCAACCTCCCGGGCCACATTATCATCCTTCCGGTAGGGCGTCGTCTGGCGTTCCCAATCCAGGTAGGAGATACGGAACTCGTTGAGTCTTGTGGCGGTCAGGGTGCTGATCCAGGCGCCGGTCAGCGTCTTCTCCAGTACGGCGTTGTCTGTGTCTCCTACCGAACCGCGAAAGGCCACCGACGGCAGGTTCACCGACTTCAGGCGCGAAAATCGCCCGAACATCCTGTTCCGGGAAGTGACCGAGTGATCGCCGCGGACGTCGAACCGGTTCCCGTCGTTTCCCGTGGCGGTATTCCGAACGAAGTTCTGCGCCAAGCCGCCCTGCGTTGGCGCCGGCCAGAAATCGAGCAGTTTGACGGCTGGAGCATCGAATCTGGCGGACGGAACAATGTTTCCAGGGAAAGGATTCCGTACCAACTGTCCGCTCTGCGTGCTCTGTGAAGCCGGATCGTAGATCTGCCCCTGGGCAACAGAGCGGCCCAGGGCGTCGGTGCCGATACTGTTTCCCAGGAACTCCGAGAAATTCCCCGCCCGCATGTTCGCCGTCGGAACAGAAATATTGAACACGCGCTGCTGCCGGACCCGGACGCCCTCGTAATCGGCGAAAAAAAAGGTTCTATTCCTCCCATCATAGACGCGCGGGATGTAGACGGGTCCCCCGCCCGCAGCTCCAAACTGGTTCTGCCGAAGCACCGGCTTGGCGGCCGTAACAGGCGCAAAGAAATTACGGGTGTTCAGCTTGTCATTCCGCAGGAACTCCCAAAGGACGCCGCGCACCTGGTTTGTCCCGGACTTGGTGGCGACGTTCACGAGCCCCCCGGAGGAGTTGCCGTACTCGGCGGAGAAGGAACTGGTCAAGATCTTCAACTCCTCGACACTGTCGGGCGGAGGCGCCGCGATCTGGCCTGAGCGCGTCTCGGGAATCACCTGCGTGACTCCGTCGACGAGGAACTCATTGCTGCGCGAACGGGACCCGTTGATGCGGAGCCGTCCGCTGTTATCCGGCGCCGCGCCGGCGACCAGCCCCATTAGGATATAAACGTTCCTGCCGCCCAAAGGCAGTTGCGTAATCTTTCGGTTGTCGATCACCTGGCCCAGCGAGCCCGTTTCCGTAGCCACCAACGGCGCCTCTCCCACTACGTCCACAGACTCGGAGACGGCGCCCACCTCCATACTAAAATCGATGCGAAGCACCTCGCCCACCCTGGCCGTGATCCCGGACCGGACATACCTTTTGAATCCGGCTCGATCGGCGGTCAATACGTAGGCGCCGGGAATCAGGTTTGCGATCAGGTAGCTGCCCGCCTCGTTTGAGACGGCGCTGCTGATCACGCCAGTCGCCACGTTTCTGGCCTCGATTTTCGCCTGGGCCATGACGCCGCCCGATGCATCTCCCACGAACCCCGTAATGCTGCCGACTCCAACGCCCTGCGCATTCAACGCCGCGCCGTAAAGCCCGGTGAAGCAAAATGCTAAAGCAAACGTTTTCGTATTCATCTGGACATTCCTTCCGTTTCCTGAAGTGAGCCGACGCATTAATTTAAAACCCCCAGGTTTTATCATAAACTTATCATAAACTCGGTTTTGAGTCGGTTTTGAGTCGAGCCTTACTCTTGTCCAATCAGGAACTTCGCATGGCAGCCTTGGAATGATGCCGCTGCCTCGATTGGCAAGCAAAACAATCCGCGCCCTCTCGACCAAATGGTGCTCCGTCTTGCCTTGGCGGGTCCATCCCTCTAAAGTCTTCATCTCTTCGTCGCTGAGCTGAAATTTCGCGGACTTTCGGCGCATGACTCAACATACAGTCGTACCAGAACTAATGCAACTAGACACTAGAGCGGAACACGCTGATGGATGTCGCGGCGGCCATGTGGAACCACGCGCCGAGCATGATACAACCACCCCCGCGCCTGGAGCCGCGGGAAATGCGTAGTATTGTAAGCTACATTTGGAATTCCCGGTTCTTTGCGGCAACGGGCAGCGCCGCCCGCGGCAGGAACGTCTTCAGCCAGAAGGGTTGCGCCGGTTGCCACAACGAAGCTTCGGGCGAGGCTGGCAAGCTGAAGGGAACGTACGATCCTCTTGATGTAGTCTCGGCGCTCTGGAAACACGGTCCCACAATGCTCGAACGGATGAAAGCGAAGAACGTCGCATGGCCGCGGTTCCGCGGCGAAGAGATGAGCGATCTGGTGAGCTACCTGAGCTCGGATCACTAGCCGGCTGCATCAGCGGGAGCGCCGCGATCAACTCGTTCATCCGCCTTACCAAAGCACGAGTTGCTTGCCACCGCGGCAACAAAATGCGCGCTACGAATCATCGGATGGCTGCGGCGATTTGGTAAGCAACAGCTGGCGGAACAGACTGCATAGGACCCTAAATCCGGCCTGAAAACCAGCGTCCAGACCGCGATCCGACCCGATTTCACGGGCCTTTGAACGCTGGTGTAGTACCCTGCGCCTGACATCATCTTTCGCGAGGTGCGCTCCGAATGCGGCGATCACCGCGAAACCTGCAAATCGCCAGTAATCACAGGGGTCTGACGCACTTAGGCGGCGCATACTTCTCTCACGAACTTCTTCGAGTGCTGCAGTTCAGGGACTTCCTCGCCCATCAGGTGCTCTATCCAAGGAGAAGCCGTCGCTATACCGTACGCCAGATGTTACTGGCCCCGATCTAACCCCTCATCCCCGGCTTGGATCGCATCGAAGCAGCGTCGTTCTTGCGTTCCAACGGCACATTCCAATACTTCACAGGCCTGCCCGCCTTCGCCGATCCTGAGACATTGCGCTTCCTCAACGCCCCGCGCACAACCTGGGAGCACCGCACCGCATCAGCGATCGGCTGCTGAAGAAGTTCCTTCATCTGCCGAACGCCGTTCCCGCTTGATCTTCGATCTCGACGGCACAGTGGTGACCGTGCTTCGGAAAACAAGATAGCGCCGCCTGGAGCAAATAGCTCCTTCCTTCGGGATGCCGAATTGCGAGCCGGGAACGCGAACGCCTGGGAGTCCAGCATTCCTTTTTGGCGACCTGCTTTTGAGACCGTGCCGCCGGATATTCGCGAGCTTCGATTCCGCGCCGATGCCGGGTTCGGCTTTCCAACCGGTACTCCAAGAACTGGAGAATCACGACGTCCGCTACGCTGTTGTGGCAAGGCTGACCAGCGCGCTCAAGAACTCCCTACGCGGTCTGAATTGTGAGCGCGCGAATACGCGCAGGGAATTGGGGCCGTAATTGCCAATTTGAGGAATGGTGAGAATAGCAATTTTCCAGGAATAGGAAGAGCCGGTGAATGCCTCCTGATAACCGGTGAGCGCGGTGTTAAAGATGACCTCACCTCCGCGTTCCGCGGGCACACCATAGCTCCTGCCCTCGAAGACGGTTCGGTCTTTCAAAGCCAGCGTTGCATATTCGAATCATGCTTCATTCGAGTAAAGAGAGGAGCGTTTGTCGAAAAACAACCAAGCCGGTACTTGGCATATCCCTAGCCGGTGAGTCGTCTTAAAGTTTATCCGGAACGTGCCGATTAGAGAGTCATGGAGCAGCGCCGAGAGCCAAGAGTCAAGGTTGATCGCGAGGTGAAGATCACCATGATCGGGGCGCCGGGAGGTGAATGTCCCGGACGCCTGGCCAACTTCTCGGGTCGAGGAGCGGGCCTATTGTTGGGGAAGATGGTCGTTCCGGGGACACTGGTCAAGGTCGAATGGGACCAGACCATGGTTCTGGGCGAAGTCTCTTTCTGCCGGAAATCGGGCGAAGAGTACTATGTTGGGCTTCAGCTAAAGCACGCACTATACCATACGGACGAATTGGCGACGCTGGCGCGTCGGCTGAGAGGCGAGGACACTTCCGCACGGCGGCCAACACCTGTGTTGGCCGGGCCAACGCGCTGGTAGAATCGGAAATCGGCACAGAACGGACGCCATGCGGACACGCGGACTTCGACCGCGCTATCCTGAGACACGACCCCTATGTCCCAGAAAGTTGCAATTTTCGGAAGTTCCGGCCAGCTCGGCGTGGAGTTATGCCGCGAACTCACATCCCGCGGATACCTTGTGGCGGGTTTTGAGCGCGCTCGAATTGACATTACCGACCGCTCGCTGATCGAGCGCTCGCTTGCCGAACTCGACCCGTCGATCGTTGTCAACGCGAGCGCTTACAATCAGGTGGACATGGCTGAGACGGAGCCGCAGGCCGCGTTTGCCGTTAACGGCTTGGGCGTTCGTAATCTCGCTCTCGCCTGCTGGCAAATCGATGCGCGCCTGGTGCACTTTTCGACCGACTATGTTTTCGATGGCGAGGCTGGCCGCCCCTACACCGAAGACGACATCCCGCATCCGCTGGGCGCCTACGCGGTCTCAAAGTACGCTGGAGAGTTGTACGCTCGCGCCTATCTGGACGATCCACTGCTGATTCGTACCTCAGGCGTTTTTGGGCCTGCCGGCACGGCCACGCGGCGCGGAAACTTCGTCGAACTCATGCTACGCCTCGCAGCGGGCGGTCAGCCGATTCGCGTGCTGGACGATCACGTGGCGTCACCCACATACGCACCGTTGCTCGCGGCACGAACGGCGGATTTGATCGACCGAAAGCTCGGTGGCGTCTTTCACGTGGCCGGCGGCACGCCTATTTCGTGGTTCCATTTCGCCTCGGCGATCTTTCGCGCAAGGGGTTTAGATCCCGAGTTGCGGGCCACCACAGCGAGGGAGTACCGCACGCCGGCGCGACGGCCGCGTTATTCTGCGCTTTCGAACGGGAAAATTGAAAGTGTGGGTCTGGATCCGATGCCGAGCGTCGAGCGGGCGCTCGATCTATACTTTAGTGCACGCATCGCGGCGTGATGCTTAGCGCGAAAGGTCGATGCCTGGCTTATTCGCGTCCGCCATTACAGTGGCGTTGTCGAGCGTGCCGAATTCACGGGGATGCTGCCGGTCTCTCGTGGCGTCCTTCACATTCTGCTGAACATAATCGATGACTTCGCTCGCCGTGATGATCTTATCACCGTCCTTATCCGCTTCGCCGCTAAGCGCCTTGAGCAGAAAGTAGCTGAACGCTCCGTGGCCGCCGCCGTACTCAGGCCCTTCGTAAGACACTTCCCTCGGCCGGCTCGCCATGAGGCCGAGAATCTCGCCCTCTGAATCGCCCAACTTCTCCACAACCCCGTTTACTGCCGCATTGCTGATTGATCCGATGTTGCCGGCCCGGCACACATCCACAAAGACCATGATTCGGGCGACTTTTGTAAGGCCTTCTCCGATGAACGTCTGTATTTCCCCCATAGGCAAAGCGGTCTTCTTCATGTCCTGCGGATCGCTGTCATTGGTCAAAATGTACGCCGCCCTGTCGCCCGCGCTCTCGACCGCGCCGTGCCCGGCGATCATGACGATAATCGTGTCCTTATTTCCCGCCCGTCCCCTGACGGTGTCGAATGCCTTACGGACGGCCTGCGTCGTGGCATCTTTGTTGGTCATGAGAACAACGTTTTCCGCGGGGAGCCCTCCGCCGCGGGGGCTCTTGAAGAACCTGGCGAATGTCTCGGCGTCGGCATGGGCGTACTGAAGCCACTGCTCACGAGGGAGATGTTGGAATTCCGAAACACCCACGAGAATGGCAAATGTCTGCCCGTCTGTTACCGGTGCTTGCGACGCCGCCACCCCCGCGAACGCGAGCACTCCGGCGAGAAATTTGATCGGGCCAATCACACCATTACCGCTTCGCCGAAGAGCTCCCGGCGCCCTTCATCTTGTTGCGTATGCGCTTCCTGACCTGATTGTCCGGCGCGTTCTTAAGAGCCGATTCATACGCAGCCGCCGCTTCCGTTGTCCGATTGCGTGCTTTTTCCATGTCCCCGATACGCTCGAAAATCATGGAACTTGACGGCTCAAGGGCCAACGCGGCTTTCAACTCAGCGGCGGCGCCCTCAGCGTCCCCGGCCTTTTGAAGCACACCCGCGAGGGCCAATCGGGCGGCCAGATATTTCGGCTGCGCCGCCGCAATCGCGCGATACTCTTCCACGGCGGCCTTCGCGTCACCCTTGGCTTCAAGTGCCGCGGCGAGGCTCAGGCGGGAAGGCAGATAGTCCGGCTGGCGCTTCAGGTTTTCGCGCCAGAGGGCGATCGCTTCGTCAGCCCTGCCCTGCTTTTGGGAAATCAGTTGAGCAAGATTCTCCCGCGCGGGAAGAAGTCCCTCGTTCTTAGCGAGCGCCGTTTTGTAGAACTTCTCGGCATCCGCCGCCTTGCCCGTCGAAGCCTTGAGCGAACCCATCGCATTATACGGCTCGGCGGAATCGGGTGAGAGGCTGATCGCCTTTTTGTATGCCGCCTCGGCTTCCTTCCGGCGGTTCATCCGCTGGTAGACCAGACCGAGGTTGTAGGGCAGGTAAAAATATTGAGGAGTGAGTTTGATTGCCTGCAGGTACGAACGAATGGCGGCGTTGTAGTCGCCTGTTTCCGCGTACGCGAGGGCCAGGTTGTGCAGCGGATACGCCCAGAGCTGCGCCCGCCGCGAAGCGTCACGGAAAGCCTGGATCGCAAGTTGATACTTCGCCTGTTCCAGGTAGGCAATCCCGAGTGCGTTGTACGTATAAGCGCCGCCAGGATCGACTCGTACAGACCTCTCGAGCAGATCCGCCGCGTCGGCGTACTGTTTGTCGAACAGAAGGGAGCGGCCGCGGAAGAATGCGTCGCGGCCGTCGAGGAACAGCGACTCGGGTGTGAGCGCCTGCGCCGCTTTCATGTAGTCGGCAGCGGAGGCGAAATCGGTCTTGGTCTGCGGAACCTGATCGCCGGCGAGATAACGCAAAAGTACCTGCTGCCCCCGGTCTTCAAGCGCTACCCGGAGTTGATTCTCGTACATCAGGTATTGCGCTCTCGGGAGTTTCCGAAGATCCGGCAAGACCTGAAACGCACTGTTTGGCTGCTGCGGCATTATCCGCCCGGCCTTCAGCGCCTCGGAAAATCGTTCAATAGCCCGCGCCGAGTCCGACGAAATCTGTCCGGCTTGAGGCGAGGCCTGCGCCAGATAAAGCGGCTCACCGCCAGAATCGTACAGGAACGGCAACCGTGTCATCTCGATGCCGGGCTTGTTTGTATCGGAAAGGACAACAGCGTTGTCCATGGTGCCGAATTCACGTGAGTGCTGTTTGCCGTTCGTCGTGTCCCGGACCTTGGTTTGAACGTAATCGATCACTTCGTTGACGTTGACGATCTTGTCGCCGTTCTTATCCGCGTCGCCATTCAGAGCTTTCAAAAGATGATAACTAAACGCCCCGTGACCTTCGCCGAACTCCTTCCCTTCAATCGCCAGTTCTTTGGGGCGGCTGGCCATCAGGCCCAGAATCTCCCCGCTCGCGGCCCCCAATTTCTCGACAGCGCCGTTGACAGCGGTATTGCGAATGGAGCCAATCGTCGCCGTCCGGCAGACGTCGACAAAGATCGCCATTCGAGCAATTTTCGGCAGACCCAGCGTGATGAATGCCTGGACTTCGTCCATCGGCAGCGCGGTATTCTTCAGGTCCTGAGGGTCACTGTCGTAGGTTACGACGTAGGCGGCGCGGTTTCCCGGAATCTCAACCGTGCCGTGGCCCACTACCACAACCAGAATCGTGTCTTTCTTGCCGGCGCGTCCCTTGAAGGTGTTCAGCGCGTTGCGCACTGAAGCCGTGGTGGCTTTCTCGTTGGTGAGGAGAATAACGTTCTCCGGCGGCAGTCCCCCACCCCGCGGACTCTTGAAGTGCTTCTCGAACGTCAGCGCATCGGCGTGCGCATACTGGAGCCACTGCTCCTTGGGCAGCTTCTGGTATTCGGAAATACCGATAAGGATGGCGAAGGTCTGCCCGCCTTCGGTCGCGGTGAGAGCGGCCTGCGCGGCACGCTCATCAGCGATTGCTTCATCCAGTTCGAAGATCTTCCCGCGCGTCCAGACGGCGTCCTTCCACTCGGCAGCGATGATCTTGTACGTGTTTACCGCGCGGACCTTGAGCTTGTACTTTTCGTAGATGGCAGCCTGCGCGACGAGCGCTCCCTGATCCTTGGCGTTTGCGGCCAGCGCGCTCTCGACGGGCGCAAGCTCGGCTGCGGCTTCGGCAGGAATCGCTTCCGGCTGGGGAGCGTCTTCAGATCCCGCGACGCTGCGCGTCATGCTGATTCCGTAATGCTGCTGGCTCGCTGTGGCAACGCGTACTACCTGCGGCAAAAAGCACGATGCGATGGCGGTCTGGCCGGCAATCTTTCCCGAGCGCATCTTGTACTGCTTCGCATCAAGAAGAATGTCGCTCGAAGCCGCTACGTTAAGTGAAGCCTTCGCCGGGCAGAACAGCATCGAAGCCGGGCTGCCCTCCGTGCGGACGGAATCACCCGGGAAAAGGATATCACCCGGCTTTGCTGACAATGGCGACTCCGCTCCGGAGCGCAGCACCTTACTCCCGCCCGGCAGCATCACAAGGCCGACCGGATCTTCCTTCTTCGCCTGCGCCCACGATGTTGCCGCAAGAAGTACGGAGAGACCTGCGACTGCAGCTCCCCGAACGAACAGAATCGAACTCATGCGTTCACCCGCTCCTAAACTCACACCTTCACCGCGCCTACACTCTCCGCCGCCTGAACTGACTCTGTCTTCGGCGGGTTGTAGAGCGAGGCGATCGTATACAGCTTCATCGGCTCCGTCTTCCCGCGCACCGGAACCGCGCCCAGGAACAACGTCTCCGACGGGTCATCCATCAGCTCCCGAGTCGCCTCGCTGATGAGGATACTCGTCTTGTTTTCCTTGTTCAGACTCTCCAGCCGCGAGGCCAGATTGACAGTGTCGCCGAGTACCGTGTACTCCATCTTGTCGGCCGATCCGACGTTCCCCACAACCGCCGGCCCGCTATGGATTCCCACGCCCGTCTTGAACTGGCCCGGGACTCTCGCCATCGCCGAGCCACAGCTAACGGCGCGCGAAGCATGATCGCCCGGCTTCGTGCCGTCCTCATCACTGAAAATTGCCAAAATTCCATCACCGATAAACTTATTGACCTGTCCGTGATGCTCCACGATCACCTTCACCATGTTCGCCATGTATTCGTTCAGCAAATCAACCACCACGCCCGGGTCTTTCGACTCGCAAAACGCCGTGAATCCGCGGATGTCGGAGAACAGAATCGTCACATCGAGGCGGGAACCGGAAAGGGCGATGGCGCGGGTCTCTTCAAGGGAGGTCGCGACCCTCTTGCCAACGAACACGGACACTGCGGTACGGAACAGATCGCCGCGCTTTTCGGCCGAGAAGAACCGGTAGACCAGTGACAACAGCAGGCTCACCAGACAGGAAAGCAACATTTCGGAGGCCGAGATCAGCCGTCCCGCGCGGAACATGTACTGCATTGACGCCGCTGTCGCGACGATTCCGAGAAGCAGGATCGGAACGGCGCGTCCGAGCGAGATCAGCACGACCACGATCGACGTGGTCATCGCGACGAAAAATAAGCCGAATAATCGAACACTCTCCGGGACGGGTACCAGATACTGCGCCTGCAGCAAGGTGCGGAGAGTATTGGCGTGGATCTCGACCCCGGCCGTATTGAAGCGGTTGCTTCCACTCAGCGAAAACGTGTAAAACGGTGTCGCGTGGCGGTCGTCGATGTTGTCGGGGCCGAGCAGTACGGCCTTCCCCCCAACCCATTTCCGTATCTTTTCCTTCTCCCCGGCGCGCGCTGCCTCGACAAAATCGGAAAGGGATACGCGCGGGAACGTATCCGGGGGCCCGGCGTAGTTGATATTAATCGTACGGTCGCGGTTGACGGGGATTTCCTTGCCGGCGAGCATCAACCTGCCGTTGTCGAAGATGACGTCAGCGCCAAGAAATTTCTCGGCGACGCGCATCGCCAATCCGCGCGCGGGCGGCGGATCATCCGGTTTCGCCGGAGGCGCTTCGATCAGTTCCTGCACACGGATGAAATCGTCCGGATCGGCGGTTAGGTTGGCATACGCCGATTGCCCCAGGGACCCGGCGATCATGTTGATCGGTACCGGCCAGTCCCTCTGTTTCGCCATCATCGAAGGAACGTACCCGCAGATAACCGGCATGGTGGGCGCGGTGGAAATGATGGCTTCCGCCATCATTTGGTCGTGCTCTTTCTCCCATTGGGTTACCGTGATGGCGAAAAATTTGTCGAGGCCGAGTACTTTCGCCCCGCCCTCCGCGGCGGCTTTGATCGCCGTCGCGTAGTAGGGGTGCCAAAAAAGTTCCAGTTCCTTGAAATGTTCGAGAGATTTGTCGTCCACCACGATCAGAACTATGTCCGGAGTGGATAATTTGCCTCGAACCACGAATTGTGTATCCTGCGCCTTCAGATGAACCAGTTGGAAGAAGCGGATCTTGCCGAGCAGGTCCGTAACGAGGCTTGCGGCTAGAGCGATGGCCGCAACGATCAGCCAGCGTCTCCCCTCTCGCGTCGTCTTTGAAAACATTCCGCCGGATTACCCCACTTACTACGCTACACCGAATGGAGGTGATGGGCAACGAACCGAACGGTTCATATGGTCTAGTGCCCCAGTACCATCACAGGTTCAGGCCAATGCCTTTTGACGGGGCAGTGTGATAGCAACAGTCGCCTGCAGTGGCGTGGACAGTCTCGGCTTCCGTCGATCCTTTTCGGGCGAGGTGTCGGCCCCGAGTTCCCCAAAACGCCACTCGAGGTATGAGTGTGGATTAGAACTGTGCGCCAAAAGCAGGCCAAGGGCTGGAAAACCGGCAGACCGGCGAAACACGATTGGCTGCCACCGTGCAGTGTGGCTCCTCTACTGGTCGCCCCTCACATCCGCCGTACCAAATTCGAACCGCGGCCGCATCACTTCCATCCGTGCGTTCACAACAGCCGTAGCAACAAATCCAGGGCGTCTCGGCGAGGCAAAGCGCAAGTCAACCGCCGAGACAAGCATAGAACCTTCCTCTCCAGGCACCGGTAGCGCCCACCACAGCGGAAACCGGGCAAAGCCCAGGAAGGTCTTAAACTCCCCGGCTTCCTGAATTTTCTCGATCGCGGGCACGTCTTTCGGTTTATAAAAGTACTGGCCCGCGTGCGGATCGAATTCCTTCAGCAGATTGACGTCGAAAACGGCAGCGAATTCCTCCCCGTCCACCACTCCCCGCCACAGCAGAGGGTTCACCGCGGTCGGGAATGCGCCGGTCCTCCTCGGAACGCCTCCCGTATAGACTCGCGAATCGAGTTCAGCGAGCGCTCGATCCTGGAGTACCTTCCGCGCGCCCGTATACAGGAGGAGGAAGCACAACGCGAAGATGGCCGCGCCGCGGCCCGAGTTCTTTTGCCCCCCAATCTCCGAACTTACGAGTGTTCCCAGAGCCGGTGCAAGCACTGACACAAGCAGCGCCGCCCAGATCCAGAGATCAACCACGGCAACAGCGTCGAGGCTGAACCAGCGGTCAGAGAAGGGAAGCAGGTAGCGCACACCGTATTGATTCGCGCCGTCGAGTGCGAGGTGCGACGCAACCCCCGCTATCGAAATCAGGTATGCGCCGCGCCACGCGAACGGACCCCGCGAAAACAGCCGCATCAGCACCACCGGCAGCAGGGCGACCAGCGGGAGCGCGGCGATTGAGTGTGTGATGTGCCGGTGGTATTGAAGATAGGTGATCGAACCGGAAAGGGCGCTTACGGCATCGATATCCGGGGCATTGGCAGCGAGCATCATGAGGAACGCCGCGCGCGGGCAGGCCCTGTGAAGACCCGCCCGGCTCAGCGCCAGCCCCGTAAGCGTGTGAGTGAGGTTGTCCAAGCGCGCGGCTCAGTGAGGCTGAACGGCGTCGACCAGGTGCGCGATATTCGTGTAGCCGTTCATCGCAAGGCGGCACGACGGTTCGTCCCCATAGAATCGAGGGGCGTGGAACGTAAAGGGTGGAACGTAAACGATATCGCCTTCCGAAGCAATCACCGGGTCCTTCTGACCCTCGATGGGATACATGATCTTTCCGGTCATGATTAGCCAGAACTCGGCGCATTCCGGATGATAGTGACCGCGGAATTTTGGATCGTAGGGCGGCAACTTGCTCCCGTTTCCGTAGATGATGTTCGACACCGCGCGGTCGTCGTGAACGAAACGGCCTCCCCGGTAATCGGGCTGCTTTGCAAGTTCGAAGAGGTTGATGTGCGGCTTGTTCCCGTTGTCCCACGCGCCAGGCTTGCGGTTCAGGCGCACGGGGATCCATTCCCAGCCAGGCATCTTCGGCGGCTCCACGTCCTTCGGGTACAGAGTCTTTGCCTTGGCGATGTTGACTTCCCAGCGCAGAGACGGTTTGCCGCCGACGGTCTCCATCGAGAAGACGGTCTGCATCGGCACCTGCACCATGGAACCGCGAGATGCCGTGAACGGCTCCTGGCCTTCGATCTCGAAACGGATCTCTCCCTCGATCACCACCCACCACGCGCGTGTATCGGGATGGAAGCGACGCGAGACTTTCGCGCCTGGCGCGGAATAGACGTACTCGCCGTGCAGATGATTGTCATCAACTGCGACTTGGCTCCAGTTCGCTTCGCCTCTGTGCGCGGCCTTTACATCCGCGATTTTGGTGTGAGGCTTGTGAGGCGGCGTGTATTTGGGAACCTGAATGGGCTTTGGGGCCCAGGAGGCTTCTTCGTTCGACACGCGCCGTTGCGCTGCGGCGGTTGAGAGCAGGAGGACCCCGGCTCCGGTTAGGAGAAGTGCGGCTTTCGCTTTCATAGTGTCGATTAGATCATAAAGTTAAGATCGGCTTCCCTGTGAGCCGGTGCGATATACTTTTTCGGAGGCTTTGGTGGTCCCAGGCTGGAGGAAACATGCCGGAAAGGACGCGGGGACAAATAGACGAAACGACGCCAGCGGGCGCATCAAGGCGTGAATTGTTCCAGATTGGGAACGCGCTCGCTCTGCCAATGCTGTTGGGCGCCACCGAAGCGAAGGCCGCATCCGGACCCCTGAGACCCGGGCCCGAGATTTACCAATCCATCGGAGTGGAGCCCGTCATCAATTGCCGCGGCACGTTCACCATCATCGGCGCCTCGATTGAACTGCCTGAAGTGCGTGCCGCCATGGACGCCGCCTCCCAACACTACGTTCAGTTGGACGAACTGGCCGAGGCGGTTGGCCGGCGCCTTGCTGCGTTGACGGGCGCTGAGTGGGGAATGGTCTCGTCCGGTTGCGCCGCCGCACTTAAGCATGTGACGGCCGCGTGCGTGGCCGGCGGTAACCCGGAGAAGCTCATCCGCATTCCGGATCTCACCGGATGCGACAAGACCGAAGTGATCATCCCGCGTAGTTCGCGGACCGCCTACGACCACGCCATCCGCAACATCGGCGTGAAAATCGTCATGGTGGATACGCCGGAAGAACTGGCAGCCGCGATCAATCCACGCACTGCCATGATTTATCTTACAGCCGGCGGTCCGTCGCACTCAGGGCCGCTATCTCTCGAAAACGTCGCCCGAATTGCGAAACCAAAGAATATCCCGATTCTCATCGATGCGGCCGCCGAAGTACTGACGATTCCAAGCGTCCACCTGGAGCGCGGAGCGACGGTTGTGGCGTACAGCGGCGGCAAGGCCATCCGCGGGCCGCAGTGCGCGGGGTTGCTGCTGGGCAAGAAGGACATCCTGATGTCGGCGTGGCAGGCCAGTTCCCCGCACCATGGCCCTGGACGCGATAACAAGGTCGGCCGCGAAGAGACGCTGGGCATGCTGGCCGCCGTGGAAGCTTGGGTGAAACGCGACCACGCCGGCGAATGGAAGACGTGGCTCTCCTGGCTTGACGCCATTGCAAAGCGTGTCTCGGTGATCGACGGCGTGAAGGCCTCCGTGCGCGAGCCAGCGGGGCTCTCGAACCGCAGTCCCGCGTTGATCGTTTCCTGGGATGCCGCGAGGCTCAACATCACAGGCGAAGAAGTCGCCGAAGACCTCGCCCGGAATAAGCCGAGGATCGCGATTGGCGCGGACGGCGGCGAACGCCGCGGGGGCGAGCCCGATTCCGGATCGACAGGCATTTCGATTACGGCGTGGATGATGCAGCCCGGGGACGAGAAGATTGTCGGGGACAGAATTTTCGGCGTGCTTTCCAAGAAGCGCGGCCCCAGACCAGCGCCTGTCGCGCCTGCCGCGAACCTGACGGGCCGCTGGGATGTCGACATCGAGTTCTTCAGCAGCAGGAGCCGTCACACGCTTCACATCGAGCAGAACGGGAACCGGATACAAGGCTCGCACAAGGGAGACTTCGCCGTTCGCGACGTGTTCGGAACCATCGACGGCAATCAGGTGAAGCTTCGCAGCACGAGTGCCGAACGCGGCAGCGGCGATTCCATCAATTTCATTTTCGCGGGCACACTTGCTGGCGATAGCATTTCGGGGCCGATTTTCATGGGCGAGTACCTCAACGCCAAGTTCACGGCCAGGCGATATGGTTACCCGGCGGGGCACGCGCCGATATTAGTTCCGGGCGGCCCGCCCCTGGCAAATTGAAAATAACTTCCATCGACTGCCACGTGTTGCTTGAGCCGGCCTACGACACCGGTTCAACAAGTTCCGCGCAGGACGACCTTGTCGTTGAGATCCACACCGACGAGGGCCTCACGGGCATCGGCGAATCCGATGTCAACCCCTGGATCGGCCGGGCCTGTATCGAAGCGCCGGGCACGCACACCATGGGCTTGGGCCTCAGGGAGATGCTTATCGGCGAGAACCCCTTGGACGTCGAGCGGCTGTGGGACAAGATGTACATCGGGTCGGCGATGAATGGCCGGCGCGGCGCGGTTATCCACGCAATGGGCGCCATCGACATTGCGCTGCACGACCTGAGAGGCAAGGCTCTGGGGAAGCCGTGCTATGAACTGCTGGGCGGGCTTCGCCAAGCGTCAATTACGCCCTATGCATCGCTGCAACCGGACGTGTCGTCGTTCGACGCCTACCGCGATTCGCTGCTCTCGTGGGCACGAAAAGCCAAAGCTCTGGGATTTCGCGCGGCGAAGCTCGAAGTCACGCCTTGCGGTCCATACCGTCACAAAGGACTCGACGCCACGCACGGGCAGATGACCGAGGCGATCAGCGCGGTGCGTTCGGCCGTGGGGCGTGATTTCACGCTCATGGTGGACGTCCAGTACGCGTTTCCCGACGCCGACACCTGCCTGAGAGCCATTCGGGATTGGGTGGACTTCGATCTCTTTTTCATCGAGACGCCGCTTCCGTCCGACGACCTGGCCGGCTACGCGCGAGTCGCCACGGAACAGCCAATCCCAATCGCCGCGGGCGAGTGGCTTGCGACGCGCTTCGAATTTCTGGATCTTATGGACCGCGGTAAGGTGAAAGTCGTTCAGCCGGACATGGGCCGCGTTGGCGGCCTCACGGAAGGAATGCGCGTGTGCCGTTTGGCGGAAGAGCGGAATCTGACCGTAGTACCCCACCTTTGGAAGACGGGCATCTCCATCGCCGCCGCCTTGCATATGGCGATTGCGACACCGCATTGCGCCTTCATCGAGTTCCTGCCCGCCGGGCTTTGCGAGTCCGGGTTGCGGAAGGAACTGGTCACGTGCGAACCGTCCATGGTGGACGGAGTGTTACCGCCGCCGCAGCTTCCAGGATTGGGAGTGGAATTGAACAGGAATGCCCTTGGTAAATTCAGTGAAGCGGCCAGAAGGCTTTGATACGACTTGGAAGAGCATCGCCATCCGGGGCGTGCCATCCGGGCCATACGAGCGGCGCTAATCTAAGAGTATTCCGCGTTAGCGTTTACCCGCGATAAGGCGGCGAATCTCTTCGACTCCGTAATCGACTTTCATGTCGAACACTCGCTTGCCCAATTCGGGCGACGACGGCCTCGGATCGCCCACGATGCCGTTATCGGCGCTTCCGTTTTCGATGCGGTTCTTCCGCACATACTCTTCTCCGCCGAGATACATGAGTTCGGAAGTGTCTGGAATGCTGGCGTGGGTGCCTACCGGAAGGTTGTTCTGCTTTAACCAGGCGTTGAAATCCACCCGAGCCTTGTCGTAGACGGAGCCGCAAAAATATACGTGGACTTTTTGCGGCGCATAGCGGCTATCGAGCGCTCGGGCGAGATTCTCAAGTTCCCGCTGTCCGCCGCCATGGTCGCCCATGAGGATGATGTTGCGGAAGCCGTTCGTGACCATGCTAGCGACGACCGCGTCATTGACCTTCGCATAAAGGTCAGGCGAAAGATCCACCGAGCCGGGCGTCTTCGCTTTCAGATGTGAACCGGCTGGCGAGAAAGGCAGCACGGGAGCGACGAGAGCGTTGCCCAGCCGCATGGCGATGGCCTCCGCCGTGCGGCGCGCCATGAATGTGTGGCCGCCCAGAACGGCGTGAGGACCGCGCTGCTCGGTCCCGCCGTTGTAGATCAGTACCGTCGTCTTACCTTTTTTGTGGATGGCGTCGTGAATTTCCGCGTGGGTCAGTCTTTCGATCTCGACCGGATCGGCGCCTTGCGCGAGACGCATCGAAATTGTGAGAAGAGCAAAGGCGGTTGTAAATTTCATAGTTCTCCGGCGATGATACTACGAGTGACGCGATGTTGGATAACCTTTGACCCGCGCACGCGTCTTTCAAACGTATGCAAATCAAGCTCCCGATCGTTGGTCCGGCCGTGCTGATGGTTGTCCTGTGCGCCGCGCCCGCCCTCGGGCAATCGCCTGCCGCTCGCCGAACCCGGAGTGGAAAGACCGAAGTTCCGGTGGCTATAGCGAAGTTCGAGGGTACCCTCGCGGCCCTCGACAAGAAGCAACTTCTGTTGAAGCTCGAAGGCGAACAAAGTCTTACGTTCCGGATCAATCGAAAGACCAGGTTCTTTCTCGACGGCAAGCAGACCAGCGCTTCGCGCCTATCCGTCGACGCCGCCGTGACTGTCGAAGGAATGAAGGAGATGAATGGCGAACTGCTGGCCGTAACAGTATCGGCCGGAAAACATCAGCACCCGCCCGGGCTGCCTCCCGCTCAGCCGTCCGGCGCGGAAAACCGATTATGATGGAGCATGCGATTTGCCGCGATCCTCGCTCTCCTCTTCTCAGCAGCCCTGAGAAGCCAGACGTATGACTTGATTCTGCGCGGCGGACGCGTCGTCGATGGCACCGGCAGCCCCTGGTACCTCGCTGACGTCGCTATCCAGGGTGACTCCATCGCCGCTATCGGACCGCTCGCAGCCGCGTCGGCAAAGCGCGTCATCGACGTGAAGGGACTCACCATCGCGCCGGGCTTCATTGACATCCACACCCATTCCCGCCGCGGCATCATCGAACGGCCAACCGCGGAAAACTATGTTCGCCAGGGTGTCACTACCTTGATAGAAGGGAACGACGGCAGTTCGCCCCTTCCCGTCGGCGCTTTTCTCGACAAACTGAAGGGCACGTCCGTCAATTTCGGCACCTTCGTGGGACAGGGATCCATCCGCCAGGCCGTCATAGGTCTGGACAACCGGAAGGCCACTAGCGACGAGATCGGGAAAATGAAGGAACTGGCACGGCAGGCGATGCGCGAGGGCGCGCTCGGCATGTCCACCGGCCTGTTCTACGTGCCGGGAAATTTCACGCCGACCGAGGAGGTGATCGAGCTGGCGAAGGTGGTGGGTTCGATTGGCGGCATACACATTTCGCACATGCGCGACGAAGCTGCGGCGGTCCTCGACAGCGTTCGCGAGATCATAAGGATAGGCGAAGACGGCGGACTGCCCACGCAGGTAACCCACCACAAGATCATCGGCTCTCCGAACTGGGGCCGTAGCGTGGATACACTCCGGCTCATCGACGAGGCGCGGGCTCGCGGCGTCGACGTCTCGCTCGACCAATATCCCTACACGGCTTCGAGCACCGGAACGGCCGCTCTCTTGCCACAGTGGTCACAGGCGGGCGGACACAAACAACTTGTTGCACGCCTGCATGACCCCGCGACTCGCTCCCGGATTAAGGCCTTTGTGGTGGAAAACATCAAGGTCAATCGAGGTGGGGGAGATCCCAGAAACGTGTTCATGGCGAACTGCTCCTGGGACCATTCGCTCGACGGCAAGCACCTCGCGCAGATCACGGATGAGCGCGGGCGGACGCCGTCGGTCGAGAACGCAGCCGAAACGGCGCTTGAAATTCAGGAGAGGGGCGGCTGCGCGGCCGTCTACCACTCGATGGGAGAAGAAGATCTGGAGCGCATTCTGCTTTACTCTTCCACGATGATCGGCTCCGACGGCGAGATTCCTGAATTCGGAAAGGGCGCTCCACACCCCCGTAGTTACGGCACGTTCGCGCGGGTTTTGGGGCGTTACGTGCGCGAGAGAAGGACTCTGACTTTGCAGGACGCTATCCGGCGGATGACCGCTTTGCCGTCGGCGAGGATGAGGCTGCTTGACCGAGGTACTTTACGGCCAGGCATGAGGGCCGATATCGCGGTATTCGACGCCGCCACGGTGGCCGACAAGGCTACGTTTCCAAAGCCGCATCAGTATGCGGAGGGCTTCCGGCACGTCATCGTAAACGGTACGCCGGTACTGCTGGATGGGAAAATGACCAGCGAGCGGCCGGGGCGGGTGTTGAGGTCACGGCAGTGAGAATGTGGCGGGCCACAGGCGCCCGTGGCGCGCTGAGTGAAGTGACGCGGACAAATCGGTTTTTGCTGTCCTCCAATTCCTCAGCGCTTTTGGGAGCGTTAGCGGATCTTTCGATCGCCCTGTTCGCGGCCGAAGGCAGGCGGCAAGGACAGATCCGTCTGTCCAACGTCCTGAGGTGTTGCGAATGAACCGCCGTGAGTTCATTTCAAGCATGGCCGCCATGGCTCAGCCGGGCGCGTCCGGTATTCGTCTCGGCTGTCAGACGCGGGTATACGGGTCTCCCCTGCCCCGGCGCGAAATGCTTCTCAACGCCCTTGACGACCTGGCGGCGCTTGGCTATAGGGGTTTTGAGACCAACTTCCGTAGCGTCGAGCACTCCTTCAAAAACCCCGCTCCACTGCGCGCGGAGTTTGATGAGCGCCGCATACACCTCATCGGCTTGCATGTATCGTCGCCGGCGGATGCCTGCCGCATGGCGCCCGTGGTCAGGGCGCTCGGCGGCTCGCAAGCCGTTGTCAGCGGAGGGAAACTGAAAGGCCCGGCAGCGATTGCGAAATATTGCGATGACCTCAACCAGGCCGGAGTACTCTGCCGTGGACTCGGAGTTCAACTTTCCATGCACAACCACGGCGTCGAACTTGAAAACGGCGGATTTCAGCTTCGCGAAATGCTCGCGGGAACCGACCCAGCCGCTGTCACTCTGATGCTCGATGTGGGAAACCCGTTCCCGCCGGAATACAGCGTCCTGCAAATTGTCCGCGAACATTCAAAGCGCATCGCCGGGTTCCACCTTCGCGATACCAGCGCCGGCGCGGAGGTGCTGATGGGGGCGGGTGAATTCGATTTCGCCGGCCTCGCCCGCGCGATTCGCGAGGCGAGCTGGGCCGGTTGGCTGATTGTTGAGGTAAATCGCCGCGCCGATATTCCCAGCCGCAAACTGGCCGAAATGTCGCTGGCGCACATTCGAAAAACCATGGGGAACCAATGAAACTCACCGCTATTCTGCTACTGGCCGCGCACTCCGCAGCCGGGTGGAACGCCGCCGGGCACCGCACCATTGCCTACATCGCTTTCCAAAGCCTCACCGCCGCCGAGCAGCGCAAGGTCGCCGCGCTGCTGAAGGACCATCCCGAGTTCGCTGGCTTCGACGGTGTCGAGACGCTCCTGAAAGCTTCCGTGTGGCCCGATGAAATCAGAGGCGACAAGCGCTTCTACGACGAGAGCCGCCCCGGCGTAAAGAAGCTCGCCCCCTACGATCCGCGCTTACCCGATGCCGCCGTTCACGCAAGGTGGCACTACGTGAACCAGCCATTGGTTGGCGAAGGACTCAACGGCCTCAAAGTTGGACCGGGCACTGCTTTCCGCGACGGCCAAACCGTCCTCGAACGGATCGTCACCCTTCAAAAGGAGATGGCCGATTCGCGTTTTCGCGCCTATCGCCTGAGCTGGCTTACGCACCTGATTGGCGATCTGCATATGCCGCTCCATGCCGTGGCACACATTACCGCCGCCTCGCCTCGCGGGGACTTGGGCGGGAATCTATTCAAGATCGAGCCTTTTAGCAATAATGTGATGAAGCGCCCGCTCGATAACCTGCACTCCTTCTGGGACGCCGCTTTGGGGCAGGACGACGCGACGGCTGCGGTTTCGGCGCTCGGCGACCGTCTTCTGAAACAGCATCCGAGGCCTTCCGCAGCGGTGCTCGCGGACGTCGAAACGTGGTTCAACGAAAGCGCAACGATTGGACGGCGATTCGTCTATCCAAAGTTGGCAGGGGCCGTGAAGGGTCCAGGCGGTCTGCCGACAGTCACTGAGAAATATTTCCGGGAGGCGAACAAGATCTCCGGGAAGCGCGCGGCATACGCCGGCTACCGGTTGGCGGCGGTTTTGGGGAAACTGGTGGCGCAGTGACCCGTAGGACCCTTTTGGCGGCCAGCCTGGCTCCGCTTGCCGCGCAGGAATTGCGTCCGATCCGAATCGGAATCATCGGCCTTGGCAACCGGTCGCGTAATCACCTGGACGGACTCAAGCTTCACCGGGCGGATGCTCCGATCACAGCGCTGTGCGATCTCGATTCCTCGCGCGCCGCCCGCGTCAATGCCGCGCTCCCGGAAAGCGCTGCCACCTACACCGATTACCGTGAACTTCTAGCCGATCGCAATGTGGACGCGGTCGTTATCGTTTCTCCCAATTTTCTCCATCGGGAAATGGCTCTGGCCGCGCTAAAGGCGGGCAAGGATGTTCTCGTCGAAAAGCCACTGGCCCTCACTTACGATGCCGCGAGGGAGGTAGCCGCCGAAGCCTCGCGACTCGGCCGCGTTCTTGCCGTGGGCATGCAGCGGCGATACTTTCCTGCGGACGCACGCATCCGCCAACTCGTGGAAGAGGGGCGGATCGGCGCGATCCACTTCATTTCCTACAACGAGTTCCGCGGCGACTGGAACCCCAACTCCTGGAAATTCTCCGACCCGGTGACAGGCGCCGAAACCAACTGGCGTTACCTCAGAAAAACGGCCGGATCGAGTGAACTGGAGCTCTCCATCCATTCGTTCGGCTTCGTGCAATCCTTGTTGAATTCGAGCTTGGTCAAGCTGAGCGCGAGTGGGGGAACCGTGCACTTCAAGGGCCGGGAGACACGAGACCTTTCCACCGCGATAGCCGATTTCTCAAACGGCGCCCGGCTAGAGTACTCCTTCTGCGGATTTGCTCCTGGTGCTTGGCACAACTGCAACATTCTCGGCGAGAAAGGCGCACTTGAACTACACGACAACCGGCTCGTTATACGCTCCACCGGTGCAAAGCCGGAGACGGAAGAGTTCCGGGCGGCCGAATCGGCAGAATCGCAGATGTACCGGGAATTTTTCCGGAGCGTGCGTGACCGCACACCGTCGCCCTTAAACGCCCAGTTCGCCATCGAAGCTTCCAAATTGGCCTATGCGATCGACATCGCGATCATCGAGAACCGCGCCGTTACGGCCGCGGATTTCACGCCTCGTGCTTAATGCTTGGCCTTCGGACTTGCGGGGGTGGCAGCCTTCGGCTCGTCGTGATCATCCGGTAAAGTAAGCACTGGCTGCGCAGTCACTTTGCGGGAAGGCTGGGCCGTCTCGATTCTCTTGGGACCTGCGGAGGCGGCGCCCTGCGGCTTATCTTCATCATCCGGGGCAGACACTGGATGGGCCATCACTTTGTGGGAAGCCTGCGCCGGAACGCCTGCCGCGGATTTGGGTTTCGCTCCTGTTAATAGTTCGACCACACCCGTGTCCAGGTCGTACCGCGCGCCCGCAACCTTGAGCCTGCCTTCCTGAATCAACCCGGCAAGGATAGGCTTGGAGGTCCTTAGCTGCTCGACGACCATTTCCACATTTGCGCGAACTGAATTGTCCAACGGATCCCCTGACTTGCCTTTCACCATTTCAACGGCAGGACCGATGGCCTTCGTCAGGCTGGAAATATGCCCGGGAATCTTACCTCCTTTGACCGTCGCACTCACCGCGCCGCAGCGCTCGTGCCCAAGTACCATCAGCAACGGCACGTGAAGGTGTTCCGCCGCGTACTCGATGCTGCCGATGACCGCGTCGTCCGCGATGTTTCCAGCGACGCGGACGACGAACAAATCGCCCAGGCCCCGATCGAAAATCACCTCCGGCGGCACTCGGGATTCCGAGCAGCTCAGCACAATCGCGAACGGGCGCTCACCCTTCGCCATCAGGTCCCGCCTGTATTTCGTCTGGTGGGGATGGATGTACTTGACCGCCGCGTACCGTTTGTTGCCGTCCATGAGTTTATTCAACGGCTCCGCTTCCCCGGAGGATTCCACACGGGCCGGTGAAGCGGCGCTCAGAAGGCCCGCCGAGAGAATGGCAAGGCCAAGTCGAGTTTGGAGTGTCATGGTCCTACTATCGGAATCGCGCGGGAGAACTTTAGGTGTGGCATATTTAAAGCTGCGCCGCCGATGAGCCGACCCAAGTCCTGGTTGTTTGCATTCCTTCTTGCCGCTCTCTATACCCTGCACCAGGACTTTTGGTTCTGGTCCGCGGCGAGACCCCTCGCATTTGGATTTCTTCCGCCGGGCCTTTGGTATCACGCGTGTTTCGCCGTGGCCGCGTGTCTCCTGATGTGGTTTCTCGTACGCGCCGCATGGCCATCGCACCTTGAAGACCGAGTGGGATCGGCTCCCGGCGAACCCGGGAACCCTGAATCCGGTAAGGAGTACAGGGCTTCTTGATTTCCGCGGCTGTCGTTTTCCTGTATCTGGGTATCGTCCTCTACATTGGAATCTTCGCGTTCCGAAAAGCACGCGGGACGGGGAGGGCCGAGGACTACTTTCTGGCGGGCCGCTCCCTCGGGCCGTTCGTCTTCCTCCTCTCCATGCTCGGAACGCACATGACGGCGTTCGCCATTCTCGGCTCCTCCGGACACGCTTTTCACAACGGCATCGTGACGTTCGGATTGATGGCGTCTTCCTCCGCCCTGGTGGTGCCCGTGTTGTTCTTTTTCGCTGGAACGAAGCTCTGGGCACTGGGAAAGAGACATGGGTTTATCACGCCCGTGCAATTTTTTCGAGCCCGCTGGGAATGCGGCCATATCGGTACTGTGATCTTCGCGGTCCAGGCCGCGCTGCTCGTGCCTTATATCATCATCGGCGTTATGGGCGGCGGCGCGACGCTCAGCGCGATCAGCGGCGGAGTGATTCCATACTGGTTCGGCGGAGCGCTCGTCGCCATCGTTGTCATGAGCTACGTGTTTTTCGGGGGAATGCGCGGCACCGCGTGGGTGAACACTTTCCAGACGCTGCTGTTCCTGGGCTTCGGCGCGGCCGCGATTCTAGTGATCGGTTCCGGCATGGGCGGCTTTCGCTCCTCCGTGGAGGCGCTGCTTGCCTCTCCGCCCACCGCGGCGCTTCTCACGCGGGAACGCGTACCGCCACTGTTTTTCCTGAGCTACACGTTTATCCCGCTCTCCGCCATCGCTTTTCCCCACATCAGCATCTTCTGCCTGACCGCCGCGAAGATGAGCCATTTCAAGAAGACGGTGATTCTGTACCCGATCTGCATTCTTGCGATCTGGATGCCGTGCGTTTTCCTCGGCGTCATGTCAAACCGCGCGACGGATGTGCCGCGCATCCAGGAGAAAATCCAGGCACGGCGCACGCTCGCCGCGGAGGGCGCGCGCCTCTCACCCGGCGAGCGCGACGAATTGAAGGAAAAGATGGCGGCTGACGACGTTATGCTCCTTTTGCTTGGGCGCTATGCGCCGTTGTGGCTTGCCGGTCTCCTTGGCGCGGGCATCATGGCGGCCGTCATGGCCAGCGATTCGCAGATTCTCGCGCTTTCGACAATTTTCACCGAAGACGTATTCGCCTACTACGGCGCGAAGGAGCGCTTCGGCGAAGCGGCGCAGGTACACACCGGGCGTGCGTTCGTGATCGCCGTGACGGTGTTCGCGTACGCCGTTGCGCTCAAGGCGCCGCAGACGATTTTCGATCTCGCCATCCAGTTCGCGTTTTCAGGATACGCGGCACTTGCCGTATTGCCGCTTGCGGCCCTGTTCTGGAAAGGGAGTACGAAGTGGGGCGCCCTCGCCTCCACGCTGTGGGTGGCCTCCGCGGTCGCCGGAGTAGCTGTCTTTCAAACTTCCATTCCCGCGCCGCCGCCAGGACCTGGAATTGTTGCGTGGTCCGTGGCAGGCGTCGATATCCTGACGCGGACTCCGGCTGGTACGGCCGTGGCGGGATTCATGCCGGTCGTACCCATGACGCTGATCTCGGCGCTATTGATGCTGCTGGTGTCCGCGATGACCGGGAAGCCGGTCAACGGGCGGAAGATGGTCTGACCGAAATCTGCCGCGGCTGAGCGAGGGCGGTTTTGAGTTCCCGGGCCACGCCGCTCCAAGTCGGCCGCATCGCGAGACATCCCACCTGAATCGTGTCACCGGGCGCGTCACGTGAAACCGGGTTCGTGAAGGCGGGCGGCCGGTAACGGCCGATGCCGCCACGGGCATCCTTCGAGCTTGTTTCCCTTTTTGCCGCTTTCTGCCGGCAACCGTGCTCCGCTCCACCAATTCTTATGGTACGATTTGGGCCATGCGCACTATTTTGACCTTCCTCCTATTCGCTCTTTCGCTGTCCGCGGCCAAGAACCTCGATATTTACTTCATCGATGTCGAGGGCGGCCAAGCCACGCTGATCGTCTCCCCGTCCGGCCAATCGATGCTCGTCGACGCCGGTTGGCCTGCGAACAACAATCGCGACGCCGACCGCATCGCGGCCGCCGCGAAACTGGCGAAAGTGAAGCAGATCGACTATTTCGTGGCCACCCACTACCACACCGATCACATCGGCGGCGTCTCGCAACTGGCAGCCAGGCTGCCGATCGTCAATTTCGTCGATCACGGCGCGAACAACGAGAGCGGAAAAGCTGCCGACGACCTGTTCGCATCCTACACGAGGGCTCGCGACAAGGGTAAACACATCGTGGTCAAGCCCGGCGATAAGGTGCCCGTAAAAGGCATCGATGTGACGGTCCTGACCTCGAACGGGGAAAAGATTTCATCACCGCTTGCGGGCGGCGGGGCGGCGAATGCCATGTGCGGGGGATTCCAACCGCGCGCTGTGGACCCCACGGAAAACGCCCGGTCCCTGGGCACGCTTGTCACGTTCGGCAAGTTCCGCATGATCAATCTTGGCGACCTGACCTGGAACAAGGAGAACGATCTGGTGTGTCCGTCGAACCCGATCGGGAAAGTCGATGTCTACCTCACAACCCATCACGGCATGAACATGTCCGGGCCAGCCTCGATCGTGCATGCACTCGGACCGCGCGTCGCGATCATGAACAACGGCGCGAAGAAAGGCGGAACGCCGGAGGCGTGGCAGGTGATCAAGCAATCTCCCGGACTTGAGGACATCTGGCAACTCCATTATGCGCTTGCGGGAGGCAAAGACAATAACGTTCCCGACGCGATGATCGCGAACGTGGACGAGAGCTGCGAAGGCAAGTGGATCAAGCTCTCGGCCATGGCCGACGGAACGTTTACCGTCACCAATGGCCGCAACAAGAACACGAAGACCTACAAGGCAAAGAGTTAGCTGTGCCTCGATAGAAGGGCGCTTCCCGGCCAAACCAGGCGACGCGTATTTTTCGGCTCAACACAACGGTTGGATTCTACAACGCGAGCGGCCCTGGCGCGTCGACCGCGCGTAATCTCCCGGGCGTTCGCTCTACCCGCGACGAAGAGGCGAGTGAGCAGACGTTAGGTGGCCGCCGGGCGGCTGCCCTAAAAACGAACGTTCTTCAGGTACTCAGCGCTGATACGCATGCTGGCCAGCGGATCTCCGGGGCAACGGTCCTGCTCCACGAAATAGTGCTCGACGCCGCACTCCTCGGCGGCGGAGAGAATGGCCGGGAAATCAAGCGCCCCATTGCCGAGTTCGCGAAAAGTCTCATAGGGCACGTCTTCGGCGAATCGAACGGGCGCTCCCTTCAGCTTGTCTTTGAGATGGACGAGCGGAACCCTGCCCCTGTATTTCCGCAACATGGCGGCTGGGTCCTCGCCTGCCATGCTGATCCAGAACACATCCATCTCTATTCCGACGTTCGCCTTGTCGAATCGCTCCATTAAGAGGTCGAAGGGCCGGATGCCGTCAATGGCGGCGAACTCGAAGGCGTGGTTGTGGTAGCAGAGCTTCAATCCGGCGGCGCGCGCCCGTTCTCCCGCGGCGTTCATTTTGTCGGCAAAGCCGCGGTAGTAATCGAGGCCTCCGCGCTCCTTCGGCCGTATGTAGGGAACGGTGGCGTATCCAAGTCCGGCTTTCTGTGCCTCTTCGAGGGCAGACTCCCAGCTGTATTCCTTCGGCGGGCGGTTTTGTCCCCACTCTCTCCAGTCGCCTGTTACAAGGGCCGTTTCGAAGTGGCTGCTGACGGGCCGGAGCTTGAACTCCTTGAACAACGGGGCGTGAGCGGAGAGGTCCGCGCGGCCAACTTCAAGCTCCCTGAAGCCCATCGCCGCGATCGCCTTTAGTGTCTCGCGAGGTTGCTTTGGCATCACTTCACGGACCGTGTACAGTTGAGCGCCAAGGGGCTTGGTGAATTTACGCCGTCCTGCTGCAACGAGCGCTCCGGCCGACGCAGCGGATCCGAGAAATGCGCGGCGCGTGGCGCCGGTGAGGTGAGAATCTTTCATGGGTGTCGTGAGTCTATCCAGAATAGTACGTTACGATGGAAGGTGGAAGCTATTCCTGGCCGGTGCTGGGCCCGGACTTCAAATCCGCGCGTGCGGTACTCTGTGCCGCAGGTGGGTTCGACTCCCACTAGCTTCCGCCAGTGCTCCCGGATGGATAGCCAGAGCTGACCGGGCGGGCGACGCTTCCTCGTCAGCGTGCGGCTGTCTTGAAGTTTCCCCTGGCTCCGAGCACCCTTCGTGCGGCCGTGTTCCGCTTCAGTTGGAAATGGAGAAGGCGTTCTCCCCGCAAGCTAAAGGAGAGAACGCATGAGGACGCAACGGAAGCACTACACGCCGGAAGAGAAGGTCGCCATCCTGAGGCGGCATCCGCTGGACAAGGAGCCCATCTCCAAGCTCTGCGATGAACTGGGCTTGTAGCCCACGGTCTCTACCGCTGGCAGGTTCTATCCCCGACAGCGCTCTCGCGGCGAGGTCTTGCTGTCCCACGCACTTCGGCACTTGGGGCCCGCGGCAGCTTCGTTGCAGGCGAGGATCGGCGCAATACCCCACTTTGCCCGATCCCCCCTACGCTATCAAGACAGGTGAAAGGGCGGTCAACTCTGGCGTCTCTGTCCCGACCCCGGCGCAATCGGCGAGATCCGGCAGTGAAAACTCTAGCCGAACTCCTTTTCCGTGAGCACCTTGCGCCCGTCTGGCATCATTGCCACAACCAGAATCGGGCAAATCACCCATGTCTTGCCTACATTCACCCGTGTTGTCCCAATGTAGCAAGGAGGAATTGTCCGCTTTCTGCGGCATTTTATGCGCGCGCGCCGTGGCACGCGGCGTGCCTTGGAATGGACTCAGGGTCCAAGGACCCGCCGGAGAAGGTGTAACCGAAATGAACAACACCAGCACATCCCACGAAGCGAACCCTCGCCGCTCTTTCTTTCGGGCTATTGCCGCCGGAATCGGCTCTGGCTCCTTAGCAGGTTTGGCCGGATTCAAGCTCTTGACCACGCAAGAGGCCACGGCGGCGCCCTTGCCACCCGTCTCGGCGGAAGCGACGGGAACCCTCGTGATTCGAATGCAGCGGGAACTGGAAGAGATCGTTGCCAAGAGGGTCACGCCCAATTGGCTCATGGTTGTCGATACGCGCAAGTGTATCGGCTGCGATGCGTGCACCGTGGCGTGCCGGGCGGAAAATCCGACTGGCCCGGCGGGCAATTTCCGGCGGGTCATTCAGCGCGAGCACCCCGCAGTCAGCGTAGGCCCGTGGGCCATCTTTAAGCCCGTCAATTGCCTGCAGTGCGACAACCCGCCTTGCGCCAAAGCGGTTCCGGATGGAATGATCTGGAAGCGCCCGGACGGCATTGTCGAGTTCGATGACACCAAGCTGAGAGGGCAATACGCACGTGCGGCGGCCAAGGCGTGTCCCTTCCAGCTCGTCCACGTGGACGACGGACGGACGTTCACCGGCGACACGCCGGCACCCCAAGCCTATGAGAGACGATCATTCGTCGAGAACGGCAAAGTCCAGACTCGCGGCAAAGGAGGCGCATCGCCAGATGTCGCCCGCAAGTGCACCTTCTGCAGCCATCTTTTGGATGTTGGAGTCTTACCGGCGTGCGTGACGACTTGTATCGGAGGCGCGATGCACTTCGGCGACGGGAACAACCCCAATAGCCTCGTGAACGAGATCACCGGCGGCCGCCGCTTATTCACCGGCCATTCGAACCAAGGCCTCAAGACCCATGTCGTCTACTTCGAAGAATCGATGCCGGATACCACCCACGTTGATTGCACGGTCTGCCACTACTAGGAGCTTGATACCATGCCTAATGAACAGAAACCATTCCCCGAACTGGAACAGGTATCCGCACGGCGCGATCTGATTCGCACAGCGGCGCTCCTTGGTGGCGCGCTGCTCACTGGCCAAAAGCCGGCCGCGGCGGCTTCAGGCGACTGGAAGTCCGGGCGCATTACAGCAAAGGCCGTCGACACCCTCGTCCGACTACATCTACACCACTTGCCTGCAGTGCAATACCGGCTGTGAGATCAAGGTCAAGATCCAAGACGGCCTGGCGGTGAAGATCGACGGGAACCCCTATGGTCCCAGAGCGATGGATCCTCACATCGACTGGCGGACTCCGGTGGCTCAAGCGGCGCGTCTCAACGGCACCATCTGCCCGAAAGGCCAGTCCGGGCTGCAGACCACTTATGACCCCTACCGGGTGGTGAAGGTCCTCAAGCGGGCAGGGGCTCGAGGCGAGGGCAAGTGGATGACGATTCCCTTCGCGCAGGCGATCAGCGAGATCGTGGAGGGCGGCATGCTTTTTCCGCAGGACGGCGGCGTGTCCGTCACCGGCCTGCGCGAACTCTACGCCTTGAAGGACCCCAAGGTCTATACGTCCATGGCGGCCGATGCCACCGCCGTTCAGGACAAGAAGATGACCGTGGCCGAGTTCAAGACTAAGTATGCCTCGGAACTCGACAAGCTCATCGATCCGGAACATCCTGACTTCGGGCCCAAGAACAATCAGTTCGTCTTCAACTGGGGACGCCTGAAGGGCGGCCGTTCGGAGTTCTTCCTGCGCTTCGTGAAAGACAGCTTCGGATCCACGAACGCGCACGGTCACACCACCGTCTGCCAGGGCTCGATCTACTTCGCCGGCAAATCCATGGCGGATCAGCCGAGCGGCGGCAGGTGGACCGGCGGCGCCAAGGCCTACTGGATGGCCGATACCTCGCACGCCGAGTTCATCATCTACTGGGGCGCCAACGTTCTCGAAGGTAACTACGGGCCGCCGCTAAAGGTTCCGAAGATCACTCGCGGCCTGGCAAGCAATCGCCTCCGCGTGGCGGTGGTCGACCCGCGCCATACTAAGATGGCGGCCAAGGCATGGAAGTGGCTGGCCATCAAGCCAGGCGAGGATGCCGCACTCGCCATGGCGATGATTCGCTGGATCATCGACAACAAGCGCTACGACGAAAAGTATCTCGCGAACTGCAACAAGGCTGCGGCCACCGGCGACTCGGAACCGACCTGGAGCAATGGCGCGTGGCTGGTGAAGATGCGCGCCGACGGCACGGGCTCCGGGTTTGTGCGCGCCTCTGAAGTTGGACTTGAGGGCGATGCCGACACCTTCGTGTGCATGAGTGGCGGGAAGCCGAGAGCGTTCAAATCCGACGACACATCGAACGCGGTCGAAGGGGACCTCTTCGTCGACAACACGATCAACGGGATCAAGGTAAAGAGCGGGCTGCAGATCCTTTCCGAAGAAGCGCATCGCAAAACCATTGAGCAGTGGGCATCCGCCGCCGGGCTGAGCACGGCCGACGTCCTCGCATTGGCCGCTGAGTTCACCTCACACGGAAAGCGCGCGGTGGTCGAAATCCATCGGGGCGTTTCGCAGCACACCAATGGGTTCTACAACGTGCTGGCGACGATGGGCGCGCTGAACACGCTCATCGGAAATCTGGACTGGAAGGGTGGATTGGTCTACGGCGGTGGAGCCTATGGCGAGATGGGTGGCTCCGGGCGACCGTTCAACCTAGCCGACCATCCCGCCAAGATCACGCCGTTTGGAATTGACATCATTCGCGGCGGTGCCACGTACGAAAAGAGCACCATTTTCGCTGGATACCCGGCTAAGCGCCCCTGGTACCCTCTGGCGACCGATGTCTACCAGGAAGTGATTCCCTCGGCTGGCGATGCGTATCCGTATCCGATCAAGGCCCTGTTCCTGTATCAGGGTTCGCCCGTCTACGCCCTCCCCGGCGGTCACTCCCTGATCCCGACTCTTCGCGATCCGAAGAAGATCCCCTTGTTCGTCACCAGCGACATCGTGATTGGCGAGACGAGTATCTACTCCGACTACCTCTTCCCCGATCTCACATTTCTCGAGCGATGGGAATTCCACCGGACCCACCCCGCGATCGTTCACCGTGTTTCGCCGGTGCGCCAGCCGGCCATCGCGTCTCCCAACGAAGTGGCCCTGGTCTACGGGGAGGAGATGCCTGTTTCGATGGAAGCCGTCTTCCTGGCCATCGCGGAAAGACTGAATCTGCCAGGGTTCGGGCCGGGTGGGTTCTCCAGCGGAGCCAATCTCACGAAGCCGGAGGACTACTATCCGCGCATGGTGGCGAACATCGCTTTCGGCGACTCCGCAGGTGACGTCTGCCCTGATGCCAGTGCCGAGGAAATGGCTACGTTTGCCGCCGCCAGAAAGCATCTGCCGAAGAATGTGTTTGACCCGTCCCGTTGGGCCGGCACGGTGGGTGATGCCTGGTGGCGCAAGGTGGTCTACGTTCTCAATCGCGGTGGCCGCTGGTGGAGCTATGCCGAGGCCTGGAGCGGCGAACACGTCAAGAACAAGTTTGGCAAGCTCGTCAATCTATACCATGAAAAGCCAGCCACGACGCGTAATTCCATGACGGGCGAGTACATGGCCGGGATCCCGGCATACCTGCCGCTGTCGAATTCCGTCGGACGGGAACTGCAACACAACGACGCTGGTCTCACCATGATCACGCATCGCAACATGCTCGCCTGCAAGAGCCGCACGATCTCGAACTACTGGCTGACCGATATTCTGCCCGACAACGATATCGGGATTCATGAGTCGGACGCAGCTCGGCTCGGGCTCCGGAACAATGACCGGGTGTGGGTAATTTCCCGGGCCAATCCCGATGCTGTGTGGGCCTACGGCCCGGGTCTCAACAAGCCGATGGTGGGAAAGGTCCGCACTACGAATCGCATCCGGCCAGGAGTTGTAACGTTCGCCCTCGGCTACGGACACTGGGCGTACGGCGCATCGAACCAGACGATCGATGGCGATATGATTCCCGGCGATCCGCGCCGCGCGGCGGGCATTCACGCCAATGCCGCAATGTACGTTGACGAGCATATGCGATCGCCTCTCAGCGATGTAGTAGGCGGGAGTGCTGTGTTCTATGACACCAAGGTGTTCCTGGCCAAGGCCTGAGCAGCGACATGAAGCTCCGCGTCCTCAATCAATCCGTGCGCTTCCGGCTCCAAAGGTCGGAGGCCGAACAACTGGCTTCCAATGGAGTTCTCTCTTCCACTACCCGGCTGGCGGGCCGCGAACTCACCTATGGCGTGGAGGGCGGCCCGCATCCAGCGCCTGAGCTGACCTGGGACGGCTCCAAACTGGTCGTTGCCATCCCAGCCGCCGAACTGGCCGCCTGGGCGCAAGGCGACGAGGTGGGCTGGTACGGCCACATCGCCGATGTGACTGTCACCATCGAAAAGGACTTCCAGCGAACGCACGTGCGAACGGAGCTCGATGGGGACTTGTATCCGAACCCTCGCGGCGCTCAATCGCCGTCGTCCTGATTTCATCATAGGATTCCTCACCGGGAAAGGCCAAACATGCGCGCGTAACCGCCCACGAAATGCCGGCGTGGCCCGCCATGCCATCGCCGCGGTGTTGTGCATTGAGTTGGCTGGCGAGGAAAAGCCTGCGCCGGGCGTAACGGAAGCGGCACTGAGGGGACGCAACCATGCTGAAGATCAGACAATGAAGACCCAGTTCCCCAACGCGGGTTTTCACCTGCGCCCGATTCCCGTTCGCCGAAGTTGCTACTCCCTCACGGGCGGTCCGGTTTCAAATTGTAACCGCTCTTCACCGCGAACGTGGGATGTTTGATCGCAATCCCCCGTTATCTGGAAAACAACCGATCGGGCCGGCTCCAGGAATCGTCGACGCACTAACTCAGCTTCGCGATCAAATCCTTGATCTTGCCCTCTTCGTCCTTCGCCGGATTGCTGCGTAAGGCGGACTGGAGTTCCTTGAGCGCTTTTACCTTATCGCCCTTCTGACTCAGCGCCATGCCGAGATGGTAGCGAAAGGTCGAGCGATTCGGCTGGTTCTTGACGAGCTCCTGAAATACTTCGAGGGCGTTGTCTGTCAGGTTTTTCTTCAGGTAGATCCATCCAAGAGTGTCGGCGATCTCAGAGGCAGCCGGAAGCTTCTGGCGAGCGCGTTTCGCGTACGTCAGCGCCTGATCCAGGTCCCCGCCGGACTCAGCAACGATGAAGGCAAGATTATTCAACGCAAGGGCGTTATCCGGGTCAAACTTCAAAGTCTCTTCGTAATTCTTCCGGGCTTCGGTTTTATTTCCGACCGAATCATGCATCATGCCGAGACTGACCCAGATGTTTCCGTTTTGGGGCGTAGCGAGCTTGGCCTTCTCGAGAGACTCTATGCCCGATTTGTAATCGCCCTTGCGCCGGTAGGTTTCGCCGAGGCGCATGAGGATTTCTCCGGATGCACGCGGGTTCTTCTCAAGGCCGCTCAGGAGGGCTTTGAATTCGCCGATTGCGAGGTCGTACTTGCCGGTGCGAACGGCCGTGTTACCCAGCGCCAGCCGAAGCTCGAGTCGACCAGGCGCCTTCTTGACTTCGTCGTTCAGCATTTGAAGGGCCTTGTCGAACTGGTTTTGTAACACGTAGACTTCAACGACGCCCAGCAGTCCCCGCGCATTTGCGGGGTTCGCCTGATAGGCCTTCAAGTACGCAGTTTCGGCTTCCTTGAACTTGCGTTCAGCCAAATTGAGCGTTCCCAATTGGAACAGGACTTCCGGACTATTTGGAGCGGCGGCGATCAAACCCTCTAGCACGGCGCGGGCCTCGTTAAACCTGCTTAAGCTCATCAGCGCGCCGGCCTGGATCGATTTCGCTCCCGCATTGTTGCGGTCGTAATTAAAAATGTCGTTGCTGGTCTTCAGCGCGGCTTCAAACTCCCCGCGCGCGGTCTGCAACTGCGCGAGCCCAAGCCGGGCTGGAACGTAATCCGGACGAAGCCGGATGGCTTCCAGATACTGTTTCCGTGCCAGTTCCCACTCCTCCTTCATGGCGTGCGCGCGTCCCAGATTGTAGCGGGCAACGACGTTCTCGGGACCCTGATTCACCACGCTCTGCAACTGCGGGATGGCGTTCTGCAAGTCGCCCTTGTCGAGCAGCAGCGACGCTCGGAGACCCAAGGCCTCGTTGTCCTTGGGATTGTCTTTCAGAATGGCTTCGTTTACCTGCGCCGCCTCAGCGATCTTACCTTGCGCGGCAAGAACTTCGATGATTCGCTTCTGATAGGAGCTTTTCGACTTCGAGTTGGCGCGCATCCCTTCCTCGTACTGGCGGATCGCTTCCTCTCCGTCGCCGATACGGAAGTAGAAATCACCCACTCGCTCGTACACTTCTGGCGAATCCTTCGCAAGCCCCTTCAGCTGTTGCAGGGTTTTCACCATGTCCTCGCGACGGTTCAACCGGTGGTAATGAGCCGCGAGCATCGTACGCAAATTCGGTGTATTAGGGTTGTTCGACACCGCCAGCTTCAGGACCTCCTCGGCATCAGCCGTGCGATTGACGCGCAACAAGAGCGCGTAAAGATCCCCGTAGGCTCCCGTCGCGTCTTTCACTTTGGCGATCAGCGCACGGTAATGTTTTTCCGCCTCCGGATAGCGTCCGGCCACGATCAGGCTTCGGGACAAGCTGAAAACCAACGGGGGCTGATCTGGTTTCACGCTGTTCGCAACTTCAAAAGCGCTAATCGCTTCATCGAGTTTCTCCTTCGCTCGATCCTTCGATCCCTTCTTCACGAGTTCCTGCACGTTCACCAGCGCCAGTTCTGCCTTGAGGCGATTACCATCGAAGGACCTTGGATCTCTCTTTAATAAATCCTCTGTCGTCCTGGCGATTTCTTCCCTCTCCTTGACGAGAGTGGCGGCCCCGCCGCCCGCACCCGACAGGAAATAGGCCAGGTAAATTTCCGCCAGACGAACTTGAGCGTCCTGCTTTTCCTTCGCCAATTCCGGCGGAAGCAATTCAATCGACCGCCGGAAATCGCGGACAGCGGGCCCAAATTGCTGCAGCTTGATCGACGTCAGAGCATTCCGATAATACGCTTCCCCGTATTTCGGATCCTTTTGGAGGGCGTTCCGGTACATGATGGAGGCCTCCCGGAACTTGCTGTTGTTGAAGTAGCGGTTTCCGTTTTCGAGGTACTTTTTCTTGACGACATTCGGGTCGCGGTTGCATGAAATCAGAACCGCCGAGAAGAGAACTGCATAGAAGAGTTTGCGTGTTCGCATGGGCACCTCAATCACACTGCTTTTACAGTTAACACTTCACCACAAAATCAGCCGCCCCCGCAATGGCCCATAAAATCTAGTACTCATTAGTACTGAGAGCATTTTCCAATCCAAGAATGATACTGAAGGGGAGTTTCATTCCAATGCAAGATGATACTGAAACGGAGGGAGCTGGCCTGCGCTGAGAGTGGTCCTTTCCTGCCCTGTTTGAGGGAGTTTTTAGAAGATGTTTCTTCCTTGCGCCGCAGGCTCTCGGGGCTGTGGGAAAGT
>SXGS01219816.1_pt1 | contig 39535 bp, 41 predicted proteins | sample 3174681 | NCBI WGS metagenome assembly SXGS01 (sample SAMN11356861, study PRJNA531348) | freshwater metagenome | isolation source: freshwater sample F1-80 | place: China: Fuxian Lake, Yuxi | collected 2017-12-25 | reverse complement strand
GACGAAATGGCTAGGGCGAAAAGCCATGCCTTGCACACTAAATGGCGCTGTCCAATTAGATTTGGGTAGGTACAGTCCCCATTTACCGAGTAGTCGTGACTGTGCGTCGTTATCTGCTTTGGTGGGCAACATGAATATCGAAATCGAAAACATGGCAACGACGAGAAGCGTTGCCAAGACCACCGCGCGAAACGCAACAATTCTCCAGTACTTTTCTGACGTCGAGGATTTGTCGTCAAAACCACCAGACGAATAAATGAAATCAGTCGGCGGGCCGACATACCGCCCATGCCAAGAACGATTTGTTCGCTCGCTCGGCTGCATGCGTGACTCGGTCCTTCTGCTGTTGTTCTGCATGGATTGCAAGCCCGTTCATTCGACACTACGATCTTCGTCGTCGCCGAGCTCGCGAATGATATGGCGTGCGAGAAGTTCCTTTATTTCGCGGTGACGCGGTATAGGCTGCGAGACTCCAGTGGTTGGATTGCGATACCAATCGTGTCTTGCACCATGTCGGATGAGCACGCACCCCAAACATTCGATGGTTTCACCCCAAGCATTCGATGGTTTTTATGAGATCAATACGTTTCATGAAACAATCAGATCCTCGACGCGGCGTGCGCCTGGGATCGCACCGGCCGAAAGATCCGCGTAAAGATCCTTGAGGTGCTCTTTCAGGTCATCGAGACTCTCGCCTTGCGTCCAATAGTCTGGATACTCCTGCAGGTAACCCAGCCAGACCTCACCATCTTGCCACACCACAACTTTTACAACTTGCATTAGTTCGCCTCGTCAGTGCAAAGGGAGGAACTCCATACTATCCTCAGTTTACTTCACGGGGACAGCCACCGACAACTACGCGTGATTCGACTTGCGTACACTCCACTTCGCCAACCCACGCCAGGGCCGTACATATTGCAAACTATCCGGTTGTCTCAGCGGGACAGTTTGACGATCCCCGAAGGCCCTCGCCAGAAATTGCGATTCGAGCTACCATGCTGATCTATTATTTCCATTATTTCAGCTAATCTAGCGTGAAAAAGCTTCCCTCATGTCAATGCGAGATTGGATAAGTGGGCGAGTCTTTCGCCTGGTCCACGGCAACAACTTAGTTTACAACACCTGCTGGGAAGACCCGAGGCTGGATCGTGTGGCTTTGCAGTTGACGTCCAGCGACCGCGTGCTGGTAATAACTTCTGCGGGCTGCAATGCGCTGGACTACGCGCTAGCTGGTCCAGCTCACGTGCACGCGGTAGATATGAATCCGCGCCAGAACTCGTTGCTTGAGTTAAAAGTCGCGGGCCTGCGAAGTTTGCAATTCGAGGACTTTTACAAGTTCTTCGGCGACGGTCATCATCCGTACGCGGCGGCGATCTATCAATCGACACTGCGCCACGAATTATCCGATTGGGCGCGAGACTATTGGGATCGCTACATCGGCTTCTTTGACAGCTCGAAGCGATCGTTTTACTTTCGCGGTACATCGGGCGGCTTCGCCAGGATGATCAATTTCTATATAGACCGAGTTGCCAAGATTCGCCCCGAAGTGAATGAGATATTGGCGGCCACATCGCTGGACGAGCAAACGAAAATCTACGAGCGAATTCGCGACAAATTTTGGAGTCGCACGATGCGTTTCGCGCTCAATCGCGATACGACGCTGTCGATGCTAGGAGTTCCCAAGGCCCAGCGCCAGCAAATCGAAAAGCAATACCCAGGCGGTATTCTGCGCTTTATTGAGGACTCGATGGAGGCGGTGTTTGCCAAACTGCCGATGAGCGACAATTATTTTTGGCGAGTTTACATCACAGGTCGCTATGCGCCCGATTGCTGCCCAGAATATTTGCGACCGGAGAATTTCGAAAAACTGAAATCGACGCGCGTAGCCAACGTCTCAGTACATACCGACAGCGTACAGGGTTTTCTTGAGAAGAACTCAGTGGAGATTTCTCGCTTTGTATTGCTAGATCATATGGATTGGCTTTCCGACCACTTTTTTCCTCTGTTGGAATCGGAATGGCAAGCTATTCTTAGTCGAGCGGCAGAAAAAACTCGCATCCTGTGGCGCAGTGGCGGGCTGCGAACAGATTTCATTGAGCAAGTTACCGTCACACGCCAAGGTAAACACGTCAAGTTGCCCGAGTTGCTGCAGTACAATCATGAATTGGCACGCGAGCTACATCAACAAGATCGTGTGCACACTTACGGCAGCTTTTACATCGCCAACTTGGTTGCATGACAACGATGAGCATCATCAAGGATTTTCAAGTCATCTATCACCTGTTGCTCAAACCGGTTCGCGGCAAGAACCACGCGGAGCGCATGGAGAATTTTTATCAAGGCCAAGCCGACGCATACGACGATTTTCGCAAACGATTGTTGCAAGGACGCGAAGAGTTGTTTCAGACGATTGCTCTGCCTGAAGGTGGCGTGTGGGTCGACTTGGGAGGTGGCACGGGCAGCAATCTCGAGTACTTGAGCCATTCCATTCCTAAACTCAAAAAGGCCTACGTCGTTGATTTGGCTTCTTCGTTGTTGAAAGTGGCTCGCGAACGATTTGCGAAGAAAGGTTGGACCCACGTCGAAGCAATCGAGGCCGATGCAACGCGTTGGCTGCCTCCGGAAGGCGGCGCAGACATTGTTACATTTTCTTACTCGCTGACGATGATTCCCGATTGGTTCGCGGCCATCGAGAACGCTCAACGGATGCTCAAACCGGGCGGGAAAATCGGCGTTGTCGACTTTTACGTTTCCCGCAAGCATCCGGCAGAAGGTATGACTAAACACAACTGGTTCACGCGCAGTTTTTGGCCAGTCTGGTTTGCAGGCGATAATGTGTTCCCTTCGTCGGAACATCTGCCGTACTTGAGCAGTCATTTCGAGAACATCTGGTGTCAGGAAAAACGCGCTAAAGTTCCCTACATCCCCTTCATTCGCGCTCCGTACTACCAATTCATCGGACGGAAGAGCCAACAGTAACGTGCCGCTGATTTTTTATTAGGCCATTCCTGAATTGGCGAGGCCGGCAATTCGTTTAACCCGCAGCCGTAGGCGAGGACAGCACAAAGTTTGGCATTGTGTGGCGCGAAAACTGAACGTTGTCCTCGCCTACGGCTGCGGGTTAAACGAAGGGGGCAGGCCACTCGGAGTCTGCGCTCGCGCCTGGGCAGTCCAGGTTTTACAATTCTTTTACAAACGTCTTGCGCTTTTTTGAACTCTCCCTCGCGTCGCGTGCGTCTAATAAAAGTGTGGAGCGATCGAATTCTCGGTCGTCACCGGCCACTTACTGATTTAGGAGAACGAAAATGAAGTTGCAGTTGTTTGCGGCGATGTTAGCTGTGACAATGCTGGTCGATGGCGTTCAGGCCAAGCAGGTTAAACTGGATGTGGCGCTAGCACATCCAGTGATGGTTACAACAGGTAGTAAGGCCAGAGCGGAAAATCACCTCAGAATCGGTTTGACAGGTTTTGAGCTGACCAGCGACAAACAGCGTAAAAGCGTAAATGTTGCAATCGTAATTGACAAATCGGGCTCGATGCAGGGCCCAAAAATTGAACAAGCCAAACAAGCTGCAGTGCAAGCGGTGGATCGATTGAGCGATGCGGATATCGTTTCGATCGTAGTTTACGATTCGTCGGTCGAAGTAATCGTTCCGGCCACCAAAGCGTCGGATCGGCGCGAAATCAAAGAAAAGATCGCCCGCATTCAAGCGTCGGGGAACACAGCACTGTTTGCTGGAGTCAGCAAGGGAGCCGCAGAGGTTCGGAAATTCATCGACGACAAACGCGTCAATCGCGTAATCTTGCTGTCGGATGGCTTGGCCAACGTTGGACCGGCCAGTCCATCGGAACTGGAGCAACTCGGCCTGTCACTGATCAAAGAAGGAATCACCGTCACCACCATGGGATTGGGACTGGGCTACAACGAAGATCTGATGACCAAACTGGCGATGGCTAGTAGCGGTAATCACGTTTTTATCGAAGACGCTGAGAATTTGGCACGCGTTTTCCAGAACGAGTTCGATGACGTACTGAGCGTAGTCGCGCAGAAAATTCATATTGTCGCCAAGTTGGCCGAAGGCATCCGGCCAGTGAAAGTGCTGAATAACGCGGCAGAGATCGCAGGCCAGACGGTGACGATTGATCTCGGCCAACTTTACTCGCGTCAAGAAAGATACTTCGTGGTCGAAGTAGAAATCCCGCTCGGTTCGCCCGGCTCCACACGGACAGTTGCTGAAGTCACGGCCGAATATACTAACATGATTACTGAAACCACCGATCGACTGGCAAGTTCCGTGCAGGTACGGTTCAGCGACAATGAGAAGTTGGCAGAGCAAGCGATTAACAAAGACATCCTGGCCTCGTGTATCATTCAAGTAGCCAATGAAAGAAACCGCCTGGCAACTCAGCTTCGCGATGCGGGCGATATCGAAGCCGCCAAGAAAGAGCTGACCGACAACGCCGCTTATTTGGATAGCTACTTCAACAAACTCGGGGTCGAAGAACTCAAGGAACGCAGGACTAGGAACAGCCTACAGGCGGAGAACTTGTCGCGAGAAAAGTGGTCGGCCGGTCGCAAACTGATGCTCGAACAACAGTTCGGTGACTCCGTCCAGCAAACGTATTCCGGTCGAGAACCCAAGTAATCGTCACGTGAATAAGACTTTGATAGCTCTGTGGACATTGCTGCTGACCGCGATCGCTGCCATCGCGGTATTGGCCGTGATGTGGAACGCACAGCGCCAGCACGATGCTCGTCGCCGCGCGACGAGCCTACTGGCGGAACAATTACAGCCATTTAATCGTGACATTGCGAGGTTGCTTGGCGATTACGAATTGCAGTTTCAACGCCTCGTTCCGCAAGTGGAACCGCGCAATGCCGCACAAATGTCTCTAGTAAAACGTAATCCCACGGTGCAACACATCGTAGTCGTCGACACCGCCGGGCAGTTGCTCTATCCGGATTCAGATCATATCGCGCCACAGGACCGAAGCTTGATTAGCGATGCGCAACTGTTGCTCGCCGATCAGGCATTTTTGCCAGCGGGAAATGAACAGTCCGCAGCCGCCGGCAATCGCAGCCGGACCGAATTCGCAACGAACGGTCCGGTCAACTTTTTTCAAAGTAACAAGCGATCCATTAACAGTTCTAGCAGCGGCTGGACTACTTGGTATCACCAGCGCGGAATCGTGTTGGGATATTGGTGGCGACAGGAATCGATCGGTACCAGCATGATCATCGTGCCGCGTGCCCGGTGGGTAGCGGATTTAATTGCAGAACTTCCCAGCCAAGCAGAGCTGGACCAGGCGGGTCCGACGCCGATTGGATTCTGCCAACTGGTCGACGTCGAAGGCGATGTGATTTATCAATGGGGTGATCTCGAAATTCTCAGCAAAACACCACCTGATGCAGAATTGCCGGTTGTACAACCGTTGGATGGTTGGCGGTGGAAGTTATTCGCGTCGGCCAGCGAGCGCCAGTTTTCCTCGTACGATTCCAGTTCCGGTGCGATTGCTTTAGGGGTTACCGGATTATCACTCGCACTGGTTTCGCTGGGCCTGTTCGCAACGGTGAACCTTCGTCGCCAGATGCGTTTGGCCGGTCAGCGTGTATCGTTTGTCAATCAGGTTTCACATGAGCTGCGCACGCCGTTGACGAACATCCGCATGTACGCCGACCTGTTGCACGACCAACTTCAGCGCGAGAGTTCGGCTTTCGATGAAGTCGCCACGGAGTCATCTTTGATTCAGCGTGTGGATGTCATTCGCGATGAAAGCGAGCGGCTGGGGAGGCTGATCAACAACGTTTTGCAGTTTGCGCATGCCGACAAACAGCCACCGCTGCACTTGACGGATGTTGACATAAACGAAGTTGTCGACGAAGTACTGACGACGTTTGAACCTCAATTGATATCCAAAGGATTTCGTATCGAGCGCCAACCAAGCAACGTCATGATTGCGCGCACCGATCGCGCCGCCCTAAAACAGATTCTCGTGAACTTAATTGGAAACGCGGAAAAATATGCTGCCGACGGCAAGTTCCTGTCGGTTTCGACTCACCAGCAGGAGGCGAGCATCGAAATTTGTGTGGATGATCGCGGCCCGGGCGTACCCGCACATCTGCATGAGAGAATTTTTGAGCCGTTCTTCCGAGCCGGTAATCGGCTGGAAGATCCGGCTGGCACGGGGATCGGACTGTCGATCGCTCGGCAATTGGCCAGGCAGCTCGGTGGTGATTGCAAGCTCAGAAAATCAACCGTGGGTGCTTGTTTCAGTGTTTGTATCAACAGGTGATGCCATGCGCATGGTAGTCTTGGTCGCAGAGGATGATCCGCTGACTCGCGCGGCATTGGTCGACGTCTTGCGAGAAGAGGGATTTGTCGTTCTGCAAGCTGGTGATGGCGAACAAGCGTGGGAAACCTATCGAGCACATCGGCCAGATTTCGTATGCTTAGATGTCATGATGCCGCGCTTGAACGGATACGAGGTTTGCCGAAAAATCCGCACACTCAGTCCACAGACGCCGATTATTTTTATCACGGCCAAAGGCGAAGAGGTTGATCGCGTCGTGGGACTTGAAATTGGTGGTGATGACTATGTAGTCAAACCCTTCGGTGTCAAAGAAGTCGTCGCGCGCATCCGAGCGGTAGCTCGCCGATGCTTGGGAGTTGACGAACCGTCGGCAGCGACCAGCGCGATCACTGAGCCATTTACGATGGGCGACTTGCAGGTCATGCCGCGTCTACTGCGCGCTCGACGAGGAGATACGTGGATTGACTTAAGCTTGCGCGAGACAAAGATACTCGCGCTGCTCCATCAACGGGCTGGCCAAGTGATCGACCGCACCACGTTAATGAATCATGCCTGGGGCCAGGAGTACCTGCCATCCAGTCGAACGCTCGATCAGCATATCTCCCAACTGCGCAAGCGCATCGAATCTGACGCCAAGGTACCCAATATCATTCAGACCGTCCATGGCGTTGGCTATCGATACGACCCCTAGTTTCCTCCCGACCCAGCCCCAAGACATCTGCAGCACAGAAATGACTATCTCACGCCGCATCCTTCAGTTCGCTAGCTTGGAAGAGGCGGTGGCTGATGCAGAGAGTCTGTTGAAGACTGGATACGTCAAGACTGGTAATTGGGATTTGTCACAATGTTGTGACCACATGACACGCGTGATGCTGTATCCCATGGATGGATTTCCTCAGTTCCCAATTCATCTGCGTGTCGCAACATTCATTCTGCGATTCACGATTGCGCCCATGATGCTCAAAAAGATGCTCCGCTCAAATAAATGGCCGGAACGTGTACCGACGGATCAACAGTCGATACCCGCAAGAACTGAATTAGATGCTCTGTCTGCCCAGAAATTCAGGAGTGCCGTCAGTCGCCTATTGGAGTACAATGGCCCTTGGAAGACTTCACCATTGTTTGGATTGCTGCCGAAGGAGACTCTAGTTCACCTGCATAGAATTCACTGTGCGCACCATCTTGGTTTTCTGGTGCCAGAGAATATCCGAGATTCGTATGCCGAGCTGTCATGAGTGCGCTCCTCCTTAGGCGAGCCGCAGATGGGAATATACCAGTACAAGCCCGAAGCGCAAGCGAGTGAGAGCCTGGATTGACATACGCCTGGATTGACGCACTCGCTTGCGCTGCGGGCTTGTATTGGTAAATTTCCTTCTGCCGCTCGCCTTAACGCAATACCGTTCAACGAACGTGGGATAAGCTTCCAGCTTGTCAACCAGTAGCGGAGTTTCGCCATTGCTTGCACAAGATATTGACAAGCTGGAAGCTTATCCCACGTTCGTTGAACGGTATTGCGCCTTAACGAAATTCGCAAGAACAAACTCACTGGAGTGCTAGCATTGTGCGTTGCGACAATGCCCTCGCTTTTCGAAGTTGAATCTGCTATTTCGTTTGGGAACAAAGGCTGCCGTCAATTTGCTTCTAGCCATGCTTGACAAGCGGTCGAAGAATCACGGACTATTTGAATTCTAGAGTAAATGCACCGATTGACTAAATCCTGAGCACAGTTTGGACGGAGTGTTCCTTTGACCTCGGATTCGCTGGACTATACAGCTCGGTTGCGCCAGTTGGTCGATGAAAGATTGGCAATTCTCGTTAGCTTGCGAGAGCTAGCGGATGTGCAGATGCAGCAGGCCAGCGATGCCGACGCACTTATGTTGATGAACGTGTTGGCTCGCAAGCAACCCTTGATGGACGAACTCTCGAGAATTCAGGACGAATTGGCGGTGTATGCACTCGACGATCCAGAAACGCGAACATGGCGTACGACTGCCGCGCGACTGGAGTGCCGCACCGTCGCTGAACGCTGCGAGCAATTGCTGCGAGAAATCCTTCAGCTCGAACAACTCGCAATTGAACAGCTCAGCCAGCGGCGCGATGCGATTGCAGTTCAGCTCCAGGATGGACGCGACGGACGAACCGCGCATGCAGCCTACTTTACCAATACTATGCCCGACCAAAGCGCGTTGGACTTGAGCAGTTCATAACCGAAACAATGCATCGCTAACCGAGCCGCGCAGCGATTATTGCCGACCTTTCCGTCCGGAGTTTTCTCATGTGGAATACTTGGTTATCCAACTCGACCATTCCAGCACTTGAACAAGCGATTAATTTCTCGCAGAATCGCCATCTGTTGCTGGCCGGTAATATCGCGAACCTAGACACTCCTGACTATAAGACTCGAGATTTATCGATCGAGGATTTTCATCAGCAACTGCGAGAGGCAATTGAAAGTGAAAATTCGCCCGGGGCCAACTCAAGCTCAATTCAATCCCCCGGCACTAGCGAACGAATTCACACTGAAATGCAAGAAGTTCGCGATGTCAGCAAGCAGATCCTCTATCATGATGGCAGCGACGTAAGCTTGGAACATCAAGTTACCGAGATCGCCAAGAACCAAGGCATGCACAATACGGCTATCGCCCTCATGCGTTCGCAATTCCAGACGTTGCAAGTCGCCATCCGAGAATCTGCTGCAGTCTAACTCGGCTCAAGTCTTTCCGTTGTTAGCCGAGCGGCAGATGGTTTCATAGCATTACAAGCCTGATGCGCAAGCGAGTGTGTCAGTCCTGGCACGCACTCGCTTGTGCTTCGGGCTTGTATTCGCTCAGGCCTTTGTAAATTCCCATCTGCCGCTCGCCTTACTGCTTTACGTCCAACCAATTCCTTAGAAGATCGATCGGATCATCCACGTTCCCTTCGGTTCGGTCGACAATCGGTAGATCTTGGGCCCGGACTAACTGCCGTACTGTTTGGCTGATCGCGCTGGTTGAGTTCAAATTCGCTCGATTGCTGACTGCCGGATGCACTACGATGCAATCCCAAGTCGGTGGACCGAAGTTCAGCGACCAATTCATGATCCAGGCAAACGAGTGAATGAACTGGTCGTCGTCAGTTGTGTTTTCAAGGGATGCAATCGGAACGTCGATGACCACCAAATCTGGCTGGAAGGCGCGCACTCGGTCTTTGGCGTTTTTCTCCACGTCTGTGAGCGAGAGATTGGCAGTTGGCCAAGCAGTAACTTCGACTTTAGCTGCTGAGATTCTTTCTTTCAGCAAGGTTTCGATATGCTTGTCCCATGGAGGCATGGCCAAGACGCGTATCACCTTTCCCGATGCGGCTACGCTGCGCAACCTTGCGAGAGAAAAGGCTGGAGGTGGGACATCGCTCAGGGAAACCGGCAATCCGGTGATCGTTTGCGCCAGTTGTTCGGCAATCAGTTTATGTCCATCCATATTCGGATGAATCTCGTCGCTCATCAGCAGCCGCCACGAGCGCGCATCAGAATCTCGCAAGATTTCCATGTGCCGGTAAATATCGCACACCGGTACCTGCAACTGGTCGCCGACGGACCGAATAACTTCGCAGTATTCGACCAGCTTGGCAGTGGGCCGCGAGGAAGTATCAATTACATTATTGGGAGTTGCAAGCAGCACTTCGGCGCCAGCAGCTCGACATTGCCGGATCAGGCTAATCAAGTTCTGTCGGTAGACATCGACAGCGATCCGAGTCATATCGTTCAAACCAAACATGATCGTGACTAGATTCGGTTTGTGACTGAGCACATCGCGATCGAGCCGATCCAAGCCATTGGTTGTTGTGTTGCCGCTGATACCTGCATTGATCGCCTCGACTTTGGACGTGGGCATCGATTTGCGCAGAGCAATGCCCAACATATCCGTGTAGGCTCGACGACTGCCGGTGTGGTAATAGACGCCCGTAACACTGTCGCCCAAACAAACGACTTTCACGGGGACACCTGACTTCAGAGCCGCGCGAATCTTGCCCAGCGACTGCGCAGTATCGCCCCTAGCGCGGCCAGCAACCGGCTGCGTTTGCGCCCAGCCTTGGCCTAACCATGTAAATAGCAACATGAGCAGCAGGCAGTGCTTGATGGTCTTCATCAGGATTTCACCGTAGGGAAATTAGATCCGACTGAAGTTCTCTAACAGACGCAAGCCAAACTGTTGGCTCTTTTCAGGATGAAACTGAGTTGCGAATACATTGTCGCGCCATATGGCGGCACAGAAAGGCTGGCCGTAATCGCATTCCAACCAACACAACGGGGAGTTCGTCGGCAAAACAAAATAGCTGTGGACAAAATAAAAATACGTGTCCTGTGGAATCTCGATCATCAGCGGACAATCTGGTTTCGCCACGCGGATTCGATTCCAACCCATATGCGGAATTTTGTATTCGCTCGGCAGTTCAAAGCGTACTACGCGACCAGGAAAAACTCCAAGCCCAGGGTGGTCGCCTCCTTCGGTTCCCGTTTCGAATAATAACTGCAAGCCAAGGCAGATACCCAAAAACGGCTTACCGGACTGAATCGAGTCCAAAATAGGTTGCACCAAGGAGCGCGACTGCAATTCGCGCATTGCATCGGGAAAAGCACCGACACCAGGCAAGACGACTTTGCGGGCGCGGGCAATCTGGTCGGCATCGCTGGTGACGACTGCGCTAGCACCGACGTGCTCGAAGGCCTTTTGCACGCTGCGCAAGTTTCCCATCTGGTAATCGACGATGGCGATTTCGATACTACTGGACATGTTGCGCGAAGGTCTCACTGAGTATCGCTCGAGAAATAAGTGTCAGGTACCTTTTGCGAGAAACTCGCCCTTCGGGTGCTGCGCACAAAAGGTACCTGACACTTATTTCTCGGCTATTCCTAATCGTTTCAGCCCGCCGCTGGGCAAAGCATAGAATAATCAATAAGGCATTATTGAACCAAGATCTCGCACCAACGCGCACCACCGCAGTGGATTCGCTTTTCGATGCCCAGAGCCAACTCGGCCCGCAGCTCGAGGGTTTCAAAACGGACCACTTGCGTCGTCGCTTCATCTGAACCGACTGGATTGCCGAGCGATATTCTCAAGGAGACTCGGATAGTATCGTTTCCCAATTGTTTGACTATCCCATTAATCTGTGTTCCGAATTGAATTGTGTCGTCCTGGTCGACCCGCAGCTCACCACCCGCAATAAATTCGATCTTTCCTGTCGTTGTCATTTGAACGGACGTATCAAGGAGTTTCTTCGACTTCTCGCCTTCTTCCGTTATGCGGATACGGATAATCGTTGGCTTACTTGCGTCGGCATGTGTACCTTGCAACATCCAGGCTGCCGCGACGAAGACCATTGCGAGGGCGAGCACAATCGATTTGGTCATAGTTCACTCCGATAACGGTTGCTAATTAACTTGTTCTTCCTGACGAACTTAGACTATTGGAAAGCTGGTGCAAAGATGACTCTTACCAGGGCCGAGTAGTAATGACGCCTTCCTCTGGACTGCTCGCCGAGGCATACAGCCGCTTGGGAATCCTGCCGGCCAGAAATGCAGCACGGCCAGCGATCGCGGCATGCTTCATCGCCATAGCCATGCGCATCGGTTCGCGCGCATGGGCGATAGCTGAATTTAGCAGTACACCGTCAGCTCCCAATTCAAAGGCGACAGCCACATCGCTGGCTGTACCGACGCCCGCATCGACAATGACTGGATAGTCCGGGTCGTCTTCTTTGAGGTACTCAATAATGATGCGCAAGTTGTTCGGATTGAGAATCCCTTGTCCGCTGCCGATAGGACTTCCCGCAGGCATGACACTGGTGGCTCCCGCCTTCTTCAGTTGCCGGGCAACGATCGGGTCGTCGCTGGTATAGCACAATACTTCAAAACCCTCGGCGACCAACAGCCGACACGCTTCCAGCGTCGCGACCGGATCTGGCAGCATGGTCTTGCTGTCACCCAGCACTTCTAATTTGACCCAATTGGCACCGGGATTTTCCAGAGCGCGTAGAATTTCGCGGCCGAGCCGCGCGACGCGCACAGCATCGGTCGGATTGTAGCATCCCGCCGTGTTAGGCAGCAATAAATATTCAGCCGGATCGATATAGTCCAGAATATTCTGTCCCATGCGATCGTACATGCGTTCGCGCCGCACGGCGACGGTCACCACTTTTGCGCCCGAGGCGGTCAGCGAATCGCGCATGATCGCCAACGTATCGTACTTGCCGGTCCCTAAGATCAAACGACTGGACAAGAAATGCGAACCCACACGCAGCACGTCGCCGGTTGGCGTGCTGGCGGTTCCTGCAAATGACGCGTTGACTGAATTCACATCGAGGTTGCCATCTGAGGTCACGTCCACTTAGCCACCTCCTACAACGGTGACAACTTCGACTTCGTCACCCGCTTGCAAGAGCCTAGTCGCATGCGATTGCTTGGGGACCAAATCTAAATTGACTTCAACCGCCACCAAAGCGCTGCGGATGCCGATTTCGACCAATAACTGCGCAACGCTGGTGTCAGGCGCGACGTTGAGATGCCGACCGTTGACTCGAACCGCGATCTGCTGGCTTGGGCCGGGTAAATCACTCTTCAAAAGCTGCATCGAAAGCTCGCGCACTGGGACTGAAATCGATTCGTCGAGTAAATTCGCAGGCCTCACGAGCACCGAACTCGCGATCCATGCCACTATCCTCCCATTCGATGCTCAGCGGACCTTGATACTTAATATCGTTGAGCGCGCGAATGATCTCTTCGAAGTTGATACCACCACGGCCTGGACTGCGAAAATCCCAACCGCGTCGTGGATCGCCGAAATTGATATGGCTGCCCAGTATTCCGCTGCGACCATTCAATTTCGTAATCGCGTCCTTCACGTGGACATGATAAATCCGATCTGGGAATCGGCGCAGGAACTCGACCGGATCGACACCTTGCCAGTGCAGATGGCTAGGATCAAAGTTAAAGCCAAACTCTTCGCGATGATCGATGGCCTCAAGAGCGCGCTCAGCGGTGTAAAGGTCGAAAGCAATTTCGGTGGGATGGACTTCCAAGGCGAATTTCACGCCGCACTCGCCGAACACATCCAATATTGGATTGAAACGATCGGCAAACAATTTGAATCCCTCGTCGATCATTTTCTGCGAGACTGGCGGGAACGAGTACAGCAAATGCCAGATACTCGAACCGGTAAAGCCATTGACAACCCCGATGCCTAATTTCTTGGCCGCGCGCGCGGTTTGTTTCAGTTCCTCAATGGCGCGTTGATTCACTGCTTGGGGATTGCCGTCTCCCCAGACGTAATCGGGCAGAATCAATTTATGGCGCTGGTCGATGTTGTCGCAGATGGCTTGGCCAACCAAGTGAGCGCTGATCGCAAAACACTGCAAGCCGTTGGCCTCTAGTAAGTCACGTTTTCGAGCGCAGTAGCCATCGACCGACAGTGCTTTATCTACTTCGAAGTGGTCGCCCCAACAGGCCAATTCGATACCATCGTAGCCGAACTGCTTGGTCAATTTTGCCATCTGTTCGAGTTTGAGATCTGCCCACTGACCGGTGAATAGCGTTACAGGACGCGCCATCGATGTGCCTCCGCTAGGTATGCGACAAACTTGCGTTCAAGAGTTGGTGACAATCCGAATGCCATAGTAAACCACAACCAAGCAATCTGAACAAGGAATAGTCCCCTTGCCCAGGGACCTTCGCGAACCGAATCCGCGCCGAAATGTCCTAGGAGCATTACGGAATATCCAAACCTGCTCGAATCCACGCGCACTAGAAATTCAAACATGAAATCCAAAATGAATCTCGAATCAACAACCAGCCTGTCAATGGCCGCGACGGTCGCCGGAGAAGACATTCGCAGGGGGGATTTTTTGGCACTACTGAATGTCGTTTCCGAATGGCCGACATTTTTTTGGGACTCAACACCAACCGAAGATGTGATGCGATTGAAAATCATCCCGACCGATGCAGGAATTCCGCACAAAGTTCGTGCGGTTTGTTTGCCGTTCGTCTACGTCAAGCCACCGAATGGAACGATGCGCACAATCGACCTGCGCATGGCGCAAGTTGTTCGGCTGGATCAAACGGTCGCAAGACGCGTATGGCGTAGGCTAAAGGAACAGGCTGCAGGGAGCAAGCTGTAGATCTCAAATCTCTAGCGTGTAGCCTTATTACCGCCGCATGTAAATGCGAGATTTGCGTGGGGCTACGCCAGTGCCTGAGCTTGAGCGACTTTCGAGTTGGTCGCTGAATTTAAGAGATGTGGTGTCGCGAGACGAACTGTCAAGGTTTTGTTCGATCAATGGTACGATAACTGTTTCGGTCGGTTTAGGGCGAAGCGGCTCTGTCGAAGCGAATTGATGGGCATCGACTGACGGGGTGCTCGTGGCAGAAATGTTAGCGGCAATCGTGGCAAATTGTTGACGTACCTCCGGTCGGATCTTACTCAAACGCGAAGCAAGATTTTGGGCGGCTACCGGGTTGCGTTCACAAACTTCGGAAATCTGCGATACGAATTTTGCTGATTCGACAAAGTTGTAATCCGCCGTCTTGCCCACAAAGGGTCCCAAGGTCCGCGTGATAAGGTCGGCGCCTAAGTTATCGAGTTTCAGATACACGTCCATGGTGCCAGTAACACGATTGCCGGCCGATTGCGGCTGAGTATGTGTGCTATGCAAGACGCACACGCACTTGCCCGTAATTTCGCGCGGGGCCATCGATCCCTTGTAGTGGCCGATTCCGTGGTAAATGTGCACCTCAGGTGTGCCGTATACCAAATCGCATTTGCAGGTCGTTCCCGCGCCATCTTGGCCGGTAAAAACATAAGGGGAATTTCGGTCGACCGTGACTTTGGTGATATCCATCAGGTCCCAGATATTGACCAAGACTTCAGGATATCTCACTAGGAAGGTAAACAGCTCTTGGTCGCACGCGAACGCTTGGGTTGGCATGCGGCGAAAAAAACTGGGACGATCGACCACTTCGCGAAGGTTCTGAGCGGCCGCGGGATTAAGTTGGTTAAATGGAATGCGCCGCATGGCGTCGTCTTGTGTCTTTCGACTCGACGCAGGATCGCTGAGCCATGGCTCGATGGCCGCCAAGTCGGTGGTGCACATGCAAAGCGCAGCACCGATTAGCCCAACAATGACTCTTGCGCGCATTAGGTCGCTCACGAATCCTGTCAGCAGATGCAAGTCGACAGTCTGGACCGAAAGGTCAACGACATCGTCACGCGGTAGATAGTTCCAACCGCTAACACAAGGGTCGACGATTCGCGACCGGTGCCATTCAGCCGATGTACACCTGCGAGTGATTTTTTTCCTCCGCCCCATTGCCCTGGTATTCGCTGTGCGGATACGTGGACTGTTAATACTTCGGTTGTGCAATAGGAAAGTCCTAAGTACAAATTGCAACTGGCAGAAAATCTGCCGGCAATCGTTCGACTTTGGCTTGGATGCTCACGATCATGAATAAATCGCAATCACAGCATTGCATTTTTCCTAGGTTTTGGTTCAAGAAAACAGCATGCGGTTGTTAATTATCGGCTGCGGTTATGTCGGAACACAGGTCGCGCGCAACTACCTTGCTCGCGGAGATCGCGTGTTGGCTTTGACGCGAACTACCGTCCGCGCAGCTCAGTTGCGTGAAGCGGGTATAGAGTGCGTGATTGGGCATTGGCTGGATCCAGATCTGGAATTGGTCCAACTCACACAAGATGTCGATCAAGTCTTGGTAGCGGTCCCGCACCGCGACGACCAAGGATTGGCGGCTTCGACCCATCAAACTGGATTGGCCAATCTTTTTCGGGCTTTGTCGAGCAACTGGCAACGCTTGATTTATCTAAGCACCACCGGCGTGTATGGTGAATCAGATGCCCAGTGGGTGGACGAGCAAACACTGCCTGTCCCGTCACGATTGGCCGGTGAAATAGCGTTGCGGGCCGAGCGCTGGTTCTCGGACTGCGATCGATCTGCGGACTGTGTAACATTGCGATTGGCTGGCATCTACGGTCAGAATCGCGTTCCTCATCTAGTTTCGCTACGCTCTGGCAACGCAGTCGCGGTTCCCCAGGACGGTTTCCTGAATCTGATTCACGTCGACGATATTTCCCGGGCGATCCAAGCAGTTTTCGGCAGACCGGCGAAAAGACCTTGTTATGTCCTGTCGGATGGCCACCCCGTCGCTCGCGCAGAGTTTTATCGAGAAATTGCCAGACTAGGCGAACTCGGTGAGATAACTTTCGCACCGCCGGACCCGAACTCACCGCGAGCCAGCCGTGCGGCGACCAATAAACGCATCCGCCCGGCTAACTTTTTTGCCGATTTCGAATTTCAGCCAAGATTTCGTAGCTTTCGTGAAGGTTTGGGGGATTGCTTTAGGGCAGAAGGCCCGATCAGCGGTTGATGGCTTGGACGCTTAGCGCCTACAATTCGGCAGTATCGCCAACTATCTCCTCTCGCGCAAGATCGCTCATGCTGGAACGCAAGCCAATTTTTCCGAATGTTATTGAACTCAATCTTCAGGCCGGGCACGTAATTGGCTGCAACGTTTATTTGATTTACGATGCTGATGAATGGATTCTGATCGATGTCGGCTACGATGAATCCGTCGAGGAAATCGTCGAACTGATTCGCGAATTGGATTTTCCGCTTTCAAAATGCCGGACTTTGATTGCTAGCCACGCGGACGTGGACCATGGCCAGGGTTTGGCGACCGCCAGGCAAATGTTGAAGACCACGGTTTCGGCGCATCCGCGCGCTGCCAAGTTACTTGCTGCGGGCGACAAACTGCGCACCTTCGCGGAGATTGACGCGCAGAATATTCACCTCGAAATGCCGCCGGTCGAAGTTGAAAACGTGATTGACGAAGGCTCAATCATCGAGGTCGGCTCACTGAAGTTGGAAGTGTGGGCCACGCCCGGACATGCGGACAGCCAATTAGCGTTCCGGTTGGGTGACTTGTTGTTCAGCGGCGACAATATCTTTCGTGATGGCTGTGTGGGTGCAATCGACGCGCATCACGGTAGCGATATTGCTGCGTTCATTCGCTCGCTGCAGAGAATTCGCAACTCGACCGCCAAGTGGCTGCTCCCCAGTCACGGCCCAATCTTTCGCAAAGATGATGCGATGATTGAGCGCACGATTGAGCGCTTGCGAGGATACCTGCACATGGCTGATTTTGGCACTTGTGCTGCCGATTGGCCACTGATGGATCAATGGGAAGACGAAGTTGCGCAAGGAAAAATGCCGGATTAGTTAGGGTTCGCTGCGAATATCCCTGACCCGTTTGATATCTGACATAGTGCGATACAATGTTGGACCATATTTGAGCGTTTTATCCCTTAAGTACTGTTGAGCTATTTACCATGCCACGTGGAAGAACATTTGACAGCGTTATTCGCACTATTGGCGATACTCCGATGATCCGCGTCAATCGCTTGATTCCCGAAGGTCAAGCGACCGTATTTGCGAAGTGCGAGTTCTTTCAGCCGCTGAACAGCGTAAAAGACCGAATCGGCGTTGCCATGGTCGAAGCAGGCGAACGCGACGGCAAAATCAACAAGCAAACTCACATCATCGAGCCCACCAGTGGCAATACGGGCATCGCGCTGGCATTCGTATGCGCTGCCAAAGGTTATCGATTGACGTTGACCATGCCTGAATCCATGTCGGTGGAACGACGCGCTCTACTGCGCGGGTTGGGGTCCAATTTGGTGCTCACACCAGCCGCCGACGGCATGCGCGGTGCAATCGCCAAAGCGCACGAAATGGTGTCCCAGCAAGCGGACGCATATATGCCCCAGCAATTCGAGAATCCCGCCAATCCAGAAATCCACCAGCGAACCACCGGCCCAGAGATTTGGGAAGATTCGGCATACAATATCGATGCGATCGTGGCTGGAGTCGGAACTGGTGGAACCATCACCGGCGTGGCTCGCTACATCAAAAATCTCAACCCAAATTTCAAAGCGATTGTGGTCGAGCCCAAGCACAGTCCAGTGATCAGCGGCGGACAACCAGGAAAACATCGCATTCAAGGCATCGGGGCAGGCTTTGTGCCAAAGAACCTCGATACCAGTTTGGTCGACGAGGTCATCACCGTGGATGATGAAGATGCCTTCGAATGGTCCAAGCGCCTCGCAAAGCAAGAAGGAATCATGGCCGGTATCAGTTCCGGTGCAAACATGTGGGCTGCAGCGCAGGTTGCCGCGCGACCAGAATATCGAGGCAAACGCATCGTGACCATCATGGCTAGTCTCGGCGAACGCTATCTATCGACTCCACTGTTCGCCGACGCGGTGGGATAGGAAGTGAGGGTTGAGTCTTGAGATTGATATTCCAGATTTCAAATATGAAATATGACGTCTGATATTTGACATCTGGTAGTTCAGATTGCAGATTTCAAACTTCAAACTTCGCGAACTTCAAACTTCGACAAGGTCGTCAATGTCTCCCAAGTCGCCGCAAGAAGTGTTGGTGATGTGCCGCGAGCACGACGTCAAAGCTGTTGATTTGAGGTTTACCGATCTACTTGGTCAATGGCAACACACCACTGTCCCGGTATCTCAATTGAAAGAGGAATCGTTCGAAGACGGCTTCGGCTTCGATGGTTCCAGTATTCGCGGTTGGCAAGCGATCAATGAATCGGACATGTTACTGGTTCCACAACCGGACACTGCTTTCGTTGATCCATTTCCGGCGCTACCGACATTGGTAATGGTTTGCTGCGTCCAAGACCCGATCACGCGCGAAGATTACGCTCGCGATCCACGCAATATTGCGCGGCGAGCAATGAATTATCTGAGTGGCACAGGAGTCGCCGATACCGCTTATTTCGGACCAGAGGCCGAGTTCTTTGTGTTCGACGATGTGCGCTACGACCAAACGGCCTCAGAGGGCTTCTACCACCTTGACAGCAGTGAAGCGCAGTGGAATCGGGGCCGCAGCGAGAACCCCAATCTCGGTCACAAGATTCGCCACAAAGAAGGCTACTTTCCCTGCGCTCCTATCGACCAATTGGTCGACATTCGCAGTGAAATGATGCAGACGTTAATCGATTGCGGTATCGAAGTCGAATGCCAACATCACGAAGTTGCCAGCGCTGGCCAGACGGAGATCGACATTCGTTTTGGTACCTTGGTCCAAATTGCCGACAATCTGATGAAATACAAATACATCGTCAAGAATGTCGCTAGGCGGCGCAATAAAACGGTTACGTTTATGCCCAAACCCCTTTTCGGAGATAACGGTTCGGGCATGCACGTTCATTTTTCACTTTGGAAAAATGGCGACCCGTTGTTTGCTGGCAAGGGATACGGCGGATTGAGCGACATTGGGCTGCACGCAATTGGCGGTGTGCTGCGACACGCTCCGGCGCTACTCGCACTTACCAGTCCAACGACCAACAGCTACAAAAGATTGGTGCCAGGTTACGAAGCGCCCGTGAATTTGGCTTATTCCCAGCGCAATCGTTCGGCAGCGGTGCGCATTCCAATGTACAGCCCAAGCCCGAAAGCCAAGCGGGTCGAGTTCCGCTGCCGCGATCCGAGCTGCAATCCTTACTTAGCGCTAGCTGCGATTCTGATGGCAGCTATCGACGGTATTCAAAACAAGCTGCATCCCGGCGATCCGTTCGATAAGAACTTGTATGACCTGCCTCCCGAAGAGCTGCGTAAAGTTCCGCAAACTCCTGCAGATCTCGACGAAGCGCTGCGTGCGCTTGAAAGCGATTTGGGTTTCCTGCTGCGCGGCGACGTGTTTACCGAGGATCTACTTGTGGCTTGGATTCAATACAAACGTGCCATCGAAGTAGACGCGATTCGTATGCGACCGCATCCTTACGAATTTTGCATGTACTACGACTGCTGAGTCAGTTTGATTATTGGCATAGCGCATTTGACTTAAGCCTCGTACGACTGCATCGCCAGAAAGCGTGCCGCGCGGTCGATCAGCAAATTCGCCACCAAGAGTTTGGTTGAAACCCTAGCTGATCCGCTATGGGTTCAATTTCCGCGCGGAATCTTTTTGCATCTTGCGGATATCCCGCAGTGGGACGCAAACTCGCAAGGTGTTTTTGCCAGAAAATATTGATCAGCAACATCAGTCTTTCGCGCAGGTACTTAGCCGTCATCGATGCTAATCCGACGGGTGGAAACGCATCGCCTCCAACCGTAAAGTGAATTGTCTTGTGCGGTGTCGACAGTGACCGGTAGCTCGATCGTGCTGGCGTTTCGTCAATGATATGGAACCATTCCGGGGACATTATCTCCAACAACAAAGGCAAGTACTTTTTGCGACCTCCTTGCCGATCACAAAAGACCTCAATCGGGCAATCGAATTGCTTCATTAGAGCTGCTGCCAACGAAAGTGTTTGTACAGAAAGTAATTGTCCCTTGGACCCCGATGCCGTAACCTGTTGGTTAAATTCCAACTCCGGAATAATTCGAGAGTAAACCCCCAGAAATTTCACCCCAACACGTTCGAATTGCTCTCGGGCAAGGGTTTTTAACTCGCGGATTTGCGGCAGTGTTTGCTCGATCATCCCCGGCTGGCCAACGCTTTCGTACCAAGGATGTACCGCTAACCGTTCCGCTGTGCCCGGTTGGCAAAGTTGATCTATCATTTCAGCCAGTTTCAATGCTCCGACTCCATGAACTGCCAACAAGCTCCAAACTCCAGTTTCCAGCGACCGAATACCAGCATTGGGACTGAACAGATTCTTGGAGTCACCCAGCGGTACATGTTTGTCCCCAGCTTTCCACAATTTTTCAAGCAGCACTGGCATTAGATCAAATCCGAGTCGCTGAGCATCATATTCATTGGCAACTTGCCAAACGGATGCACCAATAACCAAAGGACCAATGTTGGGTCCGTACCCCGCCTCGTCCAAGCCAAGCAAAATCTTGTGCGACATGGAATTTTTTTTCTTGAACTTCCTGGCAATACCTGCTCAATTGGGGAATAATGTTCTGTGAGTTGCAAACGTAGGGATTAGGATCGAGTAATAATTTCGAGGACGAAGTACCGCACAACTCACCCAACGTGTGATGTCGATAGATGAGCTGCTTGCGATGCCGTCACCGATTCTAACTAGAAACAGGCTTCTGCTATGAAACTACACCTAAGTGGACCATTTCGAAACATGGTGTGGAGAGTGTTGCTGGGATGCTGTTTTGTTGTTTGCGGATATCAACACTTATTGCAAGCGCAGACTCCACCGTCCTTTCCGGCTGGAGCCACACCCGGCGCGGCGCCAGCGGGCGTTCGAGTTCCGCCAGGGATGCCTGGCCAGCCATCACCAACTGCACCAGGTCAACCGCCGAATGCGGGCCAGCCTGGCAAAGACGGCGCTGCTCCCGCCGCTGGTATGCCCGCCAAGCCAGCGGCCCCAACAACGATTCCACGACCTGCCGAACCTCCTGAAAAGCCGAATCCGCAGGAGTTTGATATCAAGCCCGACTTGCAGGGGATGGTCGCGTTTCAGTTTCGCAACCAACCCTGGCCGGAACTGCTGCGATGGTTGGCCAGAGTTTCCAATCGAACTCTCGACTGGCAAGAGTTACCGGCAGACTATGTTAACGTGGCGACTCAAAAACCGTATACGCTGGACGAAACTCAAGATTTAATCAATCGCCACTTGTTGGCGCGTGGATTCACGATGCTGGACAGTGACGGCGCGCTGTCGGTGGTGAAGATTGCGAGTCTCAATCCAGCAATGGTTCCGCGAGTCGAACCGGAGCAACTGACCGATCACTCGCCACATAAATTTCTGCGGACTTCATTCAAGCTGACGTTTCTCGTTGCCAAAGATGTGTTGGAAGAGTTCAAATCGATGCTCAGCCCCAACGGCAAACTGACCGCTTTGGAATCCACCAATCGCTTGGAGGCGATGGACGCAGCCGGAAACTTGCTCGACATTCATCGGGTTCTCAATCAAGAACAATCGGTTGCTGCGCTCGACGGATTGGCTCGCGAATTCCAACTCAAACATGCTCGTGCTTCGTTGGTAAAAGGACAGCTCGACGAGTTCTTGGGAATCAGCAAGCAGTCTGCTCCAACGAACATGTCTCCCGATCAGATGGCGCGCATGCAACAGATGCAGATGCAGCAGATGCAAATGCAACAGCAGCAAGGCGGCGCACCCAAACCCGCACCCGCCAAGACAGCCGAAGTTAATATTATCGCTAACGACCGTAGCAACAGCGTGATCGTGCGTGGGCCAATGCAATTGAAATGGAAGAAGTTCAAAATCTGTTGGTTAAGCTCGGCGAACTTCCACCCGAAGGAGGCCGAGCTAGCACGTTACGAGTGATCGATGCATCGCGCCAGCCGGAAACCTACGAGTATCTCAAACAATTAAAAGAACACTGGGAACGATTGTCTCCCAACCCATTAAGCATTCCACAAGCTGATGAATTTGAATCGCCCGAATCTAGTTCGCCGCCCCCAGAATCCCCTGAACCCAGCAAGAGCACCGTTACAACCAAAGTCACAAGTAATCCGGCTCCTACAACAACAATTAATCGATCCCAGGCGTCTAGCAGTGGCGGCAAGAGTTCGCTCAAGTCACGCAACTCACGGCCGTTTGGTGGTATCAGGAATGTACTAACCAGTACGCCTACCGAAGACCCGCCCGGAAGTAGATCATCACCCGGCAGTCTGCCGCCGGAGAACCTGCCATCTGATGGTTTGCCAAGCGACCAGTCCGATTCCGATGCGCCTCCGATGAACAAATTAGCTAACAAAAATTCTGCACGTGCAGCAGTCGCTCCTATCAAGATTTTTGTGGACGACCACGGCAATTTGGTATTGCAGTCGGATGATACTGCGGCGCTGGATCGGTTGGAAGAACTGATGCAGACGCGACGTCCACCTCGACGTGACTACGACATTTTTCACGTCAAGCACCTGACCGCCACTTGGATCTCGATCGATCTGGAAAAGTACTTCAAAGATCGAGCCGAGAAAAAGGAAAACTCGAACGACCGGTTTCTTTCCTGGTATTACGGGATTCCCCCGTCGAGCAGCGGCAAAACGGAAAATCGCCAGTTAGGCAAACGCCCACCTATTTCGTTTATCGCCAACAACGACTCCAACACGATCATCGTGCGAAACGCTGACGACGCGGATCGACAAACGATCAAAGACTTGATCGAACTCTGGGACGTTCCCGAACCCGTGAACACCAAGAACGTCCGCGTATTTGCGATGGTGCGGATACAACATTCTCGCGCGGAAACGATCGTCGAAGCGATCAAAGACGTTTATCGCGACCTGTTGAGCACAAACGATAAAGCGTTTCAGCAAGCCAACGCGAGGCCAAATCCCGACGGTTCACGCGGCGATAGCGGGTATCGGCGAAGTTATTCCGACGACGTCGTCTCTCCCACCGGAGGACTGAATTTTACGTTCAAAGGCAAATTGTCCTTGGGAGTCGAGCCAACCACTAATTCGATCCTTGTCTCGGCGGACGGCGACGCACTACTCGAGTTGGTGCGCAAAATGATCAATGAACTTGACATTGCCGCGAAAACCGAAGGGCATACTGTAGTCCGTCAGCTCGGTCACAACGTCGACTCCTCGGCACTGGGCAAGGCACTGCGTTCGATGCTCGAACCGAAAAAACAACAGCCCGGACAGATGCAGAACCAACAGCGTCAACCTGGTGTGAATCCTCCGAATGCTCCCAATGGCAATCCAGCAGCAAATTTCGGCGGCGAGGCTCCTCAGTAAACGTATTGGAGCGAGCGTAGCCATTAGATTTCCGCGGGTTTGCCCGTGTGAATCCGGCCCATGAACATTCGGGGCGAGTTGTTCTACAATCTTGCGTTCAACAAATCGGAATTCATGCGCGATCACTTCATCTATTGTCGGACAACGCTTGCATGACTTCGTCGTAGACGACTGAATTGGAGCCGACGCCGTCGCCCCCGAACACGCTGGAATTCCCTCGCCAATCGGAAAAGCGTCCTCCCGCTTCTTCGACGATAGGTTGCACAGCGGCCAGATCCCATGGGTTGGCAATCGGGTCGACCATTATCTCGGCGCGACCGGTTGCCACCAACAGGTAACCGTAACCATCACCCCAGGTGCGCGTGATATAAGCGGATTTCTGCAGCCGATCAAAGCAGTTTTGCGCACCGCGTTTGCAAAAAGTGTCAACTTGGGAAGTTAGAAACAGACCTTCGGCGAGCGAACGCGACGAAACTTGGCAACGCGTGGGAGGTTCGCATCTCGCACTGTACCAAGCTCCCAACCCACGGGCGGCGAACACGATCTCGTCCAGCGCGGGAATGTAAATCACACCTGCTAGGCACTCGCGCTGTTGCACGATGCCTACTAGCGTCGAATAGAGCGGTACGCCGGAAATAAAACTCTTCGTTCCATCAATCGGATCGACAATCCATTGATATGGGCTGGTCCCAACGCGTACGCCAAACTCCTCACCTAAAATTGCATCGTGCGGATACAAGTGCTCCAGTTGCTGGCGAATCAGTTCTTCGGCGCGATGATCTGCGGCGGTGACCGGCGAATTATCGCCCTTGCGCACTACGGAGAATTTGCTGGTTTGAAAAAAATCCAACGTCGAGCGACCTGCCGCAACCGCTAACGAAATGGCCGCTGCTAAGCGTCCATCCATGCAAGTGACCAGCGCGGCAGGAATCTGGAAACCGAGCGAGTCGGCGGCATTGTCGGTCGGCATTTGAAAAATCACTGCTTGGATTCGATTGGCTGCGTTAAATCTTGACTGGCAGGAGTCATGAACGAGTGAATTGCCAACATGATTGCGCCACAGACCAATAGACTGTCGGCGATGTTAAAGTTCGGCCAAGTGTACTGCTGATAACGCAACAAGATCCAGTCTCGCACACCGCTTTTCCATTCTGGCGGAAAATTTGGCTGGTACCATAATCCGAGCCGATCGTACAAATTCCCACCAATTCCCCCCATGACACAGCCTAGCGCCACCAGCAACCACCAACTCTCGATCGCACGGAAACGGGACAACCAGACTAAGATGGCGATCGCGGCAAGAATCGACAGTGTGGCAAATACGCTCCCAAAACCCGCGCCCATTCCGAAGAGCGCTCCTAGGTTTACCGCCGTCTCGATTCCAACGTAGCCGTTGATGACCCACCACGGTTGGCTGCTGCCTGGAATTCCTCGCCAATCAAATACGGTCTGCTTAGTCCAAAGATCCAAGCCAGCACCAATGATGGCAATCGTTGCGAAAGCGAACCAGCGAATCTCGACGTGGGGAATCGACTTGCTCACGTCAGCCTTCCAACTGAGAGGCGCACTTGACACAGTGGGGAGTATCCGGAAGAGTCTCCAACCTTGCTTTGGGAATGCGACCGCCGCATTCTTCACAGATACCGTAGGTCCGCTTGGCAATTCGTTCAAGAGCAGCTTCAATGCGATCCAAGCGATCACCATCGCTGGATAGTAGGTTCAATGTAAATTCCTGCTCGAAACTATGCGTTCCAGCATCCGCTGGATGCATCGGGGCATGATTGTCGCCAGAATCGGTTTCCGCCCCCCCTAACGCTTCATGTGTCATCATATGGACGTCGCCCATTAACCGCCTTCGCAGCGCCAGCAGCATTGTACGGAATCGTTCCAAATCATCAGATTTCATGCAGACTCCTGATTAGTAAGTCGATCTGGGGGAGAACGTACTTTGAGGAATTTCGTGCGAATGGTAGGCCAGATTGCAACGCTTGTCAAACAGCATTAACGTCGGTTTAACTAACATAGCCCAATTCTTTATCCGATGTTGAATGATGCGGTCACATGAATCGGCTCACAACCATTCCTACTCCCCACGATGGCTGTATACTCTAATAAAACGCTAGTACGAGAGTAGAACGATTGTCCTCAATCGTTCTTGAGCATAATCATCCCGCTGAGCAGAAATCGTTTTTTGAGCAATTGAGGGCAATTGCTCTACACTTGCAGGGGCTTTTACTATGGCCGACACCGAGTTGGCAAGCGCGCTTACCAAACGTGTGACCAGCGGGCTGGCGTTTCAAAAATGCTTGAATCCCCTCTGCGGTGCGGACTTCGATGTCGGCCAAGTGAAAACGGCTTGCGACCGGTGCGGAGATTTGCTGGATGTTGAATATGATTGGTCGCGCGTCGAAGTTCCCCAAAATTTGGCGGATTTCGAACGCTATTGGAGTCGTCGATTCGAACCGCTGCGGTTCAGCGGTGTCTGGCGTTTCCACGAGCTGCTGCCATTTGCGCCGCTTGATAAAGTCGTCACTGTCGGCGAAGGCCAAACGCTGCTGCAACAAGCGAATTGGGTTGGCAAGTACGTGGGAATGGACGAGGGACGCCTTTTTTTGCAATACGAAGGGATGAATCCTTCGGGCAGCTTTAAAGACAACGGCATGTGTGCGGCATTCACGCATGCTTTTATGACGGGAGCCAAACGGGCCGCCTGTGCGAGCACCGGTAACACAAGTGCATCGCTGGCCATGTATTGTTCGGTAACCCAGTTGATGAAAGCGGTGATCTTCATTGGCAGCGGCAAGATCTCGTACGGCAAACTTTCTCAGGCTCTAGAGTACGGTGCCCTGACGGTTCAGATTGCCGGCGATTTCGACGATGCCATGATTCGAGTTCGCGAAGTATCGAAGGACCTGGGCATCTATTTAGTCAACTCGATCAATCCCTTCCGTCTCGAAGGACAGAAGACGATTATGTATCGAGTACTCGAAGCGTTGCGGTGGCAAGTTCCCGATTGGATCGTGGTACCTGGAGGCAATCTCGGCAATTCCAGTGCTTTTGGTAAAGCGTTTCAAGAGCTCTTGCACTTGGGCTTGATCGATCGCGTGCCGCGGTTGGCAGTGATTAACGCAGCCGGTGCGGATACGCTGTACCAATTGTTTGATCGGCGCAATCTGCGGTGGAACGGTGGACAACCGGACCGATTGATTTCTTGCGACTACTATAACGACTTGGACAGTCGCCGCGCAAAAGCGGATACGATTGCTAGCGCAATCGAAATCAATCGTCCCGTGAATTTAGTTAAGTGCTTGCGTGCACTCGACGTCTGCGATGGCGTGGTGCGCAAAGTAACCGACCAGGAGATTCTGGACGCCAAAGCGCAAGTCGGAGCGGGTGGCATCGGCTGCGAACCAGCCAGTGCCGCCAGCGTTGCGGGCGCCAAATTATTGCGACAGCAAGGTATCATCGCGCCCTCGGACCGCGTCGTGTGTATCTTAACCGGACATCAATTGAAAGATCCCACGGCAACCGTCGCCTATCATACGACCGATCAAGACAAATTCAACGAAGTTCTCGGCAGTCGCGGAGTTACTCGCGCATCGTTCGCCAATCGCGCTGTTGCGGTCCCCAACGAACTGGATGCGATCATTCGCGCAATTCAACTGTATAGCTAGATGCAGCCGCCTGACGTTGGAGGTGGGTTGATAAAAAGTGCACCGTTGGCGCTAGCCACGTGCGTCGAGTAGGTGATTTCAAGCTGATCCTAAGGATCTCCAGACTCAAGCACGGCCATGAACGCTTTTTGAGGAATATCGACCGAGCCGATGGACTTCATGCGCTTCTTGCCTTCCTTTTGTTTGGCCCACAACTTGCGCTTGCGGCTGATGTCGCCACCGTAGCACTTGGCTGTGACGTTCTTGCGCATTGCTGGAACAGTTTCGCGAGCGATGACGCGCGTGCCAATTGCGGCTTGAACGGCGATCTCGAACATGTGGCGGTCCAGTTCGCTCTTCAGTTTCTTGACAATCGCGCGGCCGCGCCGATCAGAATCGGCTCGGTCACAAATAATACTCAGCGCATCGACGCGCTTGCCATTGACCAAGATGTCCATGCGTACCAGATTGGCAGGTTCGTAACCGATGATCTCGTAGTCCATCGTGCCGTAACCCCGAGTCGCACTCTTGAGTTTGTCGTGTAGGTCGTAGATGACCTCCGCCAAGGGCAAATCGTAGGTGACCATCGCGCGCGTAGCGGAAAGGTACTCGGTTCCCCGTTGCATTCCACGACGATCTTGGCACAGTTTCATGACTTGCCCAATTTGATCGTTCGGTACAACAAAGTTCACTCGTACGATCGGTTGGCAAAATTCCTCGATATCTCCAGAATCGGGCACTTCCTGTGGTCGGTGAATTTCCAGCCGTTCGCCGTTTTTGGTGACGATTTCATAGGTTACGTTGGGAGCAGTTTGAACCAAATCCACATCGCATTCTGCTTCCAATCGCTGTTGGATAATCTCCATGTGCAGCAGGCCAAGAAATCCGCAACGAAAGCCGAACCCAAGTGCTTCGCTGGTTTCGGGTACAAATTCAAAACTCGGGTCGTTGATGCTCAATTTCTCCAGCGCATCTCGCAACTCACTAAAGTCTTGCCCGTCGCTCGGATACAGTCCACAGTAAACCATGCGCTTGGGCGGCTGGTAACCTGGTAGAGCATCGTCGATGGTCGCAGTGGGCGGTGCAACCGTGTCACCGATGTGAACTTCCTGAAGTGATTTGATATTGCAAATCAAGTAACCGACTTGCCCAGCTTGCAAACTCTTGACGGCTTTGCGTTTAGGGACAAACTGTCCAATCTCGATCGCCTCGTGAGTTACGCCGGCGCGCAACAAGCGAATTTTCTGTCCCTGCTCGACGGTGCCGTTCATTACGCGCACGTAGGTAATCGCTCCCCGATAGTCGTCATAGTGCGAATCGAAAACCATCGCGCGCAACGGCCCGTTAGGATCGCCGCTGGGAGGCGGCACACGTTCGATCACCGCGCGAATCAAGTCCTCGATACCAATACCGGCTTTAGCGCTGACTTTGATGATCTCGTCGGGATCGATGTTGAGCGATTGTTCCATTTCGGCAATCACTTCATCCACCCGCGCATGCGTCAGATCAATCTTATTGATTACCGGAATGATCTTTAGATCGTGTTCCATGGCGGCGTAGGCGTTGGCTACAGTCTGGGCTTCGACGCCTTGAAACGCATCTACCAGCAGCAGCGCACCTTCACAACACGTCAAGCTGCGGGAGACTTCATAATGAAAATCGACGTGCCCAGGAGTATCGATCAAATTGAGCTCGTAGGACTCGCCCTTGTGCTGGGTGCGCAGCGCGACCGCCCGCGCCTTGATGGTGATCCCACGTTGTCGTTCCAGGACCATGTCGTCCAGCAACTGCTCGCGCATGTCACGAGAGGCGACCGTTCCGGTTTTCTCCAGCAATCGATCCGCCAATGTGCTCTTACCATGGTCGATATGGGCAATGATGCAAAAATTGCGAATGTGGGATCGATCGAGATTTGTCATGTAGCTGCCTTTGAAGTCCAACCGCTCGCTTCGCTAGCTCGCGCTTTGTTTAAATTCTTTGCGAGCGTAGCCTGCGGCGCCGATATATCCTGCGTCTGCGCCGAGGGTGGCGAACTCAATTACGGTTCCGTCGCGCACGTTCGGGAAGGTACGTTCTGCAAACACCTGGCGAATTTTGTCAATAAAACGCCTTCCCACTGGCGACTTGGTTCCACCAAAGTTCATCGCGCCACCCAATACCACGATGCCCGGGTCGATAGTATGTACCATGTTTGTGACACCGATGCCAAGGTAAAAAGCTGCTTCATCGATGATCTCTAGTGCAAATGCGTCGCCTTGTTCCGCCGCGTCGTAAATTCGTTTTGCCGTAATGGCTTTTCCGTGCATTAGCAGCCGAGTCAGCGAACTGGTTCGGCCATGACGCAAGCCTTCTTCGGCGCGCTGCGCAACGGCGCTCGCACTCGCATAGGCTTCGAGCTGGCCTCGGCCACCTCCCCAAGTGCACAGTCGAGCATCCGGGCGGCAATCGACGATTACGTGGCCACATTCACTGCCGAAACTATTTACGCCGTTGATCAAATGTCCGTCGACGATTATTCCACCGCCCACGCCTGTTCCCAAAGTTAGCAGAACCAGACTCGGATATTTCTCTCCCGAGCCTATCCAGAATTCACCATACGACGCTGCATTGGCATCGTTCACGAACGATACCGGCAGCTTGATTGCGGCTTGCAAACGATCGCGCACTGGGTATTCCCACCAACTCGGCAAGTTCATTGGCTGCAGAAACATGCCGCGCGGTAAGTCCATCGTGCCAGGAACACCCAAGCCAACACGCGCGACGTCGCTGGCGGACGCGCCGCAGGAGTTGCAAATTCGCTGCAAGGCTTCCACGGTTCTGGCGACAGCTTGATCAGGTCCTGCTGGCTCAAGTGTTTCGATCTGCTCATATCCCAAGGTATGGCCGGCATCATCGACCAGCCCAATCTTGATATTGGTTCCACCCACATCGACGCCGAGAAACAGCGGTTGCGTTGCTTGTGCAAGTGGGACAATCGGTTGGTTACACTTCATAAAAGCTAATTAAGTCGCAGTCGAGTCTTGTCCGCAGCTCGAACGAGCACGAGAGCTGGGGGGAATCTGCAGCATTTAAAAAACAAAAACGGATTCCAATCATTCAACATTTGCGTTGCGATTGGAGTCCGTTCGTAGCTACCAAATCGAAACTGTAATTACTTGGCCTTCATTTCCTGGAGCATTTTTTTCATGCTCGCGATCTGCTTTTCTACAACGGCATTGGGCCCAGTAATGGTCAAGTAAAAGTCGCCCGAGTCCTTCAACTGAATAATTGCCCCGACTTTTCGATAGTTGGTGCGTAACACCGATGGCTTGGGAGCAAATGGACCACCTCCCATTGAATCTTTGTAGATTCCAGAAATATCGACGAAATGCACCGTCGAACCCGCGACCTCGAATTTTTCGACCTTGGCTTTGTCCTTAGTGGAACTCTTGTCGGGTTGTTCGAACTGACCGTACCATCGATCGACATTCGCTTGAACTCCGCCGCCAGCTTGCATCACGGTGACTCTGGCCTGCATTTCCGCTTTGGACTCGGATTTGGGGGCCATAAATTCATATTCAACAATGCTACTTTTAGGAGGGACTGGTTTCCAATCTGCCGGAACTACCAGTGAAAGCTTGCCCTGGGCCAACTCAATCTTGGTCCCCTGGCCTGCGTCTTGTGCACTGACCGCCATCGCTGACAGCCACAAACAAATTCCAAATGATGTCGAAATTCTCAACATATCCCCTATCTCCAAAATTAGAGAGTAAAACGATTGTCCTCAATCGTTTCCCATCTTCAAAATGTTCTTGAGCAAAAATTGTTCTTGAGCACATGCCGTTTATGAGCAATTGAGGACAATTGCTCTACTCTCGCGTATTGTAATCGCTCACTGGGTTGGCTGCGAAGTACCTGTCGGCATTACAACCAGGACTACTACCAGCGCGATAACTAGCAAAACCGCGACCACGGCAAGTGCGCCGACCATGACGGAATATCGTTTTTCGGCGCGCTTCTTCTTAAGTTGACGAGCGGCCACAGAGGGGGCCGCCGCAGATTTCGCCGGCTTAATCCCAGAAGTCACAACCTTTGAGTTACCCGTGCTCGATTGAAAATGGTCGTTAAACACATGCTCGGCGACCAACCATTCGGGCCAGCCTTCGCGCCAAACTAGTGAATCGATAGTCACGCGATTCTCGACCATCCACTGGAAAAAAGTGTCGCAATTCGCTGGACCATATTGTCCTCCCGAAGGCGGCCGGACGTGCCACATCGATTTGGGAGATTCTCGAAAAGCCGCCAACGTTATTGCACCCGCCGAATTCTCAGTAGAGTGCGAGGTTTCTGTACTAGGATTCGAAATTTGCTCGCGAACCGCCGGAACGGACTGGACAGCCGCAGTCTTCAATTCGGTCGTTGGAGTCAACGCCACTGACGATTCGATCGCAAGAATTGCGCTACTGAGCAATTCCTGGTCACTGGCCTCGCCGGAGACCGAAGTGCTCGCGAGGTCGTCGATTGGCAGAGAGAATTCGCTATCGGACGGAGGAATACGGAATTTCCCCGAACATTCTGGGCATCTTCCTCGCTTGCCACCTTGGAAATCCTTGACGTGCAATTCGAACTGACAGTGATGGCAACGAAAGCGAATTCCCACGCATTGGGCTCCTGATACTGTTCGTGTTGTTGCGGATTAGCGAGTTGTTGCGTACTAGCGATATGAGTCGTGGCATTTTACACAGCTCTGGCCGACTTGGCCCGCAGCAACGCGAGCGGCATCCGCGTTGTCGTTTTTGACGGCAACCGAGATTTCCCGTGCTTGCTCGACCATCATCTTAGCGAATTGCGTGTATTCGGCATCCGCAGCATCCGGCATGCCTTCTTTCTGAGCGAGCGATCCCAGAACACTGATCAGTTCAACCGACTGTTGTAACTCGTCCTTGTTCTGAGCAAACGCTGCCGCGCTGGCAGTATAGTTTTGAGTGTGCTCTTTGAAAGTCCATTCCAATACTTGCATCAAAGGCCCGCGATCAATCAGATGTTCCCACTCAACGGGCGCACTAGGGCTGCCGGATATCGGCGAGCCGTTCAGCAGATCTCCTAACTCTTGCACGCGCGCTTTGGCCTCAGTAAATGCGGCCGCAGAACCTACTTTTGCGTTCGCAGCAGCTCTTGAGAAACGTTCGCGCGCGAGCGCCGCGCTCGCTTTCCAACGCACTTGGCCAGGATACTGCTCGATGACGGCAAACAGGCCGGCGAGCAACGAGAATTCGCGTCGCGCTTCGGCAAATCCACCACCAGCAAAGCGAGCTGGCGTGGTCACAATTCCGTCGAGCCTCAACTTGGACTTTTTGATCACGTCCTCAATCGTACTGGCGGCGATCAGTTGCGTCCAACCTTCACCTGAAGCGCTGGATGCCGTGGAAGCAGTTCCACTTCCTTTGTCAGATACCGGATCGTCGTGTCTCTTCGAAGCCGAAGAATTAGCAGCCTCGCTCGTCGATTTGGATGGACGCTCGCCTTTGAGAACGCTGGCAACATTTTCGAAGAAGATACTGTCAAACTCGTTGCTGGAGAATTTCGGCGGTTCTGCGCGTCGAGGCTTGCGAGTCTTGGACTGGCCAACGGCCACAACTGCCAACAGGACGACCAAGAGCCCTGAAAAAACTAGTCTCGCCATAACCTCAAGCTTCCCAGCTTGTTAAAACCTTGGGATTCAATGAACGCGCCGCTACTCAATTAGTTTAGGCAGAAAACGGGCTGCTGAACATCGACGTCGATGATTCCCGTGAATCATTGCTTTGAAAGTGCGGACATAGACGCCGACCATGCTTCGACCAACGCTGTCTGATTCGCATTGCGCTCGATTTGTTCGATTCCCTCCAAGCATCGCCGCCAACATGAGATAGCGCCCTCGACACCTGGGCGCCAATGTTCATTTGCGGTTGCTACGGCCGATCTCAGTAGAGGGTCGCCAGCAGTTTGAGCCCCTTCGATGCTTAGGGTAAGCGCCTGAAAGAACTCGGCAGCCATGCTCAAGACTAATCGCAGGCGATCTCGGCGAGCCGCAGCTTCTTTGCCAGCCGCATCGGCAATTCCGATCAGACCGCTGGCCAGCCGAACTATGTCGATCTTACCGGCCGCTAACTGCTGCAGCAGATTTGCACGAAACTCGGCCAGCTCAGTGTCCGCCAACAAACGAGCTTGCTCGATACTCCCTTCGGCATGACTAGCAATTTGCCGCGCGAATTCAATGGTATCCACCAACTCGTTGCTCAGGATCAGCGTTGCAAGCTGTTCCTCGGCCAAGGGCTGAAATCGAACGACTTGACAACGTGAACGAATGGTTGGTAATTGACGCTGCAGTCGCGTGCTAATCAGAATTAGAATCGAGTTCAGCGGAGGTTCTTCCAGAGTCTTGAGTAAACTGTTGGCGCCCTCCTGACCGAGTGTATCGGCGTCATCGATAATCGCTATCTTGCGTCGACCCGAGTAAGGACGCAAGTGGATCTCATGGCAGAGTCCCGATCGCATCCGCGCCTCGCGCTGGCCGATCAGCATTTCGATGGGGATCGCGGCTCGATCCGCCGGTTTGCCGATCTGAATCAAATCCGGATGAGTACTGGCGTCAACCTGCACGCAATCTTCGCAGCGGCCACAAAAATTCAACTCGCGCCCTGACGATTTGCGACAAAGTAGGGACTTCGCCAGCAACCGTGCGAAAGTGCGTTTGCCAATACCTGCTGGTCCAACAAACAGGAATGTGGTCGCCAGTCTGCCACGCCCCAGCGCCGTAGCGAACCACGCCCGCTGCTGTTCATGCCCCAAGAAGCCTTGCCACTGCACTGAAGCACTCTCCTTCTTGATCTCGATTGTTCGTACCGGTGCCAACCATTTTCAAACTAATTCGGTTGTGCTCAGCGGGGGCAAGGAACGGACGCATCGGCTTATCTATAGGTTCGCATCGGCTTATCTATAGTTTCTTTGTGTCTTGCGCGCCAACCAAGACTCGCAATCATTCAACTACATCGCCAACAATACGGTAAAAGACAATATGTCGCAATAACCGCCGCTCTAACTCCTTCTCCAAATCGGGGTATCAATTCTCCTATTTCTGGAAACTGCCGTAACAGAAGACATTTTGCTTCAACCATGTCTAACCAGCGAACCGCACCAGCTTCGCTCTGCGTGGCCATATACTCAAGATGCTGCGTCAAATCTTCCAACGCGGCTGACGTATACCGAATGTCCTTCTTCATAACCTGGAAACTCTTACTTTGTCAGTTTCGATCTCAGGCTTGAAAATACGGTTTCGTGGTCTAGCAGCTCGCTGCTGTTTGCTTGATCGATACCCACTTGGACCTTCTCGTATGAGCCTTGTGCAGTTAGTAGCAAACGTATACCTTGAGCGACTGCGTCGTCTGCATTTTTGAAATGGCCAGAGACCACGAGTTTTTCAATTTCGGCTTGCAAGTCTGTGGCTAGCTGGACATTCATGACAACTACCTCACGATTCCGAAGTCTCACTTGATTTTAGTTCTACTCGAAACTTGGATCACCGAAAGTAGCTGATCTTTGGTTCAGCATTGGGATGTGTCCCATGAAGTCTCTCTGCAAAGTTTGTCAATCTACCATAGAATGCTTATCGCGTGCCAACTGGCTCTCGACCTTGTTGGCTCCAAATCTATGTGATCGTCGTATCGTCCTTCACTTCTGCGATAGTAAAAACTGTCGTGCCATCAAGAATGGGTTAGAGAGAGTTTTCGATAATGAGCCGCTTCAACAGCAACTCGCCTGCGTTTAATAATTGGAGCAAGTTTTCATTTGGCATCCTGCTCCCGACGTTCCTGGGTTGGTGCAACTTGTGGTTCACTGCAGCGATAGCTCAAGAATCGAGCAGGTCGACAGAGACCAAGGTCGCTGACAACGTTTCGCTGCCCAAGCAAATGGCGCTGGAGTGGCTCTCCCAGCCTGACGTGTTTCAGAAGTTCGGAACGATCTCAGACAAAATCTGGGGCTTCGCCGAGTTGGGACTCCAGGAGTTTCGTTCGTCCGCGCTGTTGATCGAAACTTTGCAGCAGGAAGATTTTACGATTGAGAAAAATCTGGCGGGAATGCCAACTTGCTTTGTCGCCAGCTTTGGTTCCGGCAAGCCGGCGATCGGCATTTTGGCCGAATATGACGCTCTGCCAATGATCTCGCAAAAAGCGAACGTCTACCGGCAAGATCCTTTGGTCGAAGGTGGGCCGGGACATGGATGCGGTCACAATCAAATGGGGACAGCCGCTACGGCAGCGGCGATCGCAGTGAAACGCGCGATGGTACGCCACAAATTACCTGGGACGATCAAACTGTTTGGCTCGCCCGGCGAAGAGATGCTGGTCAGTCGTCCTTATATGATTCGGGCTGGGCTGTTTGAAGGCGTCGACGCAGTAATCAACAATCATACAAGTTCAGAATTCGCGACCGATCACGGTGTCCGCGGCAGTGCACTGATGTCGGTAGTCTTCTCGTTTACCGGCAAGACAGCCCACAGCGCAGGTAATCCGTGGGGCGGACGCAGCGCACTAGATGCCGTGGAGATTATGAACGTCGCCACAAACTACTTACGTGAGCATTTGCATTTCACACACCGTATGCATTACGTGATTCAAAATGGCGGCGAGGCTCCGAATGTCGTCCCCGACAAAGCCAGCGTGTGGTACTTTCTACGTAATAGCGACGATAATCTCCCCGAGATGTTTGAGCGAGTTCACAACTGCGCCAAAGGAGCGGCGCTGGCGACCGGGGCCACGCTTGCCGAAGTACGTGTGCTCGCGGCAACTCACCAAGCACATCACAATCGGACGTTCGCCGAATTGATGCTCGAAAACATTCGCCTGGTTGGCATGCCGCAATGGACCAAAGAGGAAAATGATTTCGCGTCAATGTTGCAGGCGGAACTCGGCAACCAACCGCGCGGAAGAGAACGCGAGGTCGAGCGCATGCAAATACCCGACTCCGTATTTATCGGCGGACCATCGTCCGATCATGGCGACGTGACACTGGTGGTCCCCACCGCTACCATCCGCTTCCCGGGGCTTCCCGGCGGAATCATGGGACATCACTGGTCGACGGTCGCATGTGGACTTGGTTCGGCAGCTCACAAAGGACTCAACGCAGGTGCAAAGTCCATGGCCGGTACCGCCATCGATTTGCTGTCGCGTCCCGAGATCGTGAAAGCGATCCGGGCCGAATTCGACGAATATTCCAAGAAGCATCCTTACAAGTCGTTCTTGCCCGAAGGTGCCAAACCACCGCTGGATATCAACGAGAAATTAATGACTCAATTTCGCCCGCTGATCGACCATGCACTTGCTAATCCACAATAAGCGATTTGCGGGACAAGTATGAAGTTCGCTGACCCCGAGCCCGAAAGATCCTTGGAACGCGCAATCCTTGCGAAAGTTGCGTGGCGGTTGGTCCCATTTTTGTGCTTGCTCTATGTTCTGAATATACTTGATCGAGCCAATGTGGGCTTCGCTCGCTTGCAGATGCAAGAGGATCTTGGGCTAAGCCAATCGATGTTCGACTTGGGCTATGGAATGTTCTATGTGGGATACCTGCTGTTCGAGGTTCCCAGCAATCTGCTGCTGCGCCGCGTAGGAGCGAGACGATGGATCGCCAGAATCATGATCTCGTGGGGGCTGATTTCTGCCGCGACCATGTTCGCGCGCGACTCGTGGTCGTTTTACGGCCTGCGCATTTTGCTAGGCGTCGCGGAGGCCGGTTTCTTTCCGGGGATCATTCTGTATTTGAGCTACTGGTTTCCGGACCGCGACCGAGGTCGGATCATCGCCCTGTTCATGGTGGCGATTAGTCTGGCGAGCATGATTGGAAACCCAATGTCGGGCGCGATTATGCAGTATCTGGATACCGTTGCCGGTTTGCATGGTTGGCAATGGCTGTTCTTGATAGAGGGATTACCATCGGTCGTAGTTGGTGTATCGGTGTTGTTCTGGTTGACCGATTACCCCAAAGACGCGCACTGGTTGTCGGCTGACCAGCGCGATTGGCTGGTGACTCGCATGCAGCGCGAAGAGCAAACGCGACGCGAGCGGAATCAAGCGGACCGACTCGAGGCGATGTGGCAGTGGCGAGTATGGTGGTTGATTGCGATTTACTTTACCGTTGCGGTGGGTTCGAACGCTGGCGGCGCGTATTTTCCCAGTTTGGTTCGAGAGCAATTTTCCGGATTAGGCACGTTTCAAATCGGACTGCTAAGTGCCTTGCCGCATCTCTGCGCCGTGGTCGGTATGACATGTTGGGGTACCAGTTCGGACCGATATCATGAGAGACGTTGGCATCTGGCCAGCGCCGCGCTTGTGGCCGCGCTGGGTTGGGCGATAACCGCCTGGGGACCATCGCCGGCAGTGGCACTGGTGGGACTATGCCTGGCTCAAACCGGCATGATGAGCATGCTCCCGGTTTTCTGGACTTTGCCGACTGCTTTTTTGACCGGAGCTGCAGCAGCAGGTGGAATCGCGTTGATCAATTCAGTAGCAAACATCGGAGGCTTTTTGGGAGCTTCGATTCTTGGTTACTTTGGACTCTGGTCCGAAGCTGCGATACTCTTGGTTGGCGCTGGGTTGGTCGTTGCGATGAGCCAAACGAGTACCGACCGCGCCACAGGACTACTGCCGGTAGAATGAGGATTTTATGACTGAACACTTGTTTGATTTGACTGGCAAGCTCGCCGTCGTTTCGGGAGCGGCACAAGGCATGGGACAGGCCAGCGCACTGGCGCTTGCCCAATGTGGTGCCGATGTCATGGTGGTTGATCGCAATCTTGAGGGCGCACAAGCGACCGCTGCACAGATTCGAGCGTTGGGGCGGCGCGCGATGGCGTTGGCGACGGATGTCTCAGACCCCGTTGCCGTTGCCGAGCTATTCTGCTTAGTTGACGCAGAATTTGGTCGCGTTGATTTTCTCGGCAATATTGCCGGCGATGGGCACCTTGCCAAGCCAGAAGAGCTGACGATCAGCGACCTGCACCGAGTGCTGCAAAATCTCGTAGTTGGACGCTTCGCCATGTGTCAGGAGGCTGGCAAACGAATGCTTCGCCAACGTAGTGGTTCGATCATGAACATTGGATCGCTCGCCAGCTCTACAGCGCTCGGGCGCGGACACATTGCTTACAGCATGGCGATGGGAGCCGTGGTGCAAATGACACGCGAACTGAGTACCGAATGGAGTTATCGCGGAGTGCGTGTCAATTGCGTGACTCCGGCACAAGTCGTCAATCCAGGACTCACCGCGCGCATGAACGCGGACCCGACTTTGAAAGGACGATTCCTGCATGGAATTCCGGCGGGTCGATTGGGCGATCCCAGGGACATTCAAGGACTAGCGGTGCTGCTCGCCTCCGACGCCTCATTGTGGATTACCGGTGCCATCATTCCCAGGGACGGCGGCAACATGGCGATGAACGCTGGTGGGACTCCGGGTCATGAAGGACACGAGTCGGGAGTGGGCAAATGGTAGATAGCGTGGCGGCAGCAAGCCCGATGCGCAAGCGAGTGCGTCAATCCTGGCATACACTCGCTTGCGCTTTGGGCTTGTATTGGTAAGAAACTATCTGCCGCTCGCCTAATTGGACAGCGCCATTTTGTGTGCAAGGCATGGCTTTTGGCCCTAGCCATTTCGTCGTTTAACCCGCAGCCGCTAGGCGAGGATTGGGTTGAAACTTCGAAACACAGGAGGGTTATTGCAGGGTTCAAGGACTAGAATGTTGGGCGTGGTCAGATCTTAGAAGGACAGGAGGGTTGTGGCGGGGTTCAAAGACTAGAATGGTGAGCGTGGTCGGATCTTGG
>SXGS01056305.1_pt1 | contig 39560 bp, 29 predicted proteins | sample 3174681 | NCBI WGS metagenome assembly SXGS01 (sample SAMN11356861, study PRJNA531348) | freshwater metagenome | isolation source: freshwater sample F1-80 | place: China: Fuxian Lake, Yuxi | collected 2017-12-25 | reverse complement strand
TCCCAGCAACAGAAGATGTAGAAGCTGGGGATGTCCTTGTTGCAAGCGGTACGCCTATTCATGTTGAGTCAAGCATCAGCTCCTATCAAAGAGGATTGATCGGTGTTGTGGCTACACAACCAGGACTGATCTTGGGAGAGGAGGGTGACTCAGAATTCTCAGCCCTCGTCGCTCTTGCTGGACGAGTTCCCGTCAATGTATCGGACGAAAATGGCGCGATCCAAATTGGTGACTATCTTACATCCTCTGCCACCCTCCCTGGATACGCGATGAAGGCAACGCAGACGGGTCCTGTCATTGGTATGGCTATGGAAGGTTTCTCTGGTGGAACCGGACAGATCACGATCAAGGTAGACAACATGTGGTATACCCCATCAACAGAACTTCAGGGAGGATCAAGTGAACTCGTGGTTGTCGCAAGTGACGTGACCGCTTCAGATGTAGAGTTCTCTGGGTCCGTCACTGTCGCGGAGCATCTCTATGGTTCACGCGATATGGCTGGACGTATACGTATGGCTTCTGAGGAAACACAAGTTCGTGTGACCTTTGAGACTCCATACGAATATACGCCAATCGTCACCTTCAGCGCTCGTTCAAACTCACTCGACGCCCGAGAGGCTTGGGTGAGCAACGAGGATGAGACTGGATTTACCCTTAACCGTCCAGAAGCTACGTCTGATTCACAAGTTGAGTTCAACTGGATCGCGGTCGGTGTTGAGGACGCTCAGGTGACCGTCTCTGACCTCAATGGTGGATTCGTCCAGATTTCCATCAACGATGAGAATGGGCCATCGGCTCCAGCCCCAGTCTCTGTTCCAGAGGAAGAAGCCACGCCTGTGGAAGAAACAACTCCAGCAGAAGAAGAGGTTCTGTAATCAGCACATGAACAAGACGAGACTCACCCGTGTCTCGTCTTTTGTTTTCCATCAGTATCCCCACGTCCTTGCTTGTCCCTCAGTTGGGATCGAGGTAAGATAGCCTCTGTATTTAGCAAGATTTTATGGCAATTGAATCAAAAATGAACCGTGGCCCCATTAGTCGTCCTCTGATGTCTGGTGACGCAAAGAAGGGAAGAGGATGGATGTGGGTTGGTGGGCTATTTCTTATTGCGCTCGTCGGGGGTTGGTACTCCTTTACGACTTCGCAATCTTCCACCACAGAGGAAACCGTGAGCACAGGCGACTACCAGGCGGTCTTCTTAGATAACGGACAAGTGTATTTTGGAAAGCTGGAACGTTCGCGCAGTGACTTCTATCTCCTTACGGACGTGTTCTATCTTCAGTCTGGCGTCTCAGTAGACCAAGCAAGCAGTCTTTCACTGACAAAACTTGGTAGTGAAGCCCATGGACCTGAGGATCGAATGGAGATCAACAAGGAACACATTTTGTTTATTGAAGATATGAAGAATGATTCCAAGGTTATTCAAGCCATTCAACAATATAAAACGTCTAAGAACTAACTCCGAAATCTGATATGTCTACCCATCTTTTTGGGATGATCACACGGTGGGCCACCTACCTTCTTTTCTTCCTCGTCCCGGTGTTTTTTCTACCATGGACGACGAATGTTCTTGAGCACAACAAGCAACTCTTGTTCGTTATCCTGACAGGTGTGGGTCTCCTTGCTTGGCTAGGACAGTTGGTGATGAGCAAGCAATTCTCATTCAAGTCCGGGTGGTTAAACGTGATTCCTGGGTTGTACTTCATCTCGACGTTTGTTGCGTCCATTACTTCGCTTGCGGGATATCAAACATGGGTGGGACAGGCTTCTCAGGAGTACACCAGTTTCCTTTCGCTCACGTTGTTTGTCGTCCTGTTCTACATGCTCCTCAATACGGCTGGAGAGACACTCGTGCAGCGAAATGTTCTTGTCGCGCTATTTTTTTCCTCAGCCCTCTCGGGTCTCGTGACTCTTCTGGGGATGTTTAATCTTTTTCATCTTCCGTTTCCCTTCGCTCAGTCTATTGGATTTAACACGGTTGGAACCATGAACGGATTTGTTTCCTTCATGAGCGTGGTCATGTTTGTTGGACTTGCGATGGGGCTTGTGTCACAGAAAGGGCGAGACCGGGTCATTCCATTGGGAGGATTTGGCGTTTTCATGCGGCTGCTCATCGTTGGTATTACGATCGTGAATCTTGTTGGCTTGATTGCGCTTGATTTTTGGGTGTTTTGGCTTATCAATATCGTTGGCGTTCTCCTTCTTGGGACGTTCATGTTCATCCAGTCACAGGAGTTTCCAAATCCTCGACGCTTTGCGCTTCCGCTCGTGGTGCTTTTCGTAAGCATTCTTCTGTTGTTTCTTCCAAGTCCAATGCAATTAAATCTTCCCGTGGTGGTTTCACCAAGTTACGGGACGAGTTGGGACATTACTCAACAAGCATTGGGAACAAGCACAAGCAACTTGTTGTTTGGAACCGGTCCAGGAACGTACTTGTACGATTTTCTTGCGTTCAAGCCCGCGACTATCAACGCGTCCCAGTTTTGGTCCTTGCGTTTTGATCGAGCCAAGAGTGAATTCCTTACGAGTATCGCCACCCTCGGCGTGGTTGGAACCCTTCTTTGGTTGGTCTTGATGATGTGGGTGGCCGTGCGAGCGATTGGTCGATTGGTCTTTGAACGTGATCATGAAGAGTGGAAAATGACCTATGTCCTATTTACTGGATGGTCCATACTGTTTTTAACTCACATGCTCTACTCCTCGAATTTCACTATGTCCTTCCTGTTGTGGGGATTCACAGGTTTGCTTGCTTCACAGGTGTGTTTGAAAACGTGGAAGAGTGATTTTTCTACATCTCCACGATTGGGTCTTGGAATGTCATTTACCTTTGCGATTGTCGCCGTGGCGGTTGTGGGGTCTCTCTTCATTACCGGTTCTCGGTATGCCGCAGAGGTGGCCTTTGCCAAAGCCGTAGAAATTGATAGTTCAGAAGAAGGAACGATTGATGAAGTGATTGCGGAGTTAAATCGGGCCGTCGCGTTTAATGGTCTGAGTGATGTGTATCAGAGAAATTTGAGTTCAGCCTATCTTGTGAAGGCTCGAGAGCTCATTGCCGCGACGGCAGGAGAAAAGGAACGAACGGCAGACGAAACGCAGGGGATTGTTGATAGGGTAACCGCTTCCGTGAATGCGGCGGCTCGTGCGACAACCATTGAACCCAATTATGTTTCCAACTGGGTGGTGCGTGGTTCGATCTATCGAGATCTCATGAGTTTTGCGCAGGGAGCAGAAGATCTCGCTGCCCAGTCCTTTCAGAACGCCATTCAACTTGAACCATCTAACCCGATTCATCCAACGAACCTGGGTCGAGTGTACTTAACCGTGGCAGATCGAGCGCGTAGCTTGAGGAGCTCGGAAGATGCAGAGTTGGCAGCTCAGGCCGTTGAGCAGGAGACAACCTTACTTGCGGCAGCAGAAGAGACATTCCTTGCGGCAACGGAACTGAAATCGGATTATCTTCCAGCACATTACTATCTGGCAGCGGTGTATGAGCGTCAAGGCAAACTTGAACAAGCGGCGGCTCGTTTGGTCGCTCTGAGAAACAATAATCCAGCCGATATTGGGTTGGCGTTCCAGCTTTCTCAGATGCTGATTCGTTTGGAGAAATATGATATTGCTACACAAGAGCTTGAGCGCATTGTGGAGCTGAGTCCGGAATATTCAAATGCCCTCTGGTATCTCGCGAGTATGTATGAGATTGATGGGGATCAAGAGAAGGCGATTGAGACGATTCAAAAAGTGGTTGAGCTTAATCCCGAAAATGATATGGCAAGGCAACGTCTTGCGCGACTTGTGGCAGGGGAGACGACAACGGTCATTCCTGAACCCATTCAGTCTGGACAAGACGGAGCGACGCAGGTCGATGAGGGAGAAGTTGTAGAGGAGGTTGTTGAAGAAACAGCAATAGAGATCACGGAAGAGTAAAAACATAGACAGGGTCGCTTGACCCTGTCTATGTTTTTTTGAGCTGTGTTCGAATTTGTGAGATCAGATCGGTTTCAACCTGGACAAGGTTCTTTTTGAGGATGCATAAACGGACTTCCTCACGCGTTCCGGATGCATTAAATCCTTTGCACAATTCAATCACATCAGTGGGTCGTTCGCCTCGGACGATCGCACAGATGTTGCCTTCGCCATTCTCCCACAACAGCACGACGACATGTGCATTCGGTGAAGAGGCAATCAGTTCGTCGATCACATCAGGGAGGTCGACTTCCTGTGCGCCTGCGTGGAGAAAGTCTTGTCGAGAGAGAAGGGTCCAGACTAATTTCGCCTCCTCGTCCGCTTTCAGGCGGGCCAGGGCGCGACCCCAGAGTCGCAGTGTTTGTACAGAACGGGTGCGGTAGAGTCGAGAGACAATATCTTCACGTCGAGCCCCCTTGGCTATGAGCTTGCTCGCGGTCTGCAGCGTCTTAGGGGTCACGTTGTGTGTCTTGAAACTTTTTGTTTTTGCGATCATGCCAGTGAGAAAAGCTGTGGCGATCTCGTCGTCCATGAGTCCTGGCTCGATAGCCTCGATGAGATCGTGACAGACTTCTCCACACGCACTTGCAGTCAGATCCACAGCATTGATCTGTCCGTAATGTTCGTTCTCCGGCGTGTGGTCGATATTGATGACGGGTGTTCGGAAGAAGAAGTCGGGGTTCTCTGAATAGAGATGTGCACAGGATTCGTAATCCGGTGAGCCAATACAGATAATGAGATCAAACCGATATCCGCTTGAGCTTGTTCGCACATCCTTCTGATCCCAGAATCCGGCTTTGGGCGAGAGGTAAACGTAGAGTTTGTCGCCCTTGAGTTCGTAGGTAAGCGCGTCGACCTTGGTCTTCGCGGCATCAAGTTCGATCACGAACTGACGGAGGTTCTCAAGCTTGGTGTGGATTTCTTCTGTTCCAGAGAGAAACTCGAGGTTCTTTGGGATCTTTCCATCTGCAGCGACAATGGTTGGTTGCTTCTCAAGTTTCTTGAGAACCTTCGCCAGTCCCAATGCGGTTGCATACGCATCTGGTCCTCCACCAGAGGGGATACAAATAACGGGGCGCGTACTGCGCTTAATTGCCTCGAGGACTTGTTGGGACTGCTTAAGAGCCATGCTGATCTTTATGTTGACTACCTTCAACAAAGCAAGGTAAGGGGCTTAAATTACAGGCTTTGCCAATCCTCGTCAAGGGAAGATCGAGAAAGAAAAAACCTCACCGGTTGGTGAGGGTTGCCTGGCTAGTAGCCCAGGCCGTAGAGGACGTACGCGCGGCCCGCGTTGGTGGCGTAGTCGTCGGCCAGGTAGGCTCCCACGATCAGGTCGCAGAAGCCGTCGGCGTCCAGATCGAGCGTGGCGAGTGTCGCACCCGCGTAGTCGCCAGCGGTAACGGCGGTGAACTTTGTTCCCGCGCTTGCCAAGCTTGCGCTCATGGTCGTGGGACCGTAGACCACATAGGTGGCACCCGCGCCGCCTTCCTCTCGTGCACCTACGAAGAGGTCAAGTACGCCATCCCCGTCAAAATCGCAGGGTGGGGCGAGTCCGAAGCTTGCGTTGTCTCCTGCAGCCTCTCCATCCAGACGTGGGTGGGATCCCAGCGATCCGGACGTGATAGGCCCGTAGACCACATAGGCAGCGCCTGCGCTGGCGTTGAAGCCGTAGGCACCGACCAGCAAGTCGACATTTCCATCCCCGTCGAGGTCAGCTGCCTGAAGGTTACGACCAGCGAAGTCTGAAGGGTTTTCACCTAGGAGCTTTGCGTCAGCGCTTTCCAGCGAGTGAGAGTCCGTGACGGGTCCAAGGAACACGTAGATGGCACCGGCACTGGAACCAGCTTCGTCTTCTTGGAATGCTCCAACGATTGCGTCGGAAAGCCCATCGCCGTTTACGTCCGCCAGCAGCACAACCGTTCCGGCTGCGTCATCCATGGCTTCACCACTGAGTTGGAACATTTCTTCGAAGCTGGTGACCGGGCTGTTTCCGATGTAGGCGGCACCCGCGTCATTGGCGCTGGTGTCGTCGTTGCTCGCGCCCACCAATATGTCGTCATCTCCGTCGCCGTCCTGATCGCCGCAGGCGACGGAGGCGCCGAAGCGCGATGAGGCCTCGCCGAGAATCTTCCGATCCGCATCGAGGTCCAGGTCGTAGGAGCCAGGGACAAATGGGCCATGCAGGATCCAGATCGCACCAGCCTCGGATCCGCCATCAGAGTCGTAGGGCGCTCCGATCAAGATGTCATCGGATGAGCCATCACCCTGGAGATCGCAGGAACCGGCCAGGGCCATGCCTGCGAAGGATCCGACTGGACCAAAGAGGACGATGTCCGCCATCGACACGTTCAGGGCACCGATGATCGGGCCGAAGAACACGTAGATCTCATGAACCTGGGATGCACTCATGAGCAGGTCCTCGTAGCCGTCGCCGTTGATGTCGCCGGCATGGACCAGAGCAAAACCCGCATACCCGGATTCTTCCGTGCCGTCGATGGTTGCATCGGCGTCGGAGAGAGACACGGTTGTACTCCACTCGCAGTCGTTGCGCGACTCGTCGCAGTTGTCGTCGATACCATTGTTGCAGACTTCTTCGACGCCAGGATTGATCAAGGCTTCGGAGTCGTTGCAGTCGGTGGCATCTTCGATGTACCCCGTGGGCGGAGCACAGTCGGTGACAGAATCGTTTTTGTCGCCGTAACCATCCATGTCCGCGTCACGGTACCAGGGGACGTTTTCGGTGTCGGTGTCGATGGTCCCGTTGCAGTTGTTGTCGATCTCGTCGTCGCAGACTTCCGTCGCGTCTGGGTTGACCTGTTCGTTCCCGTCGTCGCAATCTGACGTGTTGTCGACGTACCCAGTCGGATTCTCGACACAGGTACTCACGGTGTTTTCGGGGTCGCCCCAGCCATCGCCATCGGTGTCGGCGTACCAGGTCACAGACCCTTCGGCATCGTCTACGATGTCGTTGCAGTCCTGGTCGATCCCATCGTCGCAGACTTCCGTCCCGTCAGGATGGACGTTCAGGTCGTCGTCGTCGCAGTCGAGATCGTTGCTGACGTAGCCTTCCGGCTGGTCGCACTGCGTGAGTGGCACCTCGGCGTTGCCAAAGGTGTCTACATCAGAGTCCTCGTACCAGGTCGGGATGTTCTCGTCGTCGACAATCTCGTTGCAGTTGTCGTCGTAGCCGTTGCACACTTCGGTCCCGTTGGGGTTGACGAGTTCGTCTGTGTCGTCGCAGTCGCCGTTGTGATCGACGTAGCCTTCGGGTTGAGAACAGGCATCCTGCGCCTCACCGGCGCCGAAGGTGTCACCGTCCACGTCCCGGAACCAGCTGGTTGGCTGGCCCACAGTCGCGTCGTTGTCGTTGCAGTCGTTGCCGCCGCAGTACTCCGAGGAACGCGGGAGCCCGTCGTTGTCGCGATCGCAGATAGCCATCTTGAGGTCTTCGCTGATGAACGGCGAGACGACGTCGCAGCCGGGCAAGATGCTCAGAAGCGCCAGCATCATGGCGACCAGGAGTTCCCGGTTCATATGTACCTCCGGTGATAGGGGAAGAAGATTGAGCGATTGAAAGGAACGAGGGAGCGATCTTCCATCAAAATGGGGGTTTTGTCAATTGCAAAATAAGTCCTTTTTGCCTAAACTAGGTTCCAGTCTATGGCAAAACAAGAAATTCCAAAGGCCTATGAGGCCAAGAATCATGAGGATTCGATTTACCAGCGTTGGGAAAAAAGCGGATTTTTTAATCCGGACAATCTTTCAGGGGAGCCATTCACCCTCATGATGCCACCACCAAACGTGACCGGTGTGCTGCACCTTGGACATGCCCTGGAGAACACCATCATGGATAGTATGATTCGGTATCAGCGTATGCGCGGGCGCAAGGCGCTTCTTGTTCCTGGAACAGATCATGCGGCCGTGGCAACACAAGCAAGAGTAGAGAAAAATCTTGTTGAGCAAGGCATCAAACATCCACGGGTAGAACTCGGGCGTGAGAAGTTGCTCGATGCCATTCGAGTGTATGCAGAAGATTCAAAGAAGACGATTCTCTCGCAGATTAAGAAGATGGGAACGAGTGCCGATTGGTCGCGCTTGGCTTACACGTTTGATGAGGATCGTTCCAACGCGGTCAACGAAGTGTTTGTTCGCATGTACAACGATGGACTGATCTACCGTGGGCATCGTGTGATTAACTGGTCCGTAAAGGGTCAGTCCACCTGTAGCGATGATGAGCTTGTGTATGTTGACCGACCGTCGGTACTCTACACGTTCAAGTACGCTGCAGATCTTCCGTTTGCGATCGCGAGTACTCGACCCGAGACGAAGCTTGGTGACACAGCTGTCGCCGTGAACCCCAAAGATGACCGTTACGCTCAGTATATCGGTCAGATATTTGACGTTGAGTTTTGTGGAAACCGATTGAGTCTCCATGTCATTGCTGATGAGGGAGTCGATCCCGTATTTGGGACAGGGGTTTTGGGCGTTACACCAGCACACAGTCCGATCGATTTTGAAATGTATGAACGTCAGAAGGCCGTTGGGAATGACATTGGTCTTATCCAAGTGATTGGGAAGGATGGAAAGATGACGACAGAGGCAGGTGAAGCATTTGTAGGACTTGGGGTTGGAGACGCGCGTGAAAAGGTCGTAGCGATATTGCGTGAGAAAGGTCTGTTGATCGCTCAGGAAGACATCGAACAGAGTGTAGGAACGTCAGATCGTTTCGGTGATGTCGTTGAGGCTATTCCAATGACCCAGTGGTTTGTGGCAGTGAACAGGGAAATTCCTGGTCGAGGCAAGACGCTCAAACAACTCATGAAGGAAGCGGTGGGGGTTGGTCACAACGGTGATCCGGCACAGAAGGTGGAGATCAAACCAGATCGTTTTGAGAATAGTTATTACCAATGGATCGATAACCTGCGGGACTGGTGCATTTCCCGACAAATTTGGTGGGGGCATCGGATTCCGGTTTGGTACAACGGAGATCAAATTCACTGTGGGCTTACCGATTCGAAAGGGGATGGTTGGACACAGGATGAGGATACGCTCGACACCTGGTTTAGTTCCGGGACTTGGACGTTTTCGACTCTGGGCTGGCCTGGCTCTACGGAAGATCTGAAAACCTACCATCCAACAAGCTGGATGCAGATGGGCTATGAAATCCTCTTCTTCTGGATGGCTCGCATGATTCTGATGAGCACCTATCTGCTTGATCAGATTCCATTCAAAGAGGTTTACATTCACGGCATTCTGCGCGACAAGAATGGTCAGAAGTTTTCCAAGTCGCTCGGCAACGGGATTGATCCCTTGGAGATCATCGAGAAGTATAGCGCCGACGCGTTGCGGTTTAGCCTGATCACAGGTGTGACACCTGGAAATGATTCCCGCTTCTATGAGGAGAAGGTGGACGCTGCTCAGCGTCTGGTCAACAAACTTTGGAACATCTCTCGCTACATTTTGACCAGTGTGGAAGAACCGGTGCATGGACGGGCGTTCAAGGAGCTCGAACCCACGACACTCGCGGATCGATGGATTTTGTCGAGGTTGGTTCGATTAGAAGAAGACGTTTCTGCCCATCTGCAAGCCGCTGAATTTTCCCAGGCAAGTGAGAAGCTGCGTGAGTTTACTTGGAGCGATTTCGCGGACTGGTACTTGGAGATTAGTAAGGCGCAACGGCAAGGAGACACCAAAGCATCAACGGATGCCATTCTTGTGTATGTCCTTGAACATCTGCTTACCTACTGGCACCCGATCATGCCGTTTGTGACGGAAGCGATCTGGTCACACTTTGATGAGGGTGAACTGCTCATGGCTCACCATTGGCCGGTGCTCCGGATGGTTGATCTGGATCTTGAAGCAGAAGCCGAAATGGGACGACTTCAGGAAGCGATTAGCGCGATTCGAAATATTCGTTCAGAGCATGCCGTCGCTCCCAAGCAGAGCATATCCGTCATCATGGTTGGAGCCCATCTGGAAGCGCACGCACGTACGATCGAATCCCTTGCGGGAGTCGAGTCACTCACATTCACAGGACAGCCACCGACAGGAGAATATGCCTCTGCGGTGATAGCCGACGGACAGGTGTTTGTTTCTTTGGAAGGATTGGTCGACAAGGAAGCGGAACAGGTGAGGCTGGCGAAGGAACAGAAAGAGACCGAACGCTACATTGCTTCACTTGAGACCAAGCTTGCTAACAGCGACTTTACCTCCAAGGCTCCTTCGCATGTCGTGGCAACAATGAGACAAAACCTGGAAGACGCTCGAAACAAATTAGCCCGCTATGTACACCATTCAGAAAGCTAAAACGGAATTTCTTCAAGCCATCAAACAGGCCGCGCCCTCTGGGTTCAGTCCCGCGATGGAAGATCTTGAAACTCCGCCGGATCAGAAGATGGGAGATTTGGCCTTTCCTTGTTTTCATTTAGCCAAGAGTCTCAAGCGGAATCCTGCCGAGATTGCCACGGAGCTGGCTGCGAAGATTGGTCCAAAGGGATTCATTGGGGAAGTAAAGGCGGTCGGACCCTATGTGAACGTCACGTTTGACACCAAGACATTTGGGCTCGCCGTCTATGAAGAAATGAAAGAGCTTGGAGACGAATATGGGACCTCTGACGTAGGTGCGGACAAGCGGCTCATGGTGGAGTTCGCCAACCTCAATTCACACAAAGATGTTCATATTGGGCACTTACGCAATCTGTTTGTCGGTCAGGCCGCCGTGAATCTGCTGAAGGCGACAGGGTATGATGTTGTTCCTGTTGCCTACATTAATGACCTGGGCTTGCATGTGGCCAAGTCCGTGTGGTGCATGAAGACCTACCATGAAAACGAGGAAGTGAAACCGGAGAATCAAATCGCTTTTTTGAGAGATGTCTACGTGGAAGCGAACTCGATTCTCGAGCAACAGCCAGCGTTGTCTGCACAGGTGACAGAGGTTTTTCGACATCTGGAAGATGGTCGCGGATCAGAAGTGGCTTTGTGGAAAGAGACCCGTGGCTGGTCGATTGATTACTTGAAGGTCGTATATGATGAACTCAACCTTACTATTGATCAGTGGTATTTCGAGAGCGACGTGATCACAAAGACCAAGAAGCTGATCGAGGAGTTGATAAAGAAAGGGATTGTGAAAGAGTCCGAGGGAGCGTGGATTGTGGACTTGAAAGATCAGAATCTGGGCGTAAACCTGCTTATCAAGACAGATGGGACGTTGCTCTACAACGCCAAGGACTTGGGGCTGGCGATGAAAAAAGAATACGACTATCACCCAACGCGATCTATTTACGTGGTCGACGAACGACAGTCGCACGCGCTGAGACAGTTATTTGCAACGCTTAAACTCATGGGATTTGAGCGTGAGCTACAGCATCTTTCGTATGAATTCGTGACGCTTGAAGGTGGGGCGATGGCTGCCCGAAAGGGGAATGTCATTCGCTATGAGGAGTTACGAGACGAACTACTGGAAGAAGCGCGCAGGGAGACACGGATACGTCACGAAGATTGGACAGCTAAAAAGATTGAGAAGGTTGGTCAGGCCGTGGCGTTTGCGGCCATGCGCTTTGCCATGCTTAAACAAGACACAGGAAAGAAGATCGTCTTCAATCTCAAAGACGCGATTTCGTTTGAGGGGTTTACGGGTCCTTACCTCTTGTATACATATGCCCGCATTAGGAGTCTCATAAAAAAAGCGGGTCGGAAAAAACCAAAGGCATGCACCACAACGCTGAATCATTGCATCGAGCATCGACTGATTCTGTTGCTCTCTACCTATCCTGAAGTGGTATTCGATACCGCGCAGAAGTTAGAACCGGCTGTCCTGTCTCAGTATCTGTTTGATCTCGCCAAAACGTTTGCAGAGTTCTATGCTAGCGTCCGCGTCCTCGAGCAAACAGGGGTCGCGCTTGCCGAGCGATTGGCGTTGGTGGGGGCTGTTGGTGGTGTGCTTGCGCATGGCCTTGAACTCTTAGGAATCCAGACCGTGGATGAGATGTAGATAAGTTTGTTTGACCAAGGGGGAGTAACTCAATAAGATCCAGAAAACCTATGTTTAAGGACAAACACAAGAATGATATGCCAAGTTCAGCGTCTGGCGAGACGATCATCGCCCAAGGAGTTCGTGTTGAGGGAGATTTTCGCTCACAGGGGGATGTCGTCATTGATGGGGAGGTCGCCGGGTCGGTCGAGACTCAGAGCGCTCTTTCTGTGGGAGAGGCGGCTAAAATTCACGCGGACGTGAAGGCGAAGAGTGCCATCGTGGCCGGTGAGATTATCGGAAACATTTTTGCTACGGACATGATTGAATTGCTTTCAACCTCTCGGGTGAAAGGGGATATTGTGACGGCGAGAATTTCTGTGGCCGCGGGAGCCCAAGTGAATGGCCGAGTGAGTATGGGGGAGGAAGGAAAAGGAGGAAAAGGAAATAAGACAGACAAGACCGAAGAGATCGAGGCGTAGCAGCCTATGTACTGTTATCTCTACGATGAGTTCATTCAAGAGAATAAACGCTTTGAGCGAGAGCTTTTGAAAATTGAAAATCGGCTGACCGACCTTGGGATTGCCGGGAAGGTCTCACGACTCGCGTTGTTTCGGAATGCCGAGGAGATGATTCGTGATGAGATTGACCACGGCGTGTCGACGATCGTTGTCGTGGGCAACGACGCAACCATCCGAAAAGTGATTGACGTCGTTGCAGATAATGAGGTGGTGTTGGGGATTATCCCTATCGGTCCAGCCAATGAATTGGCCCGGATGATGGGAATTCCCGAAGGGGTGGCCGCGTGCGACATCCTTTCTGCCAGACGCATCGAGACGATTGATGTGGGAACGGTAAATGGTCGACGATTTGTGACAGGGGTATCCATGCCGAACTTCCATGCAGAGATCACCTGCGAGGATACGTTTCGTGTCACAAGTGTCGCCCGCCAGGCCGAGCTTGAGATTCGGAATCTCACAGACGTAACAGACCCGCGTGATGGACGTTTTGAAGCGGTCATTCGTGCAGCGGTTAAAAGCGGGTGGGGTTTTTTTGGAAAAACTGAGTTGAAAGAGAGTATTCTTCCACTCAAGAGCATGGCCATTCGTTCAGAGAAACCCATTTCACTTTTTGTCGATGGAGAGGAGATGAGATCAACACGTTTTGATATTGGTATCGAACCTCTGCTTCTTAAAATCATTACCGGCAAGGCTCGCGTGTTCTAGGTCGGTTGTCATTTTTGTTCGGATCCTGTACGATCTTCGCCGTAGTGAAATGCGCGGGTGGTGAAATGGTAGACACGCCAGCTTGAGGGGCTGGTCCTAGCAATAGGGTGGAGGTTCAAGTCCTCTCCCGCGCACCAGACAATACCCGTTCTTTGAAGGGGTATTTTATAAAGGGCGTTTAGTGCCTCCCGTTGGTCGGGGCTAAACGCCTGACTCGGAAATATCCAACTTTCAGTCGTCCATTTCGCTCGTTCGGGCGTTTAGCTCAGCTGGTTAGAGCGGCTCGTTTACACCGAGTAGGCCGGGGGTTCGAATCCCTCAACGCCCACCACAAAAGACACCTCGCTTCGGTGAGGTGTCTTTTGTTATACTGTAGGGACTATGTCTCCACTCATCCGCATTCCGCTTGGACTCGTTGTTATGGTGGTCGGTTTCCTTATCGTCAAGAAAACGGACGTGGTGCTTTCCTGGTTTGGACAGGTTCCATTTGCAGAACAAAAGTTCGGTCCAGGAGGATCAAGGTTTTTTTACAAACTTCTGGGCACCGCGATCACATTCATTGGGATTTTTATCGCAACAAATGTGATCTCGGGGATTCTCGAGGATCTCGCGGGTCTTTTGACACATACAACGGATCCTAATTCTTGATTCTCAACCCCGTCTTTGCTAGGCTCTTTCTACTATGTCTTCATTCTTCCAACCTATGTACTGGCTCACCCTCCAACCTCCGGAAGTCGGTGGGCTTCTGGGAGGCCTCGTCTTCGGGCTCTTTGTCCTGTTTCTCGTTTTCGGCATCATTGGACGCATTGTTGTTGATCGGAAAGGAGATGATCGATACAAGCGCGACGTCGGGAGTCGTATTTCGAGTCTTCTGGTCACCATGGGACTTCTTGGGGTGATTCTATTCTTCTTCAGCTTTGAAGGCATTCAGCTTTTCGGTGCGCGTTTCTGGTACCCACTCTGGGTACTCGCGACACTCGTGTGGGTCTTCTTCCTGGTTCGATATGTGAAGCGGGATATCCCTGCCAAGCGCGAACGCGAAGAGCGTTTACGTGAACAAGGGAAGTACCTTCCTCGCCAACATTCCCGCTAGTATGGATCCTCGGAGGAGGTTCGGAAATAGGGGAGAACAGATGGCTGCGAAGTTTTTACAGTCGCAGGGATTCCAGGTGCTTGAACAACAGTACAAAAAAACGTTTGGAGAAATCGATCTCATTTACCTTGATGGAGATGAGGTCGTTTTCGTTGAGGTGAAGTCTCGACAGAGTTCTTTGTTCGGATATCCAGAAGATTCTGTGACTCCGCAGAAGATCCGCCACATCTTACGCGTCGCGGAAGAATTCTTGATGAGCAAAAATAAAACGGAGTCTCCCTGGAGGATCGATGTCATTGCCATTGAGTTTGATCGGATCCCACCTCAGATTACCCATTTGAAGAACATTGACATTCCCGAACAACTTTGGTAGTCTAAGGGTATCGGAAACCTGTCGCTAAGACGGGTTTCTTTGTTGAGAGACTCTCTAGAGTCAAAAAATATGTCATCTCCTATTGAGCAAGCCATCCGTCAGATTTGTGAGGAAAAAGGTCTCGCCTATGAGTCGGTCATCGATGCGATTCAATCCGCCCTCGCGGCCGCCTACCGCAAAGATTTTGGTGACAAAAATAGTAACATCGAAGTCGAGTTCGATCCTGCAACCGCCCAGTCACGCGTCTTTGACGTGAAGACGGTTGTGGAAGATATCGATTTGGAAGTGCTTGAGAAGCTTGAAGAAGAACGAAGGTTGAAAACAGAAGCCCAAGTGGTTGCATTTGAAGAAGCACGTAAGAGCGGAGAAGAGGTTCCTGCCATTTCTATGGAGGACGATCTTGGGCCTCGCTACAATCCCAAGACAGACATCATGGTTTCAGAAGCACAGGTGCTCAAAATGGGTGCGAAGATTGGAGATATTATCCGCACCGAGATGCCTACCCCAGGAGAGTTCGGTCGTATGGCCGCCATGACCGCCAAGCAGGTCATTACGCAGAAACTCCGTGAGGCCGAGCGCGAAGTGATTTTTGGAGAATTCAAGGAGCATGAGGGCACGATCATGAACGGGACGGTTCAACGTCGTGAGGGTCGCATTGTTCTCGTAGACCTTGGTCGCACGACAGGTGTCATGCGATCTGAAGATCAAATTTCTTCGGAGCGATACAATCCTGGTGATCGCATTAAGGTGTTCGTAAAACAGGTCGGTCTTACCACGAAGGGACCAGAAATTCTTGTTTCACGTACCAGTGAAGAAATGGTACGGACCCTGTTTGAGTTCGAGATTCCTGAGGTTTCCGAAGGTTCCGTTGAAATCAAAGGGATCGCTCGAGAAGCGGGTTCACGTTCCAAGGTGGCTGTGACAACGTCGGAGAATTCCATCGATCCTATTGGCGCCTGCATTGGACAGCGGGGAACGCGTATTCAGACGATCATTGCCGAACTTGGTGGAGAAAAAATTGATATCGTTGAGTGGAGCGAAGACGCCAGCACATTCATTACCAATGCCCTTTCTCCAGCGAAGATTACGCATCTTGAGTTGCGAGAGGAAGAGCGAGGAGCCTTCGTAAAAGTAAAAGAAGATCAGCTGTCGCTCGCGATTGGAAAGGGGGGACAAAACGTCCGACTCGCCGCCAAGCTCACAGGATGGAAGATCAATATTTCTGGAGATGAAACAGTGGCTGTCCCAGAACCTGCACAAGAGACTGTTTCTCTAGAGGGGGCTCAACCAGAATCAGTTCAGCCGAGCGATGTCTCTGTTGAATCATCGACAGAGAAAGTAGCAGAATAGTATGGGGGAATTTTTTCACAACATTCTCTATGTCCCAATTTTCAACCTCCTGGTCTCTTTATATGACTTTTTGCCGGGAGCAGATATTGGGTTCGCGATCATTGTTTTAACCATCCTCATTAAAATCATCCTTTGGCCATTCATGTCACAGTCGCTTCGCTCTCAGAAGGCGATGCAGGAGTTGCAGCCAAAGATTGAAGAGCTCAAATCCAAACACGGAGACGACCGTGAGGGACTGGCAAAGGCGATGATGGAGCTGTATCAAAAAGAAAAAGTAAATCCGCTTGCCTCGTGTCTTCCGCTCCTGATTCAGTTACCTATCTTGATTGCTCTCTACCAGGTTCTTTTGGGTGGTTTTGGATCCGAGACACTTGCGGAGCTCTATCCCTTCATTCCAAATCCTGGTTCGATCAATCATGTGTTCCTTGGAGTAATCGATTTGTCTGTTGCCAGTCTCTATCTTGCCGTTCTTGCAGGGTATTTCCAGTTTTTCCAGACGCGCATGTTGATCTCCAAGCGGCCACCCAAGCAGGTGACGGGGAAGAAGGGAGCAATAGACGAAACGATGCTGGCCAGTATGAACAAGTCCATGCTTATGTTCATGCCCGCGATTACCGTCATCATTGGCGCGACACTTCCAGCGGGTCTCACGCTCTACTGGGTCACGGTCAACATCGTCTCGATTCTCCAACAACAGTTCGTGTTTTCCAAGATCCGAAACCCGAAAAGGGAGTAAGAAAGCGGCCCCCACGGGGGTCGTTTTTTTGTTTTCCGAACACAGTTCGTTTCTATTTGACACGAATGGAGTGTTTGATAGTATGTGTCTATAGGACACTAACATACAAGCTATACACAGGGACGAAGTCTCTCTATCTGGTCGCGAGATTCCCTCGCTGCTAGATTCGGAAACTTCAGCGCTCTCTCACAAGGAGACATCATGTCCACTTCACGCTGGCCATTTGGCATGTTCAAGCCTGGCCCGACCGACCACGTGGTCAAGTATCGGGGAGGGAAGTCGGTCGCCTCGGGCATCGGCGCCCTGTTCCTGATCACCCCCTGGCACACGTTCGCGCGCGTGCCCACCACCGTGCTCACCATCCCCGTGAGCTTCACCGAGCTCACCAGCGATCGTCTTGGCGTCTTCGTCCAGGGCGAGATCCTCGTCCGGCTGGATGTGAATTCCATGCTGACCCGGCACGACTTCTCCGTTGATCCTTGGACAAACACCTGGCTCTCGGATGATCCCACGCGGGTCAACGAGGACGCGGGCAAGGCGCTGCAGGGGTACGTCCGCGCGCTCATCAAGGATCAAACACTCGAGGAAGTCATCTTGGCCGCAAGCGAGCTGGAGAGCCGAGTGCTCACCGCGATCAATGCGGATGCCTCGCGACTCACTGACCTCGGCATCCGTGTGGAAGGGCTCTTCATCACCTCGGTGAAGCCCGAGAACCGGCAACTCGCTGCCGCGATCGAGGCCAAGAAGCGTGAGGAGATGCTGGCGGGAGCCGACAAGGCGATCAACGCCAGGCGCATGGACGCCGCCCAGAGCGACCGGGAACTCAAGGAGTTCGAGGCTGAGACGGCACGTGGGATGGAGGAGAAGCGCGCAGCGCTGATCGCCATTCGCAACCAGAACGTCATCGCCGAAGCAGAAGCGGACGCGACGGCGGCTGGCAAGCGTCTGGACCCCTACCGTGACGTGGATCCGGCGGTTCTGCTCGCGCTCGCTATCGACAAGATGGCGGCGAATGGCGTGGGCGAGTTCAACCTCACCCCGGACCTGCTCGCCTCGCTCAAGCGTGCTGGATCCAAGGAGTAGATCATGTTCGACCGTTTCGTCCTCATGACCAAGCCTACACGTTTGGAGGAACTCCTGGCACGGCACCATTCCCGGAGCCGAGTCATGTTCTTCCTTCAAGGGCGCGGAGAGTCAATCAATGAGTTCGCCGCGGAGGATGATCGGTATCAGACAGCTCTGCGGTTGCTCGAGGGAGTTCTGCAGCGCGCGGAACTACCGATCGCCAGGTGCGAACGCCAACATGTGAGCCATTTCGACTTCCGTCCAAAGGACTTGGTCGTGGCGCTGGGGCCCGATGGCCTCTTTGTAAACGTCGCCAAGTACTTGGACGGCCAGCCGGTTCTCACGGTGAATCCCGACTCGGAGCGGATCGACGGTGTGCTGATGCGATTTGCCCCCGAGGCGATCACCGCGGTTTTGCCGAAGATCCTCGGAGGGACATTCAAGACGGAGAACATCACACTCGCCCAGGCGACAACCAACGACGGGCAGACCTTACTCGCGGTCAACGAGTTTCTCGTCGGCCGTCGGGATCAGGCCTCCTCCCGTTACCGGATCAACTTGGGTGGTCGTGAAGAGCGCCAGTCCTCCAGCGGGATGCTCATCTCCACGGGAACGGGCTCGACCGGCTGGATGAAGTCCGTCATGGCCGGCGCCACGGCTCTCACAGGAGCCGACTCTCGGTACACGGTTCCATTTCCTCGGGAAGCTCGCCATCTGCTCTTCGTTGTGCGCGAGCCCTGGCAGAGCAAATGGACGGGAGTGAGTCTCACCCATGGGCAGATCCCGGAAGGGAACGTACTCACCATCTCCTCTGAGATGGCGGAAGGTGGAGCGATCTCCTCCGACGGCGTTCTGGAAGACGCGATCGACTTCAACGCCGGAACCTCTGTCACCATTCGCGTGGCCGCTCGCGCCGCGCGCCTCATTACTCCCTGAGCTTCAGGGACGCCCCGCCAGACACTGGCGGGTTTTTCGTCCACAGGGACAAACGCCTTCCCCCTGCTAAGATGCATGTATATGGGAGCGCGGACGGACCTCGAACAATCAGTCATGCGAACCATTCTTTGGTTTTCTCAGTTTTCCTATCCGGTGACGGTTTTCGAATTATGGAAGTGGTTACTTGAGCCAGAGCGTGTGTATGGGCTTGGGGAAGTATATGCCGTCTTAGAGCGGAGCGGTTGGCTTCAAGAAAAGCTCGAAACCCAAAGCGGGTATTATGCTCTTAAGGGATTGAGAATCGAGAATCTGATTGCAAGTCGGCAGGAGCGTTTCCTGGACGCGGAACGCAAGTTCCGCGCATTGCGTCGGGCCGCGGATTACTTTTCGCTCCTTCCAGGAGTTCGCTCCGTTGCTGCTGGGAATACACTTGCCTGGTGGTCGACGACCAAGGACAGTGACATCGATCTCTATATCGTGACGCGACCAGGCCTCATTTGGTCTACTCGTTTTTGGCTCGTGCTTCCGTTCCTGCTTCGTGGACGCCGACCTACGCACGGACAATCTTTGAATGTGCAGGATCCTTTCTGTTTTAGTTTCTTCTCCACTTCACAACGATTGAATGTTGAGGAACTCTGTATTCCTCGAGACTACTACATGGCGTTCTGGGTTCGTTCGCTGGTTCCTGTGTTGGATCGGGATGGCTCGCTCCGAGAACTGCAAACGCAGAATCGTTGGGCTTCCCAGCGTCTTCCCAATGCACAACCACGGGCGCACCATCATCGTCATGAACCTCACCGTGTCTTCCCTATCCCATTCCAATGGAAACTCACAGAGTCCTTGTTTCGATCGGTTCAACGAAGTCGGTTGCCGGGACATCTACGCGAGATGGCAAATCTTGATTCTCGCGTGGTCGTAACGGATGAGGTTCTCAAGTTTCACGATAATGATCGTCGTGAGCAGTATCGCGATACATTCGAATCCCTTCTTGAACGACATCTATGATTCCTCGGTTTGCCAATCTCCTGTTGTACGCTGCTGTTTTTTTCTTACCGTGGCAGACGGCGATGATTTTTACTTCCGCGACCGTCTCAGGAGAGTCGTCATCATACGGCGTTTTTTCGATCTATGTGGTTGAGGTTCTGATCGCCTTTGCGTTCGTCTTGCGCGGACGGCAACAGATGAACACACAGATGTTTGCTATTTCTCGATCGCTCTATTTTTTTCTTGCGGCCGCTTTTTTTTCTTTGTCGTTCAGTCAGATTGAGTGGGTCGGGTGGTTTGCCCTCATTCATGTGGTTTCCGCAGCCATGTTTTTTTGTCTGCTTGTCGATGAGCGAACCTCGACTCGTCAGATGCTCACGGTTTTTCTTGTGGGACTTGTGGTGCCCGTTGCTATCGGTTGGTCTCAAGTCATGAATGGCTCAAGTCCTGATTCAACCATCTTGGGGATGGCAGCAAAGGATACGGCAACCCCGGGTGTAGCCGTCGTTGAGTCTGGGGATGATCGTCTTATGCGGGCGTACGGGACATTTCCGCATCCAAACATGTTTGGTGGATATGTCGCCTTTGGGATCATCGCCCTCTCCTGGCTCGGTCGGTTAGTGGAAAATAAACGCCATCTTGTTGGAGCTCTTGTCGCCTCGTCCTTTTTGGGTTCAACGCTTATCATGACATTTTCTCGCTCAGCTTGGCTGGGGTTGTTTGTCGCGTTCATGCTACTGATCGGGTGTATGTTGTGGTACAGACGTGTCCCTCCGCGACGAGCCATTCCGATCATGACCCTTGGTCTTGCTTCAATTCTTGCCACGCTCATTGTTTTCCACGCACCTGTTTTCTCGCGGTTTGATACCTCACAGCGCCTTGAGGTTATTTCGATTGAAGAGCGAGCCAGCCAGTATCAGACCTTTGGTGACGTCTATGTTGAATCACCTTTGTTAGGTGTCGGTCCTGCCGCCTACACATTTATGCTCGAACGGCTTGATCCTGGTCATCCTGTCTGGTCCTATCAGCCGATTCATAATGTGTATCTGCTTATCTTGGCCGAGCTCGGTCTTATCGGGATCATCGCATTTGGGTATAGTGTGTTCAGAATCAATCCATTTGCTCACGCATCTTTGAAAAAAGGAGGAACGATATTTGCCGGTGCTGTTGGTGTCTTGTTATTCACGATAGGTCTCTTTGATCATTACTTGTGGACACTCTGGCCGGGACTTGCGTTGAGCGCCCTGTCCATGGCCTCGCTTGTTCGGTGGGCGTACACATCCGAGGAATGTATTTGAAATGTTTTATGTCAGAACGGAGAGGAACGAGTTCAAGACAAGAGACCACGAAGTTCATTCCTCGTGAGAATGTCCCGTGGAGGGAGCCCCCAAGCGGACTTGAGTCTTTTCGGATTGAAAGTCCTGATGTGGTAGGGGAGGAAGCCCGTGAGTGGCGAGAGTCGCAAAGGAATCTGAGTGATGAAGCGTGGGTCCAGAGAGTGTTGCGGGAAACAGAAGGCGGTGTTGAGGTTCCAGATGGATATATCTGGCAATCGACCCTCACGCAAGAGCTTGCTTCTATTCCGCCAGAGGGGGCAAAGCACGAACGAGGTATGGATGGCCCTCCACCACCTCTCTTTGTCTCAGCCAAAGAAGGTATCCCTGCCGAAGAGATGGCCATTCCTAAGAGGATTTATGCAGGGGGATTGGTATGGGAGGTTGGAGCTGAGTTGGGAAGAGGAGCGAATGGAAGGGTGCACGAGGTTCGTCATGCCGGAGAACACCAGCGGCCACGTTTGGTAAAGATTATGGCCATGCGTGCCACGGATCCCAATATCGATCATCTGAGGGGTTCTTTATGGAATGAAGTTGGAGCTTCGATGGCCGCCGGAGACTATACGACAGATGAAATACTGTATGACGAAGAGGGGAATATTTGGACAGCGATTATATTGGAACGTCACGAGGGGAAGACACTCCAAAGCGTGATCAGAGAAGCTCAGGAACGTTCTGAAGGAAAAGAGCAGCTAGAAACACCTCAGTGGGCATTCAAGCAGGCAATGGCTCTTCGTGCGGTTGTGAGTCGTTTGCGGCGCATGCACGCTATCGGATGGACGCATCGTGATATTAAGCCGGCGAATCTGATTGCAAACATGGAGGATGGAGAGGAGTCACTTTCGCGGCCTATTGATTATGGATCTGCGGTGCATGACGGAGTGATACGTCGGAAAGTGTCCAGCACCATCATCGGAACCACGAACTTTATGCCGCCGGAAGTATCCCTCAGCGAGGATACAGATCTTCGAATGCGGGACTACTGGGCGGCCGTTCTTTCTACGGGAATGGCAACAGGGTTATTTGTTGCGGCTCAAGTGAAAAGTCCGCACAGGGTGTTTTCAAATCTTCTTCAAGGAGAGCATATCCAAGCTCCAGATTTGGCAAGTCCAAGGCACGCGGACACGTACTTTGCGGAAAAGCATATGTTGGGTGCGCAACGGAATTTTTTGGAATGGCTTTATCAATTCATTCAACCGCACATGTCGATGGAACGCAGACAGCACCAGTGGCGACTTTCCGGAATCACGCAGACACTCGATATTCCACCCGTCGACCCGATTTCCCTTATTCTCTTTCCAGGGGAAGAGGTGTTTCCTGTAAGCAGTGGTGACTTTATTGACGATGATAAATTTGTGCGTGAACTTGAGGACCACATCCGGGCCCTGGCTGCTCAAACAGGAATTGAGGTTCCAGATCAGATCCTTGCGGACCTTCAGGAATTCCCTTTACAACAGACATCGGAAGATCGAATTTTGGAGACTTGACAGGGAGATCAACTTTCACCACAATGAAGGCGTTAGCACTCTTCTAGGAGGACTGCTAGCGTACTTTTTTCTCATAAAATCATAACCAAATAATTCATATGAAGCTCAAACCTGTTGGCGATCACATCATTGTGAAAGCCGTTTCAAAGGAGGAAACCTCTGTGTCTGGAATTATTATTCCCGATACGATCGATAAGGAGCGCTCAGAACGCGGTGAAGTTGTCGCCGTTGGTCCGGGTCGAGAGCTGGAGCCAGGGAAACGCTCAAGTATGGACGTTGCCGTGGGTAACCAGGTGTTGTTTAAGAAGTATGCTCCAGACGAAGTGAAGGTCGACGGACAGGAGTTTCTCGTCATCCGTTTGGAGGACATCATGGCAATTATCCAGTAATCAAGCAGACATATGGCAAAACAAATTTTGTTTAATGAAGAAGTGCGTGCGGCGCTTAAGCGCGGCGTGGATAAGCTCGCCAACGCGGTAAAAGTGACACTGGGTCCAAAAGGACGCAATGTTGTTTTAGATCGCGGTTTCGGTGCGCCAACCATCACCAAAGACGGTGTGACGGTTGCGAAGGAGATTGAGCTTGAGGACAAGTTTGAAAATCTTGGAGCCGAACTTGTGAAGGAGGTTGCTAGCAAGACCAATGATGTGGCAGGCGACGGAACCACCACGGCCACCGTCCTTGCTCAGGCGATGATTACCGAAGGTTTGCGTAACGTGACCGCGGGTACCAACCCACAGGTCTTGCGCCGTGGAATCGAGAAGGGGGTGGAAGCGCTCGTACGTGAGATTCAGGAAAAGATTGCGACGCCGATTAAGGGGGGAGAGATTGAAAAAGTCGCCAGTATCTCAGCCAATGACGTGGAGATCGGAGCCATGATTGCCAAGGCGATGGAGAAAGTCGGTGAGAATGGCGTCATCACCGTGGAAGAGTCCCAGTCATTTGGTGTCGATGTCGAAGTAGTTGAAGGCATGCAGTTTGATAAGGGGTATGTCTCACACTACATGGTGACGAATGCCGATCGCATGGAAGCCGAGTATCAAGATGCTTACATCTTGATGACAGACAAGAAGATCAGTTCCGTACAAGATATCCTTCCGGTTCTGGAGAAAGTGGCTGCAACAGGCAAGAAAGAACTGGTGATTATTTGTGAGGATGTGGACGGCGAAGCCCTGACCACGCTCGTGGTGAACAAACTTCGCGGGGCGTTTGCCACGCTTGCCATTAAGGCACCAGGATTCGGTGATCGTCGCAAGGCGATGATGCAGGACATTGCGGTCTTAACAGGCGGTAAAGTTGTCTCCGATGAGATCGGCATGAAGCTTGAGAGCGTTGAATTGGGTGATCTCGGACGTGCCCGCAAGATCGTTTCCAACAAGGACAACACCACCATTGTTGATGGCAACGGCGAGAAGTCAGCTATTGAGGAGCGTGTCGCGCAGATTCGGACACAACTTGAAGCAACGGATTCTGATTTTGAAAAAGAAAAAATGAAGGAACGCATTGCCAAGCTTGCGGGCGGTGTGGCCATCATCCGAGTGGGTGCGGCAACAGAGACAGAGATGAAAGAGAAGAAGCACCGAATCGAGGATGCCGTCTCTGCGACCAAGGCAGCGGTGGAGGAGGGAATTGTTCCTGGTGGTGGTGTGGCGCTTATGCGAGCGGCTGCTGCGCTCGATCGGGTTTCCGTTGAAGGCGACGAGCGTGTTGGTGTGGATATTTTGCGACGTTCTCTTGAGGAACCGCTCCGCATGATCGCATCAAATGCGGGAATGGACGGTTCAGTGGTCGCCGAGAAGGTACGTTCCATGACAGGAAGTCTTGGATACAATGCCGCGACCAATGTTTACGAAGATCTGGTGCAAACAGGGATCATCGACCCTGCTAAAGTCACACGCTTCGCGCTGCAAAATGCTGCATCAATTGCGATCATGATTCTCACAACCGAATGTGCCATCACGGATATTCCAAAGAAGGACGAACCTTCCGCAGGTGGTATGCCAGGAGGAGGCATGGGAATGTACTAATAGACAGATCGAGGGATTTTCCCCTCGATCTTTGTTTCTGCTACCATAAGGAAACTATGAATCAAAAAGAAACAGATACCATTCCGCCTTCAGAACACATGCAAGATGATCGTCTTATTTCAGCTATCGGATATCTTGGAATCCTCTGTCTAGTTCCGCTCTTGCTCAAAAAAGACAGTGCGTTTGCGCAGCACCATGGAAAGCAGGGATTGGTGATTCTCATTGCTTGGCTCGTGTTGTGGGTTGGTAATATTGTTCCTATCTTGGGGCAGATCGTCTGGACGTTAGGAACCATCGCCCTTTTGATTCTGATCATCTTAGGCATGGTCAATGCGCTTCAGGGGAAGATGTGGAACATGCCGGTTTTAGGCAAGTACGCTAAGCAGATCAAATTGTAAGCTATGAACGATTTACTCAAATCAATTCAAGACCTCCGGGTGAAAGTCCTCGACACCTGGAGGTTACTTTGACCTCGATGCGGTAAAGCAGAAGATCGGGGCATTGGAGATGCAGATGGCGTCGCCTGGTTTCTGGAATGATGCGGAATTGGCCCAACGGGTCAGTAAGGATGCTGCCGAGCTTCGGAGCGAGGTTGCGGATTGGGAGTCCATGGGTAAGGAGGCGGAGGAACTCCAAGAACTGCTGGGGCTGGGGGACGAATCCATGCGTCAGGAACTCGAAACAAAACTCGGTGATCTCCAGGCACGTTTCTCTAAACTCGAGTTCGCCACGCTGTTCTCTGGTCCATACGACAAAGATACAGCCATTCTCTCCATTCATGCTGGATCGGGTGGGACTGAGGCTCAAGACTGGGCACAGATGCTTACACGGATGTACATGCGCTATGCCGAGAAAAAGGACTGGCGGATTAGTGTCCTTTGGGAATCGCGGGCAGAGGATGTGGGGCTCAAGAGCATCACGTTTCGAGTAGAAGGCAGATGGTCCTACGGCTATCTTAAGAGTGAAGCGGGCGTGCATCGACTGGTGCGTATTTCACCGTTTGATGCAGAGAAAATGCGACACACGACGTTTGCGTTGGTTGAGGTCATTCCGGAACTTGAAGATGTGGCGGAAATCGAAATTGATCCAAAAGATTTGCGTATCGATACGTTCATGAGTGGGGGCAAAGGCGGGCAGAGTGTGAACACAACCTATTCGGCAGTTCGTATCGTCCACCTCCCGACGAATATCTCGGTCTCATGTCAGAACGAACGTTCGCAGCTGCAAAATAGGGAGACCGCCATGAGGGTCCTTAAATCAAAACTTCATCAGCTTGCTCTGAAGGAACAGGAGAAAGAAAAATCCCAGTTGCGCGGAGAATACCAATCCGCTGAGTGGGGGAATCAGATCCGATCGTATGTTCTGCATCCGTATAAAATGGTGAAGGACCATCGGTCAGAGTATGAGACATCAGACGCGGAAGGAGTTCTGGAGGGAGATCTTGAGGGATTCATGGAGGCGTATTTGAGGGTTCGACTCGAAGAGAAAAAATAGTATGCCAAAATACAAAACAGCATTGGTCACAGGAGGGGCCGGCTTTATCGGCTCACACATTGTCGACGCCCTTATTCGTCGCCGCATTAAGGTATATGTGATTGATGATCTTTCAACAGGATCACGTAAGAATCTCAATCCGAATGCGACGTTTTACAAGATGTCGATCGTGGATGAAGCAGCGAAAAAGCTGGTCATGCGTCTCAAACCTGACGTGATTTTTCATCTCGCGGCGCAAATTGATGTTCGATGCTCAGTGGAAGATCCACCAGCAGATGCACGGATAAACGTTATGGGCACACTCAACATCGCTCATGCCGCCGCCAAAGCGGGGGTTAAAAAGTTCATCTTTACGTCCAGTGGTGGAGCCATGTATCCAGACACACTCAAGCCTCCGTACTCAGAAAAAACGCCAGACGAACCGCTCTCACCCTATGCGATCTCCAAGCGTTCGGCCGAGATGTATCTGGATTTTGAGCATCGTATCCATGGGCTGAATTACGTGATATTGCGATTGGCCAATGCGTATGGGCCACGTCAGGCTCTGCGGGGCGGCTATGCCGGTGTTATCTCCGTTTTTACCAGACAAATGCTAGCGGGGGAGAAGGTTTTGATCAACGGAACAGGCAAGCAAACACGGGACTACGTATTTGTTTCCGACATTGTTCATGCCCATATGCTGGCAATGGAAAAGAACGTAACAGGAACGTTTAACATTGGTACCGGTATCCAAACAACGGTGAACACCTTGTTTGCAAAGCTCAAAAAGCTCACCGGAATTGTCCAGAAAGAATTGTATGGCCCAGCGGCTAAAGGGGAAGTAATGCGCTGCGCTCTTGATGCGCGCAAGGCTCTCAAAGAACTTGGATGGAAACCAGAAGTGCCACTTGAGGAGGGTCTCAAGAAAACCGTTTTGTGGTTCAAGAACATTTAGACAAACAGGTTCAAGAGGCCATTGCCGTTCTCAAGCGGGGAGGTGTGGTTGTATTTCCCACAGAGACGGCCTATGGACTCGCGGCAGACGCCACGAATGAAAAGGCGGTTGCTCGTATTTTTGAAGTGAAGGGTCGAGATGAGGGGAAATCACTTCCCCTTATTGCCGCGAGTCGTGAGATGGTTGAACGGTTTGCGGGAGTTCCCCGAGGACTCGAGAAGTTGGCCTCGCAGCATTGGCCGGGACCCCTTACGCTTGTGTTGCCAGCGATAGAGGGACTCGCCTCAGGGGTTGTTCGAAACGGAACAGTTGCTATTCGCGTTTCTTCGCATCCCATTGCTCAAGCATTGAGTGAGGGACTAGGTGCGCCCATTGTATCCACGAGCGCAAATTCTGCGGGTCAACCAGCAGGCTATTCAATTGAAGATGTCCGCTCACAGCTGGGGGATCACCCAGATGCCTATCTTGATGGCGGCTTATTGGACCCGACGGTTTTGCCATCGACGATTGTTGGGACCGATGATTATGGCTATCCAGAGGTCTTGCGCCAAGGTTCAATCGAGATTGGAATATGATGCCGCGCGCAAAAAAACACTTTGGACAAAATTGGCTGATCGATGAAACAGTCGTGAAGAAGATGATAGAGGCCGCGCAGATCCAAGCAGGAGAGACCGTTCTTGAAGTCGGTCCTGGGACAGGAGTTCTCACACAGGCCCTTGTTGACGCTGGCGCGAGAGTCACCGCTGTGGAGGCTGATACGTCTCTCATCGGACCTCTGCGCGACAAATTCGGTGACGCCATTGAGCTCATTGAGGGGGATGTGCTTTCGAGTTCCTACAACCTACCCTCTACAACCTATAAACTGATTGCGAATATTCCATACAACATCACCTCCGATCTGCTGCGCCGGTTTCTTACGCAGGAGCCCAGACCAACCCGGTTGGTCATCATGGTACAGAAGGAAGTTGCCGACCGGATTGTGGCGATTCCACCTGATATGAGTCTGCTTTCTGTCGTATGTCAGGTGTATGCACAGTGTCGGCGTGTGGCCAATGTGCCAGCAGGAGCTTTTCGACCCATTCCCAAGGTTGACTCCGCGATCGTTCGCCTCGACGTATCTTTAAAACCTACAACCTACCCCCTACAACCTGAATCGGTGATTGCGCTCGCAAAGCTCGGATTTAGCTCTCGTCGAAAACAGCTTCATGGAAATCTCAAGTCCCTACTTGGAATCGACTCACAGCAAGTTAAAAAGGCCTTGGAAGGTCTTGAACTTGCCACAACCGTACGAGCTGAGGAACTCTCTGTGGAAAACTGGATTGAGCTTGCAAGCAAGCTCAATCCATCCCGAGGAGCCTAGCGACGAGGGATCTCGAATTATCAACAAATCATCTGGGTTAATCTCAGGTGTTTTGTTATACTGTATGAAGAATAGATTATGGCGACACAACGGCTCCGTTTGAAGCCACCCTCTGCCCTTTCCGCCGAGCAAAAGGTTGCGTTTGCTCTTTTGATGTTTCTTGGTATTGGTGGATTTGCCTTTGGGGCACAATCGTTCGGAGCCAGTATGATGCGCCCAATCCAAATGCAGATCGCTGAGTTTTATACGGGCGAAGAATTTCTCACATCCAACGAGCGTGAGGCACGTGATATTGAGGAGTCAAAGACAAAGGACACAGATGGTGATGGTCTTGTTGATTATGACGAGCTCTACGTCTATAAAACCTCGCCATATATCACCGATTCTGATTCAGATGGGTTCGATGATAAACAAGAAGTCTATTCAGGAAATAATCCAAACTGTCCAACAGAAAAAGATTGTGGCCTGACGGTTGGATCAGCTGAGGCGGTTGCCGAAAACTCTGCAGCCGATGCCTTCATCGAAGGACTTGGAGAGAGTGAACTTCTTCAAGCGGGTGATGTCACTTTTGAATCAGAAGAAGATGTGGCGACCTTTTTTCAGCAAGCAACCATGGATCAGATTCGTGCGGCGCTGATTGAATCCGGGATGAGTCAGGAAGAGCTTGACCAGATTGATGATGAAACACTTGAGGCCTTTTTTTACGGAGCGCTTGGAGAGGCTTCAGATTCGGGGCTTCTTGATGAATATCTAACGACGCCGTAGGTATGGTGCATCTTTCACAAATAAGAAAGAGATGGATAAAGGCAGGATTCCTCTCTTTGATATTCACTGGGTTCTTGAGTGTTGGATTGATCTATTTCTCGCCACCTGTGCACGCTGTTGCTCTGGATAATATTGCGACGACCACAGCAGAAGTGGCAGCAGGTGCTGCGGAGGGAGGATGTACGGCGGGTGGACCCGCTCCGGTCCCGTGTCCTCAAAAAGGTATCAAAAACAGTTTGCAAACAGTTGGAGAAAAGATTTTGTCTCCGACGTTTCGTATTGCCCTCATCCAGGCTCTCATGAATCTTTCACAGTTTGTTCTCAATCGCCTTGCGTATGAGGCGGCAGTGGCCATTGCCTCCGGTGGGCCTGGTGAGGAATCTTTGTTCTATAACCAAACGCCAAGTGAAGCGTTTGGTCAGCTGGGTCTTGAGGTAGCAGGAGAGGCAATTGGAAGCCTCTCAGAACTTTCTTCAAGTAAGCTAGGGATTGAATTTAACCTTTGTCAACCAAGCGAAGCATTGCAATTAGCTCTTGCGCTAGGTATTCAGCAGAAGTATCAGCCAACGGCACCCAAATGTGATTTCATGGAAGTCTTAGGGAATTGGGAGTCCTTTGGAGCGGGTATTTATCAAAAATACATTGACGCAGAAGGTCGTCAGGAGGCTATTTTGCAGGGGTTTGCCAGTGCCCTTAAACCAGGCCAAAACGAGTTGACAGCGACATTGCGTATCAACATCGCGATCGATCAGAAGATTCATGAGCAGAAGCTTCTTCAGTTTTTAGAGAGAAACGAAAGCACGTATAAGAACGTAACGGATTTTATTACCGGAACGGTAAAGACTCCTTCCGAGACGCTCCAGGCAGATTTCGAAAGGGCGCTTGAGAAGGCAAAGGGGGATGATTCTCAGATTCGTGTGGGAGAGATTGCCAACGCGGGTGAACTCATCGGAGGCCTCGCGCTTTCAACGGCTTCGACGTTTACGAACGTTCTTCTCTCTCAGTTGTTGAATCGTATTTATACGGGTCTGTTTGATACCGAAGTAATAGATCCTTTTGATGTAGAGGCTGTTGGTGGCGGGGATAAAGAGGCGGCTCAAGAACGGTTTGCATCTATCATCACAACCAATCCTATTGCAACAGCAGAATACAATGCCCTCTCTGAATTCGTTGTATGTACCGCTGAAGGAACGGTGAATCGTGGACTGTTCAACTGCGTCATGGACGTCAATTTTATGGCGGCCGTGAACCGGGGCACCGCGGGTGTTCCGTTGACAGTCCAGGAAGCTATTGATGAGGGACTTTTGAATGGAGACTGGCCTTTGATCCCACCCGATAATGAAGCCGCAAACCAAGATCCATTTTGCTACACATACGGTTTCTGTTATGGAAATCTCGTGAAACTTCGTAAGGCTCGGGTGATTCCGATTGGCTGGGAATTAGCTGCTCAACGCAATAGCGAGTCTAATCCAGCTACCTTGCAGGAGATTATTGATGGGTTTAATGACTGTACAGAGGAAGGAACAATCGGTCCTGCAGGAGCATCGGACTCAGATACCAAGTGGTGCCACTTGATTGATCCTAACTGGGTCTTGAAATATCCAGAAACGCAGTGTCGTGCTGTTGGAAACGGAGAGATTCGTATCTCAACCCTTTCTCCTGGACGCAACAGTACCTGTGTGGATTCTCCAAGTTGTATTGGAGAAGATAACGATGGGAACTGTGTGGATGGGTATGGATACTGCATGCAGGAAAAAAACGTTTGGCGATTCCGGGGAGATGAGTGTCCGGAGGAATATGCAACCTGTCTTTCGTTTACCAATAGCGAAACAGGGGATGATGGAGATTTTCTCGTGAGTACCGTAGATTACAGCGTATGTGATGAGGATAATGCCGGCTGTCGCTGGTATCGAACAAACAAATATTTTGAAGACGCAGGAACAACGGATACAGAAGACGACACGTATGAGTGGCTCGCTTCAGGGGACGACTATGTGGTTGCCCAGCGTGATGACGATGTGAATTATTTTGACGTCGCGGGTGGTGTCGTGCGTTCAAGCTATTCTTACACCTCCAACTCAGGAGAGAGTTACTCGTACGAGCAGTATGCCTACGAGGATCGTTTGTATCTGACTAATGATGCCACCGAGTGTAGTGATGAAGATGTTGGCTGTACCCAGCTGTACGAGTTTGAGGACGGACTCTATCTCAACACCGTCCGAAATCCTTCTTTTGAAGACGATGAAGATGCCGATGGAACACCTGACGCGTGGACCCCAGTGGCCACAGGAGGGTATAGTCTTGATACGACACAGGCGGAGTTCGGTGACAGTTCCATTCTGTATTCTCCAGGAGTCTTCAATTATTTGTACCAAGACATCAGTGCTGCCGAGAATAATTTTTACACGTTCAGCACGTACTTTAAGGCACAGACGTCCGGTGATAGCGGGATCGCTCTCATCCTTTTCTTGGATGAGGATGGAATTTCAATCAGTGCTGCTGGGTCCTCATCTTCAGGAGACTGTGAGTGGAATAGTAGTTTGAATTGGTATCAAATTGTTGGAGAGGCAGACACAGAAGAGTTTGAGCGTTTCGAGTGTCTTGTCACCGCTCCAGAAGGAACGGTTCAGATTCGTGTTGGGGTTGGAAACTCCTCACTTTATTCAGGCGATGATGTTTCTATTGATGGGGTTCAGCTTGAGCTTGGAGAGGACGCCAATAGTTTTATTGAAGGATATAGTGGAACGCTCAGAGGAGTGTATTACCAGATTGCGCCAAGCTATCTTGGGTGTACAGGAAGTGATGCGGACCCAGAAGAGTGTGATTCGTACGCACAGGTCTGTTCTGCTCAGGAAGTTGGCTGCAGTCTCTATACCCCAGAGGATGGAGATCCAAATGTTCCAGCGATTATTTCGGAACTGGACGAGTGTCCCAGTGAATGTGTTGGCTACACGACGTACAAACAAGAAGCCACCGACTTTGAGAGTGAATCATTCCCACTGTATTTTATTGCAGATAGTGCAAGTGCGTGTTCAGAGCAATATGTGGGTTGCGATTCGTATACCAATCTTGGAGCGGTCGATGCCGGTGGAGAAGGGATCGAGTATTACACGGACCTTCGTTTTTGCTTGAGTACAGATATTGCGGATAGCTCGCAGGAGAATACAACACCGGCAACATTCTTTACTTGGGAAGGTTCGGATAATGAAGGATATCAACTCCAAACTTGGTATTTACTTGAATCAAATTACGAAGATTCGGCGAGTACGTTTATTGAATCTGGGTACGACGAGTCGTCCCCAGATCTTGCTCCATGTACCCACATCACCATGACATCTGAAAATGTTGTGGTCTGTGACGAAGATAGTGAGTCTGATTTGACCGATGATGTTTGGGGAAATGCAGACTGTGACGAACATGAGGATATTTTTGATAATCCAGATTGTCGAGAATTCTTTGACACTGAGGGGAATATTCACTATCGCCTATACACAGAGACAATTTCGATTTCAGACGAGTGTGCCGCATATCGAAAAGACGTGAGCGAAGAAACAGATTGTGGGGATTCCGGAGGATACTGGACTGATCAAGGATTCTGTCGCTACTACGTGTTGGCTGAAGAATCCACTGAGTGTCCAGCCGAACAAAACGGATGTCGTGCGTATACAGGAGGCACCGGCCGCAACGCAACAACCATCCTTTCTGAAACATTCGAGGGTGGAACTTACGAAGAGTTCGTGATGGCAGATCTTGCGAACTATCCCGATGAGATTTCGATTAGCAATGAGTCCGTTGCGACGGAGGGGCATTCTCTGTATGTTTTGGCGCCCTCTGGGGCAATGGCAGGAATTGAAACGACCCAGATTTATCTCGACGTCGCAGCCACCACGGAGTCGTATGATGAAGATGATGCAACGACTTGTACGGGGAATGGGGGTACCGTGGGTGGCTATGGTTGTGATGTGACAGAGGATGTTGATGGGGATGGCTCAGATGATGAAGACTGTTCTATTCTGGATGGGCAGGAGAGCTGTGGCGCTCTCACCGAGGGTGTTGTTGCTGGAAAGACGTTTACCCTTGAGTTTTGGGCTAAAGGAAATGGGGATCTCTATGTGACATTTGAGGAAGAAGGTGGAGCAGGGGATACCCATGACTTTGTGAATCCAGATGAGACGATCGGCAATATTGCTGACCTCACGCCTGTTGCATTAGATGGATCATGGGCACTTTACAGTCTTGGTCCTGTAGACACCTCAGCATACCCAGATTTTGATGAGAATGCGGTCATTCGCTTTGCAACGGCTGCAGGAATGGAATTTTACCTTGATAATGTCACACTCAAGCAGGCGGAAGAAAATATTACGATTATCAAGGATTCCTGGGTTGTTCCTTCTACCTGTGATCAGACCCCAGAAGGTGTGGACTCAGCTCAATACTATCTAGGTTGTGAGGCCTACACGGATCACCAGGGAAGTGACATAGATCTCTACCAGTTTTCAGATCTGTGTTCAGAAGAGGTGGTCGGTTGTGAAGGATTCCATCAAACCGCCAACTCGGAATCAGCGTACGCACAGGTTTATAATGTTCGCTGTGTGTACTCGAATGATGCCTTATTCGACTTCAACGACGGGGAAGTCGTTTCAGCGAATACTACATGTGAGATTAAGGGAGTGGAGTACTGTACAATCTCCGCAGGTGAAGGATATTGTCTGTTTAATGCGGATCAAGGATTTTCATCCAACCTTCCATACGAGAGTTTGGGCGGCTATGAATACCTTTCCGTGATGTATGGACCTGAAACCGTAACCGTTTCAGGCGACACCCCCGTGTACATCGTCGCCGATGACTCCTACAAGTGCACCAGCAGTGTCATGGGCTGTCAGGAATTGGGTCAGCCAACTTATTCACAGGACCAGAGTGAAGTGGAAAGTTTTGAGTCTGTCTACTATATCAATCTGCCGGCTGATTACGACACGCTTTTGTGTGATAATGAGGCGCTGTTTTGCGAGGAGTGGGAGTCCACTCAAGACGGGAACTTCTATTTCAAGGATCCGCTCGACAAGGAGTGTGAATACAAATCGACTGTCACGATCAATAATCGTGCCTATTTCGGCTGGTTCCGTACGGGTACGATAGAGCCTTGTTATTGGGAGGACATCGACAGTGATGGAACCTATGACCCAGATGAAGATGAGGAGTATTTGATCGCGGGTGAGGAGTTCGGGGTATGGAATAACGGCGATGAAGATGATGGTGATGATGACACGTGGGATTACTATGATGGTTGGGTGGCGTCTTGTGAAAGTAAGTATGATCTGTGTACCGAATTCATTGACGTGGTTGATACGGGTGGGGGACTCAACGAGGAAGGTCAGTCATACTACTTTACGAATGACGAATTGTTAAGCGAAGATGCCCTGACAGACTCGCAGCGTTGTAATGGGCAAGTCAGCCAGAAGTTTGGTTGTGCCTTGTTTAACAATACGACGGTTTCAGAGCTCACATACAATGCGAGCGCTTCCTATGTTCTCTCCACCCACGCGGATGTGTTCTATGGGGTTGAGAAAAATGATCTGATCGATCCTGTCAGTTGCACAAACGAAGATGGGGGAGTGTTCGCGATTTCTTCTGCGGATGCAGCGATTGCCGGAACAGGCGAGACCGTGGACCTGTGCGCACGTCGATGTGCATACACGGTTGAAAGCGGGGATTCACTTACAACCACGGGTTCTGAACAAGGAGCTGTTGATACGATTTACTATGATGGTTCCTGTTTTGTGGATTCCGATTGCGAATTATTGACGACCTCTAATGGTGAAGAGGTGACAGGCACCTGTACGGACGTGGCAAGCACCTATGAACTCGACGACGACACAAATGAAGTATTGAAGGTAAATCGAGACCGAACCTGTACGTCTTGGGTTGCGGGTTCAGGGGCTCGTGTGAGTTGGAATAGCCTGACGAACATGTACGATTATATCTACGATTCTATTGAGTACTGTGTGGAAGGAATGGTTCAAGGTGAAAAATCACTCTGTACACAGGTTGAAGAACGTGACCCGACCATTCTTTCTGCATACCAATATTCCAGCCGTGATGTGAGTTGGAGTGGGTATGACTATTCCGGCATGGCGATTCCCAACCAGCTCCCCATAGAAATGTATAATCAATTTGATATTGAGGCAGAGGGAGTGTGTGTAAACTCGTCTGGAGTTCCCTTAACAGGCTCTACATACATTACACAAGGGGATCCTAATTTGCCTCGTGCATGTGGATCGTATGAAGACTGTCCAGATACAACCATCACCTGTACGACAGATTCAGAGTGCTCAGCCTATTCAGGGATTTGTAACACCCTCACAGGGAATTGTATCTTTGCCTGTGAGAATTCAACGGAAGCAGATTATCGACTGGTATACAACGCGGGTCCCTGTGATTATACCGAGTCAGGGGACGGGAACGGCGGGTCTTGTACAGTTGGGCATTGTTCAGACAATGGAGTCGCGTGCGGTGAGGATGACGATTGTGATTCGAGTGCTTCATGTGTCGTTGGCTATTGTCAGACAGTTGGAGATACAGGTTGTGAGAATGAAGATTGCACCTGCAATCCGGACAACGATGAAGAGGACGGCACAAATACGGACTGCACGGGAGCATATCTTGATGCGACGATCGATTTGAGTACCCCCTACTGTGACCCTGTGCAATTTGTGTGTGTCGATGTTCTGACAAGCGACGAGACCAATCGCATTGCGTGTGTTAACTCAGATGCGTGCTTTGCAGCTACGTTCTACACACAAACAGCCTGTGTCCCGATTGCAACATCAACCGTCGGATCTTGCTTTAATGACCGGTGTCTTTCTGACATTCGTGATGAAAATGGAGATCAGCTTGCCGATCGTTTAGAAGTGGATGATGCGCGTGAGCAATCCTGTCGTACCTATCCAGAAATTGATTCGCCATTCCCAACCGATGTTGTCGAAACATGGATTCAATATACAGGCACAAGCATTGAGGCGGATGGAATTTCCGTGACAGCCGCTTCATCAAATCCAGACACGACGGCTCCGACTAACCAAGCGGCCCTTCCATATAACTATGTAAATGGGTTCCAAGATTCCACGGTATGTGCGCTTGATGAGAATGGAAACTCTGTTGATTGTATCTGTTCCTATGATAAGGCTGAGTATGGTGATGGAACGGCGTATCGATATTTTGAACTGAATACAGGAATTGAATCAGTACCTCAGGGTCTTTGTTCCGGAGGTCCGTTCTCGGGCATCCCATGTCTAGATGATGATGATTGTTCGACCTCGGACGGAGATGCAACACAATCAGGTCTCTGCTCATATGTCAGTCGAGTCGATTCCGTTTATGGTTGGCATGGATATTGTATTGAAAAAGACACATCGATTCAGACGCTCGGTTCATCAGCCTCAGAAGATCAGGCCTGTTTGAGCTGGCTTCCCATTGATCAACTCGCCGGAGCTACGGATTTGTATGCCAAGTACACCTCCGCCGGTTACGATCCACAAAATACCTATTATTGCGCGGATGTTGATCTTGCCTACGATATCAGAACGACGGATATTGGTTGTGCTGAAACACAAGATAATCAATGTGCCAAGGTAGCGGATAATTCTTGGGAAGCCTTTGCAGACGAAGCGGATGATAGTGACTCGGGTCAAGATGATTGCATTGCGGCTGTCTGGTGTCCTGAGGGATTTTTCGCCATCATGACGGGTTGTGGAGATTTGGATACTGGTGACAGATGCAGGGAGGGTTTGGGCGATAGCGATTGTCCATTCTTCTGTGTGCCAAAAGCTTCTTACAAAACAACGGACACAGGCGGCTATACCATTGGTGCCCCATGCGAAGATCCGCATGTGTCAGATGAGATCCCCTATCACTCCAGGGTCCAGATTGATTCAGTTGGAGAACACTGGGCGAATGCCTATGGTACGGCCCCAGATACCTATGTGTATCTTTTGGAACCAAGCGATTTTGACACAGCCATAGAATTCTACGATGACTGTAAGGCTAAAGGCGTTGTCGAAAATATTGAGGAATACTACACCCCTGAAACCGGTTTAGGAGAATTAAGCTCTGCAGGTGGCGGTTCTACAACGGGATATAGAGATCTCGAGTACAATTACTATCCATATGCCGCGTGTACCACGGTTGTGCAAGTTTCGAGCAACACCATTCAGGAAGAATCGGTTCTGGATTTTGAGACCTACAATGCGGCCTGGACGGATCGACTTTGGGAGAGCACGACCTTTCCATCGATTACTGATCCAGGAGGAGACAGCAGTCATTTCGGATACGCCTATGGAACTCTTCTTGAACCGTACGGAGCAGCATTGGACTATCTCCTAAAGGCAGAGGACCCCGATCCATATCCACACCCATTGGTGATGTGTGAAATTGAAGAGTCCTCAAACCTGCAAGAAGTTCCAACGGTTGGGCTTAGTTGTTCAAGTGGAACGGTCACAGATAGTTCGGGTCAGGAGGCTCGAGCTTACCAAGACGTCACCGTTGTTTCTTCGACTGAGGATGCCCTTTGCTATAGTGACAGTGGTTGTAACTGCAATTCAAACGATGCGGATGGAGACGGCGATGCCGTTGGCGACGACGATGACTGTAACTATGATAGCGATATCGGGGCCGTCATTGCCTGTACCAATGGTCAGTGTGCTGATGGGAGTGGTGCGTGTTCTTTTACAGACACGGATGAAGATGGAAATGATGATGATTGTAGCGGCGACACTGAAATCTGTGAAGGAACTTGTAATGGTGGACCTTTTGCAGGCTCGGAATGTGGCACAGATGGCGGAGTGTCGTGTGAACCTAATGACTGTATAGGGCACATTACTTCTGGAGGCGATTCATATTATGAGTGTGCATTAGCAGAGACGGCTCCTGAATACTCACTCTCCAGAGCGGAAACATCCGCGGATGTTGTGGCTCGTCTTGCCGAGATTTTTGGACGCATTTATGGAATCATCGAGTATACGGATGGGTATGACGGGATTTCAGATACACAATCATCGAGCATCTCGTTTGATGAAGCCTATGGGTCATTCGATCGAGATTACTATAATGAGACAGGAGATGATGACGGCGACTTTGAGACGGGGTATGCGGATTGGATTTGGGATACACGCGCGATCCGAGCGGATGCAGAGGACCATGTTCCTAAAGTGGTGTCCGTTGGTGATTGTGAAGGAACGTTATGCTATGAGGGAGTCGAAGATAAATTCTCGGTGAATGGAGTAGATAGTGAAGATATTGAAGGCGAGGGGACATTGCGGGTCACATTGAATTTCTTCACCTATGCGGATGATGAACAGATGCCGATCCGTCGAGTTGTGGTCGACTGGGGAGATAATGTTGCTGGGGTTACTGACACAACATCTTGGGCGTTTGGAAGCACGAGTGGATCCGTCGCAACGGATAACTTCTATAAGAATTACAGAGGATTAAGTTCGATCAACGATACGGAAGTTTGTAGCAGTGAACCGGATTCGTTTGGTGAGTCTTCAGATGCGTGCAGCACCAGCTACGTTTCCTTCACAAACGATTACACCTGTACAGCCGGCCGACTTGAGCAGCTGGGGGGACGAACCTGTCTCTATGACGACGAAACAGGTCGGCTGTTGAACTCTCCTTGTATCTCAGGGGGATCCTGCGTCTTCCAGCCACGTGTGCATGTGATGGACAACTGGGGATGGTGTACGGGATTCTGTGATGCGGGGGCTGATGATACGGATGGGTGTTATACGGGAGTGACTGATTATGAGACGGGAGACGATCAAGACGAGTGTAATATTGAGAACTGTCCGTCGGAGGGAGGGTCATCAAGTTGTGAGGACTTTGGTAGTAGTGATACAGTTAATCCATGGATAAATTACGATGGAGCGATTTACATCCTGGCTGAATAAATTTTTCTCATCTTAGCGCATAATTGTCATCCCGAACGAAGTGAGGGATCTCCTAACCATCAGGAGATCCCTCGTCGTTTCACTCCTCGGGATGACAAACGATAGGCAGCCCCTGACATCCACGCAAAAAGAATAGCGACCCTTGGTAGAGTCGCGCGTGACGTCCGGAGACGGGCAGTGGAGGAGCTAGTCCTCCAGCGTGATCGTTCCACCGTCCGTCGAGGCACCGACTTCGAGGAAGTAGGTGATCGAGGACAGATCCTCAGCGATGTCTCCTTCGAGGAGGTACTCATCATCCCCGTAGAAGAATGTGTCGCCGGTGACGATCGCCATCCACGATTCGATGTGGATCCAGATCTGGTCACCGACGTCCGTACGGACATCGAGTCCGCTGTACTCACCCTCGGGGGTGAGACCGCAGATGCCGTCGCCGGTCAGGTCGGCCTCGAGGTCCACGACGCTGTTGGCATCGCGGTCCTCGACGAGCTGCACCTGGTTGGTACACATCCACGTCTCC
>SXGS01621964.1_pt1 | contig 39574 bp, 38 predicted proteins | sample 3174681 | NCBI WGS metagenome assembly SXGS01 (sample SAMN11356861, study PRJNA531348) | freshwater metagenome | isolation source: freshwater sample F1-80 | place: China: Fuxian Lake, Yuxi | collected 2017-12-25 | reverse complement strand
TGGAATGCGGCACTGAAGCAGACTGTCGATACCATTGCCGGCGGCGCAGTAAAGGCAGCGTCTGCAGCAAAATAATCTACCCCATTTTTTTATGGCAGAAAAAAAAGTTGAGCGGCAGGAACTCACACCGGAACTCCGCGCGAAGCGTGACACTGTTGCAGAGGTACAGAGCCAGCTCGGCGAACTTCGTAAGGAGCTCAGTGTGCGCAGGACCAATGCTGGGAAGAAAGATGCGCCACCTGAACAACCTCTTGAGGAATCAGGGGTTGTTGAAGCGGTGCGAAAGGCCTGGTCGGATGCCTATCTGGCTCACGAAGGAGCGGATCCTTCAAAGCTGAAGGGGCTTGAGAAATGGAAGGTCTTTGAAAAAGAAATGGGCGGAGAGTCTGCGACGAGCGGCATACGTGATCTCCTCAAAGCACTTGCGGATGCTCCAACAGAAAAAAAGCAGGCCGAGGCTGAAGTGCCGCTCCGCCTTGAGCTGAAACAACTCAGCGAAGAGCTCAATGCAGGGCAGAAATATCTCGAAACATTCCCATCCGCCCCACTTGCCGAGCGCGCCGTAGAGCAAGTGGACAAGCTCCTGAGCAAGCTTCCTCCGGAAATGCAGGAGTTTCTCCGCACCGTGATTCTAGACTTCCTCGCGAACTTCGGTGAATCCTTCAACATGTTGGATTTCAGCGGCAGCATGCGTTTCCGCGCAGCCCTGGAGCAGGCAAAAGGGGATACGGTAAGTTTGGAGAAATTGACAAAGGAGGAGCAGCAGGAAGTCATCACAGCTTCAACTGATCCCGTTGTCCGTTCCACTCTCGAGAGGAAGTGGAAAGTGCTCTATAAGAATTGGGCACAGAGAAAGAAGACGTTTGAGTCGAATGCACAGGGTCAGAAATTTGCGGAATTCCCCCCGACGATTTTCGATGTGTATAAGAAAGAGGAAGTGAAGCCAGTTGTGGCTGATGCTTCTGGGAAGGAAGCCAAGCCTGATATTTCTTCAACTAATCCGCCAACGGGCACGAACACTTCGGGTGCTCCGGGGGCAGGTAAGTAATACATACCAAATAATGATTATGCCAAACGAAACAAAAAACCAATCATCGGAATCTCCAGAGCAAACAATCAAACCAGTGGATGCTGCTCTGAAAATTCTAACGACTGATGTCAACAAGTCGCAGGATGCAGTGAGGCTTCTCTCTCAACATGAAGAACTAGAAGAATTAGCGCAGCGTCTACAACCGGAACTTGCCAATAAGCGTGTGAACATGACCAAAGAGCAGCTGGAGAGACTTACATTTGATGCGAATTTGCAGGCTCTCAATCTTAAGTTGCAAACAATAGAAAAGATCGTTGCTGCTTCAAAAGGAAAAGACCAAGAACAAAAAAAGACAGAGGAAGAATATACACGAGAAGCAGAGAAGAGTGTGAGTGATCAGATATCTTTACTCGAACAGCGTTTTAAAACTCTCGAACAGTACGCAGATCGTAGACCGGAATGGGTGAAAAAGACGGAAGGAGCCGCCTCAAAAGCGTGGCAGGAGTTTCGCAAGCTTCCCGGTGTAGGAAGTACCTTGGATTGGATCGGAAGCATGACGGGAAGAACTCTCAGCTCTGCAGGTGATCTTTGGGCATGGGTAAAAGGTGCAGTACTCAGCTCCGTTGCCAATGGAGATTTCACCAAGAACAAAAAGGTCATGGATTGGGCAAATATGAAGCTCAATGAAGAGGCCGTTGCTGAGGGGATTCAATTCGCCGTGAACAAAGCGAAGAAAGGACAGACGTTTACCGATATGAAGGAGGGGAAGAAAATAGGAGTTCCTCTCAAAGTGACATTCGATCCGAAGTTTTCAGCAGATGACATCCGCGCATGGGAGGGCGTCCTTACGATGGGCAATTGGGGGAAGCTCACACCCGCAGTTGCGACAGAGTACGTCGATGCGTATATCAGGAAATATGCCGATCAATTCAAAGATAAAGAAATGCCAATTTCGGTTGATGCACTTGTGAAAGAAGGACTGACCAAAAATCAGCCGATTGCTGGCCCCCAAGGTGCACCAGAGGTGCCGCAGACTCTCTTTGGTATTGCTGGACTGAAGCTTAATGAGCGTCGTCGATGGGAACACAAGACACCTTTCAAAGTTGGCGTGGACAGTGTTGTCCTGGAAGCCGGTGCAATTACTATTGGGCAACAGAAATATAATGTGAAGAAGGGTGGAAAAGTGCCAAGCTATGTTGAGATGCAGCCAACATCGTTGAGTGATGTGGGAGCTGCCAGTGTGTATTGGGAAGGGGCTAGTCCACTGACTTTGCGAGATGTAGTGAATACTTTGGCTAGTAACCCTACTTCTCAAACCACCATTTCACCTTTCACATTTGATAAAATTTCTACCTAGTTACCTATAATTTTATGGCACCTCCTGAAAAACAAGCATCCACTCCCCAATCTATCGTTGAAAGCTTTACTGCTGCAGGTACTCTTGAAGCAGCACAAAGTCTTCTCGATACCATTCCCACAACAAAAGCAGAGTTGGTTGCTTTGAAAGATGCTGCTGCGGCTCGTTCAAAAGAATTGCAGGAATCTGCAGGAGCACAGATAAACGCCTCATTAGCTTTTTTGGAGCAACAGCTTGATGTTCGCCTGAAAGAATTTGAAAAGAGACCGATTGATGCTGTTGGGAATGTGCTTGGTGATGCTGTGAGTGGAGCGGGCAATCTTGCGGGTAAAGGTATCAAAGCTTCTGGGGAGCAGATGGGCAAAGCTTTTGATACAGCGAAAGAGATTGTGAATAATGAGGTAAAAGCATTTAGTGAGAAGTCTGGCTGGGAGCGAGCGCAGCAACTCAGTGGACTTGCAGCCATTGCTGTACTCGTTGGCTACCCTATCTACAAGCTTGCCGAAAAAATTTCCAATGCAGGGAAAAAAGAAGGCGAAAAGCCGGGATTCTTTCGTCAAATTCTCAAAGCTACTGGCATTTTTGCACTTTCTACCGCTGCGGTGAATTTCCTAGGCCCGCGCGTGCTTGCGGCGCAGCAAGCGGGCGGAAAGCAGAGTCCGGATTCTTCAACAACGAAGGTAGATACACCAAAGACGGAAACAGCTAAGAAGGATGAGAAAACGGTACCTGAGAAGCAGACTGCCCCCGATGCAGTCAATGAAGGATGGCAGTTTGGTAATCACAGAATGTGCGTTATCAATCGCAATGGACAGCGACTTCTTTCGGTAAATAAAAAAGTCTTTAATACAAATATCATTGTGCCAATTCTTGGGGCACAAGATGTAAGCAAAAATATTACAACAGTGCAGAGATCAATCGATGGTGGTCTCGCCATTGCCTACAGTTCTCGCATTGGTAATGGGCTAGCAGAGATCAGCCAATCGGAGTGTCAGAGGATTGCAGACTCACTTGCCAAGGCGACGTCACTGACTACATTGACAGTGCAAACGAAGGAAAATGGCGCAGCTAAAGAGCGAAAATTTGAATTTACTCCTGAGATATCTCCCAATGCATCATGATCAACACCCCCGCAACCAATATTGAGAGTGATCCAAAACAATCCGCAGTAGGGTGGATGCTTCAGCAGACGCGCTACGGTCTCAAGCGAGTTCTCGTGGGCACAGGAAGTTTAGTGGCAACAGGGGTAGGTGGAGTGCTTGGTGCTGGTGGCACAATCATTGGGGGCACTCTCGATGGTACCAGTCGTGGTATACGGGAGGCGCTTGGTGGTGGGCAGAAGTCGGGAGCGCAGGGGGCAATGCAACCTGCATAGCTATAGTGTTTGTAGATTCAAACACAACACTGGTCTTACATTGAGAGAATGAGGCATTTCTGCTATAATTATGGGATTTATGGCAGATACCCCCAATGTCTCGACGGCGGAAAAATTGCTTGGACATTTTCTCGATGAAAAGCACCCGACGCAGGATCTCCTTCAGGAGCTCCGCAAGATCACCGGACCGGACCGTCCCGGCATTCTTTCAACGGTTCGTGATGGTTTGAAAAATCTCAACGCAGAGCAGCGCAAGATTGCTGATGAAAACATGAAGCTGCTTCGGGAGCGTGTGGAGGCTAATGCACAGGAGAAAGCTATTGATCAGCAGGAGGGCATTCCGGAGCAAGAAGTGACGCAGTTACGAGTGGAATTGGATGCATTAGAGATGGAAGTGGCACCACCACCAGAAGCAAAAAAGTCAGAAACGTTGCTTGATCCAACTTCATGGTCTCCCGAGCATCAGCAGCAAGCAAGGGACATTGCGATTGTCGGTGCAGTGGTGGTGGGAGGCGCGATACTTTTTAGCAAGCTATCTGGAAAAGCGAAGGGTGTATTTGGGAAGATCAAGATGGCAATTGCTATGGGGGTAGCGGGTTTTCTTGGGTATTTCGGTTTGAAGGCTCATCGTGAAATTCAGGCAGCTAAGGAAGAAATCGAGGAAGCAAAGAAACTCTTGGAAAAAGGGAGGAAAACCATAGAGCAAACCAAGTCAGATGCAGAAAAGCTTATCGCAGATGCAAAAAATCGCGCTCCAGATGTCAAAGATCAAGCCGAGGATGCTGCAGAAGTTCTGAAATACAACATGCTTGCCCGGGGATTGTTGATTTTCAATGATCAGTCGAAGAGTGAGGCAGGTGTCGGTGATCAGGAAATCGATCAGGATGGAGTTGCAAAAGCTCTTCGAGAGTTGCGTGGAAAGAAGTTGGATGACATTGAAAATGTAGCTACACCTGATAAATCCACTCCGCAGATCGATGCAGGATATCACTTTGCCAAATTGGTTGCTTCCGATTGGTTGGAAAAGCACCCCGAACAAAAGGACCGAACTCTGGGTGATGTCATTCAACCCATGCGTGCATCCATGCGTATCCTAGCCAATGCAGCGGATATTGCTAAAAAGGGTGGCTCAATTATTCCTTCTCCTCAGGAGTGGCAGCAGGACTTACAATCCCTCTTCTCTGGTGTCATGGAAGAGTTTAAGGAAAACGCAGATGCGTACGATACAGCGCTCAATGCTTTGAATGTGCCGAAAAAAGATCGAGTGGCATTTCTTTCTTACTGTGCCACGCATAAGGATGATCCATTGAAAGGAAGCCATGAAAAGTTTACACCCGTACTTACACAACTCTCTCAAAGGTTCTCGACAGATGGTGAATGGGTGGAGCACCTCGCTCAGTATGGTCATTTGGAGAAGTTCAAAAATGTTCTCAACGCCGCAGGTGGCAATCTGAGCATTGGTGAAGCTTTGCAATTACATCTACTTTTACAATCTGTGCCGAAGGAGAAAGAAACAGGCAAGTATTCCTCCGTGCCCGATACAGATCCTCACATTGCCTTCGGACTTCAGATGCTGGCAATGTCGATGGTGGGCAGGAGAGATGAAGAATTGTCTGAGGAGATGAAGGTGATGTTGCTTGTCAAAGGTGTAAGTCAGGTTGGGCAGCTTTCTGCCGACAAAATTGAAGACATAAACCTGCCTCCCGAAAGTTGGCAGCTTCTCAGCAAGACATCGGGGTTCATCATGAAAGGTTTTTGGGATCGCCTAAAGCATCTTGGTAATCTGTCTTACTACGGTCTCAACTATGCATATCAGGAGGCTCCGGTTCCAACCAGTGTGTTGGCTACAACGGCTGGATTATATGCAGCACCAAAAATAATGAGAGGTGTACAGAGAGTTGTCGGTGCCTTGGAACATAATGCAATTGATCGCTTCGCTTCTGCAGCAGAGGGACGTGTGCTTTCGTCAAGGGCAGCAAAATATGGAATTACTTATACAGAGGCTCAGAAAGTGAAAGATGCTGCTCAAGCGTTCAATAATGCCAAAGGGATTAATTCGCCACTAAGGCTAGTACCAGGTTATGGGATTATTGATGAACTCAAAGGAACTAGAGCAACTGCCCTGCGCACATTCAGGGAAACTCTTAAAAATGCAAAGGCAGCTTCCAGAGCGCCAGTTGCACCGTGGCAGAAGGCAATGCTGCGGACGGCATTGGTTGCACAGGCAGCGGGCACATATGCGGACATTCAGGAATATAGAGAACAAGGTGAGCAGCGTAAGGCTATTGATAAACATGCCAACGAATCCTTAAGTGATTTGCAGAAGCAATTTGGTGACCCGAAGATCTATGAAAATCTTGGCAACAACAAGTATAAACACAAGGGGTCCGGTGTGGAGGTTACACTGAAACAAACCCAACGCGAGATGAAGGGTGCAAGTACAGTTCTAGATGCACACGAAAATGCGCAGTTTGCTCGCATGACCTCTTCGGGGGGATTCCTTGTTCTTACTGCCTGTCTTGGTGCTGCACGCATTGCGGGTCCTGTAGGTCTCGTCGTTGCCGGTACAGAGGTAGTTGTACGGATGGGAATCAATGCGTGGGAGCAGGGGAAAGTGCGTGCATTCCTGAAAGACTGTCCCCCATGGGTTCTCGTCACGTTGGGAGCACAAGGTCTTACCAATATGTCGGAGTACGATCTTATAACGAAGGCATCCGGATGGATGCTATCGGATTTGTATCCTTCCCTCGATGATAAAGATAAGCCTGAGATACGGAAGAAGATGCTCTTCGCACTTTTCTGTAGTGATCTTCAGCGTTATGCGCCAGAAGCTGCGGCAGAGATTATGGCGGGGATGCAAAGCGGTCCGGTGTTGGATGCTTTCTATGCGAATGATTTTGAAAAAATCGTTCTGCCACTACTCTCTGTACAACTATTCCAGGCAGCAAAGAATGGAGGTGTTTCTTGGGAGGCTTTCCAAGGTGGGGATATTGATTCAGGCGCTATCCTAAGCAGCCCAGATCTCTCCCTTGTAGAGACTCGTCAGGCTATGCGTGAGAGTACAATTCTCTATCTCCAGCACGTGCGAGAGAAGCGGTTTTTGGAGCATGTGGCTTCACTCAAAAAGAGTGCTAGCGAGGAAGGCGAAATAGATGAGTTGCTCCTTGAAGTCACGGAGGAGCTTGGTGAGGAGAAAGTCTTCGGTAAAACGCTCAATGAAACAAATGCAGATCTACAAAAAAACAAGGGAAAAACTCGCACGGAACTTATGATCTCAGCTATGAAAAGCCGTCTGAATACTACTTCCGGTGATACGAAGGAGGAGAAACTCAAGCAGAACCCAGCGTTATTTTCTATAACTCCCGCGGACGTCCTTGGTTTATCCGCAGATCTTCAGCTGTCTGATCGCGCCTCGCTTATTGGGTTGCTCCAAGATCCTGTACTTCGTGAGCGAATGCAGACGGTCTTTCCTCAAACAACTGATGAGGCAGAGGGTCGTATCTACAAGCCGTGGTGGAGCACTTCTCCCGAGGCTATTCGGCAGCGACTGGAGGCTCCGGTTGGTGTGGATCGTGGAACAGATGTTCTCCTTGCGCGTGCAGCGGCAAACAACGTACTTGCCCCTCTAGGGCGCAAGGTTGCCGACAATGCAACAGCGCAGGAAGCCGAATACAATATTACCGAGGGCACTATTGAGTCTCTGTCTAAACGAGGCAAATCGCCCGATCTTATTCAGGATACTGTACTGGAGAGTCAGTTGTATGGTGGGAAGGCCGAAAGACCCTTGGTATTTTCCAGCCTCAAGCCACGTTTCAATGTTACTTCAGATGAACCAAAACTCAGATCACTCTGTACGATGGTGAGTCAGCCAAATGCAAAAGATGAAGCATTCGCACTGAAAAATGCCAAAGCAGTATTTTTTGAGGGGAAAATACTCCCCAGTGGGCATGCAGTTGTTCTTACCACATTCGTCTATGCCGATCTCGATCATATGAAAGATACAAAGCCAACACTACAGGTTATTCAGCAGGCGGCCTCTACATCAGCAACAGCAAATGCTGATTTTCAGGGTAGGGGAAGGGCAATCGCACTTTCTTCTGCTGAATTTCTTCAACAGGAGGGTACACAGAATATGTTGCAGAAGGTGCAAGATGCATGGGAGAAAAACCGTCCACAGAGAGAGGCACTCGCAAAAGCCAAAGCAGAGAAAGAGGCTACAGAAGCGAGTCGTGTACAAACAGAACAAGAAGAGACAATGGCTGAAGCAAAAAATATACGGTCGAAAGCAAAGGAAAATCCCGGTACCCTCTTCAAGTATCCGGAGGGTCGCTGGTTTGTCGGGTATCACAAGGAGCACGGATTCATCTACATTCAGCCTCCCGACAGCTCGACTGCGTCGGCATTTACCACTCGTGAGGCGTCCCGGGACAAGAGCTATACGATCGTCGAGTATAAGGACAAGCGTTATAAACTTGATCCTCTCTATGTAGCGAAAATCGAGCAACAGACAGGTATTTCCTCAGATGTCATCAATCAGGTTCTCGTTATGCCGATAGCCGATAAGCCGGAAGAGTCCGTCGAAAAGGTTCTCACCGTATTTGTGAAAAATATGCATGCTCCCGATAGCGCAAAGATTCTTAGGTCTGTTCTGGGTCTGTACAAACAACTACAAACGGATGGCGAGCGAAGGGCCTTCCTAAGTGATTTGCGTGCGCGTATCTATGCCGAAACACGCGTCGAAGGCGAAGAAACAAAACAAGCGGAATATCTCTCAAAGAGAACCTTTGATGTGAAGATTTTACCGGCTCTTATAAAAAGAGTGGCTTCTGCCAGTGAGGAGCGACGTGCTGCGTAGGATTCCTTTCTCATCCCGATCAGGCGGATTACTCTATCTCCGTGTCCCTGAGCTTCACCCAACTCTCTTCCTACAAGCGCTGCCCTCGTCCTTCGACAGGCTCAGGACTCAGACGTAAGCTGCATCTGTGCCATTGAGTTTTACCCAATTATCGACATATCGAAGATGTCCTCGCCTGTACGAGTATTGCTACATCAAAAAAATTCCCAAGGGCATTTCCGAGGCCGAGGCATTTGGGGCGGCAGTGCATAATACCTTGAAGAAGTGGGGGGAGATGGAAATGGAGAATGAAGAATTGAGAATGAAGAATGCTGAAAATCAATTGGAGATGTTTGCTGAGCAGGCTGTATCTCAAAGTTCAGAGCTTATAGCTCAAAGCCTCATCAACCTCTGGCACCAGAGTTGTCCGACCAATGCCTACGCCACGCGCTTTGAAGCGGATGCGGCGCGGATGCGGGGAGAACACTTGATGCAGCTTTTTTATGCGTGGTGGAGTGAACGACCGCGGGAGGTGGTTGCGGTGGAGAAGGGATTTTCGATTCACGTGAGTAATGAGCAGGGAATGCGGAGCAGTGATAACCCTCAACCGGCAAACCGGCAAACCGGCAAACTTATCATTACGGGCAGATTCGATCGCATAGAACGTACGTCGGAAGGGCTACATGTGATTGACTTCAAGACATCACAGCCGCGGACGCAGGATGAAGTGGATGCCGATCTGCAGCTGAGTATCTACGCGCTTGCGCTACAGCAGGATTTTGGAGAGCTTCCCGTGACACTATCACTGTTGCATCTCACGGAGGACGGTATTGTGGAGATGTGTACGCACCGCAGCGAAGGGCAAGTGCATGATGCGATAAAGCAGATCACAGCCTTTCATGACCGTATGGAGAACAAAGATTTTCATCCGACGCCATCGCTACCTGCATGTAAGAGGTGTCCGTATAGAGGGGTGTGCGATGTGGCGGCGGTGTAAGGGTATGAGTATACGAGTGTATGAGTATACGAGTGTATGAGTATACGAGTGTGTGAGTATACGAGTGTGTGAGTATACGAGCGTATAAGTATATTAGGTATGTCTGAGCGAGAGAGGAGTGCCTAGTACACTCCTATACTCATACACTGATACACTCCTATACTCATACACTGATACACTCCTATACTCATACACTGATACACTTCTTCCATGCACCTCCTCCGCAGCATCCTCCACGATTATCTTTTCACTATTCCTCTCGTCGTTCTTGTCCTTACAGAGATCGTGAAGATGTTCATCGAGGATGTACGTTCCGGTCACTGGCACCTGGCGCTCTTCCGCCCCGGTGGTTTTCCGAGTTCCCATTCCGCGTTCGTCACCTCTCTTCTTATTATTCTCTGGCACAAACTGGGGCTGAAGTCCGAGGAGTTCGCGATTGCCTTCGTTTTTGCCGGTGTCGTGTGGTACGACGCCATGAGCGTGCGCAGGGCAGTAGGGGAGCAGGCTAAAGCACTCAATAAACTTCAGAACTTCAGTCACTTTGCCGAGAGATTGGGACATTCCTTTGTAGAGGTTGCAGGTGGCATTGCGTTTGGAGCCATCGTTACTGCAGCAGGCATTGCGGCGAGTTAGCTTTGAGCTTAAGAGCGTTGAGAGATAAGCTACTCCTATGTTGCAATCGCAGCTCTTCACCAAAACATCAAAGGATACGCATGCCGACAGTGACAGTATCAATGCGGATCTCCTCACGCGTGGCGGCTTTATCAGTAAGACGATGGCTGGTGTGTATAGCTTTCTTCCCCTTGGCTACCGCGTCATCCGCAAGATCGAGCAGATTGTGCGAGAAGAAATGGATGGCATCGGCGGGCAGGAGATCCTCATGTCCGCACTTGCTCCGAAGGCTCTCTGGGAAAAAACCGGACGATGGAAGAGCATGGATGTTCTCTTCAAAGTCCCCGCTGCCGGAGATCAGGAGTACGCGCTCAATCCTACACACGAGGAAATCGTCGCGCCCATCGCACGCACCTTCCTGCGCTCGTACCGCGATCTTCCGTTTTCCTGCTACCAGATTCAGACGAAGTTCCGTAACGAGCTGCGCGCCAAGTCCGGAGTGCTCCGTGGTCGCGAATTCATCATGAAAGATCTGTATTCCTTCCATAAGGACATTGCAGATCTCGATAGGTATTACGCCATCGCTCAGGGGGCCTATGACCGCATCTTTGCGCGTTTGGGATTGGAGGATCGCACCTATCTCACGTATGCCTCCGGTGGCACATTCTCGCAGTACTCTCATGAGTATCAGGTGGTGCTTCCGCAAGGAGAAGACCAAATTTATGTCAGCATCGAGGCCGAGAAGCAGGGTAAGCGCATTGCTGTGAATAAAGAGATTTTTGAGGAGGGGAAAACCGTGTGTCCTGTGACGGGAGGAAAAGAGTTTCGTCCGGAGAAGGCGTCCGAGGCGGGAAATATTTTCAAACTTGGCACAAAATTCTCAGAACCATTTGAACTACAGTTCACCGATGAAGCGGGCAAGCTCTGTACGCCAGTCATGGGCTGCTACGGCATCGGTATCTCGCGGCTTATGGGCATTGTTGCTGAGGCGTGCGCAGATGATGCGGGGCTCCGCTGGCCGGTAGCCACCGCTCCGTACCAGGTGCACATCCTGCCGCTTGCGAAGTCCCATGACGAAGAATCCTGGAAGGTTGCGGAGGATCTTGCCAAGCAATTCCCGGATTGCCTCATCGATGATCGCATTGATGCGTCGACAGGTGCACGGTTTGCAGATAGCGACCTGATTGGCATTCCCAAGCGCATCGTCATTTCCCCCAAGAGCCTGAAGGCTGGTGGAGTGGAAGTGAAAGATCGCCTCACAGGTGCTGTCAACATCGTTCCATTGGATACGCTGAAGGCTGAGGGTGTATAGTGCAGAAACTATGAAAAAATTCTCCCTCCTCGTCGGCGCACTCGGCGGTTCACTTGCTGGTTATGTCTTTTCCAACCAGACGCTGCGCAATCAGCTCTCCAAAGCGAAAGATGCAGAGGCTGCAGCCAAGATTCTTGGTAAGCACCTTAGTCATGACGGCAAGAAGATCGCCAAGGAGGTTCAGGCGTTTGTGAAGAGCGATGAAGTGCAGCACAATTTGACGAAAGCCAAGAAGTTTGCGGAAGAGAAATTGGATCTCGCAAAGCGTGAAGTGATGGAAATGATGGATAGTGGCGTGAAAGAGGCCAAGCGTGCGGTAAAGAAGGGGGCAAAAGAAGCAAAGGGCACCGTGAAGCGCATGAAGCTGAAGGTTCGACGCGTGGGATAAGGCTAAGCTGAAGCAATTCCTTTGGCAGAGCGCTTGCGTATGCATGCAGCCGCTACTACGCTGGCGTTGTTCTTCCTTTTCTTTACCCCCGTTTTTTATGAAGTCATTCACACGAATGCTGCTTGCGGCAGGAATCTCCCTCTCGCTTGCTACTCCAGGATTTGCGTACGTCTTCAGTGGCGTCAAAGTCCCAGATCGCATGAGCCGCCGCACCATCGATGCTGCAGCACGCGCCGATAACAATATCGGTGTGCGCCTAACGCCTTCTATGCGTGTCCGCCGCCAGTCCATGAGCCAGGAGAATGGTCTTAGCAGACTGCGCCGCGCAGAGGCCCGCATGTCCCGCCACGTGAACCGCCGTCCGAAGGTTGGTGCTGATCGTTACCGCACATTGCACCCAAATCAGCGCAGTCTCCGCAGGTCCATGGGTCACGAGTCGATGCTTCCTCCTAGCCTTATCCAGACTGGAGGGCTCTACGATCGCCCCACACGCCGCGACATCACGTCGTCGCTCGAGATGCTTCATTAATTCAATTGCAATGAAAGCGCCGGTCCGCCTCGGTGGATCGGCGTTTTTTTATATGCCTGAGCCGTGTTCCTGCAGAGATCCGTCGATTGCCTTTGGTGCGATTTTCGGATGTATGCGTCCATGATACGTTCGTTTTTCCAGCGGTATATGGTGTTCCTCTGCCAGGATTTCCAGAGCAGAGAAATTGTCATTGCACATATGGAAGAGGCTGAGCTCATCTTCTCGGATGGTTCCGTGTTCAATGCAGCTCTTATAGAGAAATTCTATAAGTGGATTATAAAATCCGCCGTAGTTCATAAGCAGGATCGGCACGCTGTGGTTCGTACCGAGCTTCCTCAACTGCTTGAGCACGAGGTACTCAGACCATTCGTCGATGGTACCGAATCCTCCGGGGAGAACGATAATCGCTGTCCGGTCTTCCTCCTTTTCACGCATGGCTGCATCGGCCAGTCCCACTTTTCGCGGGCCGAAGTATTTGCAAACGGCAACATTCTCTCTCTCCAATGCTGGATTGATGTCCTGCTCAAAAAATGTCTGGTCACTATCGAGTTCGATCTTTACCCCTGCAGTTTTTCCTCCCGCTTCCTTTGCGCCCATGAGCGGAGCTTCCATCAAGCCGGGGCCGGCTCCAGACCACGATGTGGATCCGAGTAGTGTATACACTTCACGGCCGAGTTCACGTGACTCCTCATACATCGGTGATCCCGGTTTCAGTCGAGCGGATCCGAGGTATACCACTCCCCGTCCCATACGGTTGATGACATCGAAGCACTGGAGAATTTCATGCTTCATGCGGTCTGCACTCTTGCGCTGCTGCTCCGCTCTCAGTGCTTCATCCATGGCCTCGGCGTTGATGCTGTCTTGTATTCTGCGAAATGCTCCTCGTGCCTCTTTCCGTGTTTTGGCAGAAAGTGTTCCGATCTCTGCTCGGACGTGAGTGCAGAACGTCTGACCCACATCCTCGGGCCAATGTTCCTTCCACTGCCTCAGAAGTTCGTCACGCAATTCTGCTGTTTCAGACGAAGCATGCTCTGTTTCCTTCCCCACTATCTGTTCGATGCGTTGTAATGATGGCATAGTGTATTAATTGCCTTTTTTTAAATATTGTCAATATCCTTGTTTTCGAAAATGATTTGGGTAGGATAGACGGCGGGCCCGAGAAATTCCCAAGGCAACCCCCGTACGAAGGATTGCCCAATTTGCCCATGAATCCCAAAGCCCAAAGCGCAGGCAGTACCAGTGCAAGGAGTGCGAAGTTCATCATTGTTACAGGGGGCGTTTGCAGCAGCCTAGGAAAGGGCATTGCTACAGCGTCTATAGGAGCCATCATGAAGTCGTGCGGTTTTAAAGTATTTGTGCAGAAGCTTGATCCGTATCTCAATATCGATCCCGGGACCATGAGTCCGTTTCAGCATGGAGAAGTGTTTGTCACGGATGACGGAGCCGAGACCGATCTTGATCTTGGTCACTATGAGCGCTTCATCGACGAGCCGATGAGCAAGCTCAGTACCATCACCACGGGGAAGATTTATACGGACGTACTTGCCAAGGAGCGACGCGGCGATTTTCTTGGTGGCACGATCCAGGTCGTTCCCCATATCACCAATGCCATCAAGGAGTCGATGATTGGTGCGGCGGAGAAGAGTGGAGCAGAAATCATGATGATAGAAGTCGGAGGGACTGTTGGAGATATCGAGGGAGAGCCTTTCTTGGAGGCGATCCGCCAGATGAAGTCTGAGATGGGCCCAGGGCGCATCTTCCATGTACACCTCACCTTGCTTCCGTACCTCAAGGGGTCCAAGGAGCTCAAGACCAAGCCTACGCAGCTTTCTGTGCGGGAGCTTCGGCGTATCGGCTTGCACCCTGACATGATCCTTGCTCGTGCGGACTACAAAGTGCCCTCAGATCTGCTCGATAAGATTGCCAAGTTTTGCGACGTACCACGCGCGGCGGTCATCCCCGCGCTCACGGTGAACTCCATCTACGATGTGCCGCAGAATCTGCAAAAGCATGGGATTGCCGAGATCATTGGTGAGCGACTCGGGCTGGGCGTCCTTACGCCGGATATGCGCGAGTGGGAGGAGGGGAGAATGCGGTACGAAAAGGCGGAAGGCAGGACGGTTCCCGTGGCTATCGTAGGGAAGTACACCAATCTGGAAGATGCGTACCTCAGCGTTCTTGAGGCGATCAAGAGTGCGTCTGTTTATAGTGGTGCAAAGGCGGAGATCGTCTGGATCGATTCTGAGAAACTGGATCAGAAGGATCCTGAAGCCTGGAAGGAGCTTGAGCGTTGCAAAGGCATCGTGGTTCCCGGTGGCTTTGGCACACGTGGCATCGAAGGCAAGATCGCCGCAGCGCACTATGCCCGTACGAAGAAAGTGCCGTACCTCGGGCTTTGTCTTGGGTCGCAGATCCTCGCAATCGAGTTCGCCAGAAGCATGCTCAAGGACGATACACTCACAAGTGAGGAATTTGACGAGAAGGGCGAGCTGCCCAAGGGCAAGTACGTAGTGCACTTCCTCCCTGGCCAGAGCTCGGGGCGCGCAAAAGGAGGCACACTTCGTCTTGGTGCGTATCACTGTCGCCTGAAGCCCGGAACAAAGGCGCATGAGTGCTACGGTCAGGATGAGATCATCGAGCGCCACAGGCATCGCTATGAGTTCAACAATGCGCTCCGTAAGAAGCTTGAAGAGAAAGGACTGGTCTTCTCAGGTGAATGGGAGGAGACGGGACTGATGGAAATCGTGGAAGTAAAAGGTCATCCCTTCATGGTTGGTTCGCAGTTCCATCCAGAATTTTTAAGCCGCCCACATCGCCCGCATCCGCTCTTTGCCGGTTTTATGAAAGCTGTTGTTGGGAAGTAGCCATTCTTCTTCTGAAGTTTATGCTTTCTCTTTCGCACATTTCCCTGACGATCGGAGAACATCGCATTCTTTCCGATGTGTCGTGCAGTATTGATGAAGGGGAGATTGTTGGGCTTATCGGTCCGAATGGTTCAGGCAAGACAACGCTCTTTAATGTAATTTCCGGATTCCTCACTCCCACGCATGGTACTGTTCATTTGCAGGGATCGGACATCACCAAGCTCTCTTCCTCGCGCAGAGCGCAGATGGGCATTGGCCGTGTCTTCCAGAATTTCGGCATCTTCCGCGAGATGACGTTGGAAGAGAATGTGCTCATAGCTCTTGAGGCATTGCCAAAAGCTGATCGAATGCAGAGGGGAAATCTTCGGAAGCTAGCAGGAGAAACATTGGACATGGTTGGCCTTCAATCTCATGCGAAGCAGAAAGCAGGTTCCCTAAGTGGCGGGCAGATGCGCCTCCTCGAAATTGCCCGCACGCTGATGTCCGGTAAAGAAGTATTCCTCCTCGACGAGCCGACAGCAGGTGTGTCCCCCAAAATGACCCAGCAGGTTGCTGATCTTATTTTACAACTCAAGAAACAGGGCAAGACAGTCCTCGTTGTCGAGCATGATCTTCCGTTCATCAGTCATGTCTGTGACAGGGTGATCGTTATGGACGTGGGAAGAGTGGCACTCACCGGGAAACCCGATGAAGTCAAAAAGAGTAAAGAGCTTCGGGAACTGTATTTTGGGGCGGACCCAACCACATAATGTCACTCTGAGCTTGTCGAGGGGTTTGGGCGGATCCCACGACGTAGGTTTGCCAGTTCAACCGGCAAACCCTTTCCAAGCTGTATGAGGGCGCTATACTAGCCCCCCTACTCCTATTCCCAACTCCTATGCGTAAATTTTTCACTCTCTCCTCACTCCTTGCTCTCAGTCTCACAGCATGTGGTGCAGGGGATAGTGGTTCTATCAAAATTGGATTTATCGGGCCCCTGACTGGAGACGCCGCAGCGTACGGTGTCGATACGCTCAATGGCGCCAAGATGAAGGCAGAAGAAATCAATGCTGCCGGCGGTATCAATGGGCGCATGATTGAGTTTGTTGTGGAGGATGGCAAGTGCGCCGGAGCAGATGCTGCAACCGCAGCTCAGAAGCTTGTGAACGTTGATAAGGTTGTTGCCATCATTGGTGGACAGTGCAGCGGTGAAACACTTGCTGCTGCTCCCATCGCGGAGAGCGCAAAGATCCCGATGATTTCAGCAATCAGCAGCAGTCCCGATGTCACTACTGCAGGTGAATTTATTTTCCGTGACTATCCGTCGGATGCACTGAAGACCAAGGCGATGGCTGCATACTTTATAGAAAAAGGTTTCTCAAAGATCGCCATCATTGCCGAAAATACGGATTTTGCTGTCGGTTTTCGTGACTCTCTTGTGAAGGATGTTGGAGCGGACAAATTTGTATTCAATGAGGTCGTCGAACCGAGCACCAAAGATTACCGGTCACTCGTGACGCGTCTCAAAGACGTGGACTTCGACGTTTTTGTTGCAGACGGTCAGTCTCCAGCAACGATTGTGGCAATGATCCAGCAAATGCGCGAACAAGACATACAGACTCTGGTGATTACACATGATGCCGGACAGACCTCGGAGACGCTTACTCTTGGCGGTGAAGCTGTCGAGGGGTTGCAGGCGATCAACGTGCCTTCTGTGAGTGATGCATCTGTATTTGGTGCTGCACATATCGCTAAGTACGGCCAACCTCAGGGCGCCCTCGTCTATGCCGCATTTGCCTATGATGCTATGGGAATACTGGCACAGGCTATCTCCTCCGTCGGTACGGATGGTGTTGCTATTAAAGATGCACTCATGGCCATGCCATCCTATGCCGGTACCGTCGGTGCATTGAGCTTCGATGCCAATGGAGATGTGAAGGGAGTGAACTACAAGCTTATCGAGGTTCAGAAGGGTGCATGGGTGGAGCTGAAGGATGTCGTGGTGAAGTAATTTTGTAGGAATAAGGGGTGCAGCGTTTTGCACCCCTTTTTTGTGTTACCCTTTCTCCCAATGCAACTCATTGCGAATGCCCTTATTGCAGGCTCCCTTGCCGCACTCATTGCCGGCGGATTGGCATTGGTCTACGGCGTGCTTGGTGTTTTCAATATGGCCTTGGGGCAGCTGGCATTGATCGGCGGCTACACCGCATGGTGGCTACATCAGGTGGCTCATCTGTCACTTCTATCGAGCGTGATAGGTGGATTGTTTTGTGGATCACTGATGACGTGGCTCACATTTGAGGTCTTCGTCCGCCCCTTCTACAAACATCACCGGTTTCTTCCCCTTGTGACGACGATTGCATGGAGCATGATCCTCGATGGGCTGATTCTTCTTGTATTTGAAGAGCGCCCGAGGAGCATCCTGTCCGAAGCCAAATCCATGATTCCCATTGGCTCTGCACTTATTAGCATGGAGCAGTGCGTTATGATTGTTTTGACAGTCGCTTCACTTCTCCTCTTTGCATGGGTCTTTCACTGCACGCCGTTCGGCAGAAAATTACGCGCTGTCGTCCAGCATGAGTCCGCTGCGCGCAGTCTCGGGATCAATTCCAGCATTCTCCATCGCGTGATCTTCATCGTGAGCGGTATCTTTGCCGCTGCCGGTGGCATCTTCATTGGCATCGACCAGAACCTTTCGCCCACGCTCGCATTCTCTCTCACCATCAAGGCGTATGCCGCGATCATTGCAGGCGGAAAGGGGAATATCTGGGGCGCAATTCTCTGTGCTTACATGATCGCGCTTCTTGAGCAGCTGCTCGTCGGTATCCATTGGTTCGGCGCATTCTATGTGCCTGCCGGGTATCAGCAGACCGTCGCACTTCTTTTCATTATCTTCATTCTCCTTCTGAAACCATCAGGATTATTCCGTTCCCAAAGCCGCACGGCGTAAGTGTTTACTTTCATGAACTTCTTCCTCCACATCGTCGCCATCATCGCCATGGGTGCTCCGAACATTCTCGGATTCAATATGCTCTTTGGTCGAGGAAAAATCTTTCACTTCGGACCGTTGGGTGTGTCCATTGTTGCTGCGTATACAACCTTTCTCATCACCATGGCCACGGGCAGTTACCTTATTGGCATCCTGTCTGGGCTCGTTACTACTCTTTTGGTTTCATCATTCTTTGCATGGCTGAGCCTTCGCCTCGATACCGACGGGTTTGGGGTGATGTCCATTGCCGTGCACCTGGGTCTGCTTGCGGTTGTCCTCAACTGGTCGAGTGTGACGCGTGGCGCTCTCGGAATTCCTCGTGTTCCCCGTTTTTCCTTTCTCGATTCCACACTGGATTTTGCACTCTTCAGTACAGTCGTTGCTGCAGTATGGATGTACATACTATGGAGAATCGACCAAGGTCCGTTCGGCAGAAAGCTGATCGCTCTTTGAGAGCACGAATGGCATGCTAAATCCCTTGGAATCGATCGTCCCCGCGTGCACCTCATTGCCTTTGCCATTGCCGGTGTTGGTGGGCTTGTTACCAATCTTCAGTATCATCAGTACCTCTACCTTGTGCATCCAAGTGATTTCGGCTTTCCGGTATTCATCTTCTTTGTCACGGTGGTCGTTGCGGGGGGGGCCCGGAAGCGTGCGAGGGTGCATTCTTTCTCTCATACTTCTCTCATTCCTTCGCGAGGGAATGCGGTTTATTCCCATGTCTGCAGATGTGCTCGGTCCGCTACGATTAATTTTATTTGGAGTGATTTTGTTTGTTGCTGTCTACTGCAGAAGGGATAATTTATTTCCCAAACAACGAAGTATTTGAAAATGAATGGCTTGCCCTGAGCTTGTCGAAGGGTACAGGAGAGATTCGCTGTTTCCGAAGCAGAGAACTGTTTAGTGTACGAGTGTATAAGTATACGAGTGTATTAGAGCGCTTGATTTCGACACGTCTTAATGAGGCCAGAAAGCATGCGAGATACCTCTTCTTGTAGTTTTAATGCTTCTTCTGCTTCTTGTTTGGCGAGATAATTTAGAGCTATCGCCATGAGTAAAAATGCTCTTACTTCGGCACATTCTCCGCGAGCAATAACAAACTTTGATGCCTTGTCTGTGAATGTATATCTACTGCAACCCTCTGCCAAATTTGCAAGAATGCTTTTGGAAGCTTTTCTTATTTGCCTGGTCAAATCATAAGATTCTTCTGAAGGGAATTTTTTTGAAAGCACATATACCTTTTGCATAAGTATCATACTTATCTGCCATACCTTCATATTTTCAAAAGATGTCATATCGCTATTTTCATTCTTGCCTACAATCAAAGCATTGATTTCCTAAAAATATTTTTCATAGTTGGTTTATTTGTGGCTTATTAGAGATAAAAAGTGAGTTCTATGTCCCGCTAGTACACTCATACACTCATACACTGATACACTACATATCGTGAATCTTTCCCAGACCATCCTCGGTGTCAGCTTCGGTAACCCGACCGTTCTTGCATCGGGCATTATGGGCATCACCTCTGCGAGCTGGAAACTGATGGCGAAGCACGGTGCTGGAGGCATTACCACGAAGTCTCTCTGGCTCAAGGAACACAAAGGTCATAAAAATCCGACGATCATCTCTACCGAGCACTGGACGCTCAATGCCGTCGGCGTTCCCGATGCAGGACCTGAGAAAGCACGCGAAGAAGTAGGGGATTTTATGAAGAGTCATCCTGTTCCTCTCATTGCCAATATCATCGCAGAGTCGGTGGAGAACTATACTCTCACTGCGGAGGCTATTCTTCCTCTTAAGCCGGATTTCCTTGAGGTGAATATCAGCTGCCCAAATGTGGAAGATGAGTTTGGAAAGCCCTTTGCCTGCTCCGCACCTGCGGCGGCTGCGGTTACAAAAGCAGTGAAGAAGGTCAGTGGCAAGACGCCGGTCTTCATCAAGCTTTCGCCCAATGTCGACAGTATCGCTGCCATTGCCGATGCATGTGCAAGTGCCGGTGCAGATGGCTTTACCGTCATCAACACGGTTGGTCCAGGCATGGCCATAGACCTCCGCAGCCGCATGCCGATTCTCGCAAACAAAGTCGGTGGACTTTCTGGCCCCGGCATCAAGCCGATTGCTGTGAAGTGCGTTGCGGATGTCTATGCCGCAACAAAAGGAAAGCTTCCCATCATCGGTACCGGAGGCATCTACACAGGGGAAGATGCGCTGGAGATTATGCTTGCCGGCGCATCGCTCGTTGGAATTGGTACAGCAATCGGCGACCGTGGTATGGAAGTATTCAGTACTATCTGCGAAGAGATGCAGCTGTGGTGTACAAATGAAGGAGTGGATGAGATCAACTCTCTCGTTGGCGGCATGCACAGAGAACTCGCTTCCCGTAGCGGTCCGAAACAAAAGAATCGGACAATCCCGGTGTCATAATTTTCAATTCTCCATTTTCAATTCTGTTTATGTCCTCCATTCCCCTCCAAAGCCGGCTCCCCAAGACGTATCGCATCAAAGCGATCAAGCAGGAGACAGAAATGGTGCGCACCTATACGTTCGATGGTTCTCTTGGCGCGCGTCCTGGTCAGTTTCTCATGCTCTGGCTTCCCGGTATCGACGAGAAGCCCTTCTCTGTAGCGTTTGATAACGGTGCGGAGACCAAGGTCACGTTCTTTGCCGTTGGCCCGATGTCCGAGGCACTCGCACAGTGCTCGGTCGGTGATCTTGTGGGACTTCGCGGGCCATTTGGTACGAGCTATGAGTGGAAAGCAGGACAGCATATCGCTCTTGTTGCTGGCGGATACGGTGCTGCGCCAATGTACTTCGTTGCTGCAGAGACTGTGCACCATGGCTGTACGCTTGAGGTGTTTGTCGGAGCGAGAAGTAAAGAGCATTTGCTCTACCTTGAAGAGTTGGAATCCCTCCCGCATGTCTCTTTGCACATCGCAACCAATGATGGGTCGATGGGCTTCAAGGGATTTAACGTCCAGCAGATGGAGAAGATGCTGGAAGTTTGTCAGAAAGGGCTTAAGGGGAAGAAAGGGAAGGAAGGCATCGATCCCATAGATCAGGTTTTTGCTTGTGGCCCGGAGCTGATGCTCAAAGCTGTGTCAGAGGTGACGGCAAAGTACAACATCCCGTCGCAGCTCTCGCTCGAACGCTACATGAAGTGCGGGTATGGGCTTTGTGGCAACTGTGTCGTCGATCCTCTCGGTATTCGTCTCTGCACAGAAGGACCTGTGGTGAAAAACGATGCGTGCGTGAAGATCGAGGAGTTCGGGAAGTATCACCGCGATGCGCTAGGGAAGAAGCATACGTTCTGATCGCAGATTTTCAGAATGATCAATCTCTCCTTTCTTTTGTCTACCGGACAAAAGAAAGGAGGAAAGAAAAACCCACCGCGCGCCAGAACCCCTCCGCTCGGCCCTATGTCTCGTTGGAAACGCCTACAAGGATTCGGCGTTTCCAACTCGACTTGCTGATGCAAAACAGGGCCTTCCCCTTCACCCCCCGTGGCGCGCGGGGCCCCGCCATCTATGATCGTTTTAAAAATTATCACTCTAATAGCGAGAGTGCTAGACAAACACATCTGCATGTACTACACTGGGGATGTTCTATTTTTTCCCACCACGTTTATGTTCACTTTTGGTGGCGGCTGCTGCGGTAACTGCAGCCACAATGGTGGCGGATGCTGCGGTAACTAATCGCACATTCCCCTGAAAGCGGCCGGCAGCAATGCTGGCCGTTTTTTATTACAGACGAATCGTCTGCTCCACCCAAAACACTTCGATTGCTCTCTGATTGCGTGCGTTGCGCTCCACGGTTTTTCGGTCACGCTCTTTGATGTGCACCGGAACGTTGCGATCCATACCTGTGCGCAGAAGGAGAAGCGCGTGGAGGAGCAGTCCCGTAAGAATCAGCATCATGCCGAGGATGATGGTGATGCCCGCTGCATTGCTTGTCCCTGCAATAATCGGCGCGGATGCATGAGCAGCGGCAATAGTTGCTGCAGGTGATGCCAGTACTCCCGTTTCCGGTACTACGGCATACTGCACGATGCCCCCTTGGCCTGTGAGATTTCCCGCAAGATGACCAAGACCGCCAAGGCCGAGAAGGGTAAGGCCCATCAGAATCGATCCTGCGATGAGGACCTGAAGAGTGCTGAAATCGTGGAGATTGTGTGTATTTGACATATATCTATTGTATTATACAATAATATATTAAGGAAAGCAAATGCACGGAAAGTGCCATGCGTGTTATCGTTCTCTTCCATGAGTAATGCATCGCATCGGATTGCGGCAATCGACGGTTTGCGTGGTCTGGCGATTATTAATGTTGTTCTTTTTCATCAGTTCTACTATTTCGAGCGGGTTCGTGATCAATCTTTCTGGCATTGGCACGGATGGGCCTTTTCCGCAAAGACGCTTCTCTATAACGGTTCCATCGGAGTCAGTATGTTTTTTGTGCTTTCAGGATTTGTCCTGGCTTTGCCATTTATGGAACACAGACGCAGCATGCATACCGTAAGAGATGTTCTTGGCTGGTACGGCCGTCGGGCGCTTCGTCTGCTGCCGCTCTGCTACGGCAGCCTGCTTCTTATTTTCATTGTGCAAAAAACCGTGCCATCATTTTCACACGCTCTTTCGTTGTTCTTTTTTACGTTTATTTTCCATCAAGGAACATTTTTCCCCGTGGAAAATCCCGTTCTCTGGAGCCTCGCCGTGGAATGGTGGATGTGTCTGGCTGCTCCTGTGCTGTTGATGTGCATGCGGCGCTGGGGATGTATTCGCGTCCTTGCCACAGTGGTCACTAGCTCTGCGGTGATGCGTCTTGTAGGTGCGACAGTACCGTGGATCTACCCTGTTACTCCGATGGTTGTGCTGACGCACAGTCCTCTTGCGCATCTCGATCTCTTTATCGCTGGGATGGTTGTTGCCCACAGTTATGCACGCGGAATCATTCGGCCGCAGGCAGGCCTCCTCTGTATCGGACTATTATTTCTACTACTCTACGGAAATCTGTTGGACAACATTCGTCTGGGCGTGCGTATTCCTACACTCTACATTCTTAGTGGCTGGCTCATCGGGTTTGCCACCGTTGCATTTCTCGCCGTTGTTCTCACTGCCCCTGCGAGTGTGTTTGCACGCATGCTCTCGTTTCCACCCCTGACATGGGTGGGTCGTGCGTGTTATTCCATCTACATTTGGCATATGCCGCTCGCCAGAATGTGGGGCCCTCTTGTTGGCGTGCGAGACAGTCTGCTGTATTTCTCCATGCTCGGTGCCATATCCATCGCTTCCTGGATGGTTTTCGAGCACGGATGCACCGTATTGGTATCTGCCATTCATCATCGCCATACATACAGAAAACCGAAGATATTGGCTCATATAAGCATTCCTGTAATCGATGGAGCACTATTGAAGCGTCCTTCCTGAGCAAGAATGATTTTTCCGAGTTCTGCAGAAAGATTTTCCTTCGCCATTCGTCCTCTACACTGTCGGGTATGAAGCCCGCTATCGAGCAATCCTTCCTGAAGGCCTATGACGACTACGCCGATGCCATCTTTCGGCACATCGCCCTGCGCCTTGGTGACCGTGAGCAGGCGCGTGAACTTATGCAAGACACCTATATGAAAGTCTGGCAGTACCTCAGCGCCGGCAAGACCGTAGAGAACCTTCGAGCGTTTCTCTACCGCACGGCAAATAACCTTATAGTGGATACTGCACGGCGGAGAAAGCTGCGTCATGAGGAGTCACTTGAGGACCTGCATGAGGTGCATGGGTTTGACCCTCCTGCCGAGGATGATGACAGTGCGAGGACGCGTATTGATGCTGCAAAAGTATTACCCGTATTGCAGTCCATCGATGAGCCTCTGCGTGATGTGCTCGTGATGCGCTACGTTGATGGGCTTCCTCCGAAGGAAATCGCTGCATTGCTTGGCGTTTCGGCCAATGTTGTTTCGGTGCGTATTCACCGTGGTATGGAGGCCCTTCGTTCCCGCCTGCCGCATGAAGCTTGATCCTGCTCTCCGCCGGTTTTTTGAAGAGGCGTCTTCGCTGCGGCTCACCAAGAGTGAGAAAGCCGCCATGCGCAGAGGTCTCGAGGCTCATGTGGCCCTTGGTGTCGTTCATCTTTCTACAGCCGAACTTACAGAAGGGAAGGATGCGCTGATGACGTACATGCGTGCGCATCCCGTGCAGCAGAATGCGCACGGTGCATTGTTTGGACATTTGCATTCCTTCTTCTTTTCACGATTTCCCGCGCTCGCACTTAGCGCGGTTATCGTCGTTACTGGCAGTAGTGTTGTTGTTGCCAGTGCCGCAGAGAGCGCTCTACCCGGCGATGCTCTCTATACCGTGAAAGTCAGCGTGCTCGAACCACTGCGCGAGCGCATGATCAAGACACCGGAAAGGCGCATGGCCTGGAAGGTTCGCAAAGTGGAGCGCAGGATAAGCGAGGCGAAAGCTCTACAGGGACGCGATCGCCTCACCGAGTCACACCGCACTTTTATCGAGCAGTCGATTGAACGGGAGGTGGCGGAGATCCAGGATGATACGCGGTGGAGTGACCCAGAGATGGTGATCGCTTCTGAGCAAATACTGGAGGAAACCATGGATGCAGGAGCGCCTGAAGAGGTGGGCGATGCTTCGAAGCCGCAGTGGCATGCGCTCAAGTCCTTCGTCCGCGCGCGCCGGTCTGAAGTGCATCACTCTGTGCGGCAGCGCATGGAGACCGCGTACGGCAGTACAGATACTGCGGCAGCATCTGCAACGGGTCTTGTACCGGAATCTGCAGCAATACTTGCTCCTGAGCCTGAAGCTGCGATATTGATGGCTGTACCGGTTTTGGATGATCCGGAAGAACCCGTAGAGGCTCCGGTCATGATGATGCGGGCAATGGAAGTGTTTCCCGAAAAAGAGAGTGATGTGATGCAAGAGGGTATCCAGGAGAAGCAGATGAAACAGGAAGAGAGTGAGAGTGCAGTTCTTATGCAGGAGGAAGATGATGGACGCGAGGAGGCCGCCGAGCAGACTGCATTGCCTTCTGCACTTGAGACAGCGGAGGAGGTTGTACCAGAGGATCACACAGAAGAGGAAAGGCAGGCACCTGAAGAGGGTATGGATCGCCTCAATCAAATGCGTGAAGTCATCGAAAGGGAACTTCAAGAACTTCGTACTGAGGGGGAATAGACAAAGGGAAACACTGCAAAAGTATCAAACAGTAGATTTCTTTCCCCCGAGTATTGCTATACTGCCGTGCAGTTCATTTCCTTAACGATGGCCCCATCGTCTAACGGTTAGGACAGCGGGTTTTCAATCCGTTAACCAGGGTTCGACTCCCTGTGGGGCTGCCATTCCACACACCTGTGTTGTAAAAATTTCCCCGAGAAAACTTCCCTACGGGGTATCTATATCTCGCGGAATAGTGCTACGATTACCTGTCTTTTAGACACTTCTATTTTTTCTACTCCTACCAGACATGGCTACAGGAATTATCAAGACGAAGACCGAAAAGGGTTTCGGGTTTATCACGGTTGAGGGACAGGACGATGTGTTCTTTCACCACAGTGCCTGCGATGGCCAGTACGAGAACTTCACGATCGGCCAGGCCGTCGAGTTCGATATCGAACAGGGCGAAAAGGGCCCCAAGGCCTCCAATGTTCGGGCGGCTGCAATGGCTGCGTAATGGCATTTAAGTACGCTAAACGACAACCCGCTCTCAAAGGCGGGTTTTTGTTATCGGAAGTGTTTCACTATGGAGCCTTCCAGTGACACGGCTCTTTACACTTCTTGCAGTACTGTTCGCCGCTTTCGTGCACTACTCCCGTGACGCAGTGTGCATCGCAGCAGCCCGAGAGGATGCGGGACTGCATATCTGCTGGTAGTGCTCTGCGCTGGGCAGCCGTGATGTGCTTTAGGCAATACGGCTTGCCGTGAGAGGGTTTGCCACATCCCTTCATGGGACAAACGTTGCGATTTTTTTGAATGGGTAGGTGTGGGAAATCGCATTAAAACCGCTCTAGCACCCTATTCTTCTTTTCTGCAGCACACAAATATGTTCTCGGGATAATTGACAGGGTTTCTACCATGTTCTTTGATTGTTCGGTGGGGGATAATGGGCGCAAACGCAAACGGTACAGGTAGACTGGGTTCGTGATCATCAATCTTTTCCTCATAGCTATTGCAGGGGTACTGCTCTTGTTACTAGCGACGATCGCCATGCACTTGTGGCTTGGAGCGCCGTACGTTCCCACTCCCATGCATATCGTTCGGCGCATGGTCGCTTTGGCGGAGCTGAAATCCGGTGACAGAGTCTACGATCTTGGGGCAGGGGATGCGCGGTTACTCATAGCAGCGAAGAAGCAGGTGCCGGGAATTACCGCGATTGGTTACGAGCTTGTGCCGACGGTGTGGTTGCTTGGAACACTGCGTATCTTTTGTTCCCGCACGCGTATTTTCTGGCGCATGCGCGACGTCCGTACGGCCGATTTCCACGATGCAGATTGTATTTTCCTGTATCTGCTTCCAGGAGTTTTGGAGCAATTACTTCCCATCTTTGATCAGCAGCTCAAGCCGGGTACACGCGTAATCTCTTCAGTCTTTCCACTTGCAGGCCGTGAGCCTGAGCGCATGGAAACCGTGCAGTGGATGGGGGGAGAAAGAAAAGTACGAGTGTATCGGTGGTGATTAGAGTTGTATGGATGCATATGGCACTTGAGCCAGGATATTTGCCACACCAACAATCCACTCTGCGGCTCCATACCCTGCAAATCCTACAAGTTGCCCCAAGGGCATAGAGAACATGCTGAGCATGGTTCCCAGAAACCCGAAAAGCATCGCGATCGGTACCAGTGGAGCTGCGAGAATATTGCTCAGAGGGGCAATGAGGGAAATCTGCCCGAAGGTGAAGACGCTGATTGGCAGCGTCGTACCTTGTGCTGCAAGCGTCGCCGCAAGACTGTCACGTAGTCCGAGGGTCTCGGGAATTTTTGCGAATGCCTTTTTCAAACGTGGGCCGATCTCCGTAACACCGATGATGGCCGCAAACGAAAGCTGGAATCCTGCGTCCCACCAGAGTTGTTCAGGCTTCCACGCCGTCATCAGCATGGCTGTCCACGCTATAGCAAGTCGTGTATCAGCGATGCGCCCGAGCTGCAGCGCTGTCAGCCCAAGGATCCCCATGATCGATGCGCGTACGACCGATGCGGATGCACCGACCAGTAGTGTGAAGAGCATAATCACGGTCACTTGCGGGACGAATCGCCACTTGAGAGGAAGCCAGAAGAGCAGACTGCCGAATATGGAGATAAGAATGGTGATGTTGGTTCCGGAAATGGCGATGAGGTGTGTGAGTCCGGTAGTTCTGAATGCACTCAGCATATGCTCGGAAAACCCACGACGTTCTCCCGTAAGCAGACCTGCGATAAGTGAGGCTTCGGGTTCGGGAAAGAGGCGGTTGATGCGAGAAAGAAACCTAAGTTTGGTGGATTGAAGATGGCGCTTGAGCGAGAGAGAAGCAGGTGTTGTATTGGACTGAACGGCTGCGCGTCGGAGAATTGCACTGATGCCGTGAATGCGCAGGTAGTGCGGGTAATCGAAATCCTCGATTTGTTTCGGTATCTCCAGTTTTCCTTGTGCTGTGATGCGATCGCCGATTGCGTACTGCGGCCAGCCACCAACATCTTCCACGAGAATAGTTCCTGTTACTGTGGTGGTAATGCCGGAGGACGTGACAGATACCACTTGTACCGGATAGTGATTTGCGGGAGGTTTGCCACTAGGCTCTCGGGTGATTACTCCTTCGATGGTGATGTATTGCCCATTGGCGTATGTAGGGATGGTTTGAGAAGTAAAGGTACGGGTGGAGTGGGAGACGGAGAGGAGGGCTAATGATGACGCTATGGAAAAAATGCAGATGCATGCTGCAACAGGGCTCCCCTTTCTTTTGTCTGCCCGACAAAAGAAAGGGGGAAAGAAAAACGCACCGCGCGCCAACTCTCCTCCGCCTGCCGCAACACCCCCCGTGGCGCGCGGGGCCCACCCGACCTTGATCAGTCCGAAGATTCCGAATAGGCCAATTATTGTCCAAAGCCAGATAGGATACGATGCACGTTGCCACCACTGCAGTACATACACCATGACGAGGAACGAGCCTGTGAAAAGAAATGCAATGCGTGAAGGGCGCACAAGAATATGGAGAAGAAACAGCATGCGAATGCACTGTCATCCACTGTCAAAAAATGACAGTGCATATCGCTGCTCATCCTCAAAAGGACGACTTAAGTATTTCCTCCTATCTTCGCCAGCGCGATCCATTCTTCTATGGATAATGTCTGCGGACGACGCTTTTGGTCTATCTGTAGCCGCGAAAGACGTTCCGATACTTCAGGGAACATGCCGAGAGTATTGCTCAACATCTTCCGCTTTTTGCTGAATGCGATCTTCACCAGACGGAAGATCTCCTCGATGGTTGCAGCATCTGCCAGTGGCTTTTCAAAGCATTGGATATGCAGGACCGCAGAGTCCACTGCAGGTCGCGGCAGAAAACACTCTGGCGGGACTTTCCGGATGAGTTTTGTAGTTCCAAAAAGTCCTACGAGAATTGTGAGTAGCCCACGATCTTCAGTGTCACAGATCTTCTCCGCGACTTCGCGTTGGATAAGAAGTGTCAGGGATGCGGGATGTATTTCGGATTCCAGGAAAGCATGTCGCAGGAGCGGTGATGTGATGTGGTACGGAATATTTGCAACAATTTTGTACGGAGTTGTAGGCAGTGAGACATGGAGGGCATTGCCTTGTACGACAGTGAGCTTTGTAGCTGGGTAGCTGGGTAGCTTCGAAGCGACGTACATCTTCAGTAGCGGAATCATGCGGTCATCGAGCTCGATAGCGGTGATATGTGCTGCGCGCTTGAGGAGCTCTGCCGTGAGCACACCAATGCCCGGGCCGATCTCCACGATGTGCTCTTCCGGCTGGATGTTGGCAGCTTTGATGATGCTTTGGAGCACGTCTTCATCGGTCAGAAAGTGTTGACCGAGGTCTGTATTGAGCCGGATGCCGTGGGTGTGGAGAAAATCGGATACGTCGGACATAGGCATAGTATCCTTGACTTTGGGAAAATTTGCAGTACATTTAAGAGTACATGGTTTCCCTGTCACTTCTCAGCGCTTTTCCATTCAGCTTTACGGCGGAAGGCGTTTTGTTGGGTGACTAAGAGAAAAAGAATCGTCACCAAGCGCCTTCCCAGCAGGAAGGTATTTTTTTAGTATTTCTCCTTATCACTATGTCACACTTCACTCTTCCAAATTCTTGGGACAACGTCATGCCGCGGGGCACGACCATAGCTGCGCTTGAGCAGGGATCATTTTCCGATGAAGCGGCACAGCGTATCAAGCAGTACGTGCAGGATGCGCGCATCGAAAATGTTCGTGCAATTGGTGATGTCTGGCAGGCGATTGCCGCAGGTTCTGCAGGCATCATTCCTTTTGAAAATGCGAATGCTGGTGTGGTGTGGCCGCATCTTGATGAGTTGAGTACCGGAAAATGGAGGATTGTGGGAGAGATCCATCATCCGGTGAATATGTGTGCCGGAACGCATCCTGATGTTGCGTTGCAGCAGGCGAATATCGTTTGTTCCCATCCCAAAGCTATCGAGCAGTCTGCGAAGTGGATCGATGCGCGTCATCTCACTGCAAACCCAAACTTCTCCAGCACTGTTGATGCTGCCAAGTTCGTTGCTGATCATCCGGAATTACTTGCTGTTGCTTTGGGTACTCGCAGTGCCATTGAAGCTAACGGACTTCAATTGTGTGCACAGGATATTGCGAATTCTCCAGCAAGGAAAAACATCACTCGCATGTTTGTCGTACGTGGTAATGGAGAGTCGGAAATTCCTGATGGCATGTTTGAGCATCACGCGGCAATCATCAGGCCGAAGGAATATGATGGATCGTTGGTTGATGTTCTTAGTATTATCAAGGAGGCAGCAGGTCTTTCTTCCATTCATAGCAGTAACATTGGTATGTCTGAGGATGAAGATGAAGATGCAGATATGTCTTCCGATGAAAATGCCGTCGAACAGATGCAATATGAATTCTTTCTGCAAATGCGCAGGCGCGCCAATCTGGATGATCCGGCGAAGCGTTTTAATAATATGGTTTTAGCTCTTAATGGACTCGTTGGTCGTGACCGTATCCGCTGGCTTGGAAGCTGGGGACGGCAGTTTGTACCAGATGTCACGTTGCGCCGTCTCAACGTACAACACAGGTAAGATCTTCCATTTCGAATGCGCAGGATGTAACTATCCTGATCTTGCATTTATTCATTTTCCTGATACAGTAGTTCCGATGGTTCATCAGGCACTTCTGCCGGCACCCTTCACCCCGCCGAGAACGGGAAGGTGCCTGGCTGCCTGAAGATCCACGTGATCGATACGGCAGAGGTCCTTCCCCAGCAGAAGGATTCTTTTTGTATCTTCCTTTCCCACAAGTCATCATGTCTACCAACGATACCCGAAACGAATTTATTGAAGTCATAGGTACTGCCCGCCATGAGGGGCGTTATGGGCGCTTGGATACGGGCCTCAGTGGCAGGCGTTCGGCTTTTGCAGGTGCGATTGCTACCGTCCTGCGTATCGGTGGCATTGAAGCTCTACAGCAATCCGAGCACGCCCTTATCGTCGCTGCAGCAGCACAAGATACGAACGCACAAGTAGGCAGCCTGCTTTTGGAGCACTTTGATCAGGTGGATGAGCCTGGCCAAAAAGCTCTCGTTCGCGCTGCAGAGGAGCAAGCTCGTCTTCTGAAGAAACAGAGACGCAATCTTTTGGAGGCAGATGCATTGCCAGTCCTGAAAACAGAATGAGAATATCCTCCTGTAAGAGTGCAGTCTCTCCATCGTCTTCTCCTCTGAAACAGGTACAATCCCTCTATGTTCCGTCGTGCACTTTCCAGTATCGGCCTGCTCGTCATTGTCTTTAGCAGTGCAGTGCCTTCGGCATCCGCATGGAGAATGTCACGGACGGTCTACCGTGCCGGTTCCGCATCGTCTCGTTCAGTTGTTTCCCAGCGCGGTCGCGCACGTCCGTCTCTGCGATCGAGTGCATCTCGCACTGTTTTCTCTTCGTCTTCTTCGTCCTTTTCATCTTCCTTGTCTTCCAATCGTGATCCCGACACAGATGCCTCTCTGCGCGGTCGCATCGTCATGCTTGGTGCGGTGTCTCCTGTGCTCGGTGCGCTTAATGTGCTCAGTAATGCCGAACCACTCATTGCTACGAGATTCACCGTTGTTCTCACTTCTGCAGTTACGTCTGTTGATCATTTGCAACTCTTTGATCATGACGGTCGTGTTATTGGTGCTGCACGTCTGGATTCTTCTCTCAGTGGCAATGCGACATATGTCCTGAATCTCCGGACACGCGATCTGCAGATTGAACGCAGGGAGGATTATGGATTCTATGTTCGCGCAAAACTCAAAGCCAAAGATCAGGGGGGAGTAGCGGGAGAAACATTACAGATTAGCTCTGCAACAGTGAATGGTGACGGAGCATGGAGCAACAGGAGTTACTCGCAGACCGCGACCGGCACATTCTCTGTTCATGAAACTGCCCGATCCGCCATTACATCTGTCGTCAATGCAGGATTGATCGAAGAGGGGATCATTGGTGGTAGTGATCGTGAAATCGGCAGGTTCCGATTCAGTGGTAAGCGTGCCGACAGTGGCGCGGATGTGCGCCTTACGCAGCTTACGTTTACTATTTCCCAGGTTGGAGGTGTCACGCTTTCATCTGCGCAGATCACTGCGGACGGTAGCAGTGAGCGCGTCGATTGTACTCTGGGGGCATCAACCGTGAGTTGTACGCTTCCTGCATCTTTCGGATCACTTACCAGTAGCGACCGTACACTGACACTGTTTGCTGGTGTGTCCGTGCCATCGAATGTATCCCGTGCTTCATTGCAGCTTAGCCTCAATCAGGCTGGTGATCCGACGAGTGCAGGTGCCATCAGTTGGACGGATGGAACCGACACGTACAATTGGGTGGGGTTGGAGTCGCCGGTAGCGAGGGGGACATATTACAGCTACTAGAATTGATACTGGATGTCCCTGTGCAACCTCTCCTTTCTTTTGTCTGCCCGACAAAAGAAAGGAGCAAAGAAAAACGCACCCGCCTTCGCCCGCTGAGGCGGGCTACGGACGGGCAGGCCGCCGCTTGCCCGGCGTAGATCCTCAGAGCGAAGTCGGGTGGCGCGCGGGGCCAACCCAACCACACTCAATGCATAACAGCACTTTTCCAATGCGAATGATCGTCTACCTTTATAATCGTTGCAGTGGTGCAATGCTGAGAGCCAGCGTCTTCTCCATTCCTGAGTCAAAGCGGATGGTGGCGATGTCGCCGCGTACGGCCCGCACGGTGCCCGTACCGAACTTCGGATGTGTCACCCGATGTCCGACTTCCAGAGCATCCTGATTTTCCGATTCTGTGCCCGGTGAAAGGTCCTGGTTGAATTCGAGAGTGTCCGAAAGCTGATTGAATGCTTTGAGAGGTGTGCGCGATGGGCCGAAATTCGCATGTGTTTCTGCAGGTTTGGATGCCCATGCAAACGCACTCAGGATATCGTCGCTTCTGCGCTCCGTCATTGCCTCAGGAAGATCGTCCAGAAAGCGGCTCGGTGCATTGGCCCGTGTCTCTCCCCAGAGCATGCGGCTTCGCGTGTGGAGGAGCTTCAGATGCGTTTTTGCCCGTGTCATACCGACGTACATGATGCGGCGCTCCTCTTCGAGTTGCTCCGGATCAAACGACGACGAGCTATGCGGAAAAATCCCTTCTTCGCATCCTGCGATCGTTACAGACTCGTACTCCAGTCCTTTGCAGAGGTGCAGCGTCATCAGCGTGAGTGCATCGTCTTTCGTATCATTCAGCTTATCCACTTCCGAGACGAGACTCGCTTCCTCGAGGAAACTGAGAAGAGATGTCTTTGCATCCAGCTGATCGTACTTGCGCATGACCGAGAGGAGCTCTTCCACGTTGCTCCACCGGTCGTCTCCTTCGCTTGTGCCATCCTTCAGCCACTTCTCCATGCCTACAGCTTCCAGAAGCCACCGTGTGAGGTCGGTGACCGGAAGAATCTCTGCTTTCTTCTGCGCCGCGGTGATCAACTCTACAAATTTCTTCAGGCGCTCACCCGTTGCTTCCCCAAGATCCGTGATCTCGTCTGTGCGCTGGAGGGCATCCCACAGTCCAATGGATTGTACAGCGCAGAAGGTTTGCAGACGCTCCATTGTCGTTTGTCCGATCTTGCGGCTGGGGATATTGATGATTCTGAGGAGCGAGAGTGCGTCGCGTGGATTGAGAATGACATGCAGGTACGCGAGGACGTCTTTGATTTCCCTGCGGAGGTAGAACTTCGTACCGCCGATGATGCGGTAGGGGATGGAGAATCGCATGCACGCCTCTTCAAACATGCGCGATTGCGCGTTGGTCCGGTAGAGGATCACCTGCTCATTGAGCTTGATGCCTTCGCCTCTGCGAATCACCGCCGTCTTCAGTGCATCTTCTGCCTCGGCTCGTTCGTCACGGACTTCATTGACAATCACCTTTGGCCCCTCGCTGCGGTCCGTCCACATCTTTTTTTCGGGACGACCGGGATTTACAGCGATCACGGCGTCGGCAGCAGAGAGAATGATCTGCGTAGAGCGGTAGTTACGGTCGAGCACATGCTGCGCTGCATCCGGATAGTCCTTTTTGAATTCCAGAATATTGCGGATGTCGGCGCCGCGAAACGCGTAGATGGACTGATCCGGATCGCCGATCACGCAGAGGTTTCGGTGTGCGGATGCAAGGAGCGTGACGATGAGGTACTGCGCGTGGTTCGTATCCTGATACTCGTCAACGTGGAGGTACTTCCATGTGCGCTGGTAGCGTTCGAGCACCTTCGGCATCTCGTGAAATAGCCGGACGGTTTCGAGGAGTAGATCATCAAAATCGAGCGCGTTGTTGGTGCGCAGAGCTTTCTCGTAGCGTCCGTAGAGATTGATCACGTGTTGCATGCGTGCAGTTGTCGCCTGCTGCTGCGCCTCCTTCGGACTGACGGCTTCGCTTTTAAAGCGGCTGATGTAGCTGAGGGCAGCTCTGGCCTTGAGTTCGGTTTCATCAATCTTCATTTCCTTGAGTAACTCTTTCACCAGTTTTTCCTGATCGTCGCCGTCGTAGATGACAAAGCTTCTGTCTCGGCCGAGATGTTCGATGTCTCTGCGGAGAATTCTTGCGCAGACGCTGTGGAAAGTACCCATGACAGGCAACCGCGGTTGCCTGTCACCCTGAGCCGGGTCGAAGGGTGTTATCTCATCTGCAGTCGTAATATTCAAAAGATGTTTTACGCGCTCCTTCATTTCATTTGCGGCCTTATTCGTAAATGTTACAGCGAGGATCTGCCACGGCTCCACACCCTTGGAGATCAAGTACGCGATGCGGTGCGTGAGTGCACGGGTTTTTCCGGATCCGGCTCCAGCGAGAATGAACGAAGGCCCCTCGGTCTGCAGCACCGCTGCACGCTGGGATTCGTTGAGAGGGGAGAGGATGGGGTCGGATTGCACGGGGGTATCCTAACGTATGTGCATACAGAGCAGCAGCAGAATATTCGTGATGTCGTACGGCTTTGCGACACAGGTGATACTCATGTTTTGTGCACAGCCTTCTCATACCGACGTAGCGATCCGACTTCGCTCGAGAGCTTCACCGGACACGTATCGCTATGCCGGTATCTAGGATTAATTGAAATGCCTGATGCGGATCATGTTCATCGCGAAGTCGCATCATGATTAAGTAGCTTGTCCATGTCACCGTATTGTTTTTCGTAGCTACGTTCTTTAGATTGACAGCCAAGAGCATGTTTACGTCAAAGTTTGTACAGCGGCACAGTCGGACAATGGTCTTTAGTTCGCTCACGATGATGCTCCTGTCTGCGGTGGTATTTTCTGAGCAGTCCTATCGTTCATCTATGGCGCAAGCAGGCGTGCTTTATCCCACTCTTGTTCAGAGATTCTTTTTCAAGTCATCCACTCCTACCACCGGTACTACTACAACAACCACTGCTCCAGCTGCAGCTGCAGCTATGACGACCCCTCCCTCCACATCTTCTTCGAGTTCGAGTTCTTCCTCGATGACTTCCCCCTCAACAGCTTCTTCAAGCTCAAGTACTTCTTCGATGAGTTCACCTTCTACAACTTCTTAGAGTTCAACGACTTGCCTCCTTCCTCGTACTGGTCCATGCAACAACGCTGACCCTGCGAAGAAGTGTTGTGGTAGTCCGCCGGAGTCTTGCCTCACTATCTATAGCCCCCCTCAATGTAATTGTCGTCCGGGTGGCCAGAGTTGTACAGATAGTGCTGGCGTCAAACACAGAGAATGGTGTTGCGATGGATACAAATGCGGTAGTGACGGGAAATGTACCACTACATGCTATGAGCCCAGTGATGGGCCTATAACTTGCACAAATAATGAAGAGTGTTGCATGCCCTTGAGTTGCTTGGGTACTCCTAAAAGGTGCCAAGTAGCCTCCTGTTCTAGTGCGTCCTCCTCTTACTCGTCTGTGTATAAAGCGACAGGTTGTGTTGCAAAGAATATGGCTCAAGCTTCATCGCAAGCGTCATCTCTTGCGGCTGCTGCATCGAGTGATGCAGTTTCATCGTGTATGGCTCTAGATCCCCAGTGTGACCAGTATTGTGCCAATGGAACATTGGATGCGCCTGTGATGTCAGCACTTTCCACGTATCCCAAGGCTGCCCGAGCAAACTGTCCGGTAAATCAAATCAAGGGCATCTGGAGTGGAAGTTGCTCCAGAAAGCGTCCATGTACTCCTGAGCGAGGTTAAGCTCCTTTTCTATTTTTCAGTAGCACCCTCTCAATCGCTGCTAGGTGCGCTTCGGAATCCGCGATGATCATGGCCATTAGCTCCGCCCGTCCGGGATCGGCGTAGCCGTTGATGGGGCCGGTATCTGACAGGGCGGCTTCGATGCGGTTACGGTGTCCGTGCTTCATCGCGCGTAGGTCGTGGATGCCGTAGATCTGGTAGTCGGCAGGAGAGGGGTGACCGTTACGATTATTGGGAGATTCCATAGAGGGAAGGAGGTAGGGAATAACAAAAACCCCCGCTTTCGCGAGGGCTGAAGGACAGGTTTCAGAGCCTCGCTAGGAGCGGGTAAGGACGACGACGAGGCTGACGATGGCGAGATTCAAGTGCATTGCTGTTACGAGTGTAATCACGACGAGACCTCCGTCAATTTTTTCTTACTCACTTTCTCAAAAGCTGTTTCGATAGTTTCAGGCAAAGCACTCTGGTCACTTCGCAGTTCCTCGATCTTCGTGAGCTGCCGATCCAGCATGCGCTCACGGGTACCGGTGAGCTCCTCGTAGCCTTTGTGGGCAAGCTCAAAACGCTGCTGCACTGTGGTCATCTGTTCCTTGAACTTCTCCCACTGCTGCTTGAAGGCACCGAAGAGCCCGAGCATTTCTTTGGACTTGATCTCCAGACTGAAGTTGTCGATGGACTGGCGGATGACGGCGAGGATGGCGTAGAGCGTCATCGGGGAGCAGAGGATGGTTTTTCCACGCATCGCCTCGTCCATCACCGAGCTATCGATCTCATTGATGAATGTGTAGATCTGTTCGTTCGGAACGAAGAGCAAGACATAGTCTACGGTCTGGTCTTCGGAGTTGATGTAGTCGCGCGTCTGCACTTCTTTGATGCGTCTTTTTACATCCGCGAGAAATTCCTTCTTGGCTTTCTCGCGCTCGGCTTCGGTCGTGGCCTCGGTAAAGACCTGGTAGTTATTGAACGGGAACTTCACATCCATATTCAACTTCAGATTCTTCGGGAGCATGAATGTGAAATCCGGTCGCGATCCGCCGGAGAGCTTGCTCTGCTTCATGTAGTTCACACCTTCGATGAGGCCGGAAAGCCTGAGCACGTCCTCCGCCATGCGTTCGCCCCACTGTCCGCGGCTACTGTTGCTGCTGAGAGCATTCTTCAGATTTCCCGTGGTGTCGCTCAGTTCGCGGATCACTTTTGCAGCGCTCTCCAGTCGTGCATCGACTTTCGTGTTTTTGTCCCCGAGATCCTGAATAAGACGCTCGACTTTGTTGAGATCGTCTTTCATATGTCGCAGAGTTCCATCAATCAGCTCTTTCTTTCCGGAGAGCTTACTTTCCGCAAGTTGCAGGATCTTCTCGGTCTGCTTGGATACGATTTTCGAGGAGAGATTCTCGGCGATCGCTTCCGCGTCCTGCATCGATTTTCCAAAGAGGAACTTGCTGATGAGGGTACCAATACCTAGTCCGATGAGGATGCCGACTGTGAGAGAGAGGGGATGCATGTGGGCGGATAGTAGCACAGGGTGGACGATTGTACACTCATCACCTTGAACAATTTTCAATTTATTCTCTATAGGTCTTGCCAAATCATCAATCCGCACTAGAATGCCCTCGTGGTGCTCCTGGGTGCGACTTCGCCTCGGGTGGCACTGCGTGGAGAGTTCTCCGCCCCTTTCTTTGCCTGTTTCCCATCTCTTTATGTCGCTCAAGCGCACCCAGAAGAAACGTCTGATCACCAAGCATCGCACGCACGAAAAGGACACGGGATCGCCGCAGGTGCAGGTGGGTATTCTTACCACAGAGATCAACTACCTTACGGAGCATCTTCAGGAGCACAAGAAAGACCACTCCGCACGCCGCGGCCTTCTTGGTAAAGTCGCCAAGCGTCGCACACTGCTCAACTACCTCCGCATGAACAAGCCGGATGATTATCAGGAGGTACTGGAAAGGAACAAGCTGAAGAAGTAGGAGCGGGCAGCGTACTGCCGGTTATCCTTAGTTATTCATCAACTCTTTTTTTTGTAAGCGCAATACACAGTCTATCGGGCAGTTGGTATACATTCATTCAGCATGTCGCCGAAGAAAAGCTCCCGTACCATTGGATTTCTCTTTGCAGCGTTAGTTGTCATGGGGGGGGTCTAGCCTTCTGTCCTCCCTTCGCTTACGCCTGAGCCCCGTTGTCCGTATGAAAGCTGCGTTTCCCGTTGCATTCTGAATCGATGGAGACGTCGCCCCGCATCAGAGGGCGGATCTGCAGATCTTTCGACCGTGGGTACAGATTGTGAAAGCCCGCCCGATGCTCCTCGCCCGAGTCTGGTACGCCGTATTGCAGACGGTATTCGTAGTATGTTTTTGAGGAAGCGAGAGTGAGGGGTGGTAAAATCTTGCTGTACCGCCGTACCGCTGCGGTGGTATAGTCTTTTTCATGCCCCGTACGACTGATCCCGATCTCAAGAGTCTTTACCGCTTGTTTGCCGCTGCCCAAAGCCCGCGCGAGGCGGAGATGCTCCTGCAGGATATGCTCACGCCCCAAGAGCTTGGTAGCCTTGCCGAGCGATGGCAGCTCATCCGCATGCTCGACGAAGGCATCGCTCAGCGCGAGATTGCCGATACCCTCGGCATCAGCATCAGCAAGATCACGCGGGGGTCGAGGATGCTCCAGTTCGGGAGCGGGGGATTTCTGTATTTCCTCAAGAAGCTCCGCAAGCAGAAGCGCTAAACAGACGGTGATTCTCCTTGATTTTCCGGACGGATGATGTAATGATGTAACGGTACATCATGTCATTACTTTATTCTGCAGATTTTCAGGGCGAAGGATATTTAGCAGACACATTGTCTGTGGGATCTGCAGATAATCCGTTACGCGAGGATGTTGTCGCTCCCTCTGCGCAGTTGGTGAGGCAAGAAATATCACTCGCTATGGCAGCTGATGAAGCTACTGAGACTGTTTCGCGCATATATACCCCAGAGGAAATTGAGCGTGGCGTACTGGGGCAACACCATCCTGTCACGGGAAATTGTCTAATCGGCACTGTTTTTGATCCCGAAAAGGGGGCATTGGTGATGGAGCATCATGAGTCCGGATGGGGGAGTACTACTGTGAAGCGGGAGCCGCTTCCGCGCATCGGTGATGGCAGTTCACACAGTGAAAAAGATTTTCCACTACCACATTGGAACTTCGATCCTCGGACGCGTGAGTCCTTAAGGAAGTCTAAGTGATCCACAAATAGTGAATAGCTGCAGAAATATCTGGTTCTCCTATAGGAAATAGGCGTATACTAACCGCAGTTCTTTCCCTCTACCGATCTCTTCAGTCCCACCTTTGGGTTTACGTCTTAGTTTCCAGCATACGGAACTTAAGATGTGAATCCATCCGCGGAATGAGGAGCGCGCTTGAGTGGAAGGGTATTTCCTTCCTCTTTCTTTTATGTCCACATCATCGTCGGCCATTG
>SXGS01062597.1_pt1 | contig 39585 bp, 34 predicted proteins | sample 3174681 | NCBI WGS metagenome assembly SXGS01 (sample SAMN11356861, study PRJNA531348) | freshwater metagenome | isolation source: freshwater sample F1-80 | place: China: Fuxian Lake, Yuxi | collected 2017-12-25 | reverse complement strand
CAAGGACGCGCAGAGCCGGTTCGTCTGCGCCAATGCCCGCACCCTGAAAATCTTCAATCTCCAGCACGAGTGGCAACTGCTCGGAAAGATGGACCGCGACTTCTTCCCGCTGGAACTCAGCACCGGTTTCGTCGAGGAGGACCAGCGGGTCATGCGCACAGGGACGACGCGGATCTATTACGCGCAGATGGTGCCCGACATCCACGGCCCGTTGAACTGGTATGTCGTCTCCGTGGCCCCACTGCGCGATGCGCGCAGCCTCGTCTGCGGCGTCGCCATGGTGCTCTACGACTTGCACGAAGTCGGCGGCGTCGCCCAGCCCTTTCAACAGTTGGAACCCGCCCTTCGCCACCTCCACACCCGCTTCCGCGAGCAAATCGAAACGAAGCAGCTCGCGGCGCTCACACACCTCTCCGAGAGGCAATTCACCCGCCTTTTCCACAAGCTCCTCGGCGAACCGCCGATGCGCTATCTGATCCGCCAGCGCATCCGCGCCGCCTGCCAGGATCTCATCGCCACCTGCCGCACCGCCGGCGCCATCGCGCTCGATTGCGGCTTCTACGATCAAAGCGCCTTCACCCGCGCCTTCCGCCATCAGACCGGCCTCGCTCCCGCCGCCTACCGCAAGCGGCATCTCGGCGGATTGGGTCAGTTTGATTCGACCGCTGACACCTCTGACTAAAGTGGTTTCAGGATAAAAACATAGTTTCGTTCATTTCAACCTGAAAAGGGTGTGTGATTGCGTCCATGTGAATCCCGTGCAGGCGAAACTCCTCCCGTCTGCGGAGCATTTGCTCAGTGATCCTTAAAGCGGCAGTTGAACATCGTGGAGATTCGCAAAAGCCTGGATGAAAAAACCTAAACTATTTGCGAGGCTTATCCCGCGTGGATCTGTTGAGTGATTCGGAAAGACTTTATCGCCAGGATCTTGCCAAGATGCGCCTGGGGCAACTGCTGTTGTGTTAAGGTTAGTTCTTCTTGGGTTGGATGGCGCGATAAAACGGGCAAGGGGGCGAGCCAGGGGCAACACCCTCCCTGGGACGTCAGCCGCAGATGGAAAGCTGCCGACAGCCCGGCATGGAGACGATCTCCGCCTCTCATCATTTTCCCAGCGTCCCTCCTTGCCCCAATCCGTCCCCAAGCCCTATCCTGGAAGCCAGCCGGCATCAAAGTCCTGTCCATTTCAGGCAGTTGCCCTCGCCACCACCATGAATCTCACCCGCGAAGAAGCGCTGTTTGCCCTAGCACTTGAGAAACCGTTGGAGAAACGCGCCGCATTCCTCGACGTGATCTGCGACGGAGACCCGGCGTTGCGCCAGCATCTCGACGCCCTGCTGGCCACGCAAGAGCATCCTGGCACCGTGCTCGCCACGAATGCGGAAGCGCTCCCGCCCGGCCCCAGTTTCGAGTTTGCCGATGCTCCCGACGAAGCCGTGGGCCAAACGCTCGGACGTTACAAGCTGCTCGAACGCATCGGCGAAGGCGGGTGCGGCGTGGTGTATGTCGCGGAGCAGACCGAACCGGTGCGACGCCGCGTGGCGCTCAAGGTCATCAAGCTGGGGATGGACACCAAGCAGGTCGTCGCGCGATTTGAGGCGGAGCGGCAGGCGCTGGCGATGATGGATCATCCGAACATCGCCAAGGTGCTCGACGCGGGAACTACAGGACCGGACCCTCGCGCCAGCGTCTTGGACTGCGGCAATCCTCTGCCGCTTTCCAGCGCGCCAGACCGTGCTAAAGCGCCAGAGGACTGGCGCAATCCAAAACCTGTCGGACCATCACAGACCCCTCCCAATTCCACGGTTCCAGCCGGCCGGCCCTATTTCGTGATGGAACTGGTGCGAGGTATCAAGATCACCGACTACTGCGAACAGCACAACCTCACCACCAAGGAGCGACTCGATCTCTTCATCAAGGTCTGCCAGGCCATCCAGCACGCTCATCAGAAAGGCATCATCCATCGCGACATCAAGCCCTCGAACATCCTCGTCACCCTGCACGACGGCGTGCCGGTGCCGAAGGTGATTGATTTTGGGATCGCCAAGGCGACGGAGGGACGCCTGACGGACAACACGGTTTACACACAGTTGCACCAGTTCATCGGCACGCCGGCCTACATGTCGCCGGAGCAGGCTGAGATGAGCGGTTTGGACATCGACACGCGCAGCGACATTTACAGCCTTGGCGTGTTGCTCTACGAACTGCTGGCCGGCAGCACGCCGTTTGATGCGAAGGAGTTGATGCAGTCGGGCCTCGACGAGATGCGGCGGATCATCCGGGAACAGGAGCCGTTGCGACCGAGCACGAAGCTCAGTCAGACACTTGGAGCCATGGACAAGTTGGGGCGAGCCCGTCCCGGCGAACCGGGCCCCGGCTCAGCGAGGACGATTCGCCCTACCACGCAATCCGAGGAAGAAGTCGGAACCTCCTCACGCTGGCTGCTACGGGTGAAGGAGACGATCCACCAGATTAAGGGCGATCTCGACTGGATCGTGATGAAGTGCCTGGAGAAGGATCGCCAGCGTCGCTACGAGACGGCCAATGGGCTGGCCGCCGACCTCAAGCGGCATCTCGAAAACGAGCCGGTCATGGCCCGTCCGCCCAGTCAGTTTTACCGGCTCCAGAAGATGGCGCGGCGGAACAAGGCCGCGACCGTCGGGGTCGCCAGCGTCGCGCTGGCCTTGGTCCTGGGTCTAGGGCTCGCGACGGCGGCGTTGGTGCGCGAGCGGGCCGCGCGGGAGCGGGAGCGCGCACAATCCGTCCGGGCGGATACCATTTCGACCTTCATCGACAGCCTGATGTCCGACCAGTTGCCCTCGCTACTGCAGAAGGGGAATGTCAAGGGTGCGCGGGAGTTGATCCGCAATGCGGATGCGCTGGCTACATCCACCCTGTCTAATGCCCCTGCGGCGGAGATCAAGATCCGGCAGAACTTGTGGAGAAACCTTGCTGCCAGTCCGTTGAACGATGATCCGGCCGCATTGCAGCAGGCAGAGGCGGTTAACCGGCTCCTGCCCAGTGTCACCGACGACCAACTCAGCGAGCCGCGTGATTCTTACAGGATTCGTATATCTGTAGCTCGACTTTACGCGGCCGGTGATCAGATCCCAGCACAGGAGCGGGCCATGAGGGAGTTGGACGGCCTCTACGCCGAGTTCACGGGGCGGACTCCGCCCGCCCTGGAATTCGCCGGAAGTTGCCAGTTGTGGCGGGCACGTTGGTACAGGTCTGTTGGAAAGACGAACGAGGCGCGGGTGGCGATTGTGGAAGCCCGCGAACTGCTGCTCCGTGCCCCGGCTTCGTCGACCTTGGGAATCTCTGTGGCCTCTCAATATGCTGCCATTCTCGGAAGCTCCCATCCCGCACAGGCCGAGCAGGTCGCCCGCGAGACCTTGGCGAAACTGCCAGCCCTTGACGCGCAAGTGAGGCGCAATTACTGGCAGCTGGTTAATCAACTAAGCAACACGCTCTGTCGGCAGGACCGCTTCACGGAGGCGACCACGATGGTGGAAGAACAAGGGCGGTGGCAGAAGACCCGCGGCGGTACTGTGGAGGACCAGGTCCGCCTGGATGCGCTGCGAGGCGAGATTTTCGCCCGCTCCGGAAACCCCCGGGGAGCGTTGCCGATCCTCGAGGCCGTGGCCACCGACCCGCTTTCCGATCTTCAGGACTGGTGTACGGCCGCCAACATTGCGGTCGCCACTGGCGACGACGCTTCCTACGAGCGGCTCAGCCGGATCTGCATGCTCCGTTTCAGTTCGACGGTCGAGGGGAGCCCGGCACTCGCCGTTGTGGCCGGCCTGGATCGGCCGCTCATGGACGAAAGCACTCTGGCCATCGCGCGAGGCTTGATGGAGCGGGCCGATGACGGTTCGACAATGAGCAACCTTCTTATCAACGCCTTCAGAGCGATCCTGGCCTATCGCGAGCATCGCTACCTCGAGGCCATGGTGTCGCTGGATCGATACCTTGCCACGCCTAACTCCCGCCGATTTAGCATCATCGTAGCGGATCCAGGAGAGCAAGCCTGGAATCTGTTTCTTCGGGCGATGCTGAATGCCGAACTCGGGCGCGCGGAGGAGGCTCGCCAGGACTACGCCCGAGCCCGAGCCCAGTTGAACCTGGCCGTTGGGGACAAGCCCGGCCATGACCGCGGCTCTTTTTGGACGCACACCTATCAGGCGGAAACCAGGCAGCGCGAAGCCGAAGCGCTATTCCAAGCCAAAGGCATCCGCCTGCCCGAACCGGACGCGAAGTGAATCAAGCGCAACCCGCATGATGATTTCCCAACGAATCCCAACCGCTAAGACCTTCTTTTCCAACTTGCGCCAAGCGAGCAAGCAGCGAAACGCGCCGCCTTTCTCGACGCAATGTGCGACGGAAATGCTGCCTTGCGTGCCCGCCTCGAAGCCCTGCTTGCCGCGCACGCGGAGCCGGACAACGAAGTGGCCACACAACTGGTTCGGAGAGACGAGTTACACGAGTCCCAAACCTCCCTCTCTTCCGGTCAGAACCTCGCGGAGCTCGGCCCTCCCTTTGACGAAGCCGTTGGGCAAACCTTGGAGCGCTACAAGCTTCTCGAACGAATCGGCGAAGGCGGCTGCGGCGTGGTGTATGTCGCCGAGCAGACGGAGCCGGTGCGACGTCGCGTGGCCCTCAAGGTCATCAAGCTGGGCATGGACACCAAGCAGGTCGTCGCGCGGTTCGAGGCCGAACGGCAGGCCCTGGCCATGATGGATCATCCCAATATCGCCAAGGTTCTGGACGCGGGCACGACCGACGTGGGCCGGCCCTTCTTCGTCATGGAACTGGTGCCCGGAATCCGCATCACTGACCACTGCGACCAGGCCAAGCTCAACACCAAGGACCGGCTCGATCTGTTCATCAAAATGTGCCACCCGATCCAGCACGCGCACCAAAAAGGCATCATCCATCGCGACATCAAGCCCTCGAACATCCTCGTCACGCTGCACGACGGCGTGCCGGTGCCCAAGGTGATTGACTTCGGCATCGCCAAGGCGACGCTGGGCTCCGATCAGATCACGACGAAGGCGAAGCGTCGTTCCATCGACGGGTCCAAACTGCTGCACCAGCTCAAGCGCGATCTCAACTGGATCGTGATGAAGTGCCTGGAGAAGGACCGTACGCGGCGTTACGAGACGGCCTATATCCTGGCCGCCGATCTGAAGCGGCACCTCGATAACGAGGTGGTCACCGCCCGCCCAGCCGGCATCGGCTACAAGATGCGGAAGTTCGTCCGACGGAACCGCGGCGGCGCGGCGGCGTGGCGGTGGCCGCCACCATCCTGACGCTCCTGGTCTTAGCCGTCGCGGTGACCAGCCTGCTGGGCGCTTGCCGTTTGGCCGCTGGAGATCCAACGTCCGCGGAGCCTCCCCTGCTCCGCGGATATGAAGGCCTCGAGGCACGCGCCCCGGGCATCTCCGCTATCGAGCACATGAGAATCCACGAAGCACTCCAGCGTCTGGTGTCGCTCTTCGCCCCCTCAACCGTCAGGCCGAGTCGGCCCGGTGGCAGAAACAACTCGACCGCTTCGAGCAAAGTCCCGCGGGTCAGAGGCTCGCCACCGCGCGCACGTCCCGACCCGCGCCCTGAGGCCTTCCCGATCTTCCCCATAACCCCAACCCCAACAAGTCCCCGCGATATGACCACGAAGAACGAAGTCACCCTCTGCGCGCGCCTGCCCCCCCATAGCGCGGTCCTCAAGGCCTACGCCGACAGCGAGGGCACGTGCGAGATCCATGAGACCACCGTGATCGAACTGTATCCAACCCGACATGCAATCCCCTCAAAAGCCCTGCCCCCACTATAGGCGTGGTGTTCGTCAACCCCGCCGATCCGAACAACGTCAAGTGCGGCCGGATCGAGTTCCAGGTCGCGCCGGCGGATGTCTGCCCGTTCGCCAACTCGGTCGCACAGCCCACTGCCTCGAAAGCCGTGCTGATCCACGACGAGTGAAAAGACGTGCCCGGGGCCAATCCCGCCTCCAACAAGGCCGTCATTCGCGACGGACTCGCGGTGAATTCCTCCTACAAGTTCGCCATCCACGGCGCCTGGGACTGCTCGTGCGGTCCACGCACCTTCACCCTCGATCCCACCGTCGAGATCCTGAACCGAGCCACGTGAACAGTGACAATTATAATCCTTAAACCGGCCGTTGGCTCGAGCCTCTGGCGAAGTAATTACGGTGTAAGCCGGTTGAGCATGAGCGCACGCGCAGAGAAGGGCACCGAGCAACAGGTTGAGGGCTGGTTTAAATAGCGAACGGTTTGGTCGCATATCGGTTTGAGAGGTTGATGCTTCGGATCTTCAGAGGCGTTTCTGAACGAGCACGCAGCGAATGGCCGTGAGGTTTTGGACTGCGCCGATGGGCCAAGAGAAGGCCGACGCTTCCCAAAAGCGCGGGCGATGATGTTTTCCCTCGGCACAACGAAAAACGAGTGCTCTGGAGCGGTCCGGTTGTCGCCGATCAACAGAAACTTGCCGGCCTCGATCAGGCCCGGTTTGACCGTCCAAACCCCACGCTTTACTGGAAAGGGCTCCTCCAATCTCTCACCGTTGACAAAGATCGCGCCTTCCTTCATCCAGATCAGCTCGCTGGGCAGATCGATCACTCGTTTGGTCACGAATTCCGAACCCGTCTTAACGGTCACAATCTCGAATCGTTCTGGGAAGCGCAGGTATTGTTCGTGAACTTGGCTTCGCTGCGCTCCGTCGCGAAATCCGGCCTCCCGCCGAGATGGAAAACCCAGATCCCGAGAAGTTCGAGGTAGGGCCGCTCGGATTTCTCGCCATCAAAAGGCGCCCCGGCGACCAACCAGTGACACCTGAAATGATTCGCTCCATACAGGACGAAATTGACGAAGAGGACTTTCAAAAAGCGATGCACCCGAACGGTCGATGATCGCGCTGCTCGACATCAATGTCCTCATTGCTTTGGTGGATACCAAGCATATCCATGACGCCTCCGCATCTCGATTCTTCCAGCAGACGCAACCTCACGGGTGGGCGACCTGTCCAATCACTGAAAATGGGGCACTCCTTATTCTAGGCCGCCCCGGTGCCAACCACGGTCCAGATTCCCCCACTTCCGCTCGCATATTGCTGCGCAGCCTGCTCGCCAGCCCCGGCCACCAGTTCTGGCCGGATGGCGTCTCCTTGATGGACACCAGTCTTTTCCTCACGCTCCAATCGTCCAAACACCTCACCGACCTCTACCTCCTAGGCCTCGCCGTGAAGCGCGGGGGCCGCTTTGCCACCTTCGACGCCAGCATCGACGCCTCCCTTATCCCCGGCGGCCCTCAGGCATTCTACCGTATCAGCCGATGAAACCGGTCGTTACCCAACCCATCCTGCCGCTGGATGGTTTGCCGGGTTTCAAGAAAGGATGGCTCTGACCACCTTGCCATGCACGTCAGTCAACCGGTAGTCGCGGCCGCCGAACCGGTAGATCAGGCGTTCATGATCGAGGCCGAGCAGATGCAGCATGGTGGCATGCAGATCGTGGATCTCGACCTTGTTGTCGACCGCCTTGTAGCCGTAATCGTCTGTCGCGCCGTAGACCATTCCGCCCCGGACGCCGCCGCCCGCGAGCCAGAGGCTGAAACCGAACGGATTGTGATCGCGGCCGTCACTTCCGCCCTGCGCAAATGGCGTGCGCCCGAATTCGCCCGACCAGATCACGAGGGTCTCGTCCAAAAGGCCGCGTGCTTTGAGATCTGTCAGGAGGCCGGCGATGGGCTGATCGATCGCGAGCGCATTCCGCGAGTGATTGTTGCGGAGATCGCCGTGCGCATCCCAGCGCTGGGTGCCGTGAGCGCGCGGGCAGGTCAGCTCGATGAAACGCACACCGCGCTCCACTAACCGCCGCGCCACCAGGCACTGGCGCCCATACGAGCGGGTGTGCTCGAACGCGGCATCCATTCCGTAGAGTTTCCACGTCGCTGGCGACTCGCCGTCGATGTCCGTTGCCTCCGGCACTGCCATCTGCATCCGGTAGGCCAACTCGGCATTGAGAATGGACGCCTCCAACGCATCCGGCCGGCCCAGATCGGCGAACGTGCCGGCATCGAGTGCGCGCAAGGCGGCGAGTTTGTTCTGCTGCCACCGGGCCTGCGCCTCGAATGGCTGCACGTTGGCCAGGGACGGCGACTGATTGCGCAGAAGTGAAGCCTGATAGCTCGCCGGCAAAAAGCCCGCCGCGAAACAATCCACGCCGCCGGACGGAATCAACCCGCCGTCGAGCACGACATACCCCGGCAGGTCGCGATTCTCCGAACCCAAGCCGTAGGTGGCCCAGGCGCCCATGCTAGGCCGGCCCGCCAAGCCGCTGCCGCAGTGCAAGAAATAGTTGGCGGCATTGTGCTCGGAGAAGTTTGAAACCATGGAACGGATCACGCAGAGTTCATCCGCGCAGCCGCCGACGAACGGAAATAGATCGCTCACCGGCAGACCACTTCGCCCGTACATCTTGAAGTCCCACAGGTTGCCCAGCACCGCGCCGTTGTCTTCAAACTGCGTCGGTTCCATCTTCATCCCAAACCGCTTCCCGTTTTCGCGCCTGAGCCTGGATTTCGGATCGAAGCTTTCCACCTGCGACACCCCGCCATCCATGTAGAGAAAGATCACGTTCCTGGCCCTGGTCCGGTGATGCGATCCGCCGGCCGGAGAGAGGCCGCTCACGGCGGAGGCGCCCTGGCTCTTGTCCGCGAGCAGGGCGGCCAGCGCGACGACTCCAAAACCAAGCGACCCTTCGCGCAGCATTCGGCGCCGGGTCATCGCGCGGAAAGGCCGTCGCGTGTCAGTGGACATGGATAAACTCTTTCATCATGAAAACAACATGGCAGGCATCGGCCCACAAGGCCTCATCCAACCGCGCGGCGTCACCGGACAATTCACGCGCGGCTGCCTGAGTCCGGAGCAGGGCGAGCATCTGATCGAATTCCGACTTCCTGGGCGGACGGGCCAGGGCGCGGTGGAACAACTCCCCGACCCGTTCGCGGTCAGAGAGGCCGGACTGCTTCAAGCTCTCCTTGGCCCAGGCGGCGGCCAGTTGATGAACCAAAGGATCGTTCATCAGGGCGAGCGCCTGACCGGGGACGTTGGACCGGTTCCGCTGCCCCACGGTGGTGTCCGGCAGCGGCAGATCGAACGTCAGCATCCAGGAAGAAAGAAAATTACGGCGCGTCTCCAGGTAAATCGTGCGCCGCCGGTCGCCGTCCATGGGACCGCTCGCGTTCTTGACCCACATGCGATCGCCCATGTAAGGCGTGAAGTAAGTGGGCACGGACGGCCCGAACTGAATCCGATTCAATTGCCCGGAGACCACGAGCAGGCTGTCGCGAATAACCTCCCCTTCCAGGCGCCGAAGACGCATCCGATGCAACAGCGCGTTCTCCGGATCGCCGGTTGCCGCCAAGGGATCTTCCGAAACACTCGACATTTGAAACGCCCGTGTCAGGCACAACGTCCGAATCAGTCTCTTGATCGAACCGCCGTCCGCCCGAAAGTTCAGGGCGAGATAATCCAGCAACTCCGGATGGGTCGGAGCCTGGCCCATGGTTCCCAGATTGTCGACCGTCGCCACCAGTCCACGGCCGAACACATGCGCCCAGACGCGATTGACGATCACGCGGTAAGTGAAAGAATTCGCGTCACCCAGCAGCGATTCCGCAAGTTCCAGGCGCCCGCTCCCGCGGGCGGCAGCGGCAGCCGGCGAAGAAGCCATCGCTTCAGGCACGCGCCGGGACACCGGCGTACCGGGTGTCTTGGGATCGCCGCGGACAAAGACGCGCGTGGGCTCGGCGCTGCCGTCGGTCATGGCCATGACGCGCATCGGCTGCGGCAAGCCTTCCGAAGCTTTGCCAATCCGTCCGACGATGCCGGCGATTTCCGCCGCGGCGGGCCCCCAATCCACCAGCCGCTTTTTAGACAGCCAGGAGATCAACCCAGCCGAGTTCGTGTCGGGCCGTGGGCGGTTCCACGCGTCTAAGGCTTCGTGAACCGCCGCCTCCAATTTTGCGGCCTGCTCAACTGTGGCATCGCTCGGAGACGGCGTCATCAGGGGCACGTCGTCCGGCGGCTTGGCGCTTGCCGAGAGCACGATGCGATCCAGCGCCACGAAGCCGTCGCCCTGGTCGATGAGCTCAAAATAGGCCGGCCGCCCGATGTGCCTGTGAAGCCCTGAGGCGATGGAGTGCCAGGTGAACTGGCCGTCGGTGTTTACGTCGAACAATGTCCGTTCGAACAGGAGCGGGTTGAACTCGCGCAAACCGTAGCGTGAGATGATCAATCGGACCTGTCCCGACCGGCCGGCGACACGAAGGTGGATGTTCGAATGAGTGATCGTGAAGGTGGGTGAACGCAGGGTTCCCTGCAGCAGCGCGGCGAACCGTCCGCTGTGCGCGACGGCCGGAGGAAGGAACTCGATTTCGCTGCCGTCAACACGCCAGCGGGCAACCGCGACGGAATTCGAAATTGGCCCCGAACCGAACGCCTGACCGCTGGGGAACCACGTCCGGAAGTCTGGGGTTGGAAACGGCTCGTGGAGCAGGTCGAGCGATCCGCTGGAACCCCGCTCCCGCCCCACCACAGGCTCCGACGGTTTCGCCCCTTGCGGGGGCGTGTTCGGGCTCGTGGACAGCTTGGTGTGTTCACGTTCCAACGCCGCCAGCCAGGACCGCAAAGGATGGGCGGGCTTGCTTGCTGCGTCGGAGGCCAACTCGGTCATCCACGATTCCAATATCGCGCTGCTCAGGCCGCGTTCGCGCGCCACCGCCGCGATCGGCCGCGCGTAGTGCGTGCGCTCCGGGTTCGGCGAATCGGTGAAGACAATGTCATCCACGTTGATGTGCCCCCACGTGCTCTCGTCATCATCGATGATCTCCAGCGTCGCCTCCTTCCCGACCATCTCCTGGACGTCCCAAATCTTCGCCTCGAGCAGCTCGCGATTCTGCCCGGAAGCGGCACGAACCTCCCGCCCTTCCACGCGCAAGGCGATTCTGGCTTTCTTCGTCGGAATGCCTCCTCCCAAGCGAAAACGAATGTAGGGGTAGGTGATTTGGAAAGGCGCCGAACGTAGCGCGCCCTTGGGAGCGTCGCCCTGGGTAAAGCTATTCGCCAGACGCCGGCCCTGGAAACCTTCCACGGTTTGCTGATTTGGATGTTTGCCGGAGGCCGGCTCAGTGCCAAACGCGGTTCCCTCCACCTTCCAACGGGCATAAGTTCCGTCCTCGAAATCCTCGAACACCAAGTCCGGACGCCCGCTGATTTCAATGTCGGCAGGCTTGGCCACGCCGTGCAGGACTTCGCCCGCAGCCGACAGGTAGAGCGCAATCCTGGGTCCGCCCTCTGAGCGCACGCGCGTCAGTGCCTCGCGCAAAGTATCGGTTTCGCGGGCATGCCGGCGGCGCAATTCTTCGACCCGCGGCTCCAAGGTTCCGTCCGGATCCAGGCAGGCGATGTCCTGACGCGAGCCACGCAGATACGCGGTCAGGCTGTAGTAGTCCTGGGTGGAGATCGCATCGAATTTGTGATCGTGACAACGGGCGCAGGCGACGGTCAGTCCCAGAAACGTCTTCGAGAACACATCGACCTGGTTATCGATGCGGTCCGCCTCGTCCAAGTAGGGATCCACCGGACCGTGGGTGGCCTGGTGGAGGTACCACCAACCCGTGCCGATGACGGACTCATTGAACCCGGCGGTTGGATGCCGCCGAGGCCGCTGGAGCAGATCGCCGGCGATGTGTTCCTTCACAAACTGGTCGTAAGGAACATCGGCGTTGAACGCCCGGATCAGGTAATCGCGATACCGCCACGCGTGCGGGATGGAGTAGTCCTGCTCGTGCCCGTAAGTCTCGGCAAAACGGACGAGGTCCATCCAATGACGCGCCCACCGTTCGCCGTAGTGCGGCGAAGCCAGCAACCCGTCCAGCACCCGTGCTCGCCCGTCTGGAGTAGTGTCTTCCAGGAACGCCCGGAGTTCCTCGGGGGTCGGCGGCAAACCGGTGATCACAAAGTGGACGCGACGGAGCCACGTCGCCGGACTGGCGGTGGAGGCAGGTCGAATGCCGCTGTTCTCCAACTTGGCCAGGATGAAGTGATCGACCGGATGCTCTGACCAACTGGCATCCTTCACGGCCGGTGGCGCTGACTTCTTCAAGGGCTGAAAACTCCACCATTCACGGCGCCCCTGAAACACGCTCGCCCAATCAGCGCCCCCTGCCGACTCCGTCGCCGATGGATGATCCCGCGGGTCAGGCGCGCCATCGTTCACCCACTCGACTAACGACCCGATCGCGGAATCGGACAGCTTCGGCCGATCCTTCGGCATCTTGAATTCGTCATGCTGGTGTCGGATCGACTGAATGAGCAAACTTTTATTGGCATCGCCCGGCACTAGCGCTGGCCCGGAATCGCCGCCCTTGCGCAACCCGTCGCGCGAATCCACTCGCAGCCCACCTTTCTGTTTCTTCGCGCCGTGACACTCGTAACAATCGTTGGCGAGGAACGGGCGAATCCGCTTCTCGAAAAAATCCACCTGCCCGGGCGTGAGCGATTGCGCGGCGCGGCCGGCGAAGCTGTGGCCTCCCAAAAGAGAAATAACAATCAACGTCCACCCCAGGCGATGCACGCGAGAGTGCGCTTTGGTGGAGGACGATGCGATCATGGGGATTGAAATACACTCACTGCAGTGGACTTGTCAGGCTTAAACCTCGGCTTGCCGAGGGCGGCGTCTGGAGAAAATCTCAACCAAACCACCGGCAGTTGCCCAAGGCGATGTTCAACTGCCGTTTTAAGGATGAAGCGGAACTGAAGAAAAGGTTGAAGGCGTGAGGGCCAAACCGCCGGCCGGCTGAGATGGATCGGTCGGGACTCGACGACGAATCCCATTCTCCTTTACCATCATGCCATGCATTCCATCCCAACGTTCGCCCTGGTTGTGTTCCTCCTCAGCCGTGCTTGGAGCAGCGATTGTCGCGCGCAGGCCACCACCGCCGATCATCCCAAGCATGTCCCCGAAGGATTTTCCCTGCAGTGGCAGCCGAACTTTGACGACGACGGAATTCTCCAGCAACTGGAGTTCACCGACGCGAAAGCCTGGCGCCGCAGCAACCACGAGGGCCGTGCCGCCCTCGAACTGGTGGGAAACAGCCGCTACACGTCAAAGGTTCGCTCACCCAGCAGCATCGCGCTGCTGACGACCCGACGATTCGGCGATTTCCTCATCGAAGCTGAACTGCTGCAGACCGGACGCGATTACGGGCACCGGGACCTTTGCCTTTTCTTCGGATTCCAAGACCCGGGTCATTATTATTACGTGCATTTCGCCAGCAAGACCGACCCGGAGGCGAACCAGATCTTCATCGTCAATGAGAAGCCCTTCACCAAGATCTCGACCAAGACCACTGCGGGCAGCCAGTGGGGCCAGAACCAATGGCATCGAGTCCGGGTTCAGCGTCTCGGGACCAAGATTTCGGTCTGGTTCGATGACATGACCACGCCCGCGATGCTGGCCGAGGACGCCTCTTTTGGCGCCGGATATTTGGGATTCGGGTCTTTCAACGACAGCGGGATGTTCGCCCAGGTGCGCGTCTGGGCGCCCGCCGTGGAGGAAGTGGAGCGCAACCGAGATCTGTTCAAAGCAAAAGACGCCGCCCGCGCCGCTTCCGCCGCTGAGTTCCGCCCGATCTTCGACGGCCGAACACTTGATGGCTGGAAGGCGCTGAATATGAGCTACTGGTCGGTCGAAGACGGCGCCATCACAGGACAATCGACCCCCCAGAATCCCTGTACGCAAAACCAGTTCCTGGTGTGGCAGGGAGGTGATGTCACCGACTTCGAACTGAAGCTCCAGTTCCGCGCCACTGGCAACGGGTGCAATTCCGGCGTGCAATTCCGCAGCCAGATCCGGCCCGACGGCCTGGCCGTCGGCTATCAGGCCGACATTTATCAAAGCGGGCCTTACCTCGGCGGGGTCTGCGATGAACTTCACCAGCGCAATGGCCCCGAACTGTTGACCGCCAACGGAAGCAAAACGGTGATCGACGCCTCGGGAAAGCGCACTCCGACCAAGCTGGCGGGCACGGCGACCTTGAAGCCGCCCGGCGAATGGAACGAATACCACATCACCGCCCAAGGCCAGCACATCATTCTTCGGATCAACGGTGTCACTTGCTCCGAACTGATCGACCAGGAGATGGGGCACTACGATCTGAAAGGCATCCTCGGCTTGCAACTGCGATCCGGCCAACCCATGAAGGTGCAATTCAAGAACGTCCACTACCGTAAGCTCTAGCGCGGCGCGGCGCGCCTCCGGCCCGTTCCCCATTCCGCGCAGCCGCAGCGTGACTTCGCCGAAGGTGCCGCTCTTCGTGTCCGACGCGGGAATGGCGACTTGCGCCGATGCGAAAATGCGAATCGAGCCACTCAGGCGATGATGTCGCGCACGACTTGGCCATGGACATCGGTGAGGCGGAAGTCGCGTCCGGCGTAGCGATAGGTCAGGCGTTCGTGGTCGTAGCCCAACAAGTGGAGCATCGTGGCGTGAAGGTCATGCACGGAAACTGGATTCTCCACCGCGCGGAAGCCGAACTCGTCCGTCGCGCCGTAAATGGTGCCACCCTTGATCCCGCCGCCGGCGAGCCACAGAGAAAATCCCCAGTGATTATGATCACGTCCTTGCGCCGCACCCGAGCCGTTCTGCCCCATTTCCACCGAGGGCGTGCGCCCGAACTCTCCGCTGCACAGGACGAGCGTTGTCTCCAAGAGTCCGCGCTGCTTCAGGTCCATGATCAACGCCCCCAAGCCTTGGTCGCACTCGTTGGCCACCTTGCGATGTTCTTCACGTATGTTCGAGTGGCTGTCCCACGGCTGCAGATTGCCGTGCCAGGTCTGCACGAAGCGGACGCCGCGCTCGACAAGCCGTCGGGCAATGAGCAATTGCCGGTTTTGAGGCCCTTCGCCATACGCTTTCCGGATGTGCTCAGGTTCTTGCTGAATGTCAAAGGCATCGGTCGCCTCCAGTTGCATCCGGTAGGCCAGTTCGAAGGAACGAATGCGGGATTCCAGGGCCACCTCGCCGGGCCGGGCCTCGAGATGCTGGGCGTTCAACGACCGCAAGACTTCGAACTGTTCCCGCTGGACTTCGGCGCTCAAACGGCCATTGCGGATGTGGTCGATCAGCTTCCTCGGATCAGACTGGGAGGTATCGACGTGCGTGCCCTGAAACGCTCCAGGCAGAAATGCGGAACGCCAGTTGGCCGCGCCTCCGACCGGCAACCCTCCGGGACAAAGCGCGATGAACCCCGGCAGATTCTGGTTTTCGGAACCCATCCCCCACGTCAGCCACGAGCCAAAGCTGGGACGCACCTGCCGCTGATCCCCCGTGTTCATGAGCATCAGCGACAGCTCGTGGCTGGGCAGTTCGACATGCATCGACCGGATCACGGCCAGCTCATCGGCGCACTGCGCAAGATTTGGGAACAGGTCGCTGATCGGAATTCCGCTCTGGCCGTGATTGCGGAAAGTGAAGGGCGACGGCAAGGCCACCCCGGTCTTGCGTTCGGTCTGGAGGTTATCAAAGGGAAGCATCTGACCGCCGCGTTTGGTCAGCTCGGGCTTGGGATCGAAAGTGTCCACCTGGGACACGCCGCCGTTCAGGAACACATGGATGACGCTCCGGGCGCGCGGCGGAAAATGCAGGGTTGATTCGCCTGCGTTTGCGGGCTGGGACAGGAGATCCGCCAGCGCCAGGGAGCCGAAGCCCATGCCGCATCGTTTTAAGAAGTCACGTCGCGTGGATGGATGCGGTCGGTTCATGGTTTCATCGGTTCATGATTCTAATCGGCGAACGCAAACTCGTTGGCCGCCAGGAGCACGTGCGCGACCTGTTGCCAGGCGTTGTCAGGCGATTTTTCGGCGACAACTCTTTTGAACTTCAGCAACCGCTCCTGTTCCTCGGGTTTCGGTTCGCGCGAGTAAACTCGCATATATAACTCCCGGAGGCGTCGTGTGTCGTCCTCTCCAGCCGAGCGCGCGGTCAGCGCGGCGAGCGCTGTGGCCCGGTCCTGAATGAAGTCCGAGTTCAAGGCGAAGAGAGTCTGTTGGGGCACAGTGGTTTCCGGGCGCCGGGCGGTGCAGGCGCTCGGGTTCGCGCCGTCGAATGTGCTCGCGAGACTGGAAACGATGTCGCGATTGACGAACGCATAAACGCTTCGGCGCAGCACTCCAGGCTGCGCTTGACGGTCGAAGGGCCGTCCTCCCAAAGTCAGGTCCAGTTCTCCCGAGACAGCCAGCATGGAGTCCAGCATCGACTCCAAGTCGAGGCGGTGGCGCGGCATGCGCCACAAAAGCTCGTTGTTGGGATCGATCGCGCGCGCCCGAACATCCTCTACGGCGGCTTGGGCGTAGGTGGCGGAGAGCATGATGCGGCGGTGCAGTTTCTTGAGGGACCAACCGTCTTCGGCGAACACCGAGGCCAAGTAGTCGAGCAGTTCCGGGTGGGTCGGCCGGTTCCCGCGCGTTCCCCAGTCGTCCGGAGTCCGCACCAGGCCCTGCCCAAAGTGATGTTGCCAGATCCAGTTCACCAGGACGCGGCGCGTCAGCGGGTTTTCGGGAGAAACCAGGGCGCGAGCCAGTTCCAACCGGCGCCGGCCATCCGGGAACGGTGCGGCATTTGTGGAGGTCAGCACGGACAAGAACCGGGGCGGCACCACCGCGCCACGACTGAGCGGATTCCCTCGCTTGAGCACGTGAAACGGTTCGGGGGATGGATCCTCCTTGAGCGCCATCGCACGCGCCGGTGATCCGGGCGAATGGACATGGAGATCGTGGATGGCGCCGCGCCGTCCGCTCAGATTGTCGTTCACCGTCCGATTCAACAGATGCGCTGCCAGGTCCTCGGGGACCGCCGTCGGCGTATTGGCGGCGTAAAGGTGGCGGCGTAGCTGGCGGTTGATCGCGCTGTTTATCTCCAGTTGTTTCAGGTCCTCATCCGGTACGACCTCGGCCCCGGGCGCCGCCTCGGCGGAGGCGTTTTGCAGGCTCTTCAACCAGCCCAGATGCGCGCTGGCAAAGAGTTCGCCATATGCATCCGCGACATCCGTCATGGACTGCGGCGCTTTCTTCGTGATCGCGGCCACCACTCTCGGGTTCCAGCGTGGCGCTTCGGTCGTGAGTTTGTGCAGATCTTTGAATTTGGTTGGATCGCCATTTTCGATTTCCAGGGTTCTGAGCAGGTTTGTGGCTGCAACGTTGAAATCTGAGGTTCCCAACCGGGAGAGGCGAACCCACGGGCCGAAGACCGGATCGCTCTCGGACATTTTAAGCAGGTAATCCCGCCAACGATTCAAGATAATGGGGCGCAAGTCGTCGGTGCGATAGGAGAGAAATGCCGTCGAAGTGTCCTGCTCGGGCACGCCCTTGGCGATTTCACGCAGATACATTCCTGCCTGCATTCGAAGGCGGCTTCGCATCACCTCGTTCTGCTCCGCTGCCATGTCGTTGTAACTTGCCTGGCGGCGCCCCAATTCACGCAGATACGCGATGTGCGGTTCGTCATTCTTCGGCGGATCGATGATTGGAAGCTCGCTGGGCGCACGACTGCTGGCGAGAGTGGCGTAAAGCCCATAATAGTCCTCTGTGGAAATGGGGTCGAATTTGTGGTCGTGGCAGCGCGCGCAGGCCACCGTCAATCCCATCAACCCCCGCGATATGACATCGATCTGGTCATCAATCACGTCATGACGGTTGCGGTATTGCATGCCGACGGTGAGGAAACCCAGCCCGGCGTGCGCGGCGTCCTGCTCATCGAGGCCCATTTGGTCGGCAGCCAGTTGTTCCGTCACGAACCGGTGGTAAGGGATGTCGTCGTTGAAGGCACGGATGACATAGTCGCGATAGGTGTAGGAAAACGGGAATTTGGTGAAACCAATCGCGCTGGCGCCGTGCGTGTCGGCGTAGCGGGCCAGATCCAGCCAGTGACGACCCCAGCGTTCGCCGTAGCGAGGGGAAGCCAACATCCGATCGATCACCTTCTCCCGGGCCTCCGGGGAGGGATCCTCAACGAACTCGCGGACTTCCTCCCAAGTCGGCGGCAATCCGGTGAGGTCGAACGACGCCCGACGGATCCATTGCCAGCGAGGGATCGCCGCCGACAGCGCCAATCCCTTCACTTGAAGCGCGGCGAGGACAAATCGGTCAATTGGGTTCGGCGCCGAGGTCGTTCCGCTGGGCAGGTTGGGCTTGGCGATCGGCTCGAACGACCAGTGCTTTTCATATCTCGCCCCGTGGCGGACCCAATCCCCGAGCAATCGAATCTGTTCCGAGGACAACGGTTTCCGGGTGGCGGGCGGGGGCATCTGCACTTCCGGATCGTTTGAAGTGATTCTCCGAATGAGTTCGCTTTCCTCAGGGCGGCTTATGTTGATGGCGCTCCTTTTGGCTTCCGCTTCCAAATCCAGCCGGAAGTTGCCTTTTCGGCTTTGAGCGTCGGGCCCATGGCATTGGAGGCAATGTTCCGACAACAAGGGGCGGATATCTTTGTTAAAACTTGGCGAACTGGCCGCGATCACGGCCGAGAGAGCCATCGGCCATGCCAATAAACTCAGCGCCCACGTCAACAGGTCCGAGTGCCCCCCTCGACGTAACAAGACAAGCTGGTTGTTGGTCTGGTCGTACATTGGTAACTGCTTCGATCGCTCGCGAGGCCGACGGACGCAACAGGCTCCGTTTGGCTTCCAGCGCCAGGTCCGGTCAAGCGATCCATCTCGCGGCGACCGTTCCTGGAAAAATGCTTCTTAAAAACCCAGATTAACAACGGATACACAGCCTTCAAGCATTGATCCACTCATTGATCCACTCATTGATCCACTCTTTAGACCATGACTGGGAGGCTGGGTCGATTGCCCTTGCTCAAGACCCGGCCTAAGCATTTCCTTAAAGTGGTTGAATCTGGACTGGGGAGCATGAGGCAGAGTGCGAAGCGCCCCCGGGAAGGCGCGTGAGGCTGATTCTTGACACAAGACAAAAACCTCTTGTTTGCCAAAGGCGGATCGACGGGGCGCGCCACGCTCGAAGTCTTCCGCATGGCCCGCACATGCGGTTGGGCGCCGATTGCCACAGTTGTTTCGCGCCGGTACATTTTATGCCCGATGGAATCGAAGCCATGAACGACTCAAGCGCGACCGAGGCGGCATTCGAAGTGGTTGGTTTTGCGGCAATTCTCGGGTGAGTGTTGGGAGTTTCCGCCCACAACCGCCGACAAGCTAATCCAAAATATCGCCTCCGCGATATGACCCCTCCTTGTGCGAACTTCTTTTCCCTCGACACGCGCCGACAGGGCCAGGGACACCGTTGCCGCAGCCGCCTTAGGTTCTATGATCTGGGGATTCCGAGTCGATCCTCCGACGCTTGATTAGACATGCCAAATACGCTCCGGCGATGACATCGTAAGTCATACAGAATCCGGGCCACCAGCTTGGGACTCCCGGGTTTTGTATCAGGCGTGGATGCAGCAAATCAAATACCCCATGCGCAATCAGTCCGCCAGCGACCCACCAAAGTCTTTTCTTAAACCCAGCTACAGCAGTCAACACGAACAACACGATCGGCAGAAGTTCGGCCAGCAGCGCTTGAGTTGAACCGGCAATCAGCGCAAACAAACCGTATAAAAACGCGATCACAATCAGAATTGTGGGATAAAAAGATCTGTCCCGGTCAAATCCGATGGTGGTCGATCCCGTGCAGATCCCCAATGCAAGCAAGAACCCAATCAAATACTCCATAAATATTCCAAGGTTGATGCTCCTGCCGTCCGGCCCGAATTCGACACAAATCTAGATCCACCGTCGCACGGTCGCGCAATACGCTTTGAATTCATCGCCGAAGATCACGTTTAGTGCGCGCTCTTCCGGTTTGATCTGGAACTGATTCATAAAAAGAACGAAGGCAGGCAAAGTCAAAAACGCTGCGAAATTCGCAGTGAGAATAGCCGATCCTGCCAGGATCATAAGAAACCCCAAATACATCGGATTGCGCGTGCCGCGGTAGATGCCCGACTTAACCAGTGCCGAGGACGACTGGGGCTTGGTCGGGTTGACCGTGGTCTTCGCCCGTTTGAATTCAAGAACTCCAAGCACGCATGCAACGATTCCCAAAATTCCCGTTATCCAACCAAAGAACAATTGGAATGGGATCTGAAAATTGAATTGTGGGACATGCGCGGCGCCCGCCCACATCAAAACAGTGACAAGGACGACAAGAACTACCGGTGGGATTCTGAGTTCAAGGAACCGTGCGAAGGATTGTGTCTGCATCGGGGAGTCGAGCATCGCCGCAAAAATTCAGTTTGGCTGAGGCCGCCCCGGCATTTCGGCCGGGGTGGCCATGATACTTCAGCGATGGACTCACTCTCTGCGCCCGCACGGCGAGCATTGGCACTGTCCGGGTTCACAGGAGCAGGAGCCTCCACAGGGGCAACCACTACCAGTGTTGGTGCTGGGGTTCTTGCGGTTCTTCAGATGGCCTTTTCGATTCGGTTTCATAATCATTAATGCTCAATTGTTCACGACTCAGCCCCGGCTTAGTTGCCCGGGTTACACCGGTCGTTCACCAGAGCTAACGCACCAGGCCAAATTTCATTACACTGTTGTTTTTTTCGCGCTGCCCCAATGCCAGCCGACATTCTAAACCGCCTCCTCGCAGGTGCAATCAATGCAGCCGTGAGAACTGCAGGCCCCGCAACTTTCGGTCAAAGCTTTTCGAAAATGTTTGCGAGCCCGGTGCAGTCGCACGGTGAGATTGTTACGAGTCACGCCCAATGTCGCCGCAACGTCCTCAGGTCGCTCGCCCTTCAAATCAACTTCTTCCAGCAGCTCCCGATATTGCTCGGGCACAAGGGGCAAAAGACGCTTGAAGCATTTGCAAAGTTCACCTTTTTCCTCTTCGTCTGGACCTTCCGGCAGCTCCTTTTCGAATCGATTCAACGCCCGTTGGCGGGCTCCTTGTTTCCGATAAACATCAATGATCGACCGCCGGAGAATCCGATAGAACCACTTTGTTGTTTCCTCGTCCGTGTCGGGATGCCGATCCGCCGCCAATGCTTTAATAAGGCTTTCCTGCACGACATCTTCGGCCAGATGGTGATCGCCAAGACGTTTTCGAGCAAAGGCTACGAAAATCTCGAGATTCATGAGGATTGAATCTTCAATGCTCGGCATGGCTGCGAGTTTAGCTTCTACGCCACCCAAGGCAAATTCCTTTCCAGATTTGAACCAATTTTGTCTTTCCCAAGGCCGGCGTTCAAAGGCACTGGATTTCGGACTGCTTAGGCAGTGGCGAGACGGGAATCTCGTCGACCAGATGTTCTGGTAAGATTTAAACTTTTTCTGGCCCGAGAAGTGTCGTCGCTGCTTTTCCCTAGTAGGGGTCCATTCTCAGGGTCCGAACTATGTAACTCACAGCATCCCATTTTCCAATTCCAGGCGAGGCAGCACAGGATCAAAATGACGCCTTGAGGGGGGATTGCTCTGGCGAAACCGAGTCACGCTTTGCTGAATTCCAACGGCCGCTCCACTTGCGGCCATGGGAGGTCATTCGACCCGGCCAGATCGCTTCGGTTCAGCCGGCCAGGAATTTGTCACAGACTTTGAAGAACTTCTCGATGTCGGAGCGCCGGGTGTGTATGTGCAAGGACAGCCGCAACCTCTGTCCACCAAGAACGTAAATCTTGGAATCCTTCAGCGCGGGCCACAAGGCCTCAAGCTTGTCTGTCTTGAAGCGGATCGAAACCATCGCCTGGAAAAAGCGGGAATCGTCCGGTGTGACAACTTCGAGATAGGCGCGTTTGTTGGCCTCCGCCATTGCAAACCGCGCGAGTTGGTGCATGCGGTTGTAAACTACTGGCTCGCCGAGCGATTTAAGAAACCGCAGGCCCGCAATCATCCCGTCGATGGTCGAGCGGTTGTTCGTGCCGATGAACATGAAGCGAGCCGAACGGAGGCCGGACTTGTTGTCCCACCCCCCCGACACGACCGACGGCCACAGACGGTCCAACGCGTCATCGCGTCCGTAAAGCAGCCCGCATCCCGCCGGAGAGAACATCCACTTGTGCGGGCTGCCTGCAAAATAATCGCACTCCAGATCACGGAGGTTGACAGGCACCTGGCCGTCCATGTGAGCGCCATCGAGAACGGTGATCACTCCTTTCTCACGCGCCGCCTGGCAAATCTGCCGCGCCGGCAGAATCAAGCCCGTGGTCGTGGTAATGCCACTGAAACTGAGGACACGCGTCTTGGGGCCGATCGCCGAAATCAGCCGATCCGTGAGTTCCTCCGGCTGTTTCGGTGCGACGGGAATCTCCACCTCACGGTAGGTCGTTCCGACTCGGGCAGCCTTGAGCTTCCAGCACGCGGTGCCGCTGCCATGCTCTTGATTGGTGAGCAGCACTTCGTCGCCGGATTTCAAATCGAGCCCGTTGGCGATGTAGCTCATGGCCTCGGTGCAATTATGCGTGAAAGCCAGATGCTCTTTCGCGCAGCCGAGGAACTCCGCCATCTCAGCCCGTTCGGGTTCGAGCGCTTCATAACCCCACCGCGGCACGTCATCCGTGGGGTACTCCGCCCCGTGGGTGAGCGAGTTGATCACCGCTTGCAGCACCGAACGCGGCATGACTCCCAAACTTGCGGGATTCAAAAACAATCGCCATTCCGGCAAAAGAAACTGCTCCTTCCGCAGCCGAAGCCAAAACTGCTCCGGGTCGGTGCGCAACAACTCCGCTGCAGGCAGCGCGGCCGATTCCCCCAGAGCCTTGGGCCAAGGGATCCCGGACAAGGCGCCCGCCAATGCCAATTGCGTCAACACACCACGGCGGCTCAGACGAGTTGGTGTCTCCGAGGGACGGCCGTGGGAATTCAAGTCTGAGGGGTTAGAGGACATAACCTTCTATTTTTCAGATTTGTAAGCCACGCAACTGACCTCGACTCGGAAACCAAACACGATCTCCACGCCGCCAATAGTGGCGCGGGCAGGGAAACCATTCTTGAAATAGGATGCGTAAACCTTGTTCATCTCCTGGTAATCCTTGATGTCCTTGAGATAAACCGTCGCGTTGACCACGTCGTCGAAAGAGTAGCCGTTCTCTTTGAGGATGCTGCCAATGTTGTCCATCACCTGGCGGGTTTCTGCTTCGACCGACTCTCGCACATCCTGGCCCGACGCCGTGCGTGGCACCTGTCCGCTCACGTATAAGGTGGGGCCTGCTTTTCGCGCCGGGCTGAAGGGCAGAGTGCGCAATGGCACGGAAGGTTGGGCCCAAAGCGCCACGGCCAGCGCACAAAAAAGGGACGCTCCGAGAAAAAGATAGATTCGTTTCTGCATAGGTGGCATGTGAGTTTCGCCGTCCTTCATCGCATCGCTCCAGGCTGCAAGCAAGTGTGAAACCAGCGCCAGCTCAAGTTTTCGCCTGTCCGGCGTGGGAAAGAGTTTCTAATTCAGCCGCTGCGAACTTCAAGCCGGCTTCATTCGGGCTTCAAAAAAAACCGAATTTGCCTGGCCGCGACGCCCTCTTTTCAGAAATGCATTTTTTGGGAAGCACCCTCTATCGTTCCTACAATTCAACCGTCGGAGAGTTCGCGTGAACCAGGTTGGTGCAAGGACGGCGCCACCGCTGCCGCCGCCTGGATTCCAATTGCGTTTTGGCCATCGCCATCGCTGGTACTGGATGTGGCCGTTGGCAAACGCCCCGTTGGCCCCCTGATTGTAATAATCCGCAGGGAGGTTGTCCCACTCTGGCAAAGCGCCCGGAACCAACAACCTGGAGCCGTAACTCTGACATCAGCCAGGAGCCGCCAGCGGAATCACTTCCCGTTCGAACAAGGCCAGAGCCCTTTCCGTCCGCAGCCAGGCTCTTTCCTGCAGGAATTAAGCCGCTTCGACCAGGACCGCTTCACAAGTCATCAAAAAAAGTTCGCTCTGCTTGTGATTTCTCACAGAGTGCGGACTCCTTGCATTTTGAGCATTGGATGCACAGAATGCAGTCATGCCGAACACTCGCATTTCTCGCGATTCGCTGCTGGGTCGGGTCCGCACCGCGCTCAGGCGCAGTCCGGTGGTTGCCCTTCTTGGCCCGCGGCAATGCGGCAAGACGACACTTGCCCGGCAATTGGCCGACGCGGCGGACACCGAGTTCATCGATCTGGAAAGCCCTGCCGGACAACGGCGGCTGGAGCACCCCGTGTCGGCGTTGGAGCCGCTGCGCGGTATGGTGGTGATTGACGAAGCGCAACTTCGCCCCGAATTGTTTCCCGCCTTGCGGGTGCTGGCGGATCGCCCAGAAACTCCCGCACGTTTTCTTCTGTTGGGCAGCGCTTCGCCGGATCTCATCAAGGGCGTGTCTGAGTCTTTGGCCGGCCGGGTGGCGTTTGTGGATATGAGTGGTTTCGATTTGAGCGAGGTGGGGGAGAAGGAGCAGCGGTTGCTGTGGTTGCGCGGTGGGTTTCCCCGTTCATTCCTCGCGGAGGACGATGCGGGCAGTTTCGCGTGGCGGGAGGATTTCGCCCGCACCTTTCTGGAGCGGGACATCCGGATGTTCGGCGTGAATGTGCCGCCGGACACGCTGCGGCGCTTGTGGACAATGGTGGCGCATTACCACGGACAGATCTGGAACAGCTCCGAGGTCGGGCGTTCGCTCGGCGAAGCGCACACGACGATCAAGCGCCACCTGGACATCCTCTCGGGCGCGATGATGGTCCGCCAACTGCAGCCGTGGTTTGAGAATCTGGGCAAACGGCAGGTGAAGTCACCCAAAGTGTATGTGCGTGACAGTGGATTGCTGCACGCGCTGGCCGGGTTGTCCACGCAGCGCGCGGTGGAGGAAAGCCCGAGGCTGGGTGCATCGTGGGAAGGATTCGTCGTCGAGGAGGTCGTCCGCCTGGCCGGTGATCGCAACGCCTACTTCTGGGGCACGCAGGCGGGCGCGGAGTTGGATGTGTTGCTGTTGCTGGGCGGCAAACGCTACGGCGTCGAGGTGAAATACGGGGACGCGCCCGGCGTGACGAAGTCCATGAGGATCGCCCTCGCGGACTTAAAGCTGGAGCATTTGTGGGTCGTGTATCCTGGCAAGGAATCCTTCCCGCTGGAGAGGCGCGTGGATCTTGTGTCTCTAGCTGAACTGCGAGAGGCGATTTCGGGAATGCTGAAGCGTTGAAAAGGCTCGGCAGCCCCAGTGACTTGTTGCGGTGTAAATCCCTAGGGACAGACAAACAATTGGCCTTGAGCGGGACGGGCGAATAAAAAAATGAACGGTGTGGAAGAATGGAACTCAAAGCGACGCGTAGAGGGCACGCAGGCGGGGCAGGGCGGCGGTCCAGGCAAGCCTGGAAAGGATGGAGGAGCGTAACAACGGACGAGTTTGACGGAGTATTGGACGGGCTTGAGGAGCGTTTCCCAGGTGCTGGGTCATGACCGCCCCGCTTTCCCTGTCAGGGCCTTCTGCTGGACCAAGCGTTCTTGGCGGCGCTGGATGTCGGGTTCGTTTACCACCGCTTCCTGGGTCGCCAACTGGTGGTCCATCCGGCGGATCAAATTGTGGGTCAGGCAAAGATGCTCTTGAGTTCATCCCAAAAGCGGAAATCGAAGGCGGCTTTGTCCCAGACGCAGATCACTTTGCGACGCACCGCGGCGCCTAGATGGAGGATCGCCTTAGTCAGGCGTTTGAGGGCGTGCATGTCATGTTCTTTCTTGCCTTCCGCCGTGGTCAATAGAGAGAGGGTCCCAAAGCGCAGATCCAAGGCATAGAAATGGCCCGTCGCGAAGGTCTTTTGGTCCAGAATGGGATCATGACTGGCTGCGCGGTGCCAGTGACCGCCGCCCGCATAGATATCGAAATCCACCAACTGGGGGAACACGCCCAATTCATAAGGCAGGAATTCTTTGAGCGAGGTCACTAGAGACAGGTTGACTTCACTCAGGAGTTGGAGGCGGCGCGAGCCTTTCAGGGTATGGAAGTGCAAGATCTGTAGGAATCGCCCGATTTCGACTCCGAGATTTCAGGTGAGGAGTTTGAGGGCCTGGAAATAGCGACGGAGGTAGCCGCGATCAAGCGCGGCGAGGCGTTCAGCTTGGAGGCTGGCGTGGGCGGCGACGAGGAAATCGGGGATCAGATGATTTCGGGGTCCGCCTTCCCGCCGATAGCGAAGGAAGGACTGGCCCGCAAGGTAGGCTGAATCAGCGGAAATGGGGTCGTAATGGATCTGAATGGACTCGAATTCCCGCAGAGCGATTTCGGCGGTGGGGAATCCTGCGGAACATTCGGCAAAAACAACCGGATTAATGAGTAGTGGCCCTTCGGATGCGGCCAGGGTGAGCTTGTCGCGCCATGTTTCCCAACCCGGCTGGCGGCGCTGGAGCAGGAGCACAACTGAGGAGTCGAGCGCGGTTCTCATGGGCGGGGCGAAACGGGTGGGAGTTCGACTGGACCGCGGAGTTCATCCAACACGGCCTCGACATCCATGCCAGGGAATGGGTCGGTCCATTGCTTCCCGAACTTCGCCCATGCTTCCGGGGAAATGGTTTTGGTTGCCTTTAGGAAAGGAGCGGTTTCGTCAAACTCCAGCACATCACCCGGTTTGAGATGGAACTTATTTCGAATCGGCAAAGGAATCGTGATCTGCCCTTTACTCGTAAGAGTAGCTTTCATTTCATTATGGTAATACCGACCGGTAAGGCTTACAAGTAAGGAAATATGATTTGCGGGTTTGAGACAAAATTCTTCTGCGTTTGAAAAATTCCCGGGGACAGACAAGTAGTTGAAGAAAGAACTTGAGCGGGTCGGACGATCTTGACTAAAGAGGGACGTGAGGCAAGGGACCTAAAAGTTCCGAAGGATCGCCCCGTTGGACATTACCACTGCATTTCTCGAACTGTAGATCTACGTTCATTTTTGAGGAGCCAGTGAAAGCGTAATCCGGCAATGACATGTCTTGCGCCGCGTCTTAGAGCTTGTCTGAAAATTCCGAGGGGTTCTGTTTTGGCGGGAAAGGCTGGAAGGTTAGGCGAGCTGAAGGAGCCTATCCTTCGTGGATCTGTGACTGAGAAGCAACAACGACTTCTTGCTTTTCCCGCCAAAACCCTCCGGGCGGTGGATCTTTTGACTTGGGCCTGCGTTGGCTCCTCCGTCATAGCCCAATGCGGGGATATTCCGGACTCGCCGCCTCGGCCGAAGCCAAAATCTCTCACCGCAGGACCCCTCGCAATTTTCAGACACGCTCTTAGCCACCTGCCATCGCGCCAACCACGAGAAAGGGTTCGACTCCGCTCGCAACGGCTTTCGGGAGCAAAGTGTCGTAGGGCTCGAGGGACAGATCCTCCTTGCACGCGAAGAAGCGGATAAATGGCCGGCGCTTCAGGCTAACATGGTCGCGGATGGTGCCGCGCAACACCGGATGCTTCAGTTCGATTGCATCCAGGATCGCGCCAATGGTGACGGGTTCAGGTATCTGGAGATTTAACTCGCCCTCCAAACCGGCGAGTTTGCGCAAATGAAACGGAAGCGCCACTCGGATCATTGCAGCGTTTGCACTTCAACGGAGAGAACCGGGGGCAAGTCGCGCACGATGGGGCTCCAAGAATCGCCGCCATCGGGCGAACAGTACACTTGGCCCCCGGTTGTCCCGAAATAGACACCGCACGGCTCCAATGAATCGACCGCCATGGAGTCGCGCAACACATTCACGTAGCAATCCTTCTGCGGCAACCCCTTGGTCAAGCCTTCCCACTCGTTCCCGCCCGTTTTGCTGCGATAAACCCGCAATTTGCCATCGGGCGGGAAATGCTCGGAATCGCTCTTGATCGGCACGACGTAAATCGTCTCCGGTTCATGCGCGTGAACGTCGATGGGGAATCCAAAGTCCGACGGGAGATTGCCGCTGACTTCGGTCCACTGATCCCCCGCATTGTCGGTGCGCAGCACGTCCCAGTGCTTTTGCATGAACAAGACCCCAGGACGCGATGGATGCATGGCGATACGATGAACACAGTGACCCACCTCGGCATCGGGATCCGGGAGCTCGTAAGGCGACTTCAGACCACGGTTGATTGGGCGCCAATTGATCCCGCCGTCATCGGTTCTAAAAGCACCCGCCGCAGAGATTGCGATGTACATCCGCCGATCGTTCGTCGGATCCAAAATAATGGTGTGCAAACCCATCCCGCCCGCGCCAGGTTGCCAGAGATGCCCTTTTGCGCCGCGCAACCCAGGAAGCTCTTTCCAGGTTTTCCCCGCGTCGGCGGTTTTAAACAACGCCGCGTCTTCCGCGCCCGCGAACGCAACGTCAGGATCTGTAAGGGATGGTTCGATATGCCAAATCCGCTTGAACTCCCATGGATGCTGAGTGCCGTCGTAAAACTTGTGAGTGCCGACTTCCCCTTCATAAGCGAACATGTTGCTCACCCCTTTCGGCATTCCATCCGCTCCCATGAGATCCTCCGGCTTGGTCCCCGGGGGCGCCCACGTTTGGCCACCATCGTCGGAACGTTGGATGATCTGACCGAACCAACCGCTCGTTTGAGACGCGTAAATTCGATTGGGATCGACCGGAGACCCTTTGAGATGATATATTTCCCAACCCGCGAAGAGTGGCCCGGAGACATCCCAATTCTCGCGGCTGCCGTCCGCGTTCAAAATGAACGCGCCCTTCTTTGTGCCCACCAACACTCTGACCTGGCTCATCAGTATCTCCTATTTCGTTTTAGCCCAGTAACCCTTAAAATGGCAACTGCTCCTGGCGAATCTTCGCAAGATCCTGGCGATAAAGTTTTTCCGAATCACTCACCAGATCCGCAGGGAGATGCCTCCCTCTTCGTCAAACTTTTCTCATCCAGGTGTTTCAAAATCTTCTAGAGGTTCAACTGCCGTTTTACGGGTGAACCATCAAACCCCGAGTTTGTCCCGCGCCTTCTCGATCTGCTCCTTCGAGCGCTTCAACCCCGCGTAGCCACCATACTCGATGCCGCAGTAACCCTTGAACCCGGCATCCACGACGATGCGGAGCATTCGCTCGAAATCGAGCGGGGATTCGTTGCCTTTGTCATCCCAGGCCATGTCTTTCACAGAAACGCCCTTGGCCCACTTCATCAGTTTTTTTACGCCTTGGTAAGAATCATAAGTTTCGGTCGCGTTGATCCGGAAATTACCCGTGTCCGGCAATGTGCCGCATCGAGGATGATTGACTGATGTGATGACCTCAGCGAGCCAATCCGCGTTGCTGGAGAGGCCGCCATGGTTCTCAACAATGACATTCAGATCCAGCGCGGCACCGAGGGCAGTGAGCTTGGAAAGTCCGTCAACCGCCAGTTTCACTTGCTCTCCCCAAGTTCCAGAACTGCCAGCATTCACTCGTATGGAGTGGCATCCAAGAAATTTTGCGGCGTCCAGCCACTTGCGATGATTGTCCACCGTTTGGCCGCGCTTGGCGTCATTGGGGTCACCGATATGTCCCTCATTGTCGCACATGATGAGCAGGCTTTTGACGCCGTGATCCTGGGCGCGCTTCTTCATTTCCCCGAGGTAGGCCCTATCCTTTGCCTTGTCCATGAAGAACTGATTCACATACTCAATGGCGAAAATGCCGTGATCGCGGGCCACTTTAGCAAAATCCAAATTGTTGATTTTGCCGGAACGGAGATCGTCCACGAGGGTCCACTGGGCGAGGGAGATTTTGAGTGACGATTCACGCTTCTCCGCCGCCAAAAGAGCCGGGCCGGCCGAGGCAGCCGCCACGGCCAGGCCTGATTGAACGAGGAATTGACGGCGGTCGAAAGGCAGTCCCAGTGGTCGCGTGTTCATAGTGCAAAAGGTTCCGGAGGCTGGATGGTCTTTTTCTGGAGGACAGCCGCCCGAAAGCGGGTCGGCTATCGGCTGAATAAGAACTCCTTACTCGTGATCAGCGCCCAATAAAGGTCCTCGATAGCGGCGCGAATGGGGCGTTCCTGGCCACCATCGGCGGCCAAGGCCTTGCGCAGCCGAATTTTCTCGGTTTCAGTGGGATATCGGGCAAGGGCCGAGAGGTAGGTTTCCTCCAAAATCGACTCAAACGAATCTTTATCGCCGAGCTGCTTTGAAATCCGATTCCCCTCCGCCGAGAGCTTTTGATTCACGATGTCACCGTTCGCCAAATGCAGGACTTGCGCGACACTTGGCTCGGAACTGCGCTCGCACTCGCAGGTTTGGTCGCGATCCGCCCGCCCAAATGACTTCAAGAAATAGGAATCCACGTTTGAGTCGGGCAGTTGCAGGGCGCGCCAGCCTTCCGGATATCCCGCGAATTTTGTCGGAGACCCCGTCACCTGAGAGAGCGCGTCCAACAACACCTCGGCGCTCAACCGCCTTGGATAGTACCGTGAATAATAGCGCGTATCACCGCGATTCTCGGGGATTGTCTCGCTGCCACGCTGATAAGTGGCCGACTGGAGCACAGCTCGCATCAAGGCTTTCAGATCGAATTTCTGGGACACAAGAAACTGAGCCGCCGCCGCCAAGAGCTCTTCGTTGCTGGCAGGGTTGGTGAGGCGCAAATCGTCCACAGGCTCAACCAAGCCGACGCTGAAAAAATTGGCCCACACACGATTGACGATGGCGCGGCTGAAATAGGGGTTCTCCGGAGACACGAGCCAGTCGCTCATGGCCAGGCGGCGGTCGCTGGGATCATCGAGCGGCATCGCCCGGCCTTCAAGAGGCTTGGGTGCTTGAGGCTTGCCGCGCAGCGGTTGCACCAAATCCCCGGAAGCCGATGCGAACACCAGATTGTCGCCGTCCACAGCGCCCGTCTTGGATCGCACACGCGCGAAGAGGTTCGCGAATCCAAAATACTCGTCGTTGGTCCACTTCTCCATGGGATGATTGTGGCAGCGAGCGCAGTTGATCGACATGCCGAGAAAGGCCTGGGAAGTGGTCTCGGCAACGAGTTTCGGATCGTTGTGAAGCACGAAAAAGTTCGCCGCGCCATTCTCCAAAGTGCTGCCTTGGGCCGTGACGATCTTCCTCACCATGGCATCCCAAGGCGTGTTCGCCGCCACATTCTCCCGGATCCACTGGTAAAACGACCACATCGCGGCGGGCCGCAGGCGCTTGCTCTGGACCAACAGCAAGTCGGACCACTTATAGCTCCAGTAGTCCACGAACTCCGGCCGAGAGAGCAGGTTTTCGATCAATCGATCTCTTTTGTCCGAGGCTTTGTTCGACAGGAACTCCCGCGTCTCATGGCTGGTCGGCAGAACTCCAATTGTGTCCAAGAACGCGCGGCGGATGAAATCGGCGTCACTGCACTGGGGCGAGGGAGGCAGCTTGAGAGTCGCCAGTTTCGCCAGCACCAGGTCGTCCAAAAAATTACGGCGGTCCGCTTTGGCGAACACCGCGTCATCCAATACGTTCGTGAAAGGCGCGGTGATCGTGGCCGTGGATAACTTGCTCAGATACCACGCCGTCACGGCGCCTTCTCCATAGCCCGCGACCTGGATGGTGCCATCCTCGCTCACAGTGGCGACCCTTTCGTTAGCCGATGTAAACTTGGTCCAAGCCGTGACATCGTCGACTCGACCATCGGAAAAGTGCGCCAAAACCACGAGCGATTGCCTTGCCCCCAACTCCAAAAACACCCGGCCTGGGAACATTTCGAGGCGGGTTATCCGCGAATCGCTTTGCTTGGGGCCTGGCGCGCCTTGGGCAATCCAATCGGATAAAACACGGTATTCTGGGGAATCGACACTGAACTTCTTCCCCCCTTTGTGGGGAACGGCCCCTGTGGCCTTCAGTAAAACCAAACTGCGCTCTGCTTCCTGGATGGACACCCGTCTTCCCTGAGACTGGCGTGTGAGCACCGCGTGATCTCCATCGTCGTCATAACCTCGGAGAGAAAGCTTGAAGCCATTTTGTCCGGCCGCCGCGCCGTGACAAGCTCCGCTGCTGCAGCCGAACCGGGCGAGAAGAGGTTGCACTTGATTTCGGAAACTCACGTTCACGCCGCTCGAAACTCCCGCGACGCGCACTTCGACCACGGATTTCAGTTCTCCCGAGCGCGCGGACAATGAGGCAACGCCATCTCCAACCGCGATCAGCTTGCCGCCTCGCACCTGGAATACATTCGTATTGCTGGATTTTACCTCCAATCCATCTTCCCGAACGTTGCCCAGGACTCGACCGTCCACGACGCGCTGCAGCAAAAACCGGTGCTCGGCGTCTTTCCCAAAAAGCCGGAGGGGAGATGGTTGGACGGAGATAGAATGATCGCCCGCGAACAGGTCTGAAGCGCCTACAGCCAAGCAGGCAAACACCCACGCTCCGAAACCCCAACGTCTCATCCCGAGATTCATGCGAAAAGCTCGCGGATCGGCTGCGTCCCGAAGTCCACCAAAGGAAACGGACGGGAGTTAGGACCGGGCAAATGGGTCTCTAAATCCAGTCCAAGACTGTGATAAATGGTAGCGACGATCTCACTTGGCTTCACCGGACGCTCGACCGGATAGGCGCCGATGTCGTCGCTCTTCCCGATCACCCTCCCTCCCTTGACGCCGCCTCCGGCGAAATACATGGTCCAACAATTAGGCCAGTGATCGCGCCCGCCAGCGGGATTCACCTTGGGGGTTCGCCCAAATTCCGCGAGATTGCAAACCAGGGTGTTCCCGAGCATCCCTCGCTGCTCCAAATCCTCGATCAATGCGCTGTAGGCTTTGTCATACATGGGCGCCACGATGTCCCGCATTCCGGCGATGGAGGTGAACGGCTTCGATCCATGAATATCCCAAGTGATCTCGTCGAACACGGTGATGAAGGTGTTGACGGTTACAAACCGCACGCCCGCCTCCACCAACCGGCGTGCCAGCAAACAACTCTGACCGAAACGATTCATTCCGTACCGCTCTCTCACTTTCTCCGGTTCCTTCGTCAGATCGAACGCTTCCCGCGCCTTGGCGCTTGTCATCAACCGGTAGGCGGATTCAAAATTTGAGTCCATCAACTGCGCCCCGGCGCTCGCCTCGAACTTTCTCACCGTGTCATCCACCAACTGGCGCAAATTCCGGCGCCGCTCCAGACGCACTTCCCCGATTTCCTTGGGGGGCAGGAGATCCGGCACTCTAAAATCCGCCTTGGAAGGATCCGCGTTCAAGACGAAGGGATCGTACGTTTTGCCAAGAAATCCCGCGTCCTGCCCGTGCGGCAGCCCCCCTCCCGTGCTGCCCATGGGTTCGGGGAGGATGACATGCGCCGGCAATTCGTTCCGGCGTCCCTTCAAAAACTCCAAAGCGCACCCTGCGTGCGGCGTGTTGATGCCTCCCGAGAATAAACGCCCGGTCTGCAGCATCTGATGCCCCGTGTCGTGCACGGCGGCCGCCGTGTGATAGCAAGAGCGCACGAGGGAAAATCGATCCGCGATCTTGGCGTGCATCGGAAAGATCTCGGATATCTGAAACCCATCGGCCTTGGTCCGAATGGGCTTGAAAGGCCCTCGGATTTCCGACGGCGCATGCGGCTTCATGTCGAATGTGTCGATCTGGCTCGGAGCGCCGAGGTTGAAAATCATGATAGCGGATTTTTCGTCATGGCCCTTCGCGACGGCCCCTTGCGCCTGGAGGGCAGCCAATTTGGCCCATGTCAACCCCACGGCGCCCAATGCGCCCACCTGCAAGAAATCCCTTCGGGTCACGCCATCACACGTCGTGGTCGAGCCTTTCCCTGTAAATGTCAGCATAACATCGCGTCAAAAAGAATTGCGGCTTATCGTTCTTCATTCTTAGTCGCGGCGAGGCCTTTCGGCAACCCAAATACTCGAAATAACCGCGGTGAGTCTTCACGGCGGACGCATCTCGATTTCCATTCTCAGGTGAATTTTGCTCTCGTGAAGAAGCAAACCAAGGTCCCCATCCTCTGCGGCGTCAAGCCGGAGCAATCCCAGCAATCTCAAACCCGCACCTGCGCCGGGGACGGAGCTACCAGGCCGTCGATTGGTTCGTGGTTGTAATTCTTACAAATTGTCCGTATGAGATTGACATGAAAGCAGAAGCAACTTTCTTGGTTGTTTGTCTGGTTCTTTGCGGCTGCGCTTCGCGGAAACAGGCTTCCATTGCGCCACGAGTTTGGTCGTTTTCAGGTCACTCACCGACCGCGTTCGGTTCCGACGCCGAAGAAATCTGGCGCCAGCATCTGGGCAATCCCGTCGCTGGTGGAACCAAAAGAAGGGCGATCGTTCGAAGCCTTCGGGAAGGGAACGCCAGTTTTTCAATCGACGGCGGAGATACTTGGAAGAAACTGAGAGTTGGAGCATTACTTCGGGAAAACTCGTCTATTCGCACGGACTCCGCGGCTACCGTGGTCCTTTTCTTGGCTGAGAACGGTCCGGTAATGCGTTTGTCGCCAGATACCGAAGTAAGAATTGAGCGGTTGAGGCTTGGAAGTTTCGGCGCTGGCGAGGTTGTGGATACGATGATCGACCTTCGCAAGGGGCGCATCCTCGGCAACGTGAAGAAAATGCCGACGGGTTCCAGCTATCTGATCCGCGGCCAAGCCGGAGTTATTCAGATTCGGGGGACTGCGCTCTAGGAGCCTGTCTGAAAAATCCGAGGGGTTCTGTTTTGGCGGGAAAGGCAGGAAGGCTAGGCGCGAGGAGGGAGCATCCCCTTTTTGCCGCTGCAACCGACGAGCAACAACGCAGATGGCCAAGCCCCGCCCCACCTCTTCTACCTGGGTTCGGCAGCATCGAACACAATCCGAATCTCGTTACGTGCCTCAAACAGTTTGACCTTTTTGCATCCTGAGGGGACATCGAGAGATCGTCCGCTCGAAACATGAATTTCCTTGGACGTCACGCGGGCCTGCTGGTCGCCGAGCTGAACGATCGCCGTCGTGCCATCCGACATGAACCGAGCCACCCCGCCTCTCGATGCGGCCTGTCCCACTACTTCAAGCCCATTGATCGAGCCGATGACGAGTGACTCCGAGTGGGGCATCAATGTCAGATAGCCCAAGAGAGCCAGCACCCAAATGCCCGAGCCTGTTGCAACGATCCAACGCTTCTTGTTCATAAGATCTTTGAGATTCCGTGAGCCTTCAAGCACTCCCATCCAACAATGCGCGAGCCGGCAATATTGGTTTCGGGGCTTCTTAAGGGACCGTGCAAAGATAAAGTCAGCGACGGGAGCCAACCCACGCTGACGCTTTGATTTCACCCGGAACGAAATGGCCGGCGCTTGATCGTTCGAGCTCTCTGCTTCGGATTCTCAAGATCCCCACTCAACTCCATCAGCTATCCCTGGTCAATCCCGCAGTGGCGTTGGATTCTCAGCAGTTCTCATTGTGATCGGAGCGCGACTGTGTCCACAGGACCAGTCGCAGGGTTTGAGGCGGGTGAACGCCCTGCGGCTGATGCTTCGCACACAGCCGCGCTCCATAATGAGACTTCCCCGAATTTTTGTACGCGCATTGCGCCCATGAACCTGACAGGTTCATGGGCAGAACTGCTGTTGGATTCTTCGGAAAGATTCTTCGGAAAGATTGACCACGGCAAATTGTTCTGATTGTCTTTCCACCTTTGCTGAAAATGACACTTAATCCGATTAGGGCGGCTTTGATTTCCTTTGTGCAATGGTTTGATGCAGATTACGGAAATCAGGAACTGGCGGCGGCCAAAGACCGTCCTGAACGAGTGGACTGGGTGCGGTGCATCCCCTTTCTGGCGCTGCACATTGGGTGTCTTGGCATTTTTGTGACTGGCTGGAGTTGGACGGCGGTTTTCATCGCCGCGCTCCTCTATTTTGTCCGCATGTTTGCGATCACGGGATTCTACCACCGTTACTTCTCCCACCGCACGTTCCAAACCTCCCGATTCATGCAGTTTATGTTCGCGGTGCTTGGCGGATCAGCGGCCCAGCGCGGCCCTTTGTGGTGGGCTTATCAGCACCGGCACCACCACAAGCATTCAGATCATGAAAGCGATCCACATTCGCCCAAGCAGCATGGTTTCTGGTGGGCCCACGTGGGTTGGATCACCAGTTCCCACAACTTCCCAACCGATTACACACGAGTCAAGGATCTCGCCAAATATCCCGAACTCGTGTTCTTGAACCGCTTCGATGCCCTCGTTCCATTCGTCCTTGCCTTTTCACTCTTCGTGCTTGGAGGCATTCTCCAAAATGTGGCGCCAGAATTGGGTGTCACTGGCGGGCAATTGCTTGTCTGGGGATTTTTTGTGAGCACCACCCTGCTGTTCCACGGAACCTCTTCCATCAACTCACTCGCTCATCTGATAGGAAAAAAACGGTTCACCACCACCGATGACAGCCGCAACAGCCTCTTGCTGGCCTTGGTGACTCTTGGTGAGGGTTGGCACAACAACCACCATCACTACATGCATTCCACAAGACAGGGGTTCTTCTGGTGGGAAATCGACATCACATTTTACGTCCTGAAGACTCTCTCTTGGTTCGGTTTGATCTGGGAACTAAAACCAGTCCCCCAAGAAGTCCGGCGCGGCGTTTCGCGAAAATAAATAATTCGCCCCCCACCCCAATCGGCCGGCGGAGCTTCGCTACTTTTTGAACTCCATGATGATCCCGTTGGTTTCCTTCGATGAGAACGAGCCAACGTGGCCATCCATGTAAACAATGTTGGCCTTTCCAGCGGGATGCTTGCGGCCATGCTTGAATCCCACGTCAGATTGCCCGTTTGCGGGCATCCCCAGGGAGATGATGGCGGGGTGATTCAGGTAAAACGACACGTCCGAAATCAGAAAAGTCGATGACGGATTCGGAACCGCCCCCAGTTTGGCGGTCTTGGGGCTCGTCACGGCCGGCGCGAAGGACAGCAGCGTAAACTGGTTCATCGCGTAGCTTATTTTCCAGGGATTGCCCGTGCCATTGTAGTTCTTGAACTGCGCCCAGTGGTTCTCCTGGATCCTCACGGGACATCGAAAGATATTCTTCGCGAAATCGCTGTTGGTGGTGGCGCTGCCGGCCACGAAGGCGCCGTTCTTCACATAGTTAATGAGCAACGTTTGAAAGTTGTTCTTGTTCGCGTCGTCATTCGAGGAGTTGTACCACCAGGCAAACGGCAGTTGATCAAGGTTTTCATCCGCGTATAAATAAGTCCCGATCCCCATCTCCTTCTGGTTGCTCTTGCACAACGCCGAATGCGCCTGGCTCTTAGCCCGCGAAAGAGCCGGCAGCAGCATGCCCGCCAGAATGGCGATGATCGCGATCACGACGAGCAATTCGATCAACGTGAACGCCTGGTCCCCAGAACGGCCGCCGCGAGGTTTCATGGGCGCAGCCTGCCTCCACTTCATTCATCATTCAATCTCGAAAAACTCGCCGGAAACGGCAAAAGAGGGGGCCGTGGCTTTGAGCGCCTCTTGCAGGCGCGTTCATTCTCACGCCTGGGTTCGGCGCCTCTAAGCCTAACCGCATCAAACTTTCAAAACTTCAAGGAGGCATCCCATTGGGTTCAGCCCTCCCTTTTGGAAGGTGCCCGAATTGATCCTCCATCAACCGGCCCAGCGCGGCGTGCAGTTCGAGTGCCTGCGCCGGAGCCAGGCGCAGGCTTGCGTTCGACGCCATCGGCAGCGAAGCCAGACGTTCCCAGATCTTCCTGGATCCGAGAGTCAATCCTGCGCGTTCCGCGGGGGGCAGCACGCCCAGCCGTGACATCAACTGGACCTCAAAGCCGAACCCCGCCGTGGATAGAACCACCGCCCCCTCCAAGCTGGACAAGGATTGCTCGAACAATTCTGCAACCTCAGGAATCGGAGTCTCGATCTCCGTCGTCAATTCGATCAGGTGAACGTAATAAGTTGCCAGTGAAAGCCGGTCAAAATCAAGGCGCAGCGCGGAACGAACGTCCTTTAATTCGACCTCCGTCAACAGATGCAAATCCGAGCGTGAGCTTCTGTTGAAGCTAAACTCTGCCGAGTAAAAGAGATCAAGCCTCCCCAAGAACGCGGACTTTGGCCGGCGGGCGCCTTTGGCTATAGTCGCGATTCTGCCATGCTCACGCGTGAGCCAATGCGCAACCACACTCGTCTCGCTCATCGGGCGAACCCGTAAAATAGTCCCTGTGCCTTTGGATCTCAAAGGTCAAAGTAGAAGGCAGAAAACTGAAACTAGAAAGTAGAAATCAGGGCTGATTCGCGCGCCGGCGCGGGACTTGCGGTTTAATGAGGAGTGCCACGAGGAGCTCGCGGAGGCTAAGGAGAAGGACTAGGTGCAACTATTTATCACACCGTGCTTGCCGTCCCGGTTCCGCTTTTAGTTTTTCCTTTCTACTTTTCGCTTTGAGCTTTCTAATTTAGAAACCTCGCGCGGGTCGGATCATCAGTTTGCGTTTCATTCTGCCGGGGAGAAAGGCAAACGTGCCGATTCAGGCCGGAAACCCGCGTCAACATGACTCAAAAGCGATTTGAATTCGATTTTCTGGTTTTGGGAAGCGGCATAGCGGGTCTGTCGTTTGCTTTGCGCGCCGCTCGACATGGAGAAGTCGCGATCATCACGAAAAAGCACCGGGCGGAATCGAACACCAACTACGCCCAGGGCGGCATTGCCGCAGTCACCAGCAAGGAAGACACCTATGAAATGCACGTGCGCGACACAATCGCTTCCGGGGCGGGCTTATGCCGCGAGGAAGTGGTTCGCACGATCGTGGAAGAGGGTCCGGCCCGCATCGGGGAGTTGATCGAGCTTGGGATGCGATTTTCGGAGCGGGAGATCCCGCTATCCGGGGGAGCCAGGGAACTGGATTTGGGGCGGGAAGGCGGCCACTCCAAACGCCGAATTCTTCATGCAAAAGACATGACAGGGCGGGAAATCGAGCGCGCGCTGCTCGCGGCCATCGCGCAGAGGCCTTCAATCACGATTTTTGAGGATCACATCGGCATTGACTTGATCACGCTTCGCAAACTAGGGGCCGCGGACGTCAACCGCTGCCTTGGAGCCTACGCTCTGAATCGCAACACAGGGGAGGTGGGAACATTCATTGCCCCGGTTGTCGTGCTCGCGACCGGGGGCTGCGGCAAGGTCTACCTCTACACAACCAATCCCGACATCGCGACCGGGGACGGCGTTGCCATGGCCTACCGGGCGGGCGCCGCCGTCGCCAACATGGAGTTCATCCAGTTTCACCCAACTTGCCTCTACCATCCGAAAGCGAAATCATTTCTGATCAGCGAAGCGGTCCGCGGCGAGGGCGGGATCTTGAAGGACATTCAAGGGAACGAGTTCATGGATCATCATCATCCGTTGAAATCTCTGGCTCCCAGGGATGTCGTGGCGCGGGCGATCGATAGTGAGATGAAGCGATCCGGAGCCGAGTTTGTCTACCTGGACATCACCCACAAACCCGCGCGATTCATCATCGACCGCTTCCCAAACATCTACTCGACCTGCCTCCAGTACGGCATCGACATCACGAAGGAAGCCATCCCGGTAGTGCCGGCCGCACACTATCAATGTGGGGGTGTCGCGACCAACCTGAATGGCCAAACCAACATCGCCGGCCTTTACGCGGTCGGCGAAGTCGCCTGCACAGGCTTG
>SXGS01103401.1_pt1 | contig 39587 bp, 33 predicted proteins | sample 3174681 | NCBI WGS metagenome assembly SXGS01 (sample SAMN11356861, study PRJNA531348) | freshwater metagenome | isolation source: freshwater sample F1-80 | place: China: Fuxian Lake, Yuxi | collected 2017-12-25 | reverse complement strand
GAGCGCACCCGCGAGATCGGCATCCGCCGCGCCCTCGGCGCCAAGCGCTCCGACATTACCTTCCAGTTCCTCATCGAGGCCATCGTGCAGACCACCGTCGGCGGATTGCTCGGCGTCCTCGTTGGCATCAGCTTGCGTTTCCTCCTCCCCTGGGCGGCACACACACTCTTCAGGCTCGAACTGCCCGCGCTGCTCAACTGGCAGCCGATCGTACTGTCGATGGGGGTCTCTCTCGGCGTCGGTGTCTTCTTTGGCCTGTATCCCGCCTACCGGGCGTCGCGTCTCGATCCGATCGAAGCGTTGCGGCACGATTGATCCGTCGCGCGCGGCCTAGCGCTCGGATTGATCTGCGCGAACGCTATAGACCGCCAGCGATGACGCTTGAGATTCCTCCGATTCCGCTATAATAACCAAGGTCTGATTCACGCGCCAACGCTGCTATGGGAAGCTAATGATGAAACATGCTCTTGCGCGATGTCTGCCCCATTTCCCCAAGATCATCCTCGCGCTGCTTGCGTTTCTCCTGTATCTCGTTCCCACGGCGCGCAGCCAGCAGGGAGACGATTTCTTCGAGCGCAAGATCCGGCCCGTGCTGGCCGAGCATTGCTATTCGTGCCACTCCGCCGAGCTGAAGAAATTCAAGGGCGGACTCGCTCTCGATACGAAGGCCGGCTGGATGGAAGGCGGTGACAAGGGCCCTTCGATCGTGCCCGGCGATCCCGACAAGAGCCTGCTCATCAAGGCCATTCGCTACACCGATCCCGAGCTGAAGATGCCCAAGAAAGGCAAGCTCCCCGACGACGTCATCGCCGATTTCGAGAAGTGGGTGCGCATGGGCGCACCGGACCCGCGCACGGGCAAGGTCAAGGTCGCACACAAGTATCCGACCGTCGAGGAAGGCCGCAACTTCTGGGCGTTCCAGTCGCCGACGCTGCGGGAAATTCCGAAAGTTAATGACGCCTCGTGGCCGCGTAACGACATCGACCGCTTCGTGCTGGCCAAGCTTGAATCGAAGAACCTGCGGCCGAGCGCCGACGCCGATCGCGCGGTGCTATTGCGGCGGCTTTACTACGCGATCATCGGCCTGCCGCCGACGCCCCAGGAGATTGACGCCTTCGTCAACGATCGCTCACCGCAAGCGATCGTCAACGTCGTCGATCGGCTGCTGGCGTCGCCTCACTTCGGCGAACGCTGGGGCCGGCACTGGCTCGACGTGGCCCGCTTTGCCGAATCGTCCGGCGGCGGCCGCACGGCGATCTTCAGGGATGCGTGGCGCTATCGCGATTACGTCATCAACGCCTTTAACAGCGACAAATCGTTCGCGCAGTTCATCATCGAGCAACTCTCTGGCGATCTGCAAGACGCGCGCACGCCGGAGGAACGCTACTGGCAGCTTGTCGCGACGGCGTTCCTCCTGCTCGGTCCGACGAACTTCGAACGCCAGGACAAGCCGCTCCTGGAGATGGACGTTATCGACGAGCAGATCGACACCATCGGCAAGGGCTTCCTCGGCATGACCATCGGCTGCGCACGCTGCCACGATCACAAGTTCGATCCGATCCCGACGAGAGATTATTACGCCCTCGCCGGCATCTTCAAGAGTACGAAGTTCATCGTGCACTCAAACGTGTCGAAGTGGATGGAACGGCCATTGCCGGCCCAGGATCCGATGCTTGAAGCCGCGATCAAGAAGCACGAGACCTTGGTGGCGTCATTGAAGGCCCAGATCAAGATCGCCAAGGCGAAGAATCCCAATGCTGGCGTCGTTAACGAGCCGATCAAGGGAACGCCGCTCGCCGTCAAGGATTTGCCCGGTATCGTCATCGATGACGTGGACGCGCGCAAGGTCGGCGCCTGGAAGCACTCGGTCTTCAGCGGCAACTACATCGGCCAAGGCTATCTTTATGACGACCGCGCGATGAAGGGCGAGAAGACGCTGACCTTCCAGCCCGAGTTCGCCGAGAGCGGCATTTACGAAGTTCGCCTGGCGTACACGGCTTCGACCAATCGCGCCGACAAGGTCGCCGTGCGCATCTTTCATCGCGAAGGCGACGACACAGTGCTCATCAATCAAAAGCTGCGGCCGCCGATCGACGGACGCTTCGTGTCGCTGGGGCGTTACCGTTTCACCAAGGGAAATCAGTGGTTCGTGATGCTGACGACCGACGGCGCCAACGGGCACGTCATCGGCGATGCTGTGCAATTCTTGCCGGAAGCGCTTGCCGACAAGCAGGCGCCGAAGCTGGCGCCATTGACGAAGATCGAAGAAGGCAAGGCTTCGGTGGCCGATCTCGAAGCCCGGCTGAAACAGCTTGAGAAGAGCGCTCCCGAACGGCAGATGGCGATGGCCGTGGCCGACGGCGACAAGATTGGCGACTTCCACGTCTGCATCCGCGGCATCGTCCACAACAAGGGCGAAATGGTCAATCGCGGCTTCCTGCAAGTGGCGACGCGCGGCACGATGCCCAAACTCTCGAACAAGGAGAGCGGCCGGCGTGAGTTGGCGGCGTGGATCGCCAGCCCCGATAATCCGCTCACGGCACGCGTCTTCGTCAATCGCGCCTGGCATCACCTGATGGGCGTCGGCCTCGTGCGCACCGTCGATAACTTCGGCGCCACCGGCGAGACGCCGTCGCATCCCGAGTTGCTCGACTACCTCGCCGTCCGCTTTGCCTCCCCTCTTCCCACCGGGGGAGAGGGGCCGGGGGTGAGGGGGGGCTACGGCTGGTCAGTCAAGAAGCTCATCCGCGAGATCGTTCTGTCGCGTGCCTATCAGATGTCCAGCGAATCAAACGTTGAGGGTATGAAGGCCGATCCCGAAAACCGCCTGCTTTGGCGTGCGAATCGCCAGCGCATGCAGGCCGAGTCTCTGCGCGACACGATTCTCGTCGTCAGCGGCCAGCTCGACCGCGCCACGCTCGGCAACACAATCAAGAAGGGCACGACGGCGGAGCGCGATTATGTCTTCGACGACGTGCGCCGCAGCATCTACACGCCGATCTTCCGCAATCGCTTGAACGAGCTGTTCGATGTGTTCGACTTCCCCGATCCGAACATGGTCATGGGCCGCCGCAACGTCAGCACCGTGCCGACGCAGGCCCTGTTCATGATGAACAGCCCGTTCATCATGACGCAGGCACGCCACGCGGCGACGCTCGCACTCAAGGACGCCGACGCGAAAGACGCTGAACGCATTGACCTCGCCTATCGCAAATCGCTCGGCCGCCTGCCGACGCCGCGCGAACGCGAACTGGCGGTGCGGTACGTGAGTGTCCCGTTGGCGGAGCAGCGTTTGCCGGCGTGGGAGCGGTTTTATCAGACGCTGTTTGCGTGCGTGGATTTTCGGTATGTGAATTGAACCGCCGCACCATTCTGTGATAGGATCAATACTTGTCGAACGACTGTGGGTTCCATCATGGCGAAACTCGCACCCATTGCCAAGACCGTTTTCCTGTGTGACGAGTTGGTGCGCGACGATGAAAAGAACAAGACATCGGTCTTGAATATGTTCGATACGGTGCGACCCGACGAAGCTTCGCCCCTTCAGCTTGGCAGACTGTGCGTCTTTTCGGAATTGTCAGACGGCTTTGGAGACTTGCTATTTTGGATCGAGGCGGTTCGTTTGGACACGCTGGCTCCCGTTTTCCGCACCGTCCCGCGGACGTTCCGTTTCGCCGATCGATTGGCGAATGTCCAAATCCTGTTTCGTCTGGAAGACCTGCGTTTTCCGAAAATCGGCGATTACTTGATTCGCCTTTATTGCGAGAAAGAGATGGTCGGCGATCGAGTATTGCATCTTCGACCATGAAAGCGGCATGAACCATGAACCACGAACAAACGCAGCCATCTCGGAATGCAAGCACCTACGGCAGCGCCGATGTGATGATCGTAGATTGCGAAGTGCAATATCCCCCGTTCGAGTCTTCACCGGACCAGACGCTTCCGTCAACCATCCCGGCCGAGACCGTTCGTTTGGTGTTGAATTTGGCGGCCGAGAGCCTTCCCGACGACGAAAAGGCCCTGATCAAATTGTTTCTCGACGGCAAGACCAAACACGAAGTCGCCGCGAGCCTCGGCATACCCTTCCCGGATCTCTATTATCGTTGGCGCGGTGCGTATCTGCGTACGCGGGCTTTTTTGGAGAGTCATGCTTCGATAGATGCCGACGTGAAACACTGCGCTTTGGTTACCGTCTCGAGCTTCCTGAATGGAAAAAACTGAGACGCTGTTTGCGTGCGTGGATTTTCGGTATGTCAACTGAGGAGGGTCGCAAGCAACTTGATCGTATCGCGCACAATCCGACCGCGGTGGGCGGAAAGCCTTGCATCCGCGGACTTCGCGTCACGGCAGGAACCGTCGTGGGCTTGCTTGCGACCGGCGCCACGCGTGAACGGATTCTGCAGGCGTATCCTATCTAGAGGCCGAAGACATTGACGCCGCTCTCGCGTATGCGGCCTGGAGGCTCGAAGAACGCGAGGAATCGTTGGTCACGAAATGTGTCGAAGAATTCTGGTCCAAGTAAGCCCTCAATTCAGGAGATTTCCATGAAACACTTGATTTCGAAAGGCGTCGTAGCGGTTATTCTACTGGTCACTGGCGCCGCCCGCGGCCAAGAGAAGCCGTTCAAGTCGCTCGAAGGCGGATTCTCCGTGCAATTCCCTGGGCAACCGAAGTACGAAGCCAATAAACTGCCGGGTACGAACATCACACAGCATCAGTTTCTTCACGAAAGCAAAGACGGCACGGTGGCGCATCTAACGATGTACCACGTCGATGCCGGCTTTGCCGGCCTGAGCAAAGAGGAAAAGCAGAAGAGGTTGATCGCCGCCCGCGACGGTGCACGCCAGTCGTTGAATGGCAAGCTGCTCGATGACAAGGCCATCGAACTTGCCGGCCATCCGGGGCGTGAATTCAAGGTCACGGCGCCCGAATTCAAAGCGGAATACCGTTCCCGCGTCTATATCGTGGATGACCGCCTTTATCAGGTCATGCTCATGGGCCCGCGTGAAGTGACGGCGAGCAAGGAAGCCGACGCCTTCTTGCAGTCTTTCAAACTGCTGGAGACGTCGTTCAAGTCGCTCGAAGGCGGATTTTCCGTGCAATTCCCTGGGCAACCGAAGCACAAAGCCATGAAACTGCCGGGTACGAACATCACAGAGCATCAGTTTCTTTACGAAAGCAAAGACGGCACGGTGGCGCATGTAGTGGGGTACCAAGTCGATGCCGGCCTTGCTGGCCTGAGCAAAGAGGAAAAGCAGAAGGGGTTGATCGCCGCCCGTGACGCCGTACGCCAGGGGTTTAATGGCAAGCTGCTCGATGACAAGGTCATCGAACTCGCCGGCCATCCGGGGCGTGAATTCAAGGTCACGGTGCCCGAAATCAAAGCGGAATACCGTTCCCGCATCTATATCGTGGGCGACCGCCTTTATCAGATCGCGCTCGTGGGCCCGCCTGAAGTGACGGCGAGCAAGGGCGCTGACGCCTTCTTGGAGTCTTTCAAACTGCTTGAAGCAAAGAAGTAATCGGCCGAGCGCCGCGTGACAAAGCTTTTTTGGGAATATTCGTCCTGATTCTGGAGGTATTGCAATGGACACAATGCATTCCCGTCGGTCCGTCCTCAAATCCCTCGCCTGCGGCTTCGGCTCGCTCGCTTTGGCCGACATGCTCTCGGCATCGGAGAATCCGCTCGCCGCGCGGCAGCCGCATCATGCGCCCAAGGCCAAGCGCGTCATCTTCATATTCATGCAGGGGGGGCCGAGCCACGTCGATACGTTCGACTACAAACCGCGGCTTGCGCGCGAAGATGGCGAGATGATGCGCTTCGACGACGCCCGCACTTTCGCGCGCGAACGCACGATCACGTCGCATCGTGTCATGAAGAACCTGTGGCCGTTCCGGCAGCATGGGCAGTCGGGCAAGTGGGTGTCCGCGTTGTTCCCGCACATCGCGCAGCACGTGGACGACATCTGCTTCCTGCAAGGCATGCACACCGAAGGCATCGCGCACGGCCCGGCGACCTTGTTCATGCACACCGGCTCGATCAACCTCGTGCGGCCATCGGTCGGCGCATGGACGCTGTACGGGCTCGGCACGGAGAACAACAACCTGCCCGGCTTCATGACCATCTGCCCGTCGATGGGCAATGGCGGGCCGCGCAACTGGTCGAACGCGTTTCTGCCGTCGTGGTTTCAGGGCACGGCGATTGGCCGGGCCGGCATCCCCGCCAGCGAGGCGCGCATTCGCAATATCGCCAATCCGAGCCGCACGCTCGACGAACAGCGCGGCCAGCTTGATCTCTTGCAGGCCTTAAACGGCGAACAGATGCAGCGCTCGCCCGGCGACACGGAGCTCGACGCCGTCATGAGCTCCTACGATCTCGCCTTCCGCATGCAGACGCAGGCGCCGGGCATCCTCGACATCTCGCGCGAGACGCAGGAAACGCTGCGGCTCTACGGCATCGGCCAGGCGGGGACCGACAACTTCGGCCGGCAGTGCTTGATGGCGCGACGCTTGGCGGAGGCGGGCGTTCGCTATGTGCAGATCAACTACGGCGACAACACCGACAACCCGGCGTGGGACCAACACTCGAATCTGCCGATGCACGCCACGCACGCGCGCAACACCGATCAGCCCGTCGCGGGTCTGCTCGCCGATTTGAAGCGGCGCGGTCTCTTGGAAGACACGCTGGTCTGGTGGGGCGGCGAATTCGGGAGAACTCCCTACGCCGAGCGCAACGGCACCGGCCGCGATCACAACCCCGGCGGCTTCACGCAATTCCTGTGCGGCGCCGGTATCAAGCCCGGCATCGTCCACGGCGGCACCGACGAATACGGCCACCACGCCGTCGCGGGCAAGGTCCACATGCACGACATGCACGCGACCATCCTGCACCTGCTAGGCCTGGATCACACGCGGCTGACGTATCGCTACGATGGACGCAACTTCCGCCTGACCGACGTGGAAGGGCACGTCGTGCACGAGATTCTTGCTTAGTATCGCATTCGCAACTTCGTCGGTTCCTGCTAGCCGGACGCGCAAGCGACGGAGAAGCTCATCCGTCGCTTGCGCGTCCGGCTAACCTCTCACATGAACTGCTCCAGATACCGCTTGCTCTGCCGCAGCGATTGCTTGCGTCGCTCCAGCGAACCTTCGAACGCGCGGTCCTCGACCTCGATGCAGACGGCGCCCTGATAGCCGGCGTCCGTCAACGCCGAGAAGAACGCGCTCCAGTTGACGTCACCCAGGCCCGGTAGCTTTGGCGTGTGCCAGGCGAGGCCCATGATGCCGTGCTGGTAAAGAGCGTCGGCGTCGAGGCGGGCGTCCTTGGCGTGGACGTGGACAAAGCGTGTGCCGAAGTCGCGGATCGCGCGGGCCACATCGATGTGCTGCCAGACGAGGTGTGATGGATCGAAGTTGAGTCCCAGCGTGGGGAGCTTCTCGAACAGCGTCGTCCAGATGGCGGGCGTGGTGGCCAAATTGGCGCCGCCGGGCCACTCGTCGAGCGAGAAGAGCATCGGGCAATTTTCGATGCCGACGCGCACGCCGTTGTCTTGAGCACAGCGCATGATGTCGGGCCAGACTTGATCGACGAGGGGCCAGTTGTCCTTGACCGACTTGTGCCAATCGCGGCCGATGAAGGTGTTGACGACGTGAACGCCGAAGCGTGGCGCCGCCTGGATCACTTTCTTGAGATGGCCGACGACGCGCTCGCGATGTGCGGGATCGGGGTGCAGCGGGTTGGGATAATAGCCGAGCCCAGAGATTTGCACGCCGGTCTTGTGTACGAGACCGCGGACGCTGGCGACAAGCTCATCATTGACGTTGGTCACGTCAATGTGCGTGACGCCGGCGTAGCGTCGATCGGCGCCGCCGGGAGGCCAACACATCAGTTCGATGCACGCGAAGCCTTCGTCCACGGCGAAGGCGAAGACCTCTTCCAAAGAGAGATCGGGGAGGATGGCGCTAACGAAGCCGAGGTTCATGAGTGTAGTCCGTAGTTCGTGGTCCGTGGCCAAGAATGTTATAGCGAAGGATACGCACGTGGAAGCTACGACGGACCACGGGCTATGTGGCGGAAACGAGCGCGCTGCTTGGCGGTTGTACCTGTTGTTTGCCGCTGTCGGGTTTGGCGAGGCCGCCGCTGCGGAAGACTTCGACGAGGAGCGACTTGGCGGGTTCAGCCAGGCTGCTCTGTAGGACGGTGTTGACGGTGTCTTCGACGGGATATTCGATGCGCTTCAACTCGACGCGGTTGTCTTCGATGATCGCATAGGAGGCGCGCGGGTCGCCGTCGCGAGGCTGTCCGACGCTGCCGGGGTTGATGACAAGCTTGTCGCCGACTTCGAGGATGTAGGGATGATGCGTGTGCCCGACGCAGACGACCTGGGCTTCCACGCCTGCGAGGCGACGTGACCAGAAGTCGGCGTCGGGGGTCGAATATTCGTCGAGCGGATCGCGCGGCGTCGCGTGCACCAGCATGAACTTGACGCCTTCGAGCGTCACGCGCTTGCTGATCGGCAACGCCCCCAGGAAGCGGCGTTCCTCGGAAGAGATCCGTTCCTGCGTCAGTTGACGCGTGACTCCTGTGAGGTATTTGAAGCCGGACTTGCCCTGGACCTTGACGAACTGGGCAACGCCGTGATCGTGATTGCCGCGGACCACGTGGGCCGCCTGTTGGCGCACCCATTGGATGCACTGCGAAGGCTCCAGCCCGTAATCGACGAGATCGCCCAGGACCAGGCAAACGTCGAACTGCTCCTTGATCGCCTGGAGCGCCGGCCAGTTCGCATGGATGTCGGCCAATAATAAGACCCGCATTCAGTTGCTTTCACGAATAAAAGGGGACGGCGCCGCGCATCACTTGAGATTTCGCGCGGCGAAAATCCACCGGCAACAATCACCGAACTTGTTGATCTGTGAAAGGCCAAGCTTGCTCAAGTGAACAGTAGCCCTCTTGGCTCAACACTACGCGCTGAAAATTCGCACTTCGACTTGGAATTACCCTAACACAAGGTTATATTAGGACGGATCGAAATGCCAATGATTTTGACGAAAGGGATGCCTCGCCCCAATTTTTTTTCTTTTTTCCAACAGGATTCGGTATGGCTGAGAAATTGCTTCGCAGGCTCACCTTACGTCAGCTCATGGCAAGTTCGGAAAAGGCGTCTCGTGATCTGGCGGAATTGGTGCAAACGCACCTCCTGCCGCGCGTCGTTGATTTCCGAGGCCTCACCCGCCCGGTCCGTCGTAAGAGCCAATATCCCAAGGTGTTGGCTTTCCAAAATGGGTTGCGTCGGATGATGGAAGCGAATGAACAAGTGAAGATCCTGCTCATGAACCTTCAGGAGCATCTCGAAGCCATTCGCGATTACGCCCAGCGTGAACGTTTGAGCCGCAAGCCATAGTGTCTCCCACGCTTGCCGCCTGTGGCTGGGCGCTCGTTCGCCAGGCCGCAAGCCGCATCACGATTGGGTTTTTCCCGGCACCCAAAGTACGTCGTCCTTCCCATCATTGTTGCATACGCGCGCCAAGACGAATAGCAAATCCGACAGCCGATTGAGATAGACGATCACCTGCGGATTGATCTTATCGACGTAACAAAGCGTTACCACGTCGCGCTCCGCGCGCCGGCACACGGTGCGCGCGAGATGACACCACGCCGCCTCTTGCGTTCCGCCGGGAAGGATGAAACTCTTGAGCGGCTGCAAGCGTTCGTTGAATCCGTCGATCACCTTCTCCAATCGTTCCGCCTGGCTGGCGCGCACGCGCAGGGCGGCCTCGCCTTCCTTTTGCGGCAAACACAGATCGGCGCCGACATCGAAGAGATCGTTCTGCACGCTCTTCAACAATTCGAGGACTTTGGGCGCGCGGACCTGCAGAAGGAACACGCCCAAGAGCGCGTTCAACTCATCGACGGAGCCATACGCCGTGACGCGCGGATGATCCTTCGGCACGCGGCTGCCGTCGCCCAGTCCGGTGTCGCCCAGATCACCGGTTTTCGTGTAGATGCGTGAGAGGTAAACCATGATCGCTCTCCCGTGATTGACGAGCCGCGACCGTCAGGGAGCGTTCCGTTCCCCCGCTTCCTAACGGCCGCGGCTCGTTGTATCGCAATATCATCATAGCCATCGGCGCTCGCCCTGTTGACGGCATCATACAATGTCAGAGGAAATCTCGCGTATTCACGAGGAACTCGTAATGCTCCCGATCTCGAAGATGGCCGCCGCCGTGCAACCTTCCGCGACACTCGCCGCCGGCGCCAAGGCGAAACAGCTCAGGATGGAAGGCAAGATCGTCCACGATTTCAGCCTCGGCGAGCCCGACTTCAATACGCCCAAGCACATCTGCGACGCTGCGTACAAGGCGATGATGGACGGGCACACGCACTATACGGCCGCGTCGGGGCTCGTCGAGCTGCGCGGCGCCATCGCGCGCTGGTATAAGCGAACTTACGGATACGAGTTTACTCCGGAACAGGTGATCGTCTCCAATGGCGCCAAGCATTCGCTGCACAACGCCCTGGCGTCGGTGGTCGGTCCCGGCGACGAGGTCATCATTCCGACGCCGTATTGGGTCAGCTACAGCGATCTCGTGCAGATGACCGGTGCGACGTACGTGCTCGTGCCGACGACCGAGGCGAGCGGGTTCAAGATCACGCCCGCACAACTCAAGGCCGCCGTCACGCCGCGCTCGAAGCTGGTCATGCTCAATTCGCCTGGCAATCCGACCGGCAGCGTTTACTCCCGCGCCGAGCTTGAAGCCCTCGCCGATGCCGCGCTCGAAACGAACCTCGGAGTCATCAGCGATGAAATCTACGAGCAGCTCGTGTATGGCAATACCAGGGCGACCTGCTTTGCGACCTTGCGGCCCAAGCTTGCCGAGAAGGTCATCACCATCAGCGGTGTGTCGAAGAGCTACGCCATGACAGGCTGGCGCATCGGTTGGGCGATCGGTCCGTCACACGTCGTCAAGGCGATGGGCAACGTGCAGAGCCAGGAGACGAGCAGCCCGTCGAGCATCAGCCAGTATGCCACCATCGCCGCGCTCGACGGCGAGCAAGCATGCGTCGCGCAGATGCGCAAGGAATTCGAGGCCCGTCGCGATCTCGTTTGCCGGCGTTTGAACGCGCTGCCCGGCATCCGCTGCCCGATTCCCGACGGCGCGTTCTACGCTTTCTTCAACGTGTCGTCCTACTTTGGCAAAACGCTCAAGGGCAAGAAAATCGCCGACAGCACCAGCTTTTGTGCGGCCGCGCTGGAGACGGTACACGTGAACTTGGTGCAAGGCGCCGCGTTCGGGGCCGAAGGCTACGCGCGGCTGTCCTTCGCGACGAGCCAGGAGCAGATCAATCAGGGGATCGATCGGCTTGCGGAGTTTCTGCAAGGTTGAGCCGATTCATTACTCCCCTCTCCCAGGAGGAGAGAGGTACGAAGGAGTCCGCCATGTCCATACTCTTGCTCACCGAGCACGAGGTCAAAGGACTGCTAACGATGGAAATGGCCCTCGAAGCCGTCGAGGCGGGCCTGCGCAAGATCGGACTCGACGAGGCGCAGAACATCCCGCGTTCGCGCTGCCAGACCGATCATGCCATGCTTCACATGATGTCCGCGGCTGCCAAGACGCTCGGCGTTATGGGCTACAAAGCGTACACGACCTCCAAGAAAGGTGGGCACTTTCACGTCGGGCTCTGCGACGGCAAATCGGGCGAATTGACCGCGCTCGTGCAGGCCGATTGGCTCGGCCAGGTCCGCACCGGCGCGGCCAGCGGCGTGGCGACCAAAGTTCTCGCGCGGCCTGAAGCGTGTGAGGTGGGGCTCTACGGAACCGGCAAGCAGGCACGCACCCAGCTCATGGCCGTCTGCAAGGTTCGCGCCGTCAAACGCATCCAGGTCTTTGGCCGCAATGAAGAGAATAGGAAACAATTCTGTACGGAAATGTCCGCAGTCTGCCAGGTTTCCGTCGAGCCGGTCGCCGACCCGCAGGACGCGGCCCGCGCCAAGGACATCGTCATCACGGCGACGACGAGTCGCGAGCCTGTGCTCAAGGGCGAATGGCTGTCGGAGGGAACGCACGTAAACGCGATCGGCTCGAACTTCATCAGCAAGGCCGAGCTGGACCTCGCCGCCATTCGCCGCTGCCATCCCATCGTTGTGGACAGCAAGGAGCAGGCTCATCTCGAGGCCGGCGATTTCCATCAGGCAATCGGATCGGGCACGCTGCATTGGAAAAACGTGGTCGAACTGGGGTCCGTCCTGAGCGGCCGGGCGGTTGGCCGCACTTCGCCGCTGGAAATTTCGCTCTTCAAATCGCTCGGCATCGCGATCGAAGACATTGCCACCGTCGCCAAGGTTGTCGCCAAGGCCAAGGAAGCCGGCGTCGGTCGAATGGTCGATTGGTGAAGTGTTGTGTTCGTTTAGCGCGTGCGCGATGCCGCACTCGGCTAGGGGACTGCCGGCTGCGTCCACGCCACCTCGACATCCCCCTTCGCGTACGGATTCGGATGCGCCTTCGTCGAGATGACTTTGGCCCTCACGTAAATCTCTTTACCCGTCAAACGGTAGCTCGGCGCCAGGCCAGCACTTTCCGCCAGCACCTTGCCGACCTGATCGCTGTAGCTGCGCGTCACGTCGAGCGTTTTGCCCTCTTTGTCTTTGAGTGTTGCCGAGGCCAGCGTCGTATCCCGCAGCGTGCCGATGAATTGTGTCGTGTACGTCACGCCTGCCTCGGGCTGAATCACGAGCTTTAATTCCTTGCTATTGCGCGTCACCTCCTTCAAGGTGACGCCGGTCGAGCAATAGTAATCGCCCGCATCGATGGACTTGCAAATCGTCTCCGCGGTCAGGAACGGCGCCTTGACCATGATCCAGCCGCGACCCGGGTTGACCTTGCCGACGCCGAACGTGTGATAGCTGTGGGCGTCGTCGGTCGCCATGCCGTAGACGATTGGCAGCCGTAGTTTGCCGAGCCGCAGCGCGAGCACGATGTCCCACATGCGTTCGCAACTGACGTGCGTGTCGTCGCCGTAGTTCTTTACGCCGGGATGGCCGTTGAAGATCTCGAAGTAGCTGAGTTCCTCGGTCAGCATGTCCTCCGCCTTGACGCCCCAGCCGAAGTTCGGGTGATTGACGAAGGCGATCGTGTTCATTCCCTTCGCCTTGCGCTGCTCCTGAACGGCGCGCATATTGACGACGATCGTCTCGGCGACGCTTGCCCCGTCGGTCGGCTTGATGACGTCGCGCAGGTTGATGGCGTTTATGTGGACGGGATTTTTCGCAAACTTATGCGTGATCTCCTCGCCGGGGATGAGCAGATACTTCCCCGCCTCTTCGAGCGTACTGCGAAACTCTGCGAGCGGTTTCAGACGCACTTGTTCCTTCTTGTCCTTGGTGCGCCGCTCGACCCAGGAGGCGCCGAAGCGCTCGACATACTTCTTGATCGCTACATCGCGCGTGCCTTTGCCGGGCACGGCGTCGATCCAGCGTTCTCCCTCGGAGAGGACGTTGTGATCCGACAGCGTAAGGAAGTGATACCCGTGCCGCTTGTACCAGTCGGCGATCATCTCGGGAAAGTCATCGCCGTCCGACCAGAGCGAGTGGGTGTGCAGATTGCCCTTCCAGTAGGTTGGCCCCACAATTACCGCGGCAATTCTGTCTTTGGGCGCATCCGATTTCGTGCCGGTGGTTTGCCAGGCAACGGCACCGGAAAGAATCGCAAGACTCATGACGACAGCGAGCAGCGAGCGGAGTTTGCGCGGCATGGAAGGCTCCATTGAATTTGGCGAGCCGAGTCGCGTGAGCGGCCGGTTGAGGATGCGCATGTTGAACCGGCGCTTTTCGGGATTCGGCTTGCCGCTAATCAATCCGACACACGCGGAGTATAATGATACGAATCGATCGGCAGAGGGAGAACGGCTCATGTCCGACGACGAAAAAGCTGTCCGGCTCGAATGTGCCCAGCGTTTGTTCAAGCAATCTTACGCAAGCTGCTTTTGGCACATGAAGCCAGACTTGATCGTGACGCTGTACGACCTCTGCTCGGCATCGATCCGCACACGACGATCCACGATTTGACACGCCGGCCGTTGGCACTGGTGGAAGGGACGCCGTTGCCGGCGTTGTCTGCCTGACGAGGCTGGCCTTACGCACCCGATGGGACGGATAAAAAATCGATGGTGAAGCCGCGGCTTTGACCGTGTGGTTCCTGACGAAAGTTTATTCCGTTTGGGCCGGATCACCAGAGATGACCAACGCGGACGAAGGCAGGCCCTCCTTGGAGACCAACTCGTGAGCAAATGCGCCTTGATCACCGGCATCACTGGGCAAGACGGCAGCTATCTCGCCGAGTATCTACTCGACCAGGGCTATGAGGTGCACGGATTGATGCGCCGCGTCGCCCTGGAGAACCAAGAGTCCCGAGCAGGGCGCATTCGGCATATCGCCGCGCGCCTCAGGCTGCACTCGGCGACGTTGGAAAATTACCCGAGCGTGTTTCAAGTCCTGAGTAAGCAGCGCTTCGACGAATGCTATCACCTGGGTGCGCAGAGCTACGTCACCGACAGTTTTGCCGATTCCTTCACGACGATGAACGTGAACATTAATGGGACGCACTATCTGTTGGAGGGACTGCGGCAGTTGCAGCCGGCGTGTCGCTTTTATTTCGCCGGCTCCAGCGAAATGTTCGGGAAGGCACACGAATCGCCGCAGCGGGAAACGACGCCGTTCCACCCGCGCAGTCCTTACGGCATCAGTAAGACGACAGGGTATTATCTCACACAGAACTATCGCGAAGCCTACGGCATGTTCTGTTGCTCGGGTATCTTGTTCAATCACGAGAGCCCGCGGCGCGGCTTTGAGTTCGTAACGCGGAAGATCACCAATGCCGCGGTGCGTATCAAGCTTGGCCTGGAGAAAGAGCTGCGTCTGGGCAACCTCGAGGCCTCACGTGATTGGGGTCACGCCGCCGATTATGTCCGCGCCATGCACGCCATGTTGCAGCAATCGAAGCCCGATGATTTTGTCGTTGCCACGGGCCAGACCTACCGCGTGCGCGACCTCTGCGAGCTGGCGTTCGGGGAGCTTGGATTGGACTACCACGACTACGTTCGCACCGATCCCGGGCTGAATCGCCCGGCCGATGTCGAACTGCTGCTGGGCGACGCGAGTAAAGCCAAGAATCAGCTCGGCTGGTCGCCGCGCTATTCGTTCAAGGAGCTGGTTAAGGAGATGGTTCAGGCCGATCTTGAACGAAATCGCGAACTGCAAAGGGCCGCCGACTAAGGCCCGCGCCGACCAGGCTTGCAACGACGCGCATCATCGTGGCTGCCAAATGGCATGGTGGAAATCAACTCCAATCGCGATAATAAAGGAGGAGCATCAAGAATCTTCAGCGGTCGAGGTACACCATGTCCGCACCCGTCAAAGATCCCGCGCTTCGGCTCGATTTCGTGCAGCCTGGCATCGCGCGCATCACCTTCGACATGCCCGGCAGCCGGGCCAACACGCTCAATCAGGGCGTGCAGAGCGAATTCGAGAATATTTTGACGCAGTTGGAAGCGACGCCGAATCTGCAAGGGTTGATCTTCTGTAGCGGCAAGCCGGGCATGTTCATCGCGGGGGCCGACCTCAAGGAGCTGGCGAGCGTGACGCCCCCCTCACCCCCTCTTCCAGGAGGAGAGGGGAGACCGGATGCGCGGGCGTTGACGTTGCGCGGGCTGCGTTTCATCGCGCGCTTCGAGAAGTTGCCGTGTCCGACGGTCGTACTAATCGACGGCGGCTGCATGGGCGGCGGCCTGGAAATGGCGCTGGCATTCGACTATCGGCTCGCGGGCACGAATCCCAAGACCGAAATCGGCCTGCCCGAAACGAAGATCGGCCTCATCCCCGGGTGGGGCGGCACGCAGCGCTTGCCGCGCCTCATCGGGCCGAGCATCGCCGCCGAGATGATCTGTGCCGGTGAAGCAGCCAAAGCCCAGCGTGCGCGCGCGATTGGTATGGTTTGGGATGTCGTCCCGTCCGCAAAAATGCTCGACGAAGGGCTGCGCTTGCTCGCCTGGTCGCGCGAGTCCGGCGAGTGGCAAAAGATCCGCACGAAGAAACAGCAACCGATCGGGCTGAGCGAGGATCAGCATCAATACACCTTCGGCGTCCTCAAGGGCCAGGTGCTCGCGAAGACCAAGGGCCAATTCCCAGCGCCGTTGGCCGCCATCGAAGCGATCGCCAAGGGATGCAACCTGACGCTCGAAGAAGGCTTGAAGGTCGAGACCGATCACTTCATCCCGCTCATCGGCAGCACGATCTCGCGCAACCTGATCGCGCTCTTTTTCATGGGCCAGCGGCTCGCCAAGGATACCGGGGTTGCCGACGCGGCCGTGCAGCCGAAGGACGTGAATCGCGTCGGCGTCATCGGCGCCGGCATTATGGGCGCGGGCATCGCCGGCGCCATGGTGCGCAAGGGCGTGCACGCCACCATGATCGACGTGGCGCCGGAGTTGCTCGCGAAAGGAGTCGCCGCCATCACGAAAGTGATCCAAACGCGCATCGACATCGGCCGCGCGACACAAACCGAATTGGCGAGTGCGGCCGCGCTGTTGAACACCACGTCCAACTATGGCCAGCTTGCCGATCGCGAGGTCATCATCGAAGCCGTCGTCGAGAACGAAGGCGTCAAGACGAAGCTCTATCGCGAACTTCAGACCATCCTTTCTCCCGACGCGATCCTTGCCTCGAATACGTCGACGATTTCGATCACGCGCATGGCCGAGGCTGTCAAGAACCCGGCGAATTTCGCGGGGCTGCACTTCTTCAATCCGGTCGATCGCATGCAGCTCGTCGAGGTGATCCGCGGCGAGAAGACGAGCGATCAGACGGTCGCGACGCTGGTTGCCCTTGCGAAGAAAGCGGGCAAGACGCCGATCGTCGTCAAGGATTGTCCTGGTTTTCTCGTGAACCGAATTCTGTTCCCGTATCTCAATGAAGCAATGGTATTGTTGGAAGAAGGCGTCGAGCCGCGGGCGATCGACAAGGCGGCGAGCGAGTTCGGCATGCCGATGGGTCCAATTACCTTGAGCGATGTGGTCGGTCTCGACACTGCGGTTTACGCCGGCGAGGTCGTCAATCGCGCCTTCGCGGATCGGGCCCAGGAGACGAAGATTCTCGGGGCACTGGTCGCCGCGGGACGTTTGGGCCAAAAGAGCGGGGCCGGCTTCTACAGCTATGCGAAGGGCTTGCGCGGCGCCGATGATCCGGCCTTGCTGCCGTTCCTGGAAAAATGCCGTACCGGGAAGCGAACGATCGACGCCGAGGAGATTCGCGATCGCCTGTTCTTGCCGATGCTGGTGGAGGCGAGCCTTGTACTGAGCGAAGGCATCGTCCGCGATCCGTCCGATGTAGACATGGGCTTGATTCTTGGCATCGGTTTCCCGACACAACACGGCGGCTTGCTGCGCCGGGCCGACAACGTCGGCATGAGCAATATCCTGACGCTCCTGGCCAAATACGAAGCGCTTGGCAAACGATTTCAGCCGACGCCGCAGATGAGGAAAATGGTGGCAAGTAGTAAGGGTTTCTTCCCAGCGTGATCGTAGACCTCACGCTCCGCGTGAGGGAATGCCTCACGCGGAGCGTGAGGCCTACGGTAACCGGAGTCCCACATGTTTGAAGCCGATCTGCAAGAATATCAACGCAACATGCTCGACAAGGGGTTCGCTGGCCACGTTCCGTTCCTACAGCAATGCGCCATCCAACGGGTTGACTCATGGAAGCAAGCGGTCGAGCAGGGCCAGCCCGTCGCGCAGTTTTTTCTTGCGCTGTGTCATCTTCATGAGATGGGCGCCCCCTTCAATTCACTCGAAGCACTGCGGCTCTTTCAACTGTCTGCGGAACAAGGCTTCCCGCCTGCGCAAACGCAGCTTGCTCTGCACTACGAGGAAGGCCGTGAGGTCAAGCAAAACATGGATGAAGCCGTGCGCTGGTACACGCGCTCGGCGGAGGCGGGGTTTGCACTCGCGCAGTATCGGCTCGGCTGGATGTACGAGGGCGGGCGCGGCGTGACGCAGGATCTTGCCCAGGCGCTGCGCTGGTATCGCGCGGCGGCGGATCAGGGCTTCGTCACCGCGCAGTTCAATCTCGCACGCATGTACGAAGCAGGGCGCGGCGTGGCAGCGGATCCGTTCGAGGCGGGGAATTGGTTTCGCCGGGCGGCGGAGAAAGGCTACGCGCCGGCGCAATTCGCTTGGGGCCACATGCAGGAGATCGCCCTGCAAAACGAGGTCGGCGCCGTGCCGTGGTATCTCCGCGCCGCCGAGCAAGGCAACGAGTCAGCGATGCACAGCCTTGGATGCTTGCACCGCGAAGGGCGCGGCGTCGAGCGCGACGATTTGGCGGCGGCGGCGTGGTTTCTCAAAGCGGCCGACCGCGGTTATGCCATGTCGCAGAACAATCTCGGCCAGATGTATCACGAGGGCGCCGGCGTGCCCCACGACGACAGCGTCGCCGTGCGCTGGTTTCGCGAGGCGGCCGAGCGCGGCTATCGCCTCGCCCAGTATAACCTCGGACGCATGTACGAGCATGGCCGCGGCATCGAGCAAAACGATCTCGAAGCGGTGCGCTGGTATCGCGCGGCGGCGGATCAGAACGACGCGCCGGCGCAGAACCAACTCGGCCAGATGTATCGCGACGGCCGCGGCGTGCCGCCCGATGACGCCGAGGCCGCACGCTGGTTCCGCCGCGCCGCGGAAGGAGGCTGGCCGGCAGCGCAAAACAATCTCGGCTGGATGCATCAGCGCGGCAGGGGGGTCGCTCTGGATTTCAAGCAGGCACGCAAGTGGTATCGCCGTGCCATACAACAGCGCTGGCCCGCGGCGATGAACAATCTGGGCGGGCTTCACGCGGAAGGACGTGGTCTGCCGCGCGATGCGCGCAAGGCCGTCAAATGGTATCTTCGTGCCGCCAAGCTCGGCCACGCGCCGGCGCAGAACAATCTCGGCTGGATGTATCAGGAAGGGATTGGCGTCGAGGTGAATCATCGCCAGGCGGTCAAGTGGTACCGCCGCGCGGCGCGCCAGGGCAATCTCGACGCGCTCAACAACCTCGGCTGGATGTGGCAGGAAGGCCTGGGCCTCGCGCCCGACGATCGCCAGGCGGTCCGCTGCTTCCGCCGCGCGGCCAAGCGCGGGTACGCGCCGGCGCAGCACAATCTTGGCCGCATGTACGCCGATGGCCGCAGTGTGGTGCGCGATGATGGACGCGCCGTGTTTTGGTATCGCCGCGGCGCCGAGCAAGGCGATCCCGCAGCGCAGTACAACCTCGGCTGGATGTATCAACAGGGCCGAGGCGTGCCGCAAGACGACATCGAAGCGGTGCATTGGTATCGCAAGGCCGCGCGTCAAGGGTACGCCGCCGCCGACAATAACCTCGGCTGGATGTATCAGAACGGCCTGGGCGTGCGTGAGAACGATGAGAAGGCGGTGCGTTTCTATTTGCGCGGGGCCGAGCGCGGCGACGCGGCGGCGCAGTACAACCTCGGCTGGATGTATCAGGAAGGCCGCGGCGTGCCTCGCGATGACCTGCGTGCGGTTCATTGGTATCGTGAATCCGCCAAGCAAGGTTATGCGTCGGCGCTAAACAACCTCGGCTGGATGTATCAACTCGGCCGCGGCGTCCCGCAAGACGATCGTCAGGCGGTTGCCTGGTATCGTCAGGCCGCGCAGAAAGGCGACGAGATCGCGCAGAACAATCTCGGCTGGATGTACGAGGTCGGCCGCGGCGTCACGCCGAGTGAACGCAAGGCCGTTCGATGGTATCGCAAGGCCGCCAAGCGTGGGTACGCGCCGGCCCAAAATAACCTCGGGCGGATGTATGAACATGGCCGCGGTCTCAAACCGAGCGATCGCAAGGCGCTGGGGTGGTATCGTCGGGCGGCCGAACAGGAATTCGCGCCGGCGATGAACAACCTCGGCTGGCTTTACGAGAAAGGGCGGGGCGTCAAGCTGGACAATCGTCGGGCCGTGCATTGGTATCGCAAGGCTGCCGCAGTTGGGGACGCCGCCGCCATGAACAATCTCGGACGTAAGTATCAGGAAGGGGCAGGAGTGCCGCGCGACGACGAAGAGGCGGTTTACTGGTATCGCCGGGCCGCGCTCATGGGCGATGTCGGCGCGATGAACAACATCGGCTGGATGTACAACGAAGGGCTCGGCGTTCGCCGCAACGATCGCAAGGCTTACCGTTGGTATTTGCGCGCTGCCCGGCTCGGCCAGTCCGCCGCACAAAACAATCTCGGCTGGCTCTATCAAGAAGGCCTAGGCGTCGAGCCGAACGAGGGCCGCGCGATTGGCTGGTATCGCCGGGCCGCGCGTCAAGGTGATCCAGCGGCCATGAACAACCTCGGCTGGATGTTTCAAGAGGGCCGCGGCGTCGAGCAGGACGATCATCGCGCCTATCGCTGGTATCGGCGTGCGGCACGGCTTGGCGATCCTTCCGCCCAGAACAACATCGGCTGGCTCTACCAGGAAGGACGCGGCGTGCCTCAGGATGACGAGCTGGCGATGCGCTGGTATTTGCTGTCGGCCGAGCAGAATCACGCGCCGGCCCAGAACAACATCGGCTGGATGTATCAGGAGGGGCGCGGCGTCGAGCGCGATGATGCCGAGGCGCTGCGCTGGTATCGCAAGGCCGCCGAGCAAGGGGATTCGACGGCGCAGAACAACCTCGCGCACATGTATCAGGAGGGGCACGGCGTCGAACGCGACGATGTCGAAGCGGTCCACTGGTTCCGCCGAGCCGCCGAGCAAGGGGACGCCGCCGCCATGCACAGCCTTGGTTTCATGTGTCAAGAGGGGCGCGGCATTGACCCGGATGACGCCGAGGCGGTAAAGTGGTATCAAGTTTCCGCCGAGTTGGGCTATCTCCCGGCATTGAACAGCCTCGGCTGGATGTACCAGGAGGGGCGCGGCGTCGAACAAAACGACGAGGAAGCCGTCGAGTGGTATCGCCAGGCGGCCGACGAAGAATTCGCTCCGGCGCAGACGAGCCTGGGCAATATGTATCGGGAAGGCCGCGGCGTCGAGCACGATGACGCCACCGCGGCCGACTGGTATCGCAAGGCTGCCGAGCAAGGCGACCCCGTGGCACAGCACAAGCTCGGCCTGATGTATCTTGCCGGCGAAGGGGTTGAGCAAGACGCGGTCGTCGCCCTGCAATGGTTCCGCCGCGCCGCCGAGCAGGATTATCCGCCAGCGCAGTTCAACATCGGCGACGCCTATGAACACGGCCGCGGTGTCGAGGCCGACTTGAAGCGGGCCGTGTTTTGGTATAACAAGGCCGCCGAGTTCGGCGACGAAGACGCGGAGGAGAAGCTGCGGCTGCTAAATGGGCAGTGAAGCGGCAACAACATCACGGAGGATGTACGATGGCCAGTTTCCAGGGACACATCACGACCAGCGCCGCGCTCGGCGTCGTAGTCGGCGCTTTCGGCACCTACTATCTCAACTACGACTGGGGCGAGGTTTTTCTTGCCGCCGGGTTGACGACTCTCGGCGGCATGCTCCCCGATCTCGATTCCGACAGCGGCATTCCCGTGCGCGAATTGTTCGGCCTCGCCGGCGTCTTCGTGCCTCTCTTGCTCATCAATCGCTTGAGCCGTATGGGGGTGACCTCGGAGCAACTGCTCGTCTTGCTCGCCGGATCCTATCTTTGCGTGCGTTTCGGTGTCTCGGAAATATTCAAGCGGGTCACAGTGCACCGCGGCATGTTTCACAGTTTGCCGGCGCTACTGATCGCGGGGCTGGCGATCTTTCTGATGCATCGGCCCGATCATCCGCTCGCGGCCGAGGAGCTACGCAAGCGTCTCTACTTCGCGACCGGCACGATGATCGGCTTTCTCTCCCACCTGGTGCTCGATGAGATTTGCGCCGTCGATCTGATGGGCGTGGTGCCGAAGCTCAACCAGTTTGCCGGCAGCGCCGTGAAGTTCAGATCCGATTCCTGGCCAGCCACGCTTCTCACCTACGGCATCCTCCTCTCACTTGGTTACCTGGCGTGGCTGTCCACGGGGTCGCCGGTCAGCATCGATCAGGCGTTGGCGAGTATACGTAAATATCCGTAGCCCATGGCTCGTGGTCCGTGGCGATAGGGCAGGGGCCACTCGCTACGGACCTCCCGCGCATAGACTATCTCCACAAGGAGATCGAATATGAGCGCGCAACCATCCAATCGCGAACTCGCCACGCTCGGCGGCGGCTGCTTCTGGTGCACTGAAGCCGTATTCGAGCAGGTTATCGGCGTCGACAAAGTCGAATCCGGCTACACCGGCGGCGCCACGTTGAATCCGACCTATCGACAAATCTGCAACGGCGACACCGGGCACGCGGAAGTCGTGCAAGTCACATTCGATCCGAGCGTCATTTCCTTCCGCGAAATCCTCGAGATCTTCTTCGCGACTCACGATCCGACGACGCTCAACCGCCAAGGGGCGGACAGCGGCACGCAATATCGCTCCGCGGTCTTCTTTCATTCGCTCGAACAAAAGCAATCGGCCGAGACGCTGATCGCGGACTTGAACGCGCGGAAAATCTGGGATCGCCCGATCGTGACCGAGGTGACGCCGTTGCCGATCTTTTATCGCGCGGAGGATTATCATCAGGGCTATTTTCGCTTGAATCCGACCCAGAACTATTGCGGCTACGTGATCGCGCCGAAAGTCGCAAAGTCGCGCAAGCAATTCGCAAGCAAGACTCGATCCTGATCCGCGTGGCGCCGGCGTCGCGCCTGCACAGGTCACCCTGGACGGGTGCCGGCGAGACGCCCGCACCACGGAGGCAAAGCCATGAGCGATGATCGCCGACATTTTCTGGAAACGCTGGGCGCCATGACGGCCGGCGGTCTGCTCACGTCTGCCGCCGTCGCGGGCGATCCGCCGGCGTTGCCTGATCCCGCACGCGCGTTGCGGCCGTCGTCCGCGGATCTCGGCAGCCTGTACGTCGACGTCGAACGGCTCGCCGCGGGTCGGCCCTACGATTACGCGTTTCTCGGCAATCGGTTTCGCGATGTGAACGAGTTCAAGAAGACCGGCCGCGAGAAGTTGCTGGAGTTGCTGCTCTATCGCCCGGAGCCGGCGCCGCTCAGGGCCGAGGTCGTCGAGCGCGCCGAACGTGAGACGCACATTCGCGAGAAGGTGCTGTTCTCGACGTCGCCTCACTTTCGCGTGCCGGGCTACGTGCTCATCCCACGCAATTTGCGTGGGCGTGCGCCGGCGATCGTCGATCTGCACTCGCACGGCGGCATGTTTCTGTTCGGCAAAGAAAAGGTGATCGACCTGGGCCGCAATCACGCCGCGATGATCGATTATCAGCGCCGCAACTACGAAGGCCGACCGACGGCGACCGAGCTGGTGCGGCGCGGCTACGTCGTCATTTCGATCGATGCGTTCATGTTCGGCGAACGCCGGCTCATCATGGACGCCGACCTCAAGCACGGTTGGGATCGTTCGCGCTATTCGCTCGACGACGTGCGCGTCCTGAATCTGGCGTGCCGCTCGAAGGAGACGACGCTGGTCAAGGCGTTGACGTGGGCCGGCCTGACCTGGCCAGGCATCGTCTTCTGGGACGACATGCGCACCGTCGATTATCTCGTCTCGCGCCCGGAAGTCGATCGCGAACGCATCGGCTGCGTCGGCGTCTCGATGGGCGGCTATCGCGCATGCTTCCTGGCCGCCCTCGACGAACGCATCCAGGCCGCGTGTGTCACTGGATTCATGTCGACGTTTCGCCCGATGATTCAGGCTCATGTCGATACGCACTCGTGGGTGCATTACGTGCCGGGCTTGCAGAAATATCTCGACTTGCCCGATGTCGCAACCATGCACGCCCCGAAGCCGTTGCTCGTGCAGCAATGTACGCAGGATCGTCTGTTCCCGCTGGCCGGCATGCGCACGTCGGTCGAGCGCATTGCCGACGGTTACGCGAAGGCGGGCGCCAAGGATCGCTTTACGGGCCGCTTCTACGACGTGCCGCACGTCTTCAATCGCGCAATGCAGGATGACGCAATCGATTGGTTTGATCGACACCTGCGTAAATGACAAAAGCCGAATAATGGGCAAATCTTGCCGGAATTGCTCAATTCTACAGCGCGACCGTGTCGATTTGACAGTGAGGGAGCGTCATCGAGTGGGAGGATGGGTAATGAGGCTTCGAGCCGGGTTCTTGGTGCTGTTTTGCAGTTGGCTTGCCGGCTGTACGATCGGTCCGCGCGCGCTCGAAAACCACCGGCTGCGTTACAACGAAGCGGTCAAACGTACCAGTGAAGAACAATTGCTGCTCAACATCGTTCGCCTGCGTTACACCGATACGCCGAGCAGCATTTCGGTCACGTCGATCGCCACGCAACACGAATTCGTCAAGAGCCTTAAAATGGGGCAGTTCTTTACGGACGGAGTATTTACGTCCTTGTTGCCGCTTGTGGAGCTGACCGGCGTCGATCGACCGACGATCGCACTTACGCCGCAGGATGATCAGGATTTCACGAAACGATTGTTCACGCCGATCCCGCTCGAGGGTGTCGTTTATCTGAGTAAGACGACCTGGCCGATTTCGACGGTGTTTCGACTCTGGGTCGAGCACCTCAACTGGGTATCGAACGCCGAGGCCGGGAGCGGGCCGACGCCGAAGACAGCGCCGATCTATAGGGAGTTCCTGGAGGGAATACAGGCACTGCAGCGGTTGGAAGATCGCAAGGTTGTCCACTTTTCCTCGGAGGAGACGGAGGTGAAAATCAGCGAAGGCCTTGCATCACCAAAGCTCTCCGGCACCGATGTGCTCGAAGCGGCCAAGGCCGGTTTCGAATTTCGTAGGGACGAAAAGAAGGACGTCTGGACGCTTATCAAGAAACGTCAATCGCCGCATTTGTATATTGACGCAAAGCATCTGCAAGATTCAGATCTGAAAATATTCTGTCAAGCCTTCAAGCTCAAACCCGGATTGACCAGATACGATCTCGTCGCGGGCAAGTCCTATCCGTACTTGGCGGACGCGCCCAAGGAGGGCCTGACGTATCTCGATCTCGAATCACGCTCGCTATTACAGGTGCTGTTTTTCCTTTCGCACGCCGTACAGGTTCCGCACGAGCACGCGCGCACGGGACAGGCTCCCATGACCCTGGAACACGACGGTTGCGTGTTCGATTGGCGTTCGGTGCACGATGGGTTCTTTCAGGTAAGTCACACGAAGTGCAGGCAACGTCCGAAAAACGCTCACGTTGCAATCCAGTACGAAGGCTACTGGTTCTACATCGATACGCGCGATCGCGATACCAAGGCGACCTTTGCGCTCGTGATGGAATTGGCACGCCTGGAGCTCGCGGGCAAATCGGCCGAGGCCGGGCCGATCCTGACGCTGCCGATTGGCGGACGATGAGGCGCCCGCACGGCCTGCAAGTCACAGTGGAAACGCGATATATACTCCGAGCCTGAAGTGTTAGCGAAGGTGTGCATTCCTTCGCTAACGCTTCAGGCTCGGATGTGTCAATTTCGACGGCGGGGTTTCTGCCTTACACACCCAGCAACCGGCACGCATCCGAATGCCCCGGCGCCGCGTAGCCGTGGCCGCTGGCGGTGACACGGGCCAAGGCGATCAGGTAACGCCACTTGAACGGGGCGCGTACCGAATTGAACTCTTCCACTGTGGTGCGGTAGAACTTTTCGTGGTGCAGCGCGCCGTCTTCGCTGATTGCGAAACGCAGCAGCATGTCCCACAACGCGCGCGGCGGTTGTGTCGTCGTGCTGTAGCGCTGCACGATGGCGGCAGCGCGTGTCTGGCTGCGGTTGCGGATGGCATCTTCGAGCGAGGCGAGCAGGCGGTCCGGCTCGATGGTGCGGATCTCATTGCGGGCGTCTTCACGCGGGTACGGCTCCCAGGTGAGGAAGTTGCCGCCGCGGTCGCCGCGATCACGGGCCGCCTGCCAGGCGCCGATGATGAGGCAGACGACCTTGTTGCGGGCATTGGCGACGCGCGCCATGTTGCGCCAGGCGTTGGCCGAGTCGGTCGCGTGCACGCCGATCGAATCGCCGTGGATCGAGCCGGCCGGCTTGTTCGGGCCTTCCGCACTGGGTCGGCCGTTGTCGCGCAGCACCAGTTGATTGGTCGCCAGCGAGATCGCCTCGCCGATGGCGTTCGGGTCGATCCCTTCCGCAAGCGCGGCTGCGGCGGCTTCGGCGGCCTGGGCGGCATTCGCGCGGAAGATCGTAATGCTGAAGTCTTCCACCCAGCGATCGTCCACCATCCGCGTGCCAAGTTCCCGGCCAATCAGTCGATGCTGATCGAGCAAGCGCGGCACCATGGCGCGCAGGCCCGTATAATGCTGGCCGATGCGTTCGTTCTCGCCGCGTACACAGAAGCGGACCGATTGACGCAAGAGCGTGTGCGCCTGTTCGCGGCCGATGATCGACATCAGGTCCCAGGTGCGATAGGGCAACACGGTGCGATGTACGTCGGCGCCGTCCTGGGTCGCGTAGAGGACGTTGTTGAAGGCGTCGTCGGCAGTGCCGGACATCGAGGCAAAGAGGCGTTCCGGGGCCGCGGGATTGGTACGGTCGCGGCGGATGGCGTCGCGCAGGGCTTCGCCGGCGACCTGACCCGCAGGCACTTCGCTCGCCGTCACGGGGCGCAGGACTTCGCGCGTCGAGCCGCCTTGCTCTTGAATGCGCGTCGCGTTGCGGTGCAGCACTTTCAGCACCGGCAAAGCGCGGCGATTCTCGGGCAGCTCTTGAGCCATGTAGTAGGACGGGGCAATCGCCATCATCGTGTGGAAGCCGATGTAGTCCTCGCCGCCGAAGGTGCGCGCGTTCGCCAATGCGGCCGCGGCGACGACGTCGCGCAACGACGTGCCGTTGCGCATGCGTTCGACGATTTGTGGAATGAGTCGAGCCGCAGGCGTTTCCTGCATGAGGCTGACGAGCGGTTCGAGTTGCCCAAAGGTGAGTCGTTCGGTGCCTTGCTGAGCGAAAGCGGTGGAGAAGCCGAGATCGTTAGCCAGGCCGGAACCAATGCTGGCGACGACCACGCCGGCGCCGACATCTTTCAGGAATTCACGGCGGTCCATGGAGAAGTCCTCGCGAGGAGAGGAAATGCGCTACCCAGCGTCTTCGCAAGGCGGGTGGCGCGGTTGGAGAGTTTCGCGAATAGAATTAGGGTAACCGATTGGGGCGCGAGATGCAAAGGATTTTTTGGACCAAGTGCGTCACTGCGTCACGCCGAGCGCCTTTTATTGATGAGACTGACGATCTCGCCAACAAGCTCCGTAGGGACGACCATGACCGTATGTCCTTGGGCGGCGAATGCGGCTTGATGCTCGGCGACCTGTTCGTCTTCGGTCTGATTGTCGTAGTGCTCCGCGAGCTTGCGGATGCGTTTTTCATCCCAGCCGGCGGGGTACTGTTGCTTCGTGAGTTTGCCAGTTCGTTTTTTCGTTTTGTTCATCTGCGTTTTCTCCGCTGACGACGACGGTAGGCATGCTTGCCCTTGGGAGTCAAATCGTACGCCGTGACCACGAATGCGTCTTGGCGATCCGCATCGGGCACGTAAACCACCTGAAGATATCGTCCCGCCTCTGTCTGGCCGACACGAATTCGTGAGCGATCATCACCCGGAAATTCTTCGGCAGAGCGGCTCAGTACTTCACGCACTTCGGCTTCGGTGACGCCGTGGTCGTAGATGTGCGGCAGGCCCGTTTCCGGATCACTCCAGAACCGCAATTCCATTGTATCATCCTTCCTTGTTCAACTGCGGGGAACCTGATTTTTTAGGATTATAGTCTGCTCCGCGCGCCGACGGAAGCATTTTGTTCCGCTATTACATTTCCATGGGCCAAAACTCCGCCATCGAATGGACCGAAGCGACTTGGAATCCGCTCACCGGCTGCGACAAGATCTCGCCCGGCTGCACCAATTGCTATGCGGAGCGGATGTCGCTACGGCTCAAGCTCATGGGGCAACCGAACTATCGCAACGCCTTTGAACTGACCTTGCATCCCCACGCTCTGGAAATCCCGCTCGGGTGGAAGAAGCCGCAGCGGATTTTCGTCAACTCGATGAGCGATCTCTTTCATAAGGATGTGCCGGCCGAATTCATCCAGAGTGTGTTCACAACCATGCGCAAGGCGTCTTGGCATCGCTTTCAGATTCTCACCAAACGTTCGGAGCGGCTTGCAGAAATAAGTGCGTCGATCGATTGGCCCGACAATGTCTGGCAAGGTGTCAGCGTCGAGTCGGCGGAGTATGCGTATCGGATCGATCACCTGCGCGGCATCGGGGCCAAGGTGCGCTTCCTGTCGATCGAGCCGTTGTTGGGGCCGCTACCGGAGCTCGATCTGCGCAACATCCACTGGGCGATTGTCGGCGGCGAGTCGGGGCCTGGTGCCCGACCGATGTGCGAGGAATGGGTGCTTGAGATTCGCGATCAATGTCAACGAGCGCGGGTGCCTTTCTTCTTCAAACAATGGGGCGGCGTCAATAAGAAGAAGACGGGGCGCGAATTGCAAGGGCGCTCTTGGGATGAGATGCCGCATTGCTCCCCTCTCCCTCGGGGAGAGGGGCCGGGGCTGAGGGCGGAGCTTGCAAGGACTTGACGCCAATCCCAACACGCGACGATGAGACGGAAGGGGCGTAATGTGCCTGCATGCGCTGCCCTCATCCCCGGCCCCTCTCCCCGAGGGAGAGGGGAGAAATTCAATAAGGATCGACCATGAAAACCGTCCGCATGGGCCGCACCGGCCTGAAAGTCACCGAGATCTGTCTTGGCACGATGACGTTTGGCTATCAGTGCGACGAAAAAACGTCGTTCGCGATCATGAACAAGGCGGCCGACGGCGGCGTCAGGTTCATCGATACCGCCGACGTTTATCCCGTGCCGCCGACTGTCGAAACGGCCGGCCGCACCGAGGAAATCGTGGGCCGTTGGCTCAAAGGGCAGCGCGATCGCTTCGTCCTCGCGACCAAGTGCCGCATGAAGGTCGGGCCGGACGCCAATGACGAGGGCCTATCGCGCCGGCACATCATCAAGGCCGTCGATGACAGCCTGCGCCGCCTGCAGACGGACTACATCGATCTCTATCAACCGCACAGCTTCGATGCGGACACGCCAATCGAGGAGACGATGCGGGCGCTCGATGACGTCGTCCGTCAGGGCAAGGTGCGTTATCTCGGCTGCTCGAATTACCCGGCGTGGATGGTGGCCGTCTCGCTGGGCGTCAGCGCAGCACACGATTGGGCGCGTTTCGATTGCGTGCAACCGCGCTACAATCTGCTTCATCGCGACATCGAGGCCGAGTTGCTGCCGCTCTGTCGCGATCAGGGGGTTGGCGTGATTGCGTATAATCCATTGGCGGGCGGATTTCTGACGGGCCGGTATCAATCGCTGGAGACGCCGCCGGAGATGACGCGTTTTTCGATCGGCAAGACGGGCGATCTTTATCGCGAGCGCTACTGGCAACAAGCCCAGCTCGAAGCCGTGAAGGAATTGCAAGCGTTTTTCCAGCCGCGCGGCAGATCGCTGCTGCAAGTAGCGATCGCATGGGTGTTGGCACAGCCGGGGATGACGTCGGCGATTGTTGGCGCCAGCAAGCCAGAGCAACTCGACGCCAGCCTCGGCGCCGTGAAGTTGTCCCTCGATGCCGAGGAGAAGGACGTGTGCAATCGGGCGTGGTATCATTTGCCGCGGCCGATGGTGGCGCCGAGATGACGCACTCAAAAGGAATTGGAAAATGTGGACCTGTCCAAGCTGCGGGGAACAGCACGAGGATCAGTTCAAGGAATGCTGGAAGTGCTTCGGCAAGGAGTTGCAACACGCGGTGACGGCGAATTCACCACCGCCCCTCGCGCCGCCGCGCATGTTGCGCTCATACGGTGCAATTCTTGCACGCATGATCGTGGGTGCGCTCATCGGCACGCTTCTGGGCGTCGCGGTATTTCATCGCTGGGGCGTATCGCTTGCCGATGCGTTCGTCGCTGGCGCGATTGCGGGCGGAGTCATCGGCCTTCTGGTGGGTATCTTCTTTTGGGTGTTGTTTCCCTACGAGCCGGGGTTCGATGCGGGGCCAGTTCCTGAAGATGGTGATTCGCCTAGGCAATCTCCTGATTGACAGAATGCCTTGAGCTGGACAAGAATATCAGGGTTAGCGATCGTGTGAACGCAAATTGATTCCGTTTCGTCTGTGCCGAATTCGCTCATGTCCGTGCGGATTCGGCTGAGAAGACGCGGTCATCTCCGTGAAACTCGTTCATTTTCGTTGATGCGCGGGCGTGGATTTCTTGGCGCGCCCTTTGCAACTCACATCCTGCAAGAAAGGAGGTCAGCCATGAACGCAACTGCCTCGACCAGAATCGGTCGTCCGATAGTGCTTCACGCCCTCACGGCCGCCGACCTGATGATGCCGAACCCGATTTCGATTCGCGCGGAGGCCGAGATCGAAGAGGCGATCGCGCTCTTCACCGAGAAGGGAATCGCGGCGGCTCCGGTGACCGATGAAGCGGGTCGGCCGATCGGCGTCGTCAGCCGATCCGATCTGCTGATTCACGAGCGCGAATGCCAGCACGCGCGCACCGGCAAACCCGATTACTTCTTTCCGCCCATCTTCGAGAGCCACGATGTGCCGCGCGAACCCGGTTCGCACGTCACGCACACGGTTGCCGACCTGATGACCCCGGCGATCTTTGCCGTCTCGCCGGACGCGCCGGTGCGTCGCGTCATCAGCGACATGGTCGGGCTACACGTGCACCGGCTCTTCGTCGTCAGTGAGGACGGCATCCTCGTCGGCGTCATCAGTACGATGGATGTGCTGAAACATCTGCGCGATTAGGCCTCTTGCGGCTTAACGCTCGTGTTGAAGTGTCCCATCGCCCGGCGCATTGGCGCGAGCGTCAACTTTGTACAATAAGGAGGGACGATCTCGAATCTCAGGATGCGCCGGAGTCCCGCATGATGCCGCAATCGTTTGACGAAATCCTCGCTCGTCTCACCGAACCGCAGCGTGAGGCGGTCTTGCACATCGAGGGGCCGCTCTTGGTGCTGGCGGGGCCGGGCTCGGGCAAGACGCGCGTCATTACCTGCCGGGTCGCAAACCTCATTCACCACGGCGTCAAGCCTGCGCAGATTCTCGCGATCACTTTCACGAACAAAGCCGCCGGCGAGATGCGCCAACGCGTGGAGGCGATATTGCCGGGGCAGCGGCTCTGGATCAGTACGTTTCACGCTCTTGGCGTGCGTTTGCTCAGGCAATATGCGGACCGCCTCGGCATGGACAAAAACTTCACGGTCTACGATCAATCGGATCGCCTGCGCATCGTAAAGCTGGCCCTGGATGCCGCCGAACTGGACAATTCGCGATTCACTCCCGACACGATTCAGGGCGCCATCAGCAAGGCAAAGAATCAGCTATTGACGCCCGAATTGTATGCGAAACAGGCGAACGACTATTTCCGCCAGATCGTCGCGCAGGTCTACGAAGTCTATGAAAAGAAGATGCGCGACCAGAATGCGCTCGACTTCGACGATCTGCTCCTGTGGCCCGCGCTCGCTCTGAAGAACGATCCCGACTTGCGTGCCGAGCTTGACGCTCGCTTTCGCTATGTGCTGATCGACGAATATCAGGACACGAACAAGGCGCAATACGCCATCGCACGCGGCTTGACGGTTGATCATCCCAATCTGTGCGTCGTGGGCGACCCCGACCAATCCGTGTATCGATGGCGCGGCGCCGATATCCGCAATATCCTCGAGTTCGAGCGTGACTTTCCGCGGGCCTGCGTTATCCGTCTAGAGGAAAACTTCCGCAGCACCAAGGCCATCTTGCGCGTCGCCGATCAGCTCATCGCGCACAACGAGGAACGCAAGCCGAAGACGCTTTTCACGGCGAACGCCGAAGGCTCGCGCGTCGGCGTCCTACTCTGCGAGACCGGGCTGGAAGAGGCGGACGCCGTCGTCGCACGCATCAAGGCCGCGGTTGAAGACGCTACCAGCCCCGAGCGCAAGCGAGGGGATAGTGTTCCCCCCTCGCTTGCGCTCGGGGCTGGTAAGGAAAGACGTCATTATCGCGATTTCGCCATCCTGATGCGGCTCAACGCCCTGTCGCGCAGCCTTGAAACTGCGTTCATCCGCCAGCGCGTGCCGTTTCAGATCGTCCGCGGCGTCGCCTTCTTCGAGCGCAAAGAAAACCGCGACGTGATCGCGTATCTACGTCTCTTGCTCAATCCCAGGGATGACCTCTCCTTTATGCGTGCCGTCAACGAGCCGGTGCGTGGCGTCGGCAAGACGTCGCTCCAGCATCTGCAAGCTTACGCCGAGCCGCGCGAGATGAGCCTGTTGAACGCTGCCGAGCAAGTGGACAAGGTCCCCGCGATCAAAGGCAAGGCCGCCAGCGGGCTCAAGCACTTCGCGAAGCTTATCGCTGATCTGCGCCAAGTCCTGGAAGCGACGCCCGACGAGGTGATGCGCCAGGTGATCGACCGCTCCGGCTATCGCCGCATGCTGAAGGAGTCCGCCGATCCCGAAGATCAACAGCGGCTCGCCAACGTCGAGGAACTCGTGACGGCCGCGCATCAGTTTCATGAGGAAGACAACAGCCGCACGATCGCCGACTTCCTGGAGAACATCACGCTCGCCAGCGATGTCGATGGCTGGGATGAAAAGCAAGATTGTGTCGCGGTGATGACGTTGCACGCGGCCAATGGGCTGGAGTTCCCGGTCGTCTACATGATGGCGAACGAGCAAGGCATTCTGCCGCACGAGCGCAGCCTGAACGAGAAAGCCCAGTTGGAAGAAGAGCGTCGCCTGGCGTTCGTCGGCATGACGCGAGCGCAGGACGAGTTGTACCTTTCGTATGCGAGGATGCGCGAGTTCCGCGGCCAAACGCTCTACGCGGTGCCGAGCATGTTCCTGGAGGAATTGCCGCACGACGGCGTCGAACTGATCGACCTGTCGTCGAGCGCGATGCGAACGACGGGCGCGGTCGAAGGCTGGCGCAAGACGACGGCAAGCGCGAGCCAGGGGTGGTATGACACCGGCTTCGCCAAGACTTCGACGAAGACGCGCGACGATGACACCACCAAGTCGGCACTTGTTAACGAAGAGGGACATTACGAGGTCGGCACGCTGGTACACCACGACGTCTACGGCGTCGGCCGTATCACCGATGTGTCGGGTCATGGGGCTCTGCGCAAGCTCAAGATTCGCTTCTCGACCGGCGAACGGAAATTCCTCGCTGCGAAAGCGAAACTGACGGTGGTCCAGGACGGTTGAAGCAATAAGAATCGACTGTGAATCCAGTGTTCGCGCGGCGTCCGGCGAACGCTAAACGAACATACGAGATTTATCATGTTTACTCTCAGTGCTTTCGCCGATGAAATTGATCCCGATCCGCTCAAGCAAATTGCCGTCCTGCAATCGTGCGGCGTGCGCCACATCGAGTTCCGCTCGATCTACGGCACGAACGTACTCGCCTTGAGCGACGCGCAAATCCAGGAGTTCAAGTCGCTCCTCGACAAGCACGGCTTCAAGCTCAGCGCCATCGGCTCGCCCATCGGCAAGATTAAGATCGACGATCCGTTCGAGCCGCACCTCGAGAAATTCAAGCGTGCCATCCACCTGTGTGGTGTCTTCGGCACGAAGAACATTCGTATCTTTAGCTACTACCCGCCCGACGGCTTCAACGGCGATTGGTCCAGATGGCGTGGCGAGATCATGAGCCGCATGACGAAAAAGTGCGAGCTTGCGGCCACGGCGGGCGTGCGGCTCATCCACGAGAACGAGCATCGTATCTACGGCGATTCGCCCGAGCGCGTCACCGACCTGATGACAACGCTGCGCAAGTCATTCGGCGCCGATGTCGTCGGCGCGGTACACGATCCGGCGAATTTCGTTTTCTGCGGCTACGATCCGTGGCAAGGCTGGCAGGCGTCGAAGCCGTGGCTGGTGCACTTTCACATCAAGGACTGGATCGCCAACGCGCCGCACGGGTCGCTGGCCGGCGAAGGGCAGGGGCGCATCCCGGAAGTGATCGCCGACGCCGTCAAGATGGGCTACACCGGCTTCGCGACGATGGAGCCGCACCTCTTGGGTGGCGGGCCTACGGGCGGCGTCACCGGGCCGGAACTGTTCCCGAAGGCGGTGGCGGCGTTCAAGGCGATTCTCGACAAGGCGGGCGCGAAGTATCAATGAATCTGGTAAAATAGGGTTGCGTCGTACATGTTATCTCTTGGGAGGATGCTCATGGCGCGAACCGCGGAGGCGACTCGATTGAAGGAATCAGTCAAGGAAGCGATTGTCGAATTAATGCAGGAAGAGCCCGCGCTCTTTCAGGAGATGATCGTGGAAGCCCTTGAGGACATGGCGTTGCTTCGCGCCATGAAGGAAGGCCGCAAGACCAAGCTGGTTCCTCGCGAAAAACTCTCAGATCTTCTCAAAGGAAAAAAATGAAGATGCTTTTTCGCGAGGGCTTCTGGCGCGACGTGAACAAGGAAATCAAGGACAAGAAAACAATTGTGCGCATCGATGAGGTAATCGAAGAAGCCGTGGCTGCGGCAAGCATTTCCGCCATGAAAAACGTCAAGAAGCTGAAAGGCGCCGCCAACGCATATCGCATCCGCGTTGGCGGTTTTCGCCTTGGCGTCTTCGTGGAAGATGATGTCATTGAATTCGTACGTTGCCTTCCTCGCAAGGACATGTATCGCTACTTTCCGTGAGGCATGGCGTCTTGACCTTCCAGCAAATCCACATCCGCGTCAACGATGCCGCCACCGGCCAACCGACCCCCGTGCGTCTGCGCATCACCGACGCTGCGGGAACCTATTTCGCGCCGTATGGCCGGCTGACCGAGTTCGCAACCGGCGTCAATCAAGACGTCGGCGGCAACGTCCTGATCGGCGCCAAGAAATGGGCGTACATCGACGGCACCTGCGAGATCCTCTTGCCGCCCGGCTCGCTGCACATCGAGATCGCGAAGGGCCCGGAATTCAAGCCGATCGACGAAGACATCCAACTGCGGCTCGGCAAGATGTCGCTGCGATTCACTATCGAACGCTGGAGCGATGTCCGCAAGCAAGGCTGGTACTCCGGCGACACGCGCGTGCATTATCTGTCGCCGGATGCGGCATTGCTGGAGGGGCAGGCGGAGGATGTCGCAGTCGTCAATCTATTGGCGAAGGTGACGACGATCGAGGACGCCTCCGGCGAGACCCAGCGTGCGATTCCGAACATCCTGTCTTTCAGCGGCCAAGCATTCGCGCGGCACGCCGCCGATTGCGGCGTCGCGGTGAATACGCACAACGTGCATCGTGAACTCGGTAGCCTTGGGCTCTTGCACTGTCATCGCATCGTTTTCCCTTTGTCCTTCGACAACGCCGACTGGGCGCTCGACGATTGGTGCGGCCAATGTCATCGCAAGAAAGGGCTCGTCGTCTGGACCGATCCCAAAAACGGCGAACCGCTGGCCGATCTCATTCTGGGCAATGTCGATGCGTTCGAGTTGACGTCCTTCGAGGATTCGCAGTTCGACGAACTGCTCGATTACTACATATTACTCGACGCCGGCTTGATCGTTCCGCTCATTGGCGCCAGCGGCAAGGCGAGCAATTACCAGGTGCTCGGCGCGATGCGCACCTACGCCCACGTGCCCACGGATCAGGAATTTACCTATTCGAATTGGATCGAAGCGGTTCGTGCGGGGCGAACCTTCGTCACGAACGGGCCGCTTCTGCAATTCACGATCGACGGCGATGTGCCTTCGAATCGCCGCCAGGTTTCATCAGGCACGCAGACATTGCGATTACGTGCCGAGGCCCGAAGCCTTGTGCCGTTCGACCAACTCGAAGTGCTCTGGAGTGGTAGGCCCATCGAGGCCGTCCAGATGTCTTCGAATGAGGGCCGGCATGCGATAATCGAGCGTGAATTCAACGTCGAGGAGAGTGGTTGGCTGGCGGTCTATTGCAAGGGTAAGACGCTCTTGCCGAGTTGGCCAGCGCCGCAGCACGTGTTCGCTCATACATCGCCGGTTTTCGTTCAACGTGCGGATCGGCCGTACCAGGCACGCCCCGATGCGATTCAGGAGTTGCGTGCGAAACTCGACGAAATGCTCGCGTGGGCTCAGCGCATGCAGTCGAAACGCCTGATGCACATTTTCGAGGCAGCGCGAACCGAACTCGCGAAAAGACTCTCATAACCATTCACCTCCCCTCTCCCCTGAGTACAAGGGAGAGGGGTGAACGGTTACAGACTCTCATAACGTCGTGGCGGCATGGTTCTTGCCGATCAACGAACCGACAAGATCAAAATCCTACCGCCACGGAAATTGACAGGATCCGGTTTTTCTCGTAGCATTTCAATATGACCACTTCAGCCAACACGCCGATCGCCATTGACGCCGCGCAGGGAGTGCGCGTCGCGGTTGTCGCACGAATTACGCAGGGTAGGTTCCGGGGCTGAGGCGGTGCGTCTCTTTTTTGACGATCCGAGCCCTGGATGTTCTCCAGGGCTTTTTCTTTCACCAGCCCCACGCGCAAGCGTGGGGATTATTTGACGCCACGCTTGCGCGTGGGGCTGGTACATTCGCATGAATCGCATCGAAATCTACGACACCACCTTGCGCGACGGCAGCCAGGGGGAAGGCATCAACTTCTCGCTCCAGGACAAGCTGCTCGTCACCAAGAAGCTCGACGAGCTCGGCGTCGATTACATCGAAGGCGGGTATCCGCTCTCCAATCCGAAGGACTTCGAGTACTTTCAGGAAGTACGCAAGTTGCCGCTCAAGCACGCCAAGGTCGCCGCCTTCGGCATGACGCGCCGCAAGAACTGCGATCCCGCCGCCGACGTGTGTTTGAAGGCACTCGTCGATTCGAAAGCTGCCGTCATCACGATCGTCGGCAAGACGTGGGACATGCACGTGACGGAGGTGATCGGCGCGACGCTCGATGAAAACCTGCGCATGATCGCCGACTCGGTTGGCTTCTGCAAAGCGCAAGCGCACGTTGCCGAGGTGCTCTATGACGCCGAGCATTTTTTCGACGGCTGCAAGGCGAACCCCGAGTACGCCCTGAAGACGCTGCGCGCCGCGCTCGATGCCGGCGCCAAGACGTTGATCCTGTGTGACACCAACGGCGGCACGCTGCCCGAGGATATCGCCGTGCGCGTCGCAAAGGTACGCGAGGCATTGCCCGGCGTCGCCCTCGGCATTCATTGCCACAATGACTCCGATGTCGCCACCGCGAACTCGCTCGCCGCCATCTATCAGGGCGCTAAGCACGTGCAAGGGACGATCAACGGCATCGGCGAACGTTGCGGCAACGCGGACCTCGTGTGCATCATCGCGAACCTCGCGCTCAAGCGCGGCTACGATGTCTTACAGCCCGGCAGCTTGTGCCACCTGACCGAGCTGTCGCGCTACGTCTACGAAATCGCCAACATGAACTTCCGTAACGGCCAACCGTTCGTCGGCACCAGCGCCTTCGCTCACAAAGGCGGCATGCACGCGCATGGCGTGGCGCGCGTCTCTGCCAGCTACGAGCACATCGATCCGGCGCTCGTGGGCAACGAACGCCGCATCTTGATCAGCGAACTTTCCGGACAGGCCAACATCCTGGTCAAGACCGCCAAGTACGCGCTCGAGAACAACAAAGAGCTTGGCGTCAAGCTGCGCGACATGGTGCAGGAGCTGGAAAATCAGGGCTACGAGTTTGAGGCGGCCGAGGCGTCGTTCGATCTCCTGGTCAAGAAGGCGCTCGGCGTTTATCGCCCCAAATTCGAGCGGCTGGCATATCGTGTCAATGTCGAGACATTGGCCGCGGGCGCCCTGACGACACAGGCGACCGTCAAGATCCGCGTTGGCGATTCCGAACAGCACACGGTTGCCGAGGGAGACGGCCCCGTCAACGCGCTGGATGGCGCGTTGCGCAAGGCGATTGCCCATGTGTATCCGCGTCTGGCCGAGATGCAGCTCGTCGATTACAAGGTGCGCGTCGTCAATTCGCGCGCCGGTACGGCCGCGCGCGTGCGTGTCGTCATCGAGTCGCGCGATCATGATGCCGTGTGGGGAACCGTCGGCGTCAGCGAGAACATCATCGAAGCAAGCTGGCTGGCGTTGGCGGATAGCTTCGAGTACAAATTATTCAAGGACGAGGAGTCGCGACCGTAATCGAGGACACCGATGCTCGACCCCGCGGATCGGCCCATGTTCTGGTTCAACGTCGTCGGCATCACGCTCGCCTCGGCGCTGCTCGGCTCGTTTTTTTGCTTATTCGGCAACGATCTTCTCGGCTTCATGGCCCTCTTTTTCGGCGGTGATTTGCTCTGGCCTTGATGAAAAGGGAATGATGATGGAACTCGCGAAAGCGTATAACCCGCAGGAAGCCCAGGAGAAATGGCTCAAGTTCTGGAACGAACAGGGCTACTTTCACTCCAAGCCCGATTCGCGGCAGCCGTTCACGATCGTCATCCCACCGCCGAATGTGACCGGCGCCCTGCACATGGGGCATGCACTGAACAACACGCTGCAAGACGTACTCATCCGCTGGCGGCGCATGCAAGGCTTCAACGCTCTATGGATGCCCGGTACCGATCACGCCGGCATCGCGACTCAAGCGGTTGTGGAGCGTCTGATCTACAGCCAGGAAAAGAAGACGCGCCATGATATCGGCCGCGAGGAGCTGGTGAAGCGCATCTGGCAATGGAAAGACAAATACGACGCCCGCATCCTCGGCCAACTCCGCCAGTTGGGCGCCTCTTGCGATTGGGAACGCACGCGCTTCACGCTCGATCCGATTTGCGTGCGCGCCGTGCGTGAGACGTTCTTCAAGATGTTCCAGGCCGGCCTGATTTTCCGCGGCAAACGCCTCGTGAACTGGGACGCGCATTTGCAAACGTCCGTGGCCGACGATGAGACGTACACCGAGGACACCAAGGGCGGCTTCTGGACTTTCAAATACCCCGTGAAATCAGAGCCTGAAGCGTTAGCGAAGGACGGCGCGTCCTTCGCTAACGCTTCAGGCTCTGACGGAATCACTGAATTCATCCGCTTCTCGACGACGCGCCCCGAAACCATGCTCGGCGATACGGCCGTGTGCGTGCATCCCTCCGACGAGCGCTACAGGCACCTCATCGGCAAGAGCGTGACGATCCCGCTCGTGAATCGCGACATTCCGATCATCGCCGACGCGCTCTTGGCCGACCCGACGCTCGGCACCGGCTGCGTGAAGGTGACGCCCGCGCACGATCCTAACGATTACGCCTGCTGGCAGCGCAATCCGCACATCGGCGTCATCAACATCCTCAACCCCGACGCCACCATCAACGAAAACGGCGGCAAGTACCAGGGGCTAGACCGCTACAAGGCCCGCGAAGCCATCGTGGCCGACATGGAGGCGCTCGGCCTGTTCGAGGGCAAAGAGGATCGCGTGATTCCGCTCAAGTATAGCGATCGCTCGAAGACGCCGATCGAGCCGTATCTGTCGGATCAATGGTTCGTGAAGATGGGCGATTTGCCGCATGGTCCCCCTCTCCCTCTGGGAGAGGGGTTAGGGGTGAGGGCTGAATCGCCGGAAACTCTGTCGGCTCGGGG
>SXGS01540980.1_pt1 | contig 39646 bp, 38 predicted proteins | sample 3174681 | NCBI WGS metagenome assembly SXGS01 (sample SAMN11356861, study PRJNA531348) | freshwater metagenome | isolation source: freshwater sample F1-80 | place: China: Fuxian Lake, Yuxi | collected 2017-12-25 | reverse complement strand
TGGCCGCCGGGGTGCCGGTCGTGGCCAGCGCGGTGGACGGCCTCGCTGAGCTGGTGGGCGACGCCGGCGTCCTCGTGGCGCCCGGGGACCAGCGCGCGCTGCGCGCCGCTTTGGACCGGGTGATCCAGGACCACGAGCTCGCGCAGGAGCTGTCGCGACGAGGGCGCGCGCGGGCGGCGAGGTACGCCATCGAGACGATGGTCGAGCGCTACGTGGAGATCTGGAGCGGGCTGTAGGCTGTAGGCAGTAGGCTACAGGGAACGAACGTTTTCTATCGGGTGGCCGTTGTAGGCCCCCTGGGGCGGAGACCGCGCCCGGACTGCTGCCGCACGCTCCAGCTCCCGATGGGCGCGGCCTCGCCCCTGCCTCCGCCGGGGGCCGCTGGCCCTCGCCCCGGCGGAAACCTGCCTACAGCCTAAGGCCTGCAGCCTCCCGCCTCACGGCAGCGTGACCGCCTTCTCCTTGCTCACCTTCACGTCGTAGCCCTTCCCCGACCAGTCCTTCTCCAGCGAGTCGACCCAGGCGTCGACGTCGCCGCCGCTCGCCACCGGCTCGGGGGTGTGCATCACCGGCCACTCTCCCTCCACCGTGCAGCCCTTCAGCTTGGCCTTGCTCCCGCTGCGCATGGGCACCTCGAGGTCCTTCAGGATCGACCAGCGCTTGCCGGGTTCTGAGACGCTCGCCCAGTGAATCACGGCCTCCTTCTTGCCGCCGCAATCGCCGGCCTCGATGGTGGCGGCGCCGTAGGTGAAGTTGCCCGCGCTCATGCGCTCGCCGTACAAGACAGGCAGGAGCTTGGCGGCGGCGGCGTCGGATCCGCTGTTGGCGAGCTGGTCGGCCACCGCGCGGGCCTTGTCGGTCGACACTTTGCTGGCGACGTCGACGAGCGCGGCCTCGAACTTGGCCTGGTCGTCGCTCGTGATGTTCCCGCCCATATCGGGGGCGACGGCCTCGCCCATCTTGAAGAGCACGGCGTCGTAGGGACCCGACTCGGCGGCCTTGACGGCGGCCGTGGCGAGCGCCGCGAGCGAGTCGGCGCGCTTCTTCTTCACGTAGATCGCCATCAGGTTGTTGTACTTCTCGTCGAAGCGCTTGTTCGGCGGCGCCGCGACTTTCTCGTCCATCCACGTCCACAGCGCCGCGTCTTCGCAGGCCACGAAGGCGTCGTCCCATTGCTGGAACTCGATGTCACGTAGCCCGAGGTAGGCACCTTGCAGGAAGGGCACGATCTTGGCGTCGTCGCCGCAGGCCGCGCCCACGCGCTGGGCCACCTCGTCGCGCGCGTCGTAGTTGGAGATCTTGCCGAGGGCGGTCCACATGGGCTTCCACACCTCGCGGGTGATGGCCACGCGAGCGAAGGCAACCAGGGCGTCAGTGTCTTCCGCCTTCGACAAGGCGTCGGTGAAGCTCGACTCGGCGGTCATCTTGTCGCAGGCGGCGAGGGCGTCGAAGGCGGCGGCGAGGCCGGCCGCGTCGGCGGACTTCAGCGCGGTGAGCTGCTTGTCGCAGCTCGCCGCGTGGGCCAGCGTCGAGAGCGCGAAGGTCAAGAACATCGAGGCCGTCTCCGGAGCGGGCGGGGTGCTAACCCGAACGATCGGGGCCGCGCCTTGCTACGCCTTGACAACGGACCGCGACCTCCGGTCCATCCCGCTCGGCGCGTCACGAGGTGTCGTGGAATGCGGGGGCGCGCGAAGTGTTATTGGCCGCGCCTCGGAGAAACTCATGCTCACCCTCATCGCCAGCCTCGCCCTCGCTACCGACCCGGCGCCCGCCACGCCGCCGGCCACCCCCGCGGCGCCCACCACCGCAACCACCCCGGCGGTCGATCCATGCGCGACCGCGACCACCGCCACCCCGACCCCCGATCCCGCCGTCGTCTCCACGACCCCGGCCCCGCCCGCGCCGCCCACGGCGGTCACCTCGGCAACGACCAACTGCCCGGCCACCACCACCACCACCACCAAGAAGTCGAAGCTGACCAAGTCGGACGACAACCGCATGGAAGCTGAGTCGGCCGACGAGTAGGGCCCCGGCCCGCGGGCTAAGAGACGCCCGTGTTCGGCGTTCCGCTCGGTCCCTTCCACCTCACCGGTCGCCTCGATCAGGGCGGGATGGGGCAGGTGTGGCACGCGGTGCACGTTCGGAGCGGCGTACCGGTGGCGGTCAAGCTGCTGCGAGACGACCGCGTGGCCCTGGCCGGCGCATTTCTCGACGAGGTGCGGGCCGTTGCCCAGCTCGATCATCCGAGCATCGTGGCCGTCCTCGACTACGGCCGAGTCGACGACAATGCCTCGCGACGCAGCGAAGGACGACTCCACGCCGGCACCCCGTGGATGGCCATCGAGTACTGCTCGGGGGGCACTCTCGGACAGTCCCCGCCAACGAGTTGGCCTGCGGCCCGCGACGCGCTTCTCGCGGTGCTTGGGGCGCTCAGCAGCGCCCACGCCCGATGTGTCTTGCATCGCGATGTCACGCCCGACAACGTGCTGGTGGCCACGGTCCACGACGCGCGCCCCGGCGTGAAGCTCACCGACTTTGGGCTCGCGCCTCTGCTCGACCGCGAGGCGCCCGCGGGCGCCATCGTCGGCACCCCGGCCTACATGGCACCGGAGCAGCTCGCCGGTCGCCACGCCGAGATCGGGCCCGCGACCGACCTGTACCAAGTGGGCTGCCTCGCCTGGGCGCTGGTCACCGGTGCGCCTCCCTTTGGCGCGTCGCGACCCGCCGAGGTGCTCGCGCTGGCCCACCTAGAGCTCGAGCCGCCGGCCCTCTGGCCCCGCTTCGGGCTGCCTCCGGGCTTCGAGGCCTGGGCGCGGCGCTTGCTCGCCAAGTCGCCCCGAGAACGTTTCCGCGACGCAGCAGAGGCCGCGCACGTGCTCGGCAGCCTCGACGGCACTCGAAGCCCCGCGCGTAGTTTCCCGGTCAACTGGCGAGACCGGGTGGGCGAGGGGTTGCCCGAGCGACTGGTCGATGCGGGTCTGGGACTCTGGGCGATCCGCTCGGTGCCCTTCGTGGGCCGCGAGGCCGCCCGGGAGCGGCTGTGGACGGCGTTGCGCCAGGTGGCGGAGAGCTGGCGTCCGCGAGTGGTCTTGGTCGAGGGACCCGCCGGCGCTGGCCGAACGCGATGCCTGGCCTGGCTGGTGGAGCGAGCCCGGGAACTGGGCGTGGCTGACGCGGTGCTGGTGCCGGGCACCTCCGCCGCGATGGGCCTCGCCGCGGCGTTGCTCGACAACCCCCACCGAGACCTCGAGGCGCTGCGCCTGGCCGCCCGGGAGCTCGGTGCCGGTGAGGACGACGCGTCGTCGCTGGCGAGCTTGCTCCGTCCGCTCGACAGCGGGAGCCTAGTGCCCCCAGCCGAGCGCGTGCCGCTCCTGGCGCGGTTCATCGCAGTCGCGCCCCGGCCGCTGGTGGTGGCGCTCGACGATGCCCACAAGGACCCGGAAGCGGTGCAACTGGCCCGGGCGCTGGCCGCGCTCGACGCGCCGGTACTGGTGGTGGTGTCGGCGCGCCCCGAGGGCGTGGCTCCCGACATGAGCCGGGCCATTCACCAGCTGGTCAGCGGCGACATGGCCTCGCGACTCGCCTTGGCGCCGCTTTCACCTGTCGAGGAAGCGGAGCTGATGGGCTCGGCGCTCGCGCGCGCGCCCGGCCTGGGCGCCGAGGTGCGCCTGCGCGCCGCCGGCAACCCTGCCTTCGCCATCCGACTGGTCGGTGATCTCGCGGCTCGCGGTCAGCTCGTCGCCACCGACGCCGGGTTTGCCCTCGCACCGGGGGCAGAGCTGGTGGCCCTCGCCGAGAGCGCCCACGCCCACGGCGACCACGTCGACCGAGTGCTCGGCGCCCGGGCTGAGAAGGCCTCCGCCGCGCGTGTCGGGTTGGAGTGCGCCGCCACGCTCGGGCATCGAGTCGACGAGCGCGAGTGGGGGCTCGCGTGCGAGGTCTTGCGCGTGCCGGTCCCCAGGGTAGCACTGGAGCGACTGGCCCGGGAGCGGCTGGTGGTCGACGACGACAACGCCGACGGGCCGGGCTGGCGCTTCGTACACGCGGGCGTCCGAGAAGCGCTCCTCGCCGGGGCTCGCGCGCACGGGCGGTCGCGTCTGCTCCATCGAGCCTGCGCCAAGGTCCTCGCCACCGACGGGAAGGGTCGCCGCGGCATCAACGAGCGGATCGGGCGACACCTGCACGAGGCGGGCGACCACGCCGAGTCGCTGCCGTGGTTGCTGGTGGCCGCGCGGCGGCGGCTTTTGCGCGACGAGGTGCGGGAAGCCGAGGCGGTCGTCGAGATTGCGCGCGAGGCGGTTCGGCTCGGCGAGCGAAACGTGCCCGCCGACCGGGCGGCCAGCGTGGAGGTCATCGCCGCGATCCGGCAGCTGCGGGGCGGCACTCCTGGGGGGCTTCGCGCGCTCGACGGCGCACTCGCCACAGCGCGGGCAGCGGGACACCGTCACGCCTTGGCCGAGGGCCTGGTGGCCCGCGCCGATGCCTGGCGCCGTGCCGGTGACATCGATGCCGCGCTGGACGCCCTCGGCGAGGCGCGCTCGCTGGCGTCGTCGAGCGAGGATCGAGCCATGGAGGCGCGCGCGCTCGCAGGTCTCGCCCGCGTGACGGCGTCGTTGCGCGACGATGACGGCGCCGCTGACCTGTTGCGCCGGGCTCGTGAACTCGCGGAACGATCAGGCGAAAAGCTCGTCCTGGTCGAAGTGAACGCGGTGGCGCAGCAGATCGGAGCACGCCGCACCGCTGACGAAGCGTGACGGCGCCTCGTCGTACACCCCCTTGACAAGCCGCCCGGCAGCGGACACATTTGCCCTACGACCAGCGGGAACGGTTCATCCGGCCGCCGGTCGAGCCACAGCGCGGTGGGTCTTGGCCCGCACGCACTTGGTCGCGGCTTGTCCGGGGCCCCGACGACTCCCCGTCGTCACCCCGGTGTACACGCGGCCCGGGAACGAGATCGTTCCCAGCCCCTCCGCCTTCTCGGCCCCGCCGCCCGCACCCCGTCCCTGGGAGGACGCCCTGCGATGATTCATGCACGTTCGGCCTGACAACCCCCTCATCGTCCAGGGGGATGGCAAGGTCCTCCTCGAAACCAAGCACCCCCGCTACGAGGAGGTGCGAGACTTCCTGTCACGTTTTGCCGAGCTGGAAACGTCGCCGGCGCACCTGCACACCTACCGGATCCAGCCGCTCACGTTGTGGAACGCCGCCAGCAGCGGCATGACCCGCGAGGAGGTCGTGGAGGGGCTGCAGAAGTGGTCGAAGTTCGACGTGCCGCCCGACGTGCTGAACCAGGTGGGCGAGACCATCGGCCGCTACGGGCTGGTGAAGCTTGTGGTTCACCCAGACGACCCGAAGCTCCTTCGCCTAGAGTTTGCAACGCTCTACGTTGCCAAGCAGGTGGGGCTCGTCAAGACGGTGCGCGAGATGCTCGTGGAAGACGGTCGCCGCTACCTGGCCATCCAGGGCGGTCACCGCGGCCTGTTCAAGCAGCGCATGCTCACCGCCGGCTGGCCGGTCGAAGACCTTGCCGGCTTCACCGAGGGCGACCCCCTCGAGATCACGCTCCGGAGCACGCTCAAGAGCAACGACAAACCCTTCCTCGTTCGCGACTACCAGGTCACCTCGGCCGCACGCTGGTTCCAAGAGGGTCGACCCTCCGGCGGCAACGGCGTGATCGTGCTGCCCTGCGGCGCGGGCAAGACCATTGTGGCCCTTGCGGCGATGAGCAAGGTCAAACAGAAGACCCTGATCCTCGCCACCAACGGCGCGGCGGTGAACCAGTGGGTGCGCGAGATCCTCGACAAGACCAACCTCACGGAGAACGAGGTCGGCGCCTACACGGGCGACGTGAAGAATATCCGCCCCGTCACCGTGGCGACCTACCAGATCCTCACCTGGCGGGCGTCGAAGGAGGCGGAGTTCGCTCACCTCCACCTGTTCGCCGACGAGAATTGGGGCCTCATCGTGTACGACGAAGTGCACTTGCTCCCCGCGCCGGTGTTCGGCGCCACCGCCGACCTGCAGGGTCGTCGTCGGCTCGGCCTCACCGCCACCTTGGTGCGTGAAGACGGGCGCGAGGGCGACGTCTTCTCGCTGGTTGGCCCCAAGCGCTTCGACATGGCCTGGCAAACGCTCGAGGAACGCGGCTTCATCGCCGAGGCGAAGTGCTACGAGGTGCGCGTGGGCTGGAACAATGGCGGCGCAGCGCATTACGAGAAGGCGCGAGAGGGCGAAAAGTTCCGCCTCGCGGCCGTGAACCCGGCCAAGCTGCGCCCGCTCGACAGCCTCCTGAAGAAACATCGTGACGACAACGTGTTGGTCATCGGCACCTACCTCGACCAGCTCCATGACATCGCTCGCCGCTACAACGCGCCGCTGATCACCGGCGAGACGCCCGGCCCCCAGCGCGACGTGATCTTCGACAAGTTCCGCAAGGGACAGCTCAAGCTCATCGTGGTGAGCAAGGTGGCCAACTTTTCCATCGACCTCCCCGACGCCAACGTGGCGATCCAGGTGTCGGGCAGCTTCGGTTCGCGGCAGGAGGAGGCCCAACGCCTCGGCCGCGTGCTGCGGCCCAAGAAAGACGGGGCCCATTTCTACAGCCTCGTCACCCGCGAGACCAAGGAACAAGAGTTCGCCATGAAGCGGCAGTTGTTCTTGACCGAGCAGGGCTATCGCTATTACATCCAAGAAGCGACCGCGTAGAGCGGCACAAGAAGGACAAGCTGAGATGAGCACCGACGGGATCGAGGGCGGCGTGGGCCCGGTAGACGGCGAGGGCGGAGCAGGGCGTAGGCGGAGGCGTCGTCGCCGCCGTCGTGGCAGCGGAGAGGGCAACGCGCCGGAGGGCAAGTCCGAGGCCTCGGGCGCGGCCGAGATGGAGTCGGGCTCGCGCGGTCGACGCGCACGCCGTGTTTTCCGCGACGATTTCGAGGGCAATGGGGTGTCGATGCCGAGCAGCGGCAAGATGGCCTTCAAGCCCCGCGTGCACCGGAAGAAATGGAAACCTTCTGCCGGGCTCGCCCGCCGGCGTCGCCTGTCGCGTTCGGAGATCGACGAGTTGGCCGCCTACTTCCAGCGTATGCCGGAAACGTTGGTCCACTCGCTCTACCGGGCGCTCGGTGGGCAGCCCGTGCGCGTGGGTGAGCAGGACCGCGTGGTTCAACTCACCATTCGCGCCATCGCGCAGGGCAATCGCCTCGGTGGCCTCCTTTTCCAGATGCAGCCTCGCGACCGCCAGGCCTTGGCCGCGCTCATCCAGTGTGGCGGCATCGCTCAGGCAGAGGAGTTCCACCGCGAGCTGGTGCTCATGCTCGGCGGTCGCGAACACGACTGGGCGCGCACCATGCAGGTGCTGGGCGACCGCGGCCTCGTCGTCGCGAGCAAGCCGGTGGAAGACGGTTTCTTCTACCTCGTGCCCGACCCGCTCATCGACCACCTTCTTGAGCACCTTGGCGCCGAGTTGGCGCTCGCGACGTTTCAGCACGATGAGATCCGCGTGGTCGACCAGCGGCCCTTCTGCCCGCCGCTCGACTTCTCACTGGCCACGCTGGCCACCTACATGGACCAGCACCCGCCCAAGCTCACGCAACGGCAGGAGGTCTTCAAGGCCCAGAAGGAGGAACTCGACAAGTTCTTCGCCCAGGTCTGGGCACCCGATTCCGAGGTCTTCAACCTCCACTACGACTTCCTGATGATGCACGGGATGATCGAGCTGCGCGGCGACCGGGTGTCGGTGGCTCGCGAGGTGGTCGACGAGTGGCTCACGCTCGAGCCGGAAGACCAGCGCGACCTCGTTTTCCGCGCGCTGGACAAGCGCCAGGACATGGCGGAGTGGGTGCTCTGGGCGATCCAGAGCGGCAAGGGTGAGTGGATCCCCGAGGCCCCGCTCATGGCCCTCTACCGGCGCTGGAAACGCGGCGAGGACTGGCGGGAGCGCTTCCACAAGGGCCAGTACGCCTCGCCCCGTGGCGCCGAGCGCGAGGGCTACGGTTTCACCGCGCTGGTGGCCTGCGGGGTCGTCGAGCTCGGCGTCTGGGGACAGCAGAAGTTCTATCGGCTCTCGCCACGCGCCACCGCGCTGCTCGACCCCCCAGAGGACGAGGGCTTCTCCAAGTTCTACCTCACGCCGAACTACGAGATCATTGCCCCGGCCGGCCTCGCGCCCGTCTTGTTGTTCCGGCTCGGGGAGATCGCGGAGCTGATGGGCTGCGACCGCGCCAACACCTACAAGATCACCGAGATCAGCATCGAGCAGGCGCTCAAGAAAGGCTGGCGCCGCGAGGAGCTGGTGGAGTTCCTCCGGGAGTACAGCCAAATCGGGCTCCCGGAGAACGTCGAGAGCACCGTGCGCGCCTGGATGGGCGACGACGGCGACGTCGAGTTCCACGACATCGTGGCGCTGACGGTGCACCGCGCGCAGGTGCGCCGCTTCGAGACGGTGCGCGCGTTGCGCCCCTACATCGCTCACCGGTTCGCACCCGGCCTTTACGCGGTCGACCGCAAGCGCCTGCCCGAGCTCGCGCTCTGCCTCATCGAGAACGGCTTCAATCCCGGCAGGGAGCTACGCAAGTACCCGGCCGACGAGGAAGCCTCGCAGAGCCGCGAGCGGCTTCACCACCTGCTCGCCGAGGCGCGCGAGCTGCGGGAGGATCCGGTTGCCCGTGCGCACAACGCCGACACCCAGCCGGAAGAGTTGTGTCCGGTGCCCGGCTCGGGTACGGCCCAGCAGCAGAAGCGTCGCGAGGCGCCGAAAGGGCCGCCGCGCACCTCGCCGGCCGAGGTCCGTGCCATCATCGAAAAGGCGATCAAGGCGGGCGCGAAGCTGGAGATGACCTATGTGTCCGCGAAGGACGGCACGCGGCGCCAGATCCTCGTCGCGCCCGAGAAGATCGCGCTGAATCGTGAAGGTGCGGCTGTGCTCGTGGCCACCGACGTTGCCACCAGCACCCGGCTCACGTACGCCATCGCGCAGATCGAGCGCGCGCGCACGCAGGACGGGGCGAAGTGAGCGCGCCGTCCGACAAGGAGCGCAACTTCGAGCAGGCCCTCAAGGAGCTCGAGGCGCGCGTGCAGAAGCTCGAGGGCGGTGAGCTCGAGCTCGACCAGGCGCTGAAGTTCTTTGAGGAAGGCGTGGCGCTCGTGCGCGAGTGCCATGAGCGGCTCGACGCCGCCGACGCCCGCATCGTGGCTCTTGCCCAGGGCCCCGGTGGCATCGTGGAAACCCCCATCTCGAATCCCGACGAGGATTAGACTCGGCGTTGACACGCGGCGTGAAAGCTGCGAGTAAAGTCGCGCGCTCTCTCCGGGCGGAGGACCGGATCGATGTTCGATAATGTCGGCAGAAACCAGAAGCAGAATGCTGGCCGCAGCGCGGGATCGCTGCTTCTCTCTCTGCTTTTGAATGGCGGTGCGCTCGGCGGGATGGCGTGGCTGACGACCGCCGCCGTGGAAAACGCCGAGGAAATCAAGGAAGTCCTCACCGTCGTCGACTTGGCGCCTCCGCCCCCGCCTCCGCCTCCTCCGCCCGCCGGCGGCGGGAAGAAGAAGAAGGAGAAGAAGGTCGAGGAAACGCCGAAAGAGGAGGTGCCCGTCGAGCCGACCATCCTCGAAGAGAAGGTGGAGGAGCCGCCCGTCGAAGAGGAGGAAGGCGAGGGCGATCCGAACGGTGTCGAGGGCGGCGTGAAAGACGGTGTCGCCGGCGGCGTCGTGGGCGGCGTGAAAGACGGTGTGCTCGGCGGCGAGCTGGGCGGCACCGGCATCAAGACCGTGCACTGGTCGGAGATCCAGGTGAAGGCGCGGGTGAAGCCCCGCTTCCCGGAGGCGGCCAAGCAGCTCGGGCTCAAGGAAGAGAAGTGCATCGTGCACATCGTCGTCAACGAGCTGGGCGAACCTTCCGACGTCAGCTTCAAGGCTTGCCCTGAGCTCTTCCGCGAGGCCGCCGCCGAGGCGGCCCGGCAGTGGCGCTGGTACCCGCTCACTGATGGCGGTGCGCCCATCCGCGCGCAGTTCGACATCAACTTCGTTTTCAAGCTTACCTAAGGATTCCTCCCCATGGACCTGTCAATCGGCGGCCTCTGGCAAGCGATGGGCATCCCCGCGAAGGCGGTGCTCGTCGTCATGTTGCTCATGCTGGTGTGGTGCGTTTACGTCGCCATTGAGCGTGCGCTCTACTTTGCCGCGGCCCGCGGCCAGTCCCGCCTGCTCGCGGGCGCCATCGGCGCGCCCCTCAAGAACGACGACCTCGAAGGCGCGGTCAAGCTGGTCAAGTCCGAGGTCTACAAGAAGGCCTACCTCTCGGCGATCCTCGGAGCCGCCGTGGGTGAGTACGCGGCTCGTCCCGACAAGCACGGTATCGCCGCCGCCAAGCGCGCGCTCGAGACCGTGTCCACCGAGGAGGGGGCCGGGCTGCGCAAGGGCATGAACATCCTCGCCACCACGGGTTCCACCACCCCCTTCGTCGGGCTGGTCGGCACCATCTTCGGCATCATCAACGCCTTCGGCATGATGGCCGAGGCCGGTGGCGGCGACCTCACGCAGATCTCCGGTGGTATCGCCGAGGCGCTCGTGTCTACCGCCGTGGGCATCATCGTCGCGATCGTCGCGATCTGGTTCTACAACTACTTCAACGCGGTGATCGACGACATCATGAAAGACGTCGCCGTCGCCTCGGCGGAGCTGGTGGACTACCTCGAGAAAGACGTGCTGCGCCGCTCCGAAGCGCAGGCCGCCAAGTAGTCAACCAGCGAGCGGGAGAGGTCCATGGGCGCGAAGGTCGGCGGCAAGAAAGGCGGGGCGATGGCGGACATCAACGTCACGCCGCTCGTCGACGTCGTGCTCGTGCTGCTCATCATCTTCATGGTGGTCACCCCGATGTTGTCGTCGGGTATCGACGTCAAGCTCCCCAAGGCGAAGACCGCCGTGGAGGAGAAGGACATGGGCCAGAACCTCGTGGTGGGCGTCAAGGGCGACGGGCGCGTGTACGTCGACAAGACCGAGGTCACCAAGGAAACGCTGGTGGCCGAGATCATCAAGGTGCGCGCAAGCCGCGCGCTCGTGCTGAAGGGCGACAAGACCGCCACCTACCGCCAGGTGCGTGAGGTGATGGACCTCATCCACAAGGACGTCGCGGGCACGGACACGATGCTCCTTGCGACGGAAAAGATCAAGGAAGAGGGTGCGGAGTAGTCATGGGAGCCAAAGTCGGACCTAGCAAGGGCGGGATGGACGAGATCAACGTCACGCCGCTCATCGACGTGGTCCTCGTCTTGCTCATCATCTTCATGGTGCTCACGCCGATCACGATGCAGAAGATGGCCACCGAACTGCCGCCGGAAGACGAGGATCAACCGCCTCCTCCTCCGCAGCAGGAAGAGCAGCTGATGGTCGCGATTTACGACGACGCGAGCCTCGCGCTGAACCTGGTCCCCATCGACGAGGGTAAGCTCGCCGAGGAGCTCAAGCGGCGACTCAAGGGTCGCGCGGCGTCGAAGCGCAACGTCTTCGTCGATGCGGCGCCCGACGCCAAGTACGACCAGGTGGTCCACGTGATCGACCTCGCCCGGGATTGCGGAGCGGAGCGCGTGGGTTTTGCCGACATGAAAGATGAAGGACCCACTCGTGTGACGCCGGAGCAGCTGCTCATCATGCAGGGGGGCGGCCTCCCAGCGCCCACCCCGGTGCCGTGACCCTCTACGAGCGGGCGGGCGGAGAAACGGTCGTCCGAGCTATCGTCGGTGCCTTCGTCGATCGCATGGCGAAGGACTACGTCATCGGCTTCTTCTTCGACGGTAAGGACCTGGCCCGCGTGAAACAGCACGAGTTCGAGCACGCCGCGCTTTCCCTCGGGGGCGACGTGCCCTACACCGGGCGCCCGATCGCGCCCTTGCACCGGCAACTCCGCATCAACGGCGGGCAGTTTCGTCGGCGGCTGGCCTTCTTGCGGCAGGAGCTCGAGCGCGCCGGCCTGTCCGACGAGGTCGCCGAGGCCTGGATTGCGGAACAGTTGAGGATGCAGGCTGTGATCACCGACGGCACGGACTGCGCGCCCCCCGGGATTTCCTCTTGATCGGGCCTGGCTCCCGAGCGCCGGGCCTGCACGGGCAACCGGTTTTCGGCTTGCCCTTCGATCTCACCCGTGCGCAGGCACGCGGCCCCGTGCTCGTGGCCTTCTGGTCGGCGCTGTCCAACGCTGGCACGCTGCGAAACCTCAGCGCCCTCACCGAGGCCTGGCCGCGCGCCGACGCCGAGGGGGGAGGGATCGTGGCCGTCACCCGATCGCCGCTGGAGGCTGCACGCGATTTCGTCCCCCGACATCACGTGCTTTTTCCGGTCCTCGTGGATGAACGCGGCACGTTCTTCGAGTCCTGGGGCGTCTCCCGCGCCACTGGGCTAGCGGCGGCCCTCGTGCGCGTCCGCCCGGAGCCTCTGCGTCGCGCGCTGTCCGTGCTGCGCAACGGGCAGCCTCTTCCCGAGGCGCACGCCGATCAGTTGCCCGCGGCGTTTCTCGTGGGCCGCGACGGCATCGTTCGGAAGGCCTGGCAGGGCTCGGGCGTGGATGACGTCATTCCGATGGAGACGACGTGGGGCGAGGCAGCCTAGCCCTGCTGGGATTCGTGGCCGGGTGCACCGATGCCCCGGACATGCCTCCCTTGCCGCATTCGGTGTCGATCGTGCTCGAGACGGACGACGAGCAAGTCGTTTCCTTACTCGCCGCCGTGGAGCCCAATGATCGCGGCCGTCTCGATGTGCGCGTGAGCGAGGGCGTGGTGCTCCCGGGCGGTGGTCGCGTGGTGCTCGTGACGCCAGCCCACGGGGGCTGGGCGGTCGGTGGCGCGCTCACCGGGCGCCGCGTGCCGCTGTCCTTGCCAACGTCGGCGTGGCGGCTCGCGCGCGTCCGCGGGGGACACCTGTGGTTCAGCGGCGACGCGGGCCTCCAACGCTGCGAGATGGCCACCTCGACCTGCCTTCCCACGGGCGAGCTGCCGCCCGGTCCCGAGGTCCAAGCGGCAGGGCCGGAGCTCGGTTTCCGGGTGACGCTGGACGACGATGGCAACGTCTTTGTCCTGCTTCCGCATCACGATGGGGCGGGCGCGGGCGAGCGGGTGGCCAGCGACGTGCGCCGGATCGTGTCGGTCCGTTGGCTGGTCGACGCGCCCGAGCCGCGGATCCAGGAGTACCTCGACCGCACCTTCCGGGGGCGTGCCGATTTCCTCGCGCCAGACCTCGACGTGGTGGTGGACGGGCGGCTGAGCGAGTGGGGGGAGATCGAGCCGGCGGTGGTGGATGCGCCCTGGCAGGCGGAGGTGCGCGACGGATGGAACGGCCCGGACGACGCGAGCTTCTCGGCGGCCCTCGCGGTTGACGGCGATGCGCTCTGCGTGGCGGGGCGCTTGCGCGATGACCGGCGCCTCGACGGCGACGCGGTGGTGCTCAGCCTCGAGGGCGAGCTTTTCACCGTGCCCGTGGCCCGGCACAGCGCCACGACCAGCGTGCGGGCCGAGTGGTTCGGCTGGCGCTACGAGGCCTGTCTGCCCGGGCTCGCGGCCGAGATCGACGAGGACACGCCCATCGTGCTGTCCTACCGCGACGCCGACGGGCAGGGGCTGGCTTCCGTGATCGCGACGTCACCGTCGATTGGCCGTTGGGCCGTAGGTCGGGTGGAGCGGCTACCGTGAGACGGGCGTGGGTGCGACGAGCATCACCGCGAGCGCGGTGAGAACAAACAGCCCACTGGTCACCAGGATGGGCCGGTCGCGCAGGAAGGTCTCGTCCGGCGCGGCGCCCTCCCCTCGCTGGTCGATCAGGTAGATGTACCGAAACACCGCGTAGAGCACGTAGGGCAAGGTGAGCACCAGCCACGGGCTGGGTGAACCGAGCACGGTGTAGAGCGCGTAGCTGATGATGGTGCCGCTGGTGGTGATCGCCTGGAATTCCGACAACATCGTGGGGCTGTAGTGGGCGAGCGACTTGCGCGTGCCGCCGTGCTTGCCTTCCAGCAGGAGGATCTCACCGCGACGTTTGTTGAAACCAAGGAATAACGCACCGAATGCGGTGCAGACGAGCAGCCACGGGCTGATCCGCACGTCGATAGCCACCGCGCCTGCCGCCGCGCGCCAGATGTAGCAGGCAGCCAGCATCATCACGTCGAGGATGACGTGGTGCTTGAAGTAGAGCGAGTAGGACAGGGTGGTGGCGAAGTAGGCGAGCGCCACGCAGGTGAAGGCCCAGCCGAGCGACCAGGCCAACGCCAGCGCGCAGACCGTCGCCACCGCCATGATGCCCCAGGCCGCCTCGGTCGACACCTCGCCGGCGGCGAGCGGGCGGAGGCGCTTCTTCGGGTGCTTGCGGTCCCCCTCCACGTCGCGGAGGTCGTTGTACACGTAGCCTGTGCTCGAAAGCAGGCAGAAGGCGAGGAATCCGACGGTCGCCTTAGCCACGTCCGGAAGGGAGGTGAAATGCGAGGAGAAGACCAGCGCCGCGAAGAGGAGCAGGTTTTTCGTCCACTGCTTGGGACGCAGGGCGACGAGGGCGGCCAGCGGGAAAGGCCGGCGCGGGGTCGGGGCTTCCAAGTCTAGGGCTCCGGCGTGACGACAGTTGAGCTGGACGAGCGTGGCACGTGCATGCGACTGCCGACCAGGAGGCCAAGGACGAAGGCGGCCACGGCGGCCGCGAAGGTGACGAGCATCCAGGTACCATGCACCTGCATCGGCACCCCGGCGGAGCGGCGCCCCGGCTGGGTGCGCGCGCCGCGGGGTTGCGCGGGCAGCACGGGCGGCGGGACCGGCGGGGAGGGCGCGTGCGGCACGGTGACCACGCCGCCCCCGGGGATCGAGGGGGTGGCGGTGTTCGAGGCCTCGGACGGCCTCGGGTAGATGACCGTGGACCGGTCGCGACTGGGGTCGACGGCGAGGCGCACGGTGTCGCCGGCCTCGGCACCCGGCCGCGCCGGGGGACGAATGACGGTGTTGGACTCGCCGAAGGGGTTCTCGCCGAGCAGGGCCGCCTCTGCGGCGAGCACGGCCGCGCTCTTGATCAGCGTGGATTCCTCGCCCAGCGGGCCCTGAGTGCTCGGTCGACGGGGAAAGGGGATCACCGCGCCCTGGCCGCCCGGCGTCGTGAGGGGCCGGTGGCTGCTGGCCGAGGATGACTCATCGAGCTCGAGCTCCAGGTCGTCGGGTTCCAGCGGTCGGGTGGGCAGGTCGCCCACGGCGGCGCGACGGTCGGGCCCGCTCGCCTCTGGGAAGAGACCCCGGATGAAGGCGGCAAGGGTCGAGGCGGAGAAGATGAAGCCCGCGTCGTGAAAGAACCGGTCGAGCGACTCCTTGAACGCCGTGGCCGAGGGCACGCGCTCTCGGGGGTCGACCCTCAGTGCCGCCTCGAGCACCTGCTCCAACGCGTAGGGCACGTCGGGATTGACCTCGCTCGCGGGGATGAATTGCCCCTTGCGGATGGCGTCGAGCGTGGCCAGCTCGCCCTCGCGCCGGAAGGGATGCACCCCGGTGAGCACCTCGTAGAAAAGCACACCGGCTGAGAAGAGGTCGGATCGCTGGTCGATCGGCTGGCCGGCGGCCTGCTCGGGGCTCATGTAGTCGAAACGTCCCTTCACCACGCCCGACATGGTTTCCAGTGCCTTGATCGAGGCCTTGGCGATGCCGAAGTCGGTGAGCTTCACCTCGCCGGCGAAGCTCACCAGGACGTTGCCGGGCGCGATGTCGCGGTGCACGATGTTGAGCGGAACCGGCTTGCCACCCCGCATCACCTGCCGGTTGTGCGCGTACTCGAGGCCCTTGAGCACCTCGATCAAGACGAAGACCGCGTGGGGCACCGGCAGCGTGATGCTCTTCTGGTTGCAGCGGTCCATCAGCATGCGCAGGTCGCGACCGTTCACGTACTCCATGGCGATGTAGAACTGACCATCGATGCTGCCGAGATCGAGAATCTGCACGATGTTGGCATGCGAGAGAAGACCCGCGATCTTGGCCTCGTCCACCATCATGTCGACGAGGTCCTGGTTCCCTCCCAGGTGCGGGAGGATTCGCTTGATGGCAAAGGCCCGCTGGAAGCCGCCGATGCCGTCGAGGCGCGCCTTGTAGATCTCCGCCATCCCGCCTGCCGAGATGCGCTCGAGGATCTGGTACTTGCCGAAGCGGCGCGGCTCGGCTTCCGGGGAGGCCATCGGGGCCATCCTAACGCGGGCGCACTGGCCTAAGACCCGGGGGCGATCACACCCAGCGTGCAAGATCGCACGTGGAGGGGTTGCAAAAAATTTCCAGTTGAGTAGAGTCGCGGCGCTTTCGGGGCGGCTCCGCGTAGAGCGTCCCTCCGAACCAGCCAGAGTTCGGCCTTCGCCGCGCTCAACCGGGGTGCGAATCCCCGCAAAGGTTCAAAAAACTATGCTCAGCATCCTCATCGCCCTCGTCGGCTGCAGCCCCGAGCCCGCTTCCATCAAGTTCGACGGCGAGCAGACCGTCACCGTCCACACCCTCGACGCCGCGGCCATGAACAAGGCCACCGTCCTCGACAAGGAAGGCAAGGCGCTCGACCCGCAGCCCAAGCTCGCCTGCTCGGTCAACCCCGCCTCCGTCGCCAAGCTCGACGGCGAGAAGGTCGCCCCGGTCGCCAATGGCGAAGCCACCGTCGAGTGCAAGGTCGGCGAGGTCAAGGGCGCGTACAAGTTCGTCGTCGCTCTCCCGGACAAGGTTGAAGTGGCCGGCTACGACGCCACCCAGGCCTGGGCCGTGGGCGCCTCCACCCAGCTCACCGCCACCGTGAAGGCCGGCGACGCCGCGGTCGAGGGCCAGACCGTTGCCTGGTCGAGCTCCGACGCCAACATCGCCGAAGTCGACGCCAACGGCAACGTGCTCGGCAAGGCCGAGGGCAAGGCCACTGTCACCGCCACCTCCGGCACCCTGACCGCCTCGGTCGAGGTGACGATCGGCGGCGCTGTGGCCACCACCGACGCCGCGCCCGCGACGCCGTAGTCTGGTGAGGGGGGGGACTCCGTCCTCCCCCCGCGCTTCAGTGGGCCCGGTACGCGTGAGCGTGCTGGGCCTCGCTGCTTTTCCGGGGGGCTAGATGCCCTCGAAGTAGCTCGCCTTGAACTTCAGCTCCTGGAGGGCCAGGTCGTTCGTGGCGGAGGGGTACACGTCGACGACGGTGATGACCACGTCGTCGATGCTCGAGCCCACGTAGCCGTTGAATGGCTTGAGGCTCACCCACTGGAGATCGGGCTTGTCGGCGAGCGTGGCTTCCACCACCATGTTGCCGGCGGTGAGCTTCACCGTCTTGGCACGGCCGTGGGCCTTGTCGCCCTGGAACCCGACGGACGACACGGCGAAGCCGCCGGGGGTGACGGTGAATTCGGCGCCCGCGGCGCCCGTCCAGAGCGTCTTGACATTGTTGTCGATGAGCGCCTCGATGCCCTCGGGGGCGATGATCTTGGGCGCCGCGTCGAACTCCTTGAGGTACACGCAGGCCTCTGACACGCCGAGGTTCGGGAAGTCGTCGCCTTCGAAGATATCGACGATCGAGATGCGGACCTTGCCGCCGAAGAAGCTGTCGTCGCCCACCTTCACGTCGGGAATGTCGAGCAGCTGCCAGCCGCGCTGGTCGGCCACCTCCAGCGTGCTGGTGCCCACCTGCTTGGGGGTCTGGTCGTTGTCGAGGGTGTACACGTCCACCCGCACCTGCTTCACGCGGGGATGGTCCTTGAAGCTCTCCTCGTCCTTGTCCCAGCCTGCGACCAGGCCGATCTTGTCGACCTCGCCCTTGGGCACGTCGATCTCGATCCACTCGCCGCGGTTGGCGGTCTCGCCGGGCAACATCCACGCGGTCTCGAGCTTCCCGTCGATCGCCGAGCCTGCGTTCCAGTAGTTGGTGCCCTGCTTGCTCTCTTTCTGGAAAGACGAGGCCTTCGCGCCGGCGTGAGCAGGCGTGGCGATGAGGGCGGCAACGAGCAAGAACATCGGGACTCCAGGAGGCGCGGAAGGGTATCACACCCCGCGACGCCGGAGATTCCCCCGGAGGTGCCCATTGCGCGATCGGCGCTCAGGTCGCCCAGGTGACGCTATTCGACCGTGGCGAGCTCGATATGCATGTCGGCGTGCGAGGCAGAACCCGTCGCGAGCCGTCCGGTGCTGTCGGTGCCGCCGGAGCCGATGGCGTCGCTCTCCTCGTTGAGGGTGCCGTCGCCGTCGTCATCGAGGTAGGCCCACAGGTACACGATGGTGTTGGCCGGCGCGATGAGAGAGTAGTCCAGCGAGGCCGAGGTGAAATCGGCGCCGGAGTACACGTCCCAGTCGTAGGCGTTGTTCACCAGGTCGGTGGCAGTGATGTCGGAGTCGGGGCGGTACTTCAGCGCCGCCACGTAGACCGTCGCGCCTGCGCCGAGGCTGTCGAAGCCGGGGGAGTAGCCAATGTCGCCGCTGATGAACACGAAAGGAAGCGCTGCTGCCGAGCCGCTGCTGCCGTCGGGGATCATCAACGTGTACCCGGGCATGTCTTCGCTGCCCACCGTGATGGGGTTGGCGAGGCTGCCCGTCTCGTCGACGTAGCTGCCCCACTCGTCGGCCGGGTCGATGAGCCCGTTGAAGTTTGCGTCCCAGGCGCCCATCAGCTTCGCGGTGCCGAAGTTGGGCGTGACCTTCAGCGAGTAGGTGCCCTCGGCGCCCTCGTCGGTCTTCGTGGGGGTGAAGGAGGACGCGTAGTACGGGACGGCGCCCGCGGAGTCGTAGAGGATGGCCACGCAGGAACCACCGGCGTACTCCTCGGTGATGAGGGCGTCGCCGCTGATGGTCACGTAGGGAGAGTCGCTGCCGTCGCCGCCGCCGCCGCCGCCGATGCCGTCAGGGCCGCCGCCGCCGCCGCTTCCGCTGGAGAATTCGTAGTATGGCGCGGGAATGGTGACATCGACGTCGGTGACCTCAGCCCCGGCCACGACGGGCACCTCGTCGGGCCAAATCCCGATGGGCTCGTTGGGCGCAAGGATACCGTCGCCCCAGTAGTCGAGGATGGCGTACACGCGGATCGTCGCCGCCACTGCGGGGTCGATCTGCATGGAGTAGCTGTTGCCCTCGGGGTCGGGCGAGCGCACGACGTATTGGTCGTGAAACGTCATCAGCTGCGTCTCGTCGTCGAGCGTGTAGGCGGCCACGAAGATCGAGCCGAAGGGGAAGTCGTCGCCGTACGCCTCCTCCCAGTCCATCCAGTAGAGGTCGCCGTTCTCGTCGGTGGTGTAGAGTTCCACCTGCACGGTGCCGCTCACCTCGCCGAGGTTTGACACCTCACCGGAATCGTCGGTATCTCCTGGGATTTCCTCGAGGCCGGCGGTGTCGCCGGTGGGGTCCTCCCCTTCTTTCACGCCGTCATCGACGGTCACGCCCACCTCGCAGCCGGTGGCGCCGAGAAGGGTGAGAAAAGCAACACTGGTGACCGTGCGCATGGGGAGCCCTCGTGTACCTGAGCAATGGTACAGCCAGGGACCTGAAAAATGCAAGCGGCCCCTGTCACCGGGGCCAGACTCGACGCGGATCAGCGTTGATCGACGATGATGAACTCGACGCGACGGTTCTTCGACCGACCTTCCTCGGTGTCGTTGCTGTCCACCGGTCGCATCTCGCCGAAGCCCGCCGCGTCGAGACGGGACGCGTCGACGCCCCTGCTCACCAGGTAGGCCTTCACCGCCTCGGCGCGTGCCTGCGAGAGCTTCAGGTTCGACAGGTCGTTGCCCACCGCGTCGGTGTGGCCCTCGATGCGGATCCGAAGGATCTGCGGGTTCTCGTTGATGACCTTGCCGATCTCGTCCACGAGGTCGAAGCTGCGCTCCTGGATCGTGGCCTTGTTGAAGTCGAAGTAGATGAGGTCGTTGATGCGGATGAAGTTCTTCTCCACGACCACGCGCGAGGGCTCCTCGGGGCAGCCGTCCTCGTCACGGTCGCCGTCGAAGTCCTCCGCGTCGTAGGGGCAGCGGTCGAGGTCGTCGCCCATGCCGTCGCCGTCGGTGTCGCGGTTCGGGCAACCGGCGAGCTCGGCGGTGCCGGGCTCGTTGGGGCACTGGTCGTCGGCGTCGGCCACGCCGTCCTTGTCGTTGTCGGCCTCGGGGCAACCGTCGTTGTCGAGGTAGCCGTCGTCGTCCTCCGGGTCGTCGGGGCACTTGTCGACCTGGTCTTCGCGCCCGTCGGCGTCGTTGTCGAGCTCGGGGCAGCCGTCCTTGTCCTGGTAGCCGTCGAGGTCTTCCGCGTCTTTCGGGCACTTGTCGTCGCCGTCGCGGATGTTGTCCCGGTCGGTGTCGCGGCTGGCTGGGTCGAGGGAGGGGGCGATGCTCGCCCCGGCGTACACCCGGAAGTCGGGGGCACCTACACCGCCGCCTAGGCCGGTACCGCCGCCGGCGCTGATCACGACGAACTCCCCCGCGAAGAGCTTCGCGCCGAGCAGGAGCTCGGCCGCGTTCTGCGAGGCCTTCGCGCCGAAGCTCTGGCCGTGGAACTCGAGGGTGAGCTCGGCCGGTTGGGCGAGGTGCCAACCTGCGCCCACGCCGTACACAAAAGCGTTTCCGATGCTGGTGTCCTTGATGCGAGCCGCCTCGCGGATGAGGAGACCGCCGTTAGCCGCCGTGCGGATCTTGTAGGCGCGGGTGTGAATCTGCCCGTCGGACCACTCGAATGTAGCCTGGGGGGCCACGGAGACGGCGCCCTCGCCGAGCATCGCCTCGGCGTTGCCGGTGGGCAGACCGATGGGGACCGACACCGCGAGCCCCACCGGAAGGTAGTCGCGGTCGAGGATCTCGGCCCGGGGGGTGACCACGAGGTCGCCCGCGCCGGCGGAGGCCACCTTCTCCACGCTCGTGGCGCCAAGGCTGGGAACCGCGAAGCCGTCTTGTGCCACGACGAAGGGCATGTCGACGGTGAGGCTGCCGAAGCGAGTGATGCCGACGCCGACCTGCGCGTGCAGGCTGGCGCGAGAGTTCACCAGCGCGTCGCTGTCGGTGCCATCGGGCGACACGCGCTCGCCGTTGGCATCGACGAGCACCACCGGATCGTCGGAGAAGTCGAACCAGACACCGCCGCCGAGCTGCAAGTGCTGCAGAGTGGCGCCGCCGGGGACGGCGCTGTAGCCGTAGAAGTCGGCGTGTGGTTTGAACAGTTCGAAATCGACGCCAGAATCGCCTTCGGCCGCGAGAGCGGGTGCAGCGAGGAGCAAAAGCAACATGGTCTAGACGCCTCCCTTCGTGGAGCGGCGGCCCTTCGTGGATCGGCCACGGAGCGCGAGCAAACCTGCGGCCGCGGCGAACACCGTGGCACCACCGTCCACCACGCCGCAGAGCCCACCACCCTTCACTGTGGCGGCGTCGACGGCGCGGTCGCAGTCAGGGGCGTTGTCGATCCAGCCGTCGCAGTCGTTGTCGACGAGGTCGAAGCAGGCCTCGGCGGCGCCCGGGAACACCGCCGCGCTCAGCACCAGCTGCGCGTCGGTGTAGCCCTCGGGATCAGCGGCGCCGAGGTCCATGCAGTCGCCGTCCTGGGCGGTGAAGCCGTCGCCGTCCTTGTCGGGGATGTCGATGACGCCGTCGCAGTCGTCGTCGACCCCGTTGCCGTTGTCTTCGGGGGCGCCGGGATGCACCTCAGCGTTCGCGTCGTCGCAGTCGTAGCCGTCGCAACCGGGGCCGTAGCTCGCGCTCGCCTCGTAGCCGTCGGCATCGACGTCGCAGTCGTCGAAGCCGTCGCAGTCTTGGTCGTTGCCATCGTACGGGACGTCGGTCTCGTCGGGCGAGTAGTCGGCGTTGGCGTCGTTGCAGTCGTAGCAGTCGATGTCCTGGTCATCGACATCGCCGTCGCCGTCGCTGTCGCAAGCTTCGGGGCACTCGGTCCAGCCGTCCAGGTCGTCATCGACGTCGTCGATGCAGTCATCGCAATCGTCGTCTTCGCCGTCTTCCGTCTCGATGGCGCCCGGGTAGGTGTCGATGTCGTCGTCGTCGCAGTCGCCGGCCACCTCGGTCCAGCCGTCGCCATCGTCGTCGGTGACGCCGTCGTCGCGGACGCCGTCGCAGTCGGCGTCGTCGTCGGCCTCGCCGTTGGGATCCTCGATGCCGTCGATGGCGTCGGGATGCACCAGGACATCCTCGTCATTGCAGTCGCCCTCGAACTCGGCGTAGCCGTCGCCGTCGTTGTCGACGTTCGGCTCCTCACCGCAGTACTCGTTCTCGTCGCCCGGCGAGCCGTACATGCCCGAGGCCATAAACACTTGCGACGGGCACCAGTTCACCGGAAGGTCGTTGGCCCACTCGTTCATGCTGGCGTTGGGGGCGCAGGCGAGCGCGTTGTCGGGCGTGAAGCTCCAGGAGCTGTCCCAGTCGAGCTCGTCGAGAACGACGCCGTCGTAGGAAACCTTGATCAGATCATCGGGGCCGTCGAGGTTGACGTCGCCGAAGTCGTAGACGTAGTCGACGTTGACGCCGCCGTTGTCGTCGGTGTCGGCCGACACGCCGAGGATCAGGTAGTCGCCCACGCCCACCACGATGGGCGGCCCCTCGATCTGGAAGCTGCCGCTCGCGGTCTCGATGAGCACGCCGTTCATGTCGAGGGTCTTGCCCGAGTTGTTGTACAGCTCGAACCACTCGGCGTAGTACTGCGCCTCCTTGGTGGGATCGGCCTGGATCTCGGTGACGGTGACGTCGCCCAGCACCTCGGGCGGCACGGCATTCGCGATGGGGGTCGCGACGAGAAGGAAGATGGTCAAGCTCGACCTCGCGCTCGGGATGGGGGAGACGATACCGGAAGCGTGGGGTGCGACGCAACGGCGCAGCCCGCGCGGGGGTGGCTAGCGGCCGAAGCCCGACAGGCCCGGGAAGCCGGACCACTCGCCGTTGTAGGCCACGTAGGCGCCGTAGAGCGGCACGAAGAACAGTGGGACCAGGACGAAGTAGAGGATCCCGCCGAAGCCACAGGTGACGAGGCTGATCGCGCCGATGATCACCGAGAGGATCCACAGGGCGCCCTGGAAGATCAGCGCCTGCATCGCGTGGTACTTGATGTAGGCCGACTTGTCCTTGAAGATGAGCCAGAAGACGAGCGGCCCAATGAACGTGGCCACGTAGATGCTCAGATGTGAGAGCAGGGCCATCGTCTTGTCGTCGCTGGTGGCGGTGTCGCCAAAACTGAGAGCGTGCTGGTCGGCCACGGAGTACCTCCTGGAGCCGCCATGTATCACGGTTGCGTCAATCAAACGTCAGGTCAAGGTCCATCACCGGCGTTGAACCGACGGCCACGCCCGATTTGAGCACGTGTTGGTCGTCGCCGGTGGGGCCGTCGCCCTTGGCATCGAGGTAGGCGTCGATCTCGATCTTGCCGAAGTCGACCGGGAGGTCGATCGACCAGCCGTTGCCCCGCGGTTCCACCTTCGTGAGGAAGGTGCGGCCCCCCTTCGCTGCCGCGTCGGTCTTGAAGATGTCGACCTTCACCAGGGCGGGGTTCGAGGCCACGATACGCCCACCCACCTTGACCTTCGGGCCGCTGCCTAGGTCGGGCCCCTGCGGGGCTGCCGCGCCACCACTACCGCCGCCGCCGGTTGCCTTCCCACGGACGCCCAGCGCTAGCTCCATCCGGAGCGTGCCCGGCATCGTCGCCACCGTGACCAACTGCTCGGCGTAGGGATCGCTCTCGGAGGGGCCGTCCCCCGCTGGGTCCTGGAAGGCCTCGATCTTGAACTGCGCCACCGAGGAGGGCACCGCGAAGCTCACCGGGCCCGGTTCCGGCAGGATGTACTGGCCCACCCGGGCCTGGCCGCCCGGCGCCTTGGCGTCGATCTCAGAGATGTCCACCTGGATCTTCCCCGGGCCTGAGGCCACGATATCGGCCTTGAAAGGCTTCTTGTTGCCGCTGACGTCTTCCCAGGGCACCTTCGAGCCGCTACCAGGGCCAACCTGGTCGGGGGCACCTTGCGTGGCCCGCCCCCCGGCGACCAGCGCGAGGCGGGAACGTGCCCCGTTGTACTCCGACATCTTCACCGCGAGGGCCCCGAAGGGGTCGTCCTCGGAGGGGCCGTCCCCGGCCTGGTCGATGAAGGCTTCCACGCGAAAGGCCGTCACGCCGGCGGGCACGGCCAGCTCGAAGTTCCCGGGGGCCGCGAGGACGAGGCGACCCACTCGCTTCACGCCGCCCTCGGCGGCCGCGTCGATCTCGGCCACGTCGAGCTGGATCTCGCCACTCTCGGCCGCGACGACCTCGCCCAGGAAGGCGACGCGCGGGCCCTCGACGTCGCCCCACGGCGCGGTTGCGCCCCCAGCATCGGGGGCGAGGAGCGCCGCTGCCCGGGCGCGACCTCCCGAGGCCAACTCGAAGAGCACGGCGCCGCCGAGCGTGGCGGTGTCGAGTTTCTGGGCGGCGTACGGGTCCTCGTCGGAGGGGCCGTCGTTGCCGGGATCCTGGAACACCTCGACCACGAAGGCCTTCACCTCGATGGGGACATTGAACTCGAAGGGACCCGGCGCGGTCAGGCGGATCTGCCCGGCACGTTTCACGCCGCCTTCCGCCGTCAAGTCGATCTCGTTGACGTCGACCTGCACCTCGCCTTCGACGGTGGAGCGCGCGAGGCCGCGAAAGGGGACGGTCGGGCCCACGTGGTCGGACCATGGCGGCTTGATCGCCACCGACGGGGCGTGAGCGGACGTGGAGAGCGCGCTCGATCGCCCGCCCCGGACCAGCGTGACGATCACCGGCTCAGTGGGCGGTGTCGGCTTCATCGCCACCGGCGCCGAGCCGTAGGGGTCGTCGTCGCTCGGTCCGTCGCCAAGCTCGTCCTGGAATGCCTCGACGCCGAAGGCCTCGATCTCGGTCGGCACTTTCAGCGTCACCTCGGTGTTCGCAGAGGTGACCAGCGTGCCGATGCGCTTCACGCCGCCGGGCGCATCCTTGTCGGGCACCGCGACGTCGAACTGCACGTCGTTGTTGAGCTCCGACACCACCGAGACGATCACGGTGATCGTCTCGCCCTTGTGGTCGGCCCAGGGCTCGCCGAGCGCGTCCTGGCCGCCCCCGTGGGCCGCCTCGCCGGCCTCGTAGAACCGCGGGTCGAGCGGTACCGGCTGACCGGTCACGCGCTCGAGGCAGGCCGCTAGGTGGAGGAGCGGAAGCATGCGACGGTGGCTTGTAGCCCGGACGCGAAGTCGGTCTGCGGTGTCCATCCGGTCCGCCGGTACATCTTCTCGATGGCGAGCACCTTCCGCGGCATGCCATCGGGTTTGCTCGGATCCCAGCAGATCTCGCCATCGAAGCCGACAGCGGTCGCGACGGCGGCTGCGATCTGTGCAATGCTTCGCTCCACGCCGCTGCCGACGTTGACCGGCTCGGGGCCGCCGCCCCGCTCCAGCATGTCGAGGATCGCCTCGGCGGCGTCGGGCGCGTAGAGCAGGTCGCGCGTGGCCCGGCCGCTGCCCCAGCACGTGACGGTGGCGTCGCGCGCCGAGCGGGCGGCCTCGAGGCGGCGCACGAGCGCGCCCACCACGTGAGCACGGAGGGGATCGAAGGACTCGCCGGGGCCGTACAGGTTGGTGGGCACCACGAAGGCGCAGTCGAGCCCGAACTCCTCGTGCAACGCGCGGCCGTGCATCATCATCAGCCGTTTGCTGTGGCCGTAGGGGCCATTGGTGGGCTCGGGCTCGCCAAGGAAAAGCGTGGACTCCTCCATGGGCTGCGTGGCCTCTCGCGCGTAGGCGCAGGCCGAGGACACCCCCACGACGCGTCGCACGCCAACCTCGCGGCAGGCTTCGAAGACCGAGGTGTTGACGAGCACGTTGCCGGCAAGCGCGGTGGCCGGGTGGTCCTTCATCCAGCCGATGCCGCCTCCCACCGCGGCGGCGTGCACGACATAGTCGGGGCGTTCCTCACTCATGTAGTGTGCTGTCGCGACCGGATTTCGGAGGTCACACTCGGCTCGGCCCACCGGCAGGGCCAATCCTCCCCGTGACGCGACGGCGGCGCACACGTGACGTCCGAGGAAACCGTGCCCCCCGGTCACCAGCACCCGCGCCCCGTCGAGCGCCATGGCTACACGTTCGAGTAGGGGTTGTGGATCCGCACCAGTCGGAGGCCCTGGATCAGCTCGTCGAGCCCGCGGTCGATGGCGACCGCCACCTCGAAGCCGAGGTCGCGGATGCGCGCGTAGCTCACCTCGTAGTCCCGCTTGTCCTCGTCGGACCCGACGTCGGCGAAGTACAGGTGAAAAGCAAGCTTCTTGCTGAGAAGGCCGGTGATGTCTTCCTTGGTGAAGTTCATCGACTCGTGGCCCACGTTGAGCACGCGATCTTTCGCGCGATCCCAGTTTTCCAGCAGGTGCGGCACCACGCGCGCCATGTCGTGCACGTGAATGAAGGTGCGCCGGAAGTGCCGCTCGTACACGAGCAAGTAACGATTGACCAGCGCCTGGTAGCAGAAGTCGTTGATCATGAGGTCGAGGCGTAGCCGAGGCGAGAGACCGAACGCGGTGGCGAAACGCAGGGCGACGGTATTGGGTCGCGACATAGCCATTTGTTCGGCCGTCGTCTTCGTCTCGCCGTACAGCGAGAGCGGGTTCAAGGGCGTGTTCTCGTCGCAGACACCGACGACCTCGCCGTAGTTGCTGCCGGTCGAGAAGTTGATGAAGCGCCCGGACGCGGGGATCGAGTCGAGCACCGACTTGGCACCGTCCACGTTGGTGCGCCGGGCCTCCTCCGGCCACTTCTTGCACGCGGGGTAGCCGACCAGCGCCGCGAGGTGAACCACGGCGCCGGCGTCGGCCATGTCGCGCCGGAGGGCTACCTGGTCGAGCACGTCGCCCTGCCGGAAACTGAAGGCGGGATGGATGAAGTTCGGCAACATCGCCTCGCCGCCGAAGCGCAAGTTGTCAACTACGTGCACGCGGTAGCCCCGCTGCAAAAGGTGCGGCACGAGCACGGAGCCGACGTAGCCGGCCCCCCCGGTGACCACGACTTTCATCCCGGCGTCTTTCATGTCTGGCTCCACTGGGCGATGGCGGCGGCGAGCCGCTCGCCGTGTTCTGGTCCGAAGGCGTGTGAGTTGCCCACGAAGAACCCACGCTCGTGGACCGCGTCGGCCATGGTCAGGGGCACGGGACAGCGCGCGTCGAGCGACGCGAAGGCGGGCTGCCGGGCGAGGTTGCTGCCCGAGATGGGGCGCGTCTCGATGCGACGCGCTTCGAGGAAGGCCATGAGCGAGGCGCGGTCGCGTCCGGGACGGACCAGCATGGGGAACGCGAAGCCGGCGTGTTCGGTGCCCGGGGCCTCCTCGAACACGCCCACGAGCTCGCGGAGTTTTGCGCTCCAGTCGCGGTGGTTCTGGCGGCGACGCGCCACCCACGCCGGCAGGCGCCGGGCCTGGACGAGACCAAAGGCGCCGGCCACCTCGGTCGGTCGCAGGTTGTAGCCGCTCGACACGAAGAGGAAACGCGGATCGATCTCTCTGTGTCGCGACACCCACCCAGCGCGGTCCTCGCGTTCGCGCACCCACCCGTGGGCACGGGCGGACCGCATCGCGTCGGCCAGCGCGTCGCTGTCGGTGACGATCATGCCGCCTTCGATCGTCGTGATGTGGTGGCTGAAAAAGAAGCTGAAGCTCGCGGCGCCGCCGAGGCTCCCGACGCGCCGTCCCTTGTACTGGGCACCGTGGGCGCCGCAGGCATCCTCGAGCACGAGCAGGTCGTCGTCGAAGGCGTCGATGTCGGCGGGCTGCCCCAGGAGGTGAACCGCGATCACCGCGCGGGTGCGGGGGCCACGGGCAGCGCGCGCGCTCGCCGGGCTGATGCAGAGCGTGCCGGGGTCGACGTCGACCATCACCGGCACCAGCCCACACTGGACGATGGGGAACAAGGACGTCGACCACGTGACGGCCGGGCAGAGCACCTCGTCGCCCGGTGACAGCCGGCCGGTGGCGATGCAGGCGGCCAGCATCAAGAGCACCGCGCTCGAGCCGCTGTTGACCATCACGCCGTGTTTGCGCCCGCAGTAGGTGGCCCAGGTGGCCTCGAAGTCGCGACAGCGTCGTCCCATGGTGACGTGCGTGCTCAGAAGCGCGTCGAGCGCGTCGATCACCTCGTCGGCGCCGTAGGGCGGCAGCACCAGCGGGTGCCCCTCGGCGGCGGCGGCGGACTCCACGGGGAGTTCCTGCATCTCCTCGCGGACGAGCGCCGCGATCTGCTCGCGCCGGGTCATGCGCTGAAGAGGCGGCTGCGGGGGAGCTCGGTCAAAAGCACCTTCAAGTGATCCACGCCCACCGGCCAGCTCGCGGCCTTGCGCTCGCCGCCGATGCGCTGGCCCTCGCGGGTGGGGACCTCGGCGATCTTCCAGCCGCGTTGCATGGCGCGGATGGTGATCTGGTACTCGATCGGAAAGCGCTTCACGGTGGTGTCGAGCTGCAGGAGCGCGGAGCGTCGCAAGGCGCGGAAGCCGTTGATGGTGTCGTACACCCGGGGACCGTCGTAAAATAGTCGATTGGCGACCTGAGACAGCGTGTCATTCACCCGTGCCCGGAGGCGCACCGTCTCCCCATCTTCCTCGTTCACCGCGCCGGGGCCAAAGCGCCGGGCGATGGCGAGGTCGGCGCCCGCCTGGAGCGCGTCGTCGAGGCGGACGATGTCGGCCGGGTCTTCGTTGCCGTCGGGCGAGAAGAAGATCAGTCGCTCGGCGCTCGACGCGTCGGCGGCGCACCGGAAGGCCACGCCGCGGCCACGAATGGGCTGGACCACCACGCCCGCGCCGTGCTCGCGGAGGAACTCCTGCGTGCCGTCGGTGCTCCCGCCGTCAACCGCAAAGACCTCCTTGAATTCCTTGACGGGGATCTGGCTCCACAGGGCCTTGAGGCCCTCGATCTCGTTGAGCGTGAGAAGGACGATGGCAGCGTCGCGCATAGTGCGTCGGATGGTATCACCGGCGACGGGCCGCTACGGCACGAGCCCCTGTCCCACGAGGAACTGCGCCATGCCTTGCGCGATCGCCTCGCTGCCTAGCGCGTTGGCGTGGCCGCGGTCCTGAGGGAAGTACAAGGTCTCGGTGGCGGTGCGGCGCTCGATGTCGGGCTGCGGATCGTGGTGCGGCACCTCCAGCACCTTGCTGGCCGAGGCGAGCAAGGCCCGGTGCCCCTCGGTGTAGCCGGCGCGCTCGAGCGGGTAGCCAAACAGGACCATCTTCGCGCCGACAGCATCGATACGAGCCTTGAAGGCCCGGATGTTCTCGGCGTATTCCTCGGGGGGCACGCGCTCGATGTCGGGCTGCAAGTCTTTCTGCTCGGCACGCGCGAGGTTCACGCGCTCGCGTAGCCAGAGGTAGCTCTTGAGTTGGTGGAGCAGGCTCGACTTGAGCCAGTCGCCGTTTTGCTGGAGGATGGCCTGTGAGCGGTCGCTGTACTTGACCTTCCGGGAGTCCTGTACGAGGTAGCCAAAGATCACCACGTCCGGGTCGTAGTCGGCGAGCGTCTTGTCCCAGAGCCAGAGGCCCTGGAAGCTCGAGTAGCCGGGCTGCCCGCCGTTGATCACCTCGACGACATGGCCTGTCTCCTTGAGGATCTTCTCGAGCTTCGCCGGGTAGGAATCCGCGTCGTCGACCCCCCAGCCGTAGGTGGTGGAGCAGCCGAGCGTCATCACGCGGTACGCCCCGGCTGGCTTCTGCTCGGTGTGCAGGGGGAAACGCAGGCCGTTCGCGTCGGTCGACACCCGGAAACTGCCGCCCGTTTCACGGTGAGGCGTGACCTCGAGGTTCTGATTGGGCGCCTCGACCCAGTACACGTCCTTGTGGGTGAAGTCCTGGGGGTTCACGTCGCCGCTCGGCCAGCCCTGACCGCGCAAGTAGGCCTCCGCGCCGCCCAGCAGCACGAGCAGCGGAAGCAGCGCGAACAGCGCCCGCGTGCCAAAGCCGAGTCGCGACTTCTTCTTGGTCGTCTTCTTCGCCACCTACTGGCCCGGCTCGATGGTCACTGCGGTGCGGTCCTCGATGGTGGAGCTCTTGAAATACTTGTTGTCGTACCAAGTGGTATCGTTGATCGACCAGGTGATCTCGCCGTTCTCAGGGGCGGTGAAGGTGGTGCCGGCACCGATGGGGAAGATCGTCTCCACGCCCTTCTCGGTGACGAAGCGACCCACCAGCATGCCGATCATGCAGCCCTCGATGTTGCAGGGGTAGTCGGCCCCGATGGCCTTCTCGGCCGTGCCCTCGACGTTGATCCACTCGCCCTTGTCGCTGATCCGGTACCTGTCCTTCACCGTGGCGGTGAGCTTGGCGACATCGCCCTTGCAGAGCGTGATGGGGCGTTGCCAGGAGCGCGCGATGTCGAGGTAGTCGAAGAGCGTGTAGGTGAGCGGCTGGAGGCACTCGCCCTCGGTGAGCTTCCCGGGCAGCGCGGAGAGCCAGGACGCCCACGGGCCGACGTCGCCCCCCTTCATGTGGGTCTTGCACAACTCCAGGTTGGCGCGCGCGATCGACTCGATCTGCTGCGGGCGACCGAGCAGCACGGTCTCCACGTCGTCGACCACCATGTCCTCGAACTTCACGCCATCTTCGCGTTGCCCGAGCCACTGCGCCTTCATCGCCTCGAGCGAGGCCTGCCGGGCGAGCTTGCGGTCGCCCTCGGCCATGCCCTCGAACACCGGCGGGTACCAGCACTGAGCCTTCATCCCCTCTTCCATCGCCCATTCCTGAGGAGGCGGCGGGGGTTCTTTCTTCTTCTTCGCCTCGGCGAGATCAACGAACAGCAACCAGGACATCCACGCTCCGGGAGGCTCGATAGTAACCGGAAGGGGCGGCCGGGCTTCCCTCGGGGATAGTCCCGCGACGCGATGCGCGGCTTGTCGAGGCTCCTGCTGGTGGAAACGGCACGCGGGATCCTGCCCGCCGATGAGCCTGAGGTGCTGCGTGCGCTGAGCGGCCTGCTCTACCGATTCGAGCATCATGCACGTCGCGACCTCATGCACGCTTTGATGGCGCGCGCCTCAGCGCCCACCCGCCGGGCAGCGGAGCACCTCGCGCGGGAGGCGCTCGACGTCGACCTGCAACGTCGCCTCGAGGAGCTGATCTTGCCGCGCGTGCGCCCGCAGTGGCTCGACCGCTATTACGACGTCGAGGGTGCCAGCGACACCGGTGGCGACTTGCTCGTGGCCGGCCGGGCGCCCCACCCGATGCTGGCGCTCGTGGCGCTCGCTCATGCGGTCCCGGGGCTGGCGGCGTTGCGTCCGGCGCGCGAGCCCACCGACGGTGCTGCGATGCGCTTCCTCGCGGCGCGATTCGCGGCGGAGCGAGAGACGATCCCCGTGCGCTGGGTCGACACCATCCCCGCCGGGCCGTGCCTCCTTGTCGACGGGGTCGGGCTTCCGGCGGATCGCCCGGCGCGCGCGGTGCTGGTGCACCGGGCACGCGACAAGCGCTGGCGCGTGGTCGTGACGGGCCGCGTTGACGTGGCGAGCGCTCTCGCAGACCACGCGGCGCGGTGGCCGGGCCAGGTGCTCGCCGGCGGTTGACACCCCACGGTAGGCTCGTTAGCCGCGCCGCTCTTTTGCTCGGAGTCGAACATGGCCAAGAAGAAAGCCCAGGGCCGCCAGACGATTTTCGTCGAGTGCACTACCTGTCGCGAGAGTGGGATCCCCGGCGTGAGCCGGTATGCCACGCAGAAGAACAAGAAGAACACCGCCGCGCGCATCGAGCTGAACAAGTACTGCCGATTCGAGCGCAAGGTTTCGCCGCACAAGGAAACGAAGTAGCGGCGAAGGTGGGCGTGGCCGCCTCGGCCCTGCGCTCGCTGATCGGCGTTACCCGGCGTACATCTTGATGGTCGCGGCTGCCTCATGGGCGAGGTCCCGGCAGGTTTCTTCGTCCACGTGACGCACCACTAGGTTGCCGTCCGCCAGGAAGGTGGCCTGCCAGTCGCGGCGTGGCTCGCCCACCGGCAACAAGTCCACCCGGGCCACGTGCGCAGCGTGTTTCTGCATGAAGCGGTCGAGACCCTCGACCGCGCGAATGCGGCCTTGTCCCTCGGCGCGCTTGAAGATGATCGCCGCCGACCACGGCCGTGCCGGGCGCGCGGGCACCGTGCCGTGCACCACGGCGTTGCCCCAGTCGCGGAAAAGGTCTAGGTCATCGGCGTAGTTCATCAGGTCGACCATGTTGGCCCCCGGCGGGCGACACGCCATCTCGCCGAAGATCGCGGTGCCGTCGGTCTTGCGAAACCACTCCATGTGGGTGATCCCGGTACCCATGCCGAGCGCGGTCACCGCGTCGCGACCGAGCTGCACGCCGGCCGCCAGCGACTCCGCCGCCGGTGACTTCAGCGCCTGGATGATGGGGCTGATCCACTCGTTGCGCCGTGCCACGAGCACGTTGGGCTCGTAGCGGCACACCGACTCGTACACCACGCGGCCTTCCACGCAGAGGGTCTCGTAGGTGAACTCCTCGCCCTCGACGAACTCCTCCACGGTGGCCTCGGGCACGTGGCGCATCGAGGCCAGGGCGGACTCGAAGCTCGGCCACGTTTCCACGCGGTGCGTGTCGGCGCTCCCTGCGCCGTCGACGGGCTTGAGGATCAGTGGGAAGCCGATGCGGTCGGCGGCCTGGCGCGCGTCGTGAGCGGTGCGAACCCGGGTGGTGCGCGGCACCCGCAGGCCGGCAGACTCCACGCGCTGCCGCATCGTGGGCTTGTCACGAAAGCCGAGCACCGTGTCGGGGGTCATGCCCGGCAGGCGCAGGTCGGCGCGAAGCTGGGCGGCGAGCAGGGTGAGCGGCTCCCAGAGCGACTCCACCCGGTCGGGCCGCCGTCCCGCCAGCCAGCGGAGCACGCGGGCGTGCACGTCGGCCACCTCGCCCATCGCCGGCACGTGGAGGTAGCTGGTCAGGGCTCGCCGGACAGCGTGCGGCAGCTCGTGAACGGGGGTGTCGCCCACGCCGTGTACGCGGCCCCCCGCCGCGGCCAGGCCCCGCGTGAACTGGGGCATCTCCGGGGGGTAGTTCGGCGACAGGAAGAGAACGTCCACGGCGGCAGTGTACCCGATATCAAAAAGCCCAAAGCCCGATCAGAGGGAAACGAAGACGCCCAGCGGCAAGTCCACCCGCGCCGCCCAGGCCATCTCGTCGTGCTCGGCGCCCGGTTCCCACCAGTGAAACAGGTCCTTCTCGTACTCGTACCCGAGGCCGACCAGGGTGTCGCGCATCTGGATCGTCTCGCAGTAGTTGTCGGAGGCGGTCAGGTCGTCGTCGTTGGTGCCGTCGCCGTCTTTGTCAGCACACGTGTCGCCGTTGCCGCCGGAGTCGATGTAGAGCACCGTGTCACGATGCCCCGCTGCGGCGTAGAGCTGGATCATCGTGTCGTTATCGGCGCCGATGCTGCCCCAGCCGAGGGTGCCCGACATGCTGCCGGCGAAGGCGTACTCGCCCGGGTAGCGCCCCGCGATGTGCAGGCTGATGAGCCCACCAAGGGAGCTACCGAGGGTGCCCACGGGGCCGGGCTCGCCATAGTGGCTGGCGACGAAGGGGCGAATCGTCCCCTGCACGAAGTCGGCGTACTCGTCGCCCTCGCCGCCATACCAGTCACCGTCGATCTGGTCGGGCACGTGGGTGTACTCCTCGAAGCGCTCGTCGGTGTTGTCGATGCCGACCACCAGGAGCCCACTGGGGGCGCTGTCCTGCACGTGCCACCCGCCCCAGATCGCCTCGGGATCGAAGAGATTCTGGCCGTCGTGCATGAACAAGGTGCGGTCGTGCCCGCCGCCGGGGACGAGCACGCGAAGGGTGCGCGCCCCCATGTAGATGCCGGCCACGCCGAAGTGCCGCTCCAGACGTGTGCTCGCCTCGTTGACGAGGCTCATCTCGCCATTGTCGTCGTAGGTGTACTGGCGCGACCAGGGGTCGGCGATCCACGCGCTGCCGTTGGTGAACTTGTACCCGCCGCTAGGGTCACTCACGACGAGCCAACAGAGGCCGTCGCGACAGTTCATCGGCTCCTCGGCCCAGTCGTTGAACTCGCCAGACAGCGACCAGTCGCCGTCGCGGAGGTAGACGAATAGGCGGCCGTCCTGCGTTTCGACGGGCCAGCCACCGTCTTGCGACAGGTGCAACATCGCCGCGTTGTCGGCGCGGATCTCGTCAACGAGCTCGCTCGCGGCGGGCAGGTCGCTGGGCTTGCCGCTGTCTTCGTGACCGCTGTCGGCGGCGGTGTCGTTGTCAGGCGGCCGCCCGCTGTCGCGACTGCGAGGATCCTTGTCCTCGACCTCGGTGCAAGCCAGCAAGAACAACATGCCTACTTCTTGGCTTTCGGGGCTTCGGCGTTCACGTCGTAACGGTCGGAGTACAAGGTGGCGTAGACGAACGCGCCGTCCTTGTTCTTCCAGCCGATGGTGACCACGAGGTCGGTGGCCTCCCGGCCCTTGAGGAAGTCGCTGACCGCCTTCTCGCTCGCGCTGGTCGGCGCGGTGATGGTACCGAAGTAGCCGCCGCCGCCCTCGCCGCCGGCCGCCTTCACGATCTCGGCGAGGATCTGCCCGTGGGTGTTGCCGAGCGCCGAGCGCCGCGAGAACTCGCTGCCATTCTGCAGCTCGTAGACCGCCTTCTCGTTGATGAGGAACTCCACCTGGGTGAGGCCCTGCTTGTCGCACAAGACCACGTTGGAGGACAGGGGGTCGAGTGTTTCCGGGAGGGCGGCCACCATCGCCGGGGCCAGGGCCACGCCGCGCGCGTTGACGATGTCGGCCTGTGTGAAGGTGGCGGTCTTGGCCATCCACGCGGCGTCTGCGGGCTTGGCGAGGGCGAAAGAGACGAGGAGCGCGAGCATGGGGGACTCCGGGTGCCGGTGCTAACGCGGCATGCTCGCTCGGCCTTCGATCGATCAGCGCTGCGACATGTTGTTCCCACTCCTGTTGGTACGGTGGCCCGGCCGGAACCAGCGGGCCACCCAGTCCAGCACACGCGAGCGAAGGTGAAGGCACATGCCCGCTCCCTACCTCGCGTTCTGCACCCAGGCGCGGAGCTCGTCCGGTCGGCGCCCGATCCAGTCCGCGAAGCAGGCGGCCTGGTAGTCGTGATCCTCGAGCGAGTAGGCCGCCTGGGGGTCGGCGGCCACGTGGTCGCGGATGCGCGCGTGCGTGCTCGTGGCGCGATCAGCGAGCTCGAGGGTTTCAATCAGAGTCGCGAGCGAGTCGAGCTCGTCGAGCAAGGCCTCGCGGCAGGTGGGCTCGTCTTCGCACCAGCGCGCCAGCCAGCCGTAGGGCGATGTGTAGTCCACGTCGAGGTACACGGGCTCGCAGGGCTGCGACAGGTCCCACGGCGGGTACACGTACACGAAGGTGGAGTCCGCCCCCCAGGGCGTGAGCGTGAGCCAGCCGGTGGCCGGGTCGACGTAGATGTGGTAATTATTCAGGTTATACGAGTAACTATCTGGGTGGTTGAGCGCCTTCTCGAGAGCGAGGTAGCGCACCAATCGGCTCCAGTCGAAGGCCGAGGCGATGGCCTCCGGCGTGCCCACGGCCGCGGCGTCGCAACCGGCCCAGATGCCCTCGGCATCGTAGGCGGCGCCGTCGTACTGCAGCTCGTAGCAGTCGCACGACACGTTGAAGTCGCAGCTGCGGGTCATCTCGTAGAGCGCGCCGTGAGGCCCGTCCCACCACTCGTCCACGAACTGGCCGTCCATCGGCTGCACCAGTGTGTAGAGCCCGCGCAGCTCGCCGTTGACGTACACGTCGGCGTAACCGGTGCGTGGCGCTGGGTTGTCGGCCTGTCGCCACGTCCAGTAAGCGAGGGTCTCGGCCATCGCCGAGGCGTCCCACACGTTGTTGTGCAGGCCGAGGCGCTCGTACCCGCGGAATGTCTGTCCCTCGACGAACTGGTCGAAGTCGATGCGGAAGGCGGGCTTCTGGTCGATGGGCTGGAAAGACGCGCTCCCCTTGAGGCGTACGCCCACGCGCGTGTAGGTCTCGCCGTCGTAAGCGAACTCACCCTCGACGTAGAGGTCGGGGTAGGCGCTGAGCTGGTTGATCGCGTCGTCGGACAGCGTGATGTCGAAGCGGTGGACCACCTCGTCGCTATAGAGTTCCCACTCGTCCACGTCGGGACCAGGCGCCTCCTCGGCGCTGTCGATGAGCGCCACGCTGTCGGCGATCATCTCGCTCGGCCCGGGCGGCGACTGGACGCACCCGAGCCACCACATCAGTACACCCCAGGCACGAATCGCCGCGTCGTACCCATGTAGTCGAGGTATCGCTGGCCGAAGGCCCCGGCGAGGAGCTTCTCCTCTTGGCGCGCGCGGTAGTCGCCGGCCGCGAAGTTCAGCAGCACACCGAGGAGGGTGAGCGGGTTGGGGACCAGCATGGCGGTGCCCACGGTGAGCAGCACCATCGCGGTGTAGATGGGGTGACGGATCCGCGCGAAGGGACCGTCGGTACAGAGCTCGTGCTCGGCGGTGAGCTCGGCCCGGAGACGCCAGGATCGAAACACCAGGAGCGTGCGGATGACCAGCGCCGTGGCGCCGAGGAAGAAGGGCACGCCGAGGAGCCGGACGAGGAGGGGAAGCTCGTAGGCCCACTGGCCGAAGCTCCCCGCGCCCATGCCGAAGTAGGTGGGAAAGAGCGCCGCTCCGTGGAGCCACACCACAAGGCTCGGTGCCGACGATCTGTGGGCCGCCGGTCCTGATTGTTGCTTGCCGGTGAGGCGATCAATCTGTCCCCGGGCGACGAAGGGGGCCCAGAACAGGACGTGGAGGAACCAGGGCAGGAGCGACATCGTGCGCGAGTCTAATCGAGTCCAACTCTGGACATGTCAATACTCATGCGCTACGATCGATGTCCCCCCGTGCGATTCCCGTCGCACCCACCTCCCCGGTGACCCATGTCCGACAACCTCGCTCTCGACCTTGGCCTGTTCGACGAACCCGCGCGGCCCGGTCCCGGCCCCGTGACCGGCGACACGCCTGCCCGCATCGGTGACGCCTGCCAGAAGGCCGGTATCCACGTGCCGAGCACGCTGTACAACGAGGCGCTGGTCCTCGCGCGCGACGGTCACCTCGGCCCCTCCCAGCAGCGATTGCAGATGCTCGTCTGCCTCGACCCCGACGACGGCGACGCCCTCTTGCTGCTCGCGCGCGTTCACGCCGCGCAGGGCCGCTGGAACGATGCGCTGTCGCGACTGGATGCCGCGACGGCCGCCGGTGCCCTCGCCCCGGCCGGCTTGCGCGACGCCTTCGAGGCCGCCATCCGCGCCGAGCGCAGCCGCGAGGAAGAGCACCGCGCCCGCGTGGCCGCCCGAGAGCTCGGCGAGATGCGTGCGCTTCGCCAGGAGGCGAAGACGCTCCGGTCGGAGGCCGTACGGCTGGAGACCGAGGTGTCGGAGACCCGCGAGCGCGAACGTTCCTGGAAGCTCGCTGCCCTCGCCTCCGGCGTGTTCGGGACGGTGGTGATCGGCCTGATGTTGGTTTTCGGCGGGAGCGACCCCGCGCCGGCGCCGGTGATCATCGACGCGGCGCCGCCGCTGGTGGAGGGCTCGCTCCCCGACATCGTGATCGAGCCGGCCGCCCCGGAAGACCTCGTGCCCGTGAAGGTGGGCGTGCCCGAGGAGGTGGTCGCGCCGCCCGACGCGGAGCAGGTGGAGAGCGGCCCGCGCACCCACGTGGTGAAGAAGAACGAGACCCTCTACAAGCTCGCTGCTCGCTACTACGGCGACAAGAGCGAGTGGAAGAAGATCGCCGAGGCCAACCCACAGACGGGGACCGACGGCACCAAGCTCGCGCTCGGGATGGAGCTGGTCATCCCCCAGTAGCGAGGAGCAGGTCGACGTAGCCCTCGATCTCGCCCGGCACGTCGGGGTCCGGGTAGGCGCGGATCGTCCCCGCCTGGTCGACCAGCACGAAGCGCGAGCCGTGGAGCACCGTCTCGGGGGCCTCGGTGGTGGCGGGCGCCTTCTCCATCAGGAGCTTGAAGCCGCCCACCACGACCGCGCGCATCGCCGCGGTGTCGCCGGTGAGAAATCGCCACTGCGGGTAGCTCGCGCCGAAGCGCTCGCCGTAGGTGCGGAGCACCGGTGGCGTGTCGTTCCCGGGGTCGACGGAGAAGCTCACCAGCTGGAGCTTGTCGCCGTAGCGTGTGCCCACCGCCGCCATGCGCGTGCTGAGCATCGGGCAGATGTCGGGGCACTTGGTGAACATGAAGTCGCCGATGAAGGGCTTCCCCACCAGGGTGTCGCGGGTGACGGTGGCGCCCTCCTGGTCGACCAGCGAAAACTCCACCACGCTGCCCAGCTCTTGCAGCTTGTAGGGACTCTCGGGCTCGGGGGTACAGGCAAACAACCAGATCACAGCTTCTCCAGGGCGCGCTTCGCCGCCTCGTGCTTCGAGGTCTTCACGGCAGCTTCGTAGGCCGACTTGGCCTCGGTCGTCTTGTCCTGCCGCGCGAACAAGAGGCCGAGGCGGTAGTAAGCCTGTCCCCGGTACTCGGGGAGGACGTCCTTGAAACCGATGTAGTTCTGGAAGGACTTCTCGGCCTCGGCAAAGCGCGACATGCGCGCGTACACCACGCCCATGTGGTAGTGAGAACGCTGATTATCGGGCGCGTAGGCGAGCACGTCCTTGTACATGCGCAGGGCGTCTTCGTAGCGGCGCATGCTGGTGAGCACGCGGCCCGCGGTCATGTTGTTGATGACGTTGTTCGGATACTTCGTGCGACCGTACATCGTTCGCGCCAGCGCGTTTCGCAGGTCGCGCTCCTCGATGTAGGAGTAGGACAGGGCGAGCGTGGCGGCGGGCGACAACAATACGCCTTCTTTCTCCACTTTCTTCATGAGTTCCTTGCCTGCGGCCCGCTCGTCGGCGCCATCGGGCACCAGCGGTGAGGCGCGCGCCACCACCGTGCGCCAGTACATGTACATGCCGTCGCCGAGCTTCGGGTCGATGAAGGCGGGGGCGGCCTTCACGCTCTCCGAGAGCGCTTTCACCGCGTCGAGCCCGTTGCCGATGGCGGCCACGAACTCGCCCTTGCGCATCAGGTGAATGCCCTCGATGCCCCGCATGCCCGCCAGCAGGAAGTACTCGATCGACTCGTTGCCCGGCGTCTGCAGGCCCGACTGGATCTGCTTGATCGCGCCTTCTTGCGAGAGCCGGTACTGCTTCTCGTAGCGGAAGTCGTAGTTCTCGAACATCAAGGCCTGGTAGATCACCGCCACGCCGGAGGGGCCGATGCCGGTGGTGGGGTACTCCGTCGTGAGCGAGTCGAGCTCCTTCTTCGCGGCCTTGTAGTCGCGACGGTAGATGAGCTCAATCGCGTTGCGACATCGATCGGCGAACTGCACGTCGATGCGAAGCACCTCGGCGGCCTTGTAGGACAAGGGCGAGTAGGGCCGGTTGGCCTCGGCGGGATCCACCTCGGCGGGCACCTCGGGCTCCTCGACCGGGGCGGTGCTGGTCTCGGTGGTCTTGCCGGTGACGGTGTTCTCGTCGAGGTCGTCGCCCTCGTCTTGAGCGAACGCGAGCGAGAGGAGAAAGGCGAGGATCAAGCAAGCTCCACGTGACGACGCGCGGCGGCGTCGAGGATGAGGTCTTCCAGCTGCACGCCGTCGAAGCGGTTCACCTGCTGGATGCCGGTGGGCGTCAGCACCACGATGTCGTTCGGATCGGCGAGCCTGAGCGCCGCCTCGGCCGCCTCCGCC